>MDTE01025079.1_pt1 | contig 119887 bp, 109 predicted proteins | sample 811231 | NCBI WGS metagenome assembly MDTE01 (sample SAMN05326651, study PRJNA326480) | marine metagenome | isolation source: seawater | place: Indian Ocean: Red Sea | collected 2010 | reverse complement strand
TTTCCTCGCCTGTTGAACAATCATTTCCATCCGGTTTAGGAATTTGGATCGATCCGCTTTGCTAAAAGGGGGAGGACCGCCAGTCATTTCGCCAGCTTCGCGAATCCCTTCCATTATTTCCCGTGTAGCAAGTGCCATGCCTATATTATCGTTGGTATATGTGTCGCCGTTAGGTTTGATGGCGAATGCACCCTCTTTAAGGCAACGTCCGGCAAGAGGAATATCGTTAGTAACACATATGTCTCCCCGTCCGATATGGTCTGCAATCCAGTTATCGGCGGCGTTGGCACCCTGATCGACAATGACAAGTTGTATTAGTGGATTCAGCGAAGGGCGGATTCCTCCGTCGCATACCAGATAGGTTTCAAGATTGTGGCGTGTCGCAATCCGTTCTACCTCGTTCTTGACCGGACAGGCATCAGCATCGACATAGATTTTAACCATTATAGAAAAAACGATTTCACGGATTTAACCTTCCCACAAATGGCAACACCTGTTTTATAAACAGATAGACCCGAACCCGCTAGGATCAAACACGAAAACACGTTGGGTATGTTTATTATTGGGATTTGAGTAATTACTTAAAACCAAACAAATATGGGGTTTTTTCTTTATTTGAGAACCAGATGTCGTCGATTGGTGTCAAGCAAACACTAACAAGCTCTTTGTTGGTGAGGGATGTTTTGAAGACTAATTAATTTGTCTTACCTGACCAGCAATTCCCTCATCAGTATCTTTCGAACATAATGACTTGATGATAATTTTAAAGACAAATTTTGATAGAACCTAGAAATAACTTATAAGATTTAATAGAATCAGAAAAGATGCTTTAGGATAAAATAATTTCAATCCAAGGATGACTAAAATAGAAATTTCAGGACAGATTGTAGCAGATATTTTCGGGGTTAGTAAGAGAACCATCGAAAAGTGGGCGGCAAATGGAAAACTAGTACCTAAGAAATCCAAAGATGGAAATCCTTTTTTTGAGGTTAAGCAATTGGAAGGTTTTCAAGAAACTGATTTTTTGTTTAAAAAAGATTGGTATCAAGAAGAAAACTTTAAACCTAAAAAGGAATATTCCCTTGTTGAGTTGTTTGCCGGTGCGGGTGGTCTTGCGTTGGGCCTTGAAAGGGCAGGGTTTAAATCAGTCTTATTGAATGAGTTTAACAAAGACGCTTGTGATACATTAAGGGTCAACCGTCCCCATTGGAATGTTGTCCATTCAGATATCAAAGACGTTGATTTTAGGGAATTTAGAAATAAAGTTGATATAGTTACGGGAGGGTTTCCGTGCCAAGCATTTTCCTATGCAGGGAAAAAACTCGGTTTTGAAGACACCCGGGGAACTTTATTTTATGAGTTTGCTAGAGCAATTAAAGAGATAAATCCAAAAGTCTTTTTAGCAGAAAATGTTAGGGGTTTAATTTCACACGAAAAAGGGAAAACCCTCAATGCGATATCAAGTGTCATAGATGAGTTAGGTTATGAATTAGTAGAACCAGAAGTATTAAAGGCAATTTTTTATAGGGTACCCCAAAAGAGGGAACGGTTATTTTTAGTTGGGATAAGAAAAGACCTTTCCCCTTATGTTAATTTTAAATATCCAGCGAGATACCCACAAATTTTTACACTTAAGGATGCTTTAAAAGCAGGTGAACTTTATAACTGTGATGTCCCCACGTCTTCAGGTCAAACATACCCAACAAGAAAAAAAGAGATACTTTCAAAAGTTCCACAAGGCGGATATTGGAGGGATTTACCTGATGACCTGCAAAGGGAGTTTATGAAAGGGAGTTATTATCTGGGGGGAGGAAAAACTGGTTTGGCAAGACGCCTCTCTTGGGGTGAACCTAGTCTAACTTTGACCTGCGCACCAGCACAAAAACAAACTGAAAGATGCCACCCAGACGAAACTAGACCACTTACGACAAGGGAATATGCCAGGATCCAAACATTCCCTGACAGTTGGGAATTCAGTGGATCAATGACGAGTGTTTATAAGCAAATAGGGAATGCCGTTCCTGTAAATTTGGGTTATGCCATTGCAAGGTCTCTGATAAGGTTACTTAATGATATTTCGGACGCTGATTTTTCTAAACCGGCTCCTAAGGTTAAAAAAAATGGACAATTCGAGATGCGATATAATTAACTTCTTCGGGGCATGCCTTTATCAACCCACTGCCATAAAATACGGCACGCAAAAGTTTTATATGGGTGCCACTGTGTAATAACTTTTTCCAAGATAATGTTGTCGCCGTAAATTATGCTTATTGCTTTTTTGAGGGTTACATCACCATAAGCAAAAATATTTTTTCGGTTTAGTTGACCCATAGCAAAAATTGAGGCAGTCCAAACTCCGACCCCTTTCAGGGAGCACAAGGTGTCGATTATTTCATCATCTGGTAATTCTTTTAGCTGTTCAAAATAGTTTTTTTGTTCAGTAATAAGTTTTGCAATCCCCTTAATATACTTAATCTTTGAATGAGATATTCCACACTTCCGAAACACCATTTCATTTGTAGCGATGATAAGCTTTGGGCAAAACTTATTGGTAGAAAGGGTTTTTTCTACTCTACTCACTATTGTGTTTGCTGCCGAACCTGACAATTGCTGACCTATAATAATTTTCATAAGGGAAGTGAATTCATCATCTATCACTTTTTTTTTGAAAACGGGCTTTGTCAAATTTATTATTTCAGACAAATATTCATCTTGCCCAGAGAGGTGGTTTAAGATTTCCTCAATGTTTTTATTTGACATTTTTGATCCTACAAAAAAGGTCTGAAGCCGAGATATTCATTCAGTTCTTGTCCTGATATAAAATTATTTTTCATGTTAGTATAAAGCAGATTGCAAACGGGGATCTAGTGTGGACAGAGTCTCAAAAAGTGACCGTTCAAAGATCATGTCAAGGATTAGGTCTAAAAACACAAAACCAGAACTTAGGTTAAGGGGCGCTTTGCATAAGGCAGGTTTAAGGTTTCGTGTACAAACGAAAGACCTGCCAGGGACACCAGATATAAGTATTAAAAAATACAAAATAATCATAGATGTGAGGGGTTGCTTTTGGCATGGACACGAAAAGTGCCGTGATGGGCATATACCAAAAACAAATTCAAAATTTTGGATTGAAAAGATTTCTAGAAACAAAAAAAGAGATTTATTAAACGAAGAAAAAATAAAAAGTTTGGGTTATAAACATTTTGTTATCTGGGAATGTGATATCCGGAAACCAGAGGTGTTATTGAAGGAAGTCAAAAAAATTAAAAAACATGTGGTAGCACTCAGAAAACCATCTCTAAGACAATAGGAAACTTAATTTTTGATATGGAATACAATTAAAATCTGTGTTCTAGGGAAACTCACTTGAGAGAGAAGAAAAATAAGGGGAGTTAATGTCATGAGTATCCGCGGTTGCATGTGTGTGCGTTTCTAAATCTTTTATTTCGCACTGTTTTATAACCATTGTCATTTAACCAATCTGCAATTTCTTGGTAGCTCATTCCCTTGAGTAATAACTCAGAGGGCATCATGCAGAAAGTGTAGATATTCATTGTAATTTTAATTGCTCAAGGATGTAGAACGAGTGGTTAAATCAAACGAAAAAAACAGGCCTGAATTAGATATCAATCTTGCATACCCGCACTTGAATTGTGTTACTGTCGAATAAATTAACGATATTATGTAAAAAACAGGGCTTATAATGACAGAACATTTTTCTAAAATTTTACCTGAGGTGGGTGGCATACTTCACCTTGACCACATTAATTTCCAAGTTTCCGACCATGATCTAGCGACCGTTTTTTTTATTGGAGGTTTAGGATTAACGCGGGATCCGTTTCGTAGGGCCGATGAAACAAATATGGGAGTCAATGTTGGACTACAGCAGTTTCATCTTCCTCGACGCGGTGCAACACCTCCGTTTCCCGGTCTAATTGGACTAATAGTCCCTGATCTAGACATTATTCGTTTAAGGTTATCGCGCTTGAATAAATTACAAAAGTTTAAAGATACTCCCTACGAAGCAAATTTTGAAGATAATGCTGCTAAAATAACTAGTCCCTTTGGCTTTTGCATCCGGCTTCACTCTTCAAAAAGCATGCACTTTTTAAAGCCTTTAGGTATAGGCTATGTAGAAATTCCAGTACCCAACGGTGTCGCAGATGATATTCTCAAATTCTATTGTGAGGTTTTCCATTCAATTGCCACGATTGAGAATCGGGATGGAAATAAGACAGCGGCAATCAATGTTGGACCCTTTCAAAAACTATATTTTGTGGAAAAAGAGCTTGATAGTTACGAGCTTTACAATTTTCACATATCATTTCATGTAACACATTATAATAGGGCTCGTGAGATGATTAAGGAAAGAGGAGCTTTAATGGGTACAGGTGAAGGGGAGGTTTTTTTCTTTGATAAAATTTTTGATCCTGAGACAGGGGCTAGTATTTTTTCCATGACTAATGAAGTTCGTAGTGTTTACCATGGAGATTATATGAGGCCTTTGATAAACCGTTGGCCAATTATACAGGAACCATTTTCAGATCAAGCTGAAGTAATGGTAGACCTTGAGCGTGAGCTTGGGTTTATGCCGGGTGGGGACATTTCCTGAAAAATATAAAAAATAAGGACAAATACAAAAGCGGAATTGGTATCAGTTGTAAAATAGTTGCATGTTGTAGATAACTTGATTGGGTAGTTTAACACCTATACAAATGAGTTTCTTTAATCTACGGTTTTAAATAAGAACAAATTTAATTATGAAATCATTTAGGGAGAGGGATATGAAGATCAATTCTGTCATCAAAGTTGTAGCGGCTGCCCTATTTGCAGGCGCTATGGCCTTGACTGCAAATATCGCGTTAGCGGATTACCCAGACAAGGATATTACGTTTATTGTTCCTTATTCACCAGGTGGTGGCTCCGACCAGATGGCCAGAAGATTACAGCCCGGTTTAGAAAAGGCACTAGGTGTAAGTGTACGAATGGTCTATAAAACAGGTGGTGGCGGGGCTGTTGGCTTCAGTGAATTACACCGCTCAAAGCCTGATGGATATACGATCTCAAACGTAGTTGTGCCGAACGTTATAATCACTTCAAGAGGTAAAGGCATTGGCTATAAACCTGGCGATTTTGCATACATAGGAATGACTGAGGCTGCTGTCGGGGCATTAATGGTTCCAAATGATAGCCCTTTCAAAACTTTGGACCAGTTCGTAGCTGCTGCTAAAGCGAAGCCTGGTGCGATAACTGTTGCTGGAGTTGGCAGCACAGGCGCGCACAGATGGGGAGGATTAGCAAAAATTCTTGGTATTAAGACAACTTATGTACCTGTTTCCGGCGGTGTTGGAAAAATGATGCCGATGCTGGCTGGCTCTCACGTTGATGCTGGCATGACTGCTTCCAATCACGCTACAAAGCATAAGTCTATTGTACGAGCCCTTGTACTTGCAGGTAATAACGAAGTTGCTACACTACCTGGTGTCCCTACTGAACCTAAATGGAGTTATGTAACTACATGGGGAATTATGGCACCTCCTGGAACACCAGCAAATATCGTTAAAAAATTAAATTCTGCATTAAGGGCTGCGGCTTCTGATCCGTCAGTAAGAAATGCTCTGGTAAAGGGTGGTTATACACCAATAATACAAACTGTAGATGAAGCAAACGCATTTATGGATGCCCAGATAAAGGCTTATAAGTAACTTTAAACAAAGATCTTTAAATGGAAGATACCCCAGTATTTTTGCTAATACTGGGGTATCTATTTTGTCTAATAGCGGGGTCTAATTGAACGTAATCGATCTTCATTTCCAGATGAAGGCTTTATAAGTAGTAAAGTAATAAAGAAGATACTGTTTCTGGGGAACAAGGCTGATGATTGAAGCACTTTTTCTAGCTATAAGCCCGTCTTATTTAATGTATATGACCATAGGAGTTCTCCTTGGACTGGTTGTTGGCACATTGCCAGGCCTTACAGCAACTATGGGGACAGCACTATTGGTTCCTTTTACATTTGCGCTTCCCACGGGCGAGGGTATCGCGATGCTTGGTGGTCTATATGTTTGTGCTATGTTTTCCGATGCTATCCCTGCATGTCTTGTGAATACGCCAGGAACACCTGCTGCAATGGCTACAGCATTTGACGGCCACCCCATGGTTAAACAAGGTAGAGGTCAGGAAGCGATTGTTGCTTCTTGTTTCAGCTCGGCTCTTGGCACTATGTTTGGTGCGGCTTGCTACCTGCTTCTTGCTTGGCCAATGATATCCATTGCTCTAAAGTTTGGGCCACCTGAATTTTTCTGGCTTGGTATTTTTGCACTTACAATTATTGGAAGTCTCGCTGGCGATTCTATTCTTAAAGGATTAGCTGGTGGGGCAATTGGATTATTAATCAGCTGTGTTGGTATCAGTCATGCAGCAGAATTAAATAGATTTACACTTAACATCCCTGAATTGAGAGGGGGGGTTTCTCTGGTTGCGGCCCTAATAGGAGTTTTTGCCTTCCCTCAGGTTCTATCCATGATTCTCGATCTTCGTAAACAAGAATATGTGGCAGAATACAGACCAGAAAAAGGCGTTGTACTTAAAACAATCGTAAAAGTGCTTTCAACTCCAGTCCATTTTTTAAGATCTGCTTCAATAGGCAGTTTTATTGGAATTTTACCAGGCGCAGGAAGTCCTATAGCTGCTATTGTGTCTTACAATGAAGCGCTTCGATGGAGTAAGGATAAGAGTCAATATGGCAAGGGTGATCTGCGAGGCGTAACTGCCTCAGAAATAGCTAACAATGCAGCCGCGCCTGCTGCCATGATACCACTTGTGACTCTTGGAGTGCCTGGTTCGTCCCCTGCAGCAGTTATTGCCGGGGCATTAATGCTGCGAGGCCTAAACCCCGGCCCGGAGCTATTCGCAACTGATGGAAAATTAGTTTATTCTTTTGGTTGGTCTCTATTTATAGCTGGCATTGTTGTGTTTTTTATTGGCATGCTTGCAACACCGCTTCTGGTCAAAATTATAAAAATTCCGCTTCGTCTGCTTGCTCCACTTATTATGTTTCTTGCCATTATTGGCGCTTATGCAATTCGTAATAACATATTCGACGTTTACTTAATGCTTACGATAGGAATATTTGTATTTTTAGCTCGAAGACTGGGATTTCATCCTGGGCCCATCGGCTTAGGGTTTATTCTAGGACCCATTATTGAGCCATCTTTGGTTCAGGCATTATACATGTCAGATGCGAGAGGTGTTGGTACAATTTTCTTTAGCGGAACGATAAATATTATACTTATAAGCCTATCTATATTCTCAGTAAGTGCGGTAGCTATTTCACGTATGCGTTCACGAAAGAAAGAGCTTAAAACAAAAAAAATTATATAAACAAGTAATTTTAATTCCTAATAAAGAGAATGCTATGACAAAATTTTTAAATATGTTTAGAGATAGCGACTTTGCAACTGGATTACTATTATTTGCTATTGCCACACTAAGCTATTCGGGAACTGGCGATAACATGAAAGACTGGGTGTTCCCTTTAATGGCAGCATACACCCTTTTTTTTATATCTATAGTTTTCCTGGTTAAATTTGCACTTAACGTAATGAACGGAAAATTAGTTATAGATTTAACTTTGACCCGAGAACAAGTACCATCAGTGATCAACGTGGGATTTTTTTGTTTCTTTGTTCTTTGTTATCTTTTTGTTTTATTTGCTTTTGGTTTTTGGATTGCAAGTCCTTTATTGCTGTGGGTCAGCATCGCGTACTTTAATCCCGATAAATCGGTTTTTTCATTTTCCGAATCTTTGTTAATTTCTTTGGTGGCATGTGGCGTTGCATATGTTGTTTTTACACATATATTTTACGTGCCCTTTCCCCAATCTCGTCTTTTTGGATGAAGGTTCCTCAATTATGCAACTCAAAGATATTTTTTATACACAAGATAAATATAGACAATGAATCCTGTTACCTCTAACCCCATCTATCTATCATCGTGGAGTAGCTTCTGACGCATGGGTTCTGGCGTTGAATATCACCCCTTTTTTCACCGCAACCCTAACCTCCTTTCGACTCTCTAATCCTCCCCCATTAGAGCATTTTCACATAGGGGGCTGAGGTAAAATACATAAATAATGGAATTAATTATAGAAATCATCATAGTTTCTGTTCTTACGCTATTCCAATCGGTGTTTGGTGTCGGACTTCTCTTATTTGGCACACCAATATTTTTGTTTATTGGCTACGATTTTGAGTCCACTTTAGTCCTTTTACTTCCTGTTTCTATTACAGTCAGTTTTCTTCAAATAATTAATCAAAAAAATTTTATCAAGTCTTTAGTGGTGTCCGAATACAATCTTTTTTGTTTGCCTTTTTTGCTCTTGTTTCTGGTCATCGCAATAAAACAAGGGGACATGCTAGATATTAGATTATATGTATCAATACTTTTAATAATTTCATCGATAGTTGTCTTGAATCAGAATAGAATTATTCTTTTGAATAAACACCTATTAAAGTACAGAAAACTTTGCCTAGTTCTTATTGGTTCTATTCATGGTTTGACAAATATGGGTGGTGGTTTTTTATCTTTGTTTTCCTCACTGGTTAATGGTGGGGACAGGGTATTAACCAGGAACTACATCTCATATGGTTATTTTGTTATGGGCTCCATACAGCTTACTACAATTTTAGTTATTGGTTTAAACAATGTAGATTTTACAAAGTTGTATTATGTGTTTTTGCCATTAATTTTATTTTTTCCATCTCAAAAGATCTTTAATAAAATTGATAATCAACTATTTATCAAACTAATTAATTATGTTGCATTAATATTTGGAATTATTGCTCTAACCATAAGTATTCAATAAACACCACTACCTTAAAATAGTGGGGTTAGGGTAGTAGGTATACTCTCAACCATACAGAAGTATACCTAACGTTTAATCTCTTGTTTTATTTCCTCAAGTTCTTTCAAAATTTCAAGTTGTTGCGTATTCATTCTAGAAAACGCTTTATCCAACCCATAACCTAATGTACCAAAAAATATTAAAAAAAGAAAAACGTTTCCCCAATCTAACCACTGAAATGTGACTAATTCAAAAAAATCCATAACGCCTCCATTATTAACTTCGTTCAAACTTTGGTTCTTTACTCATTTTACGAGGAACACATTCTTATCCAATTTATTAATTTACATAAAAAGCTTTATTTTCCATTAAAGATTTTTCAATAAAGTTTATTAAATAATCATTATCACTAAATTTCATAGGCTAACATAATCAAATGATTAAGTTTTTATATTCGCCATCTCAATGTTATTTGCATTCACTGCTAGCGCCGAAATGAAACATCACCATAAGTCCAAGCATCATTATAAGGTGTATCAAGCAGCGAAACCCTTTCCAGAGATTCAGTTAAAATTAGAAAAAGATAAAATGGATGGATAAAATTTGACTATAGTAACGCGCAATCTTTAGTTTGCTCCCAAAAGAGTAAATCAAACCAATGGTTCAAATGAAGGCCACGCCCATATTTACATTAATGGATATAAAACACGGCAATATTCGCCTTATTTTCACTTGTCCGGTAAAATTTTGCAGCGGGGTAAAAATGAAATCCGAGTAAACCTGCACGCTAACGATCATAGTTCTTTTGTTGTAGATAAAGAAAAAATTCAGCAAACCATAATTGTTAAAAAGTAATCAAAGACGGAATAAAGTTGGTTACTGCGGAATAACATACAAAGGATGCACTTAAATATAGAATAAAACCCTTATATAATTCGAACTAAGACGCTTTCCCTAAGTCTTTCCTTATTTTCACTTCTAAATGACTTATCATAACATCCCGCATTATTACTGCTCTTGACCTATCAGTAAAACTGTATTCTCTGATATCATCCGCAGTTATACGCAATGTGAAGACATAAAAAGCACCTTTTTTTGTTATATTTGAGGCACTTCCCTTTGCAATTCTGTGAGGATCCGCAAGAGTTCCGAAAGATGTTTCTACTATTTTTGACATATAATCGTAACCTCTATTTATTTATCATTTAAATTAATAATGCTATCAAATATCTTTACATAGCTTTGAAATACAGTGCGTAATTTATAGCACAATCCGTATAATAAATTTATTTTATAATAAATGAATAATTGTTATCAAATGCTTTCTAAATCATTAAAAATTTTTCTCAAGATATTAATTACCGTATTTGCACTTCTTGCTTGGGGTTTTATTTGGAACTTTTTTATTAAATATATGTCCATAGATGATATACCTGGTATTAGAATTATCGGGTCACTAGTTGGTGCGTTTTTTATCTGGAAATGGATATCTAGCGCATTTAATAAAACAGACATTAAAAGTTTAAACGAAAATAGTCCTGATAACCAAAACTAAACTTTTCTATGTAAGAAAAATGAAGGGTCTAAGTTTGAAACTACATAGAAAATCCAAGCATTAGAGTTGCACTCACCAATTTCATAAACATCTTTTGGAGTTTATACATGAGCAAGCCTATCATCACTATTTTCTTGTCATTAACTTTACTACTTGGGGTTATAGGAAGTAGTTCTGCTCTTTCTCCGTGTCCTTCTTCTGATTCGGAAGTGTGGGATATTTGTCAAGGTACACATATATGGGAAAGCGGAAGCAAATACGTAGGGGGGTGGAAGAACAATGAATTTCACGGATATGGTATCTACACTCACGAAAACGGAGAGATTAAGGAAGGCGTTTGGGAAAATGGTGTGTTTAAGTATGCTCAATCCGCAGCAGATTATCGCAAAATAAAACTCGCTGAAAAAAAGGCACGAGAAAAAGCGCACATTGCTAAAAAAAGAAAATATGAAAAAGCTCAACGTGACAAACAACTTGCTAAACAAAAAAAATTACGAAAATTGTTAGCCCGGGCAAAACAAGGGAATGCCGATGCACAGAATACCCTTGGTATTATGTACGAGAGAGGGGACGGTGTTCCACGTGACGATAAGATTTCTATGAAGTGGTACAGACTTGCTGCTAAACAGGGAAATGACCATGCAAGTGAACGTTATAACAAATTTGTACTAGAGGACATTATTTATAAAAGTGATGTTCAGGAATTAGAAAACCTCGGTGAATCTTTGGAAACAGAATGTAAAAAAGATATAAAATGTGCTTTTATTAAGGTTTGGGCATATATTGATATTACCAAGGATGATCGTCTGTCAGTAGCAGAAATTGCTAGATTCCAGAGAAATATTGTAAAATTTGCAGCAGCTGGTGAAGGTGAGAGTATATTAAAGACTGAAGATTTCGCTGCAATTCAGCTGGCATCAATAATATTTTTACCAATAACAGCATCATCAGTTTTAAATAGTTTCGATTACGATAACGATGGATTGTTATCAAAGAATGAAGTCCTCGGTGACACAGAGTTTTCAAAATTAGTCGGAATTAATTTAGAAACATTTTCAACGGGTTTTGATTTCCGATCTCTAGGAAAAAAATTGCAGGACTCGATGAACTTAATCCCTTTACCAAAATGATAAGTATGATTTTTGATTTGTCACACTAGTTTGTCTGATGATTGCACTATCATGGTGTTATTTGTTGGTTCTATAGATATACTCATAAAGTCCATAAATTAGGGGGAGGGTATGAAAAATATAAATTTTAAAAAACTTGTTTGTCTCATTATCTTTCCTTTGGTTTTGTTTGCTTGTAAAGCAGATGAGATTGAGGTTTCCATAAAAAGTAATGATCTAAGAAGAGTACTGTCAGGGGATACTCTTTCTGTAGAGTTCGAAGCCGAACTCAATATGATGGCTGAGAATAACCCAGAAACGAAAGCGCAAATCAGAGCTATCGAGAAAATTATTGATAAATATATTTTAGTTGAAGAATTTGACGTAACAGCTGGAGATTTTGGTTTTCAAATAAAAATTGAAGGAGAAATGCCCCTAATTTATTCACCCAATGGAAGCATGGTTCAATCTGTTAGATCACCTTGGGCAATGGTAATAAGTGATAATCGTAGTAGAGGAAGCCTTTCAGGATTCCCTTACAAGTTAATGTTTTCTTCCACATCTCAGTTTGATGCCTTTTCTGGTGAACTAAACAAGATAAATTTGTTATTGAGCCCTGACAGACGACAACCAATAAAATTGAAATTACGGAGAACTGGACAAGATAGACTTAGAATATTTACAGGTAGTGTAGAAGTTTTTGGTGAAAGTCGTGTTTTATATGAGGCTGATATAGAAAAAAGGGTTTCATTAACAATGAAGGGTGGGGTGTATGATCGAGCTCGGCAGGTTATTTTCTTTTCTGTGAAATAAGGGGTTTTGAGCTTTTTTAATAGGAAATTAGTTGGACAGGTTTTGGTCGAATACTATCGAACCAGAGACTGGATCAGTGACCCCTTGCTCCTTGGAAATCTCTTCCAATAAGTGGCGACTTGAATTTAGTAGAGAGATCATAACAGGCATAGCACTGACCATAGCGTCCTCATCCCTCCAAACTCCACAGGAACAAAATGTGTTCTCTCCTGTTTGTATTAATATGTGTGAAAGTAAACCATCACAAGCAGGAAACTCTGTGAATGATTTTATGAACGCGTCTTGGTTTCCATCTTTAACTATAAATCGAACTACATTTGAATGTTTTGCCACAATTAAGTCTCCAATTTAAAAAGTCTAATTTATCATAAGTGTTTAGAATTAATAGTTATTTGTATCCGGTATATTTAAATTCCTGCCTGGGTAATAAACTTAGTGTTGAGATATGCGTCAATAGCCTCAGAACCTCCTTCAGAACCATACCCAGAATCCTTAACTCCTCCAAATGGTGTTTCAATTAGAGCTATTCCGTGATGATTAATAGAAACCATTCCGCTTTCAAATGCATTCCCTATAGCTTCGGCAGTTTTAGCAGATTTGGTGTAAGCATAAGCAGCCAAACCGTAATCTAGTCTATTAGCCTCAGCTACCACTGCGTCAAAGTCTGAAAATGGCATAATGGGGGCCACTGGGCCAAATGGTTCTTCATTCATAATACGCGAATCCATTGGAACATCTGTTATTACCGTTGGTTCAAAAAAATAGCCCTTATTTCCTTTACGCTCTCCACCAGTTAATATATTAGCACCTTTGCTGACAGCATCGCTTACAAAGCCTTCGATAGCATCTATTCTTCTATCATGCGCTAGTGGTCCCATTTTGGTGTTTTGATCCATGCCATCACCAACTGGTAGGTTTGATGCAAAATCAGTAAATCCTTCTACGAAACGATCGTAATGCTTTTCATGAACAAGAAACCTAGTTGGCGAAACACAAACCTGTCCAGCATTTCGAAATTTGTTAGCGGTCAATACCTTTAAGGCTACATCTACATCAGCGTCTTCAAAAACTATCGCAGGTGAATGACCGCCTAGCTCCATTGTAACCCGTTTCATGTGAGCGCCCGCCAGTGCTGCAAGTTGTTTGCCAACAGCGGTAGAACCTGTAAACGTCACCTTACGGATTGATTGATGAGGAATTAGATATTCTGAAATCTCTGAGGGAATACCGTATACCAAATTAACAACACCATCTGGAAGTTCCGCATCTATAAAACATTTAAGCAGAGCGGCACAACTTGCTGGTGTTTCTTCAGGTCCCTTAAGAATAATAGAACAGCCGGCTGCAACAGCGCCTGAAACCTTGCGAACAGCCTGATTTATCGGAAAGTTCCAGGGTGTGAAAGCAGCGACAGGACCTACCGGTTCTTTAACAACTAACTGAGTTACTCCATCCATGCGAGCCGGAATTACTCGACCATAAGTCCGACGAGATTCTTCGGCAAACCAATCAATAATTTCAGCGCCAAAAAGCGTTTCACCCTTTGCTTCCGCAAAAGGTTTTCCTTGTTCCAAGGTCATAATAGTAGCTATTTGGTCTACACGTGAACGCAATAATTCTGCGGCTTTTCTCATCACTTTATAGCGTTGGTTAGCCGAGGTTTTTTTCCAAATTTTAAAACCACTTTCGGCGGCTTCGAGAGCAGCGTCAAGGTCGGCAATTCTCGCATGAGCCACATGACCGATCACTTCTTCTGTTGCTGGGTTTATAACATTAATGGTTTCGCCAGCTTCTGCAGATTTCCAATCTCCTGCTATGTGAAGTTGGGTGTTGGGATAGGTATCAGTCATTCAATTTTCCTAGAGTTTTGTGTTACGTTTATAAGTTTATATAAATAGCAAGAGCTAATATTAAGCAATTATTATTAGAGAAAAAAGCGCTCTGCCGTTTCGTGTTTGGAAATATTTTTTTGGTGTTTATATGATTTTCGTGTTTAGGAGGAAATCAGTCCAAGCTGAAATTATGTAATCGTAGACAAAACACTCTTTCACAGAAAACTAGTCAATAATTACAAGTCATAAAAGAGATTTAACCTTCACTCAAACCAAAGGGTCTTTCTCTTCAAAATAGAGAATGGTCACTATTTTTCGCTTGAACTGAGTTTGCCGCCTTCCTAATTCTTTGATCGAAAAGCATAAATTTAGTCGTCAAAGTTGTTCTTTTTACCCTGTCTAACATAGGCAATAACGTCCGAAATATGGCGTTCTCCATGATGACTGCTATCCGCAGCGACCTGAGAAAACATTTGCATTGCTAGACCGGCATCAAAGTCGTCGGTCATTCTTCTTTTCCATGGGCGCCTTATAACCTGAGTTGACATTCTTCGCGTTGTTCGTGGTTGTGTCATAATCTGGTCAGCAAGCTGATACGCCCGTTCAATAAGTTTTTCCCTTGGCACCACCTCATTTACCATACCCCATTCCAACGCTTGCTTGGCATCGATTGCTTCTCCTGTAAGGAGAGCATATGCAGCCCTTTTGGTTCCTAATAACTCTTGAAAACATACATTGATTCCATCTCCAGGAACTGAGCCAATATCATAATGGAGATCATAGATAATGGCATCTTCACTGCAAATAGTTAGATCACACATTAAACAAAGCTCTGTATGGAAACCCGGGCCATTAAGTACACCAATAGTAGGTATTTCGAGGTCGTTTAAGAGGGAGTAAAGGTTTACTCGTCCATCCTTAAAAGCATATTCGTATGCCCAATAATTAAGATCTTCAGCTTCTATTTTGAAGCCCTCAGGATCTGGCTCCATCATAAACTCTTCACCAGATCCAGTGAATATCATTATTTCGTTACTGTTGTCGGCACCTATAGTTTTAAAAAGTTGCTGAACTGATTTATGGTTCTCAACACTTAGTTTTATGGGGCCGCCATTGGTGTGGGCCCTAACCAAAATTACACCATCATCTCTCCTTTCAAGAATATAATTCTCTTTAAAGACCTCCTTATAATCATCAAATTGGGGTTCGGGTATAAACTTTACTAATGACATCTCTTCTCCTCCTATGAAATAAAGTTGTTGTTTAACTAAACGGTCAAAGAAATGAAAAATTCAAAATTATAAAAGTTTCATTGTATCTGTTTCATTAATTTATGGTCTATATTTAACCAGAATAGCACTAATAGTGATAATATAAAGTTTTGATAAATAGTGAGGCCTAAAATGTCCGTTGAGATACCGATAAATGGTTATAGTTTACCTCAATTTAACGAGGTTGAAGAATTATTTCGAAGCAATATGTTGAACGGAGATTCTGAGTGTGGAGATGAAGTCGGCGCCTGCGTCTCAATTGTAATCGAGGGCGAAACTGTAGTTGATCTGTGGGGAGGGTATAAAGATTTAAAAAGAACACAACCATGGGATAAAAACACAATTACTTGCATGATGTCTGTAACAAAGGCATGTGCAGCTATATGCTTACTTACACTAGTCGATAGAGGCCTCATTGACCTTGAAGAAACAGTTTCGCATTACTGGCCTGAATTTGGAAAAAATGGCAAAGAAAATATTAGTGTTCGTACATTAATTTCTCATCAGTCTGGTGTTATTTACTCTGATGGGGCGCCCGCTGGCTCATTATGGGATGAAGGGATTGTGGAACGGGCGCTAGAAGATGATATACCACAATGGGACCCGGGCACCGCCGGTTCGTATCACTCATTTACCTATGGTCCGCTGATAAGCAGCCTTATTAGACATGTAGATGGTCGTTCAGTAGGACGTTTTTGGCGTGAGGAAATTTCAAAGCCCTTTAACCTTGACTTTAATATAGGTTTAAAAGAATCAGAGGTGGCCCGCTGTGCAGAGTTCATTGAAACACCAGGAACACCTTCCAGAGATGGCATCAAAATAAATAAGGATTCTCCATTATACCGAGCTTGGAATCCAATGCCTAAAGAAGAGGATTTTAATTCACAAAATTGGTTAGAAAAGGAGTTTGCCTCAGCTAATGGTCATGGAAATGCCCGTGCTATTGCGACCTTGTTTGGTGGTTTATCTAATAATGGCCAGATAGATGGTAAGCAATTGTTGTCGAAAGAGATTATTGTTGATGCGATTAGGGAGCACTGGAATGAGATGGATCGTATGACCAATCGTCATTTTCGTTTTGGTTGTGGTTTTATGTTGTCTTGTCCTCCATTTCCGTTTGGAGGAAGACGCGACAATTTTGGTCACACAGGTATTGGTGGCGCTGTTGGTTTTGGAGATCCGCACCAGAGACTGGGTTTCAGTTATTGCTGTAATCGCATGGCACCAATTGCAAACTTAGGGCCCTTCGCTACGCCATTGATAGAAAGCACTTATAATTCGATTTAATGTTAAAATATAGTCACTAAGCATCTTTAATCGTTAGGCTCTGGAAGTTGATTAGGTATATAAAAATATCTGAACTAGTTCTTATAGGAATTATTTTCCCGATTTGCGTAATATATTTTGAACTAGCAAAATATCTTCTTTTTTTTATCTGGGGAGCTTTTATTTATGCTTTGCTGGTTTATTTCGTATTCTACAAAGAAAAAATAAAGCTGATAGATCTTTTTTCTCTAAAATTTAATTTCAGCAAAAAAGAATTTTACACTGTTACATTTAGATGGCTTGTTTTAAGTGTTTTTCTCTATTTATTAACATTATACTTTTTTCCCCAGAATCTGTTCGCGCTTTTCAAAAGGGATCCAGCACTCATGTATCTGGTGCTAGTCTTCTATCCTATTTTATCTGCGTTTCCTCAGGAATTTATTTTTTGTACTTTCTTTTTTAATAGATACCAAAGCTTGTTTAAAACTGAATACAGTATAGTTTTTATGAGCGCAGTGATTTTTTGTTTAGCTCATGTTTTTTTCATAAATTGGGTTGCGCCTTTATTAAGTGCTGTTGGCGGATTAATGTTTGCTAATACTTACAGAAGGACTAACTCGCTTCTATTGGTTAGTTTCGAGCATGCGCTATATGGAAATACGCTTTTTTTTATTGGTCTAGGCTGGTTTTTCTGGGGTGGATCTGTTTCATAGGTTATAAAATTACTTAACCATGAATCTGCTTAACAAGAGTGTTTTATTGTGTCGAAAGATAAAGCTAAGTTAATTGAGAGAGACCCTTTTTCAGTCGAGGCTATGAAATTAGCTAAGACGAAACTTCTTTCTAGCAAGATAGACAGGGATGATTCAAAAAAATTTCTGAAAAAACTTAATGCGAATGGATATTTAATTTTAGAAGGTGTGATTGGAAATTCTGAGACTAAGGAGATAAAAATACACTGTGAGTCATTGATAAAAAAAGCGTCTACGGGAGCAACCAGTTTTGGGGGTTTCCAAACCAAAAGGTTATTTAATATGGTGGCTCGTACGAGAAAGCTGGATCACTTGCTCCTTCACCCCACCGTAATATCTATCATAGAATCCTATTTAGAAGATCAGATTCAATTATCTGTTGCTAGTCTAATTCAAATCGGTTCTAGCCAGAAAGCACAACCCTTGCACCGCGATGATAACCTTTATCCTTTGGAGCGTCCGCGCAAACCTCTGACTTTGAATGCCATGTGGGCGTTGGATGATTTTACGGAAAAAAATGGGTCCACTTTATTATCTCCAGGATCGCATTTATTAGGAGATGATGAAAAACCAGAAAAGGGGAGTGTTATATCTGCGGTTATGCCTGCTGGCTCATTATTGCTATATGATGGGTCATTGTTTCATGCAGGTGGAGCTAATAACACAAATACTAGTCGGCTCGGCTTCTCAGTTGTTTATAGTCGTTCTTGGTTGCGTCAGCAGGAAAACCAGTTCCTTGGGGTTCCACCAGAAATCGCGAAAACTTTGCCAAAAAACATGCAAAAGCTGATCGGTTATTGGGTATCCAACAATTTTCTAGGGTACCTTAACGATGCAAGTCCAGCACGTTTATTAGATTAATTATGAATTTTATAACGCTAATAATTTTATTAGAGTAAGATTGAAATCAACCTGTTTTCCACATTATTAAGTATATGTGGATATTCTACGGCGCTCTTTTTAGAAACCAGTCTTAAATTCTCTTCCATTAGTGGCTTTGTGCTTGCAGGGGTTAACTCTACAGACAGCTTGTTCAGCTTTTTTCAACAAAGATATTCACAAAACTAAAAGACAAATCAAACTTTATTAGTCCAGATAATTTAGAGTTTTCACTGGGTCCAGTCTATTGCTGCTTGTATCACCTTATCACTATCGAGTGACGCGAAAAGGATGCAAGCAAACATCTAACCATTATACAGCTCTTGTACGTTAGATACTAATTAGTATAAAGCAGTCTAGGCTAACTGACCAAGTTAAGTAGAATTAGTTTTACAACTTAAGTTAGCAGTCAGATTAGTTGATTAGTGATTTAGGCTGGGCAAGACATATCCTGTCCACAGCACATCGGTGATTTAATTTTCCCGTGTTCGTTAGGACACTTTGAAATTTGCACTTCTCTTCCATCATCCAGTTTAAGCAGATCATCGACAAGAGGGGTATCGCATTTTGCGCAGGTGGCGTTTACCGCCATGCCGCACTGGGAACACTCATATGTAGCCACTTAAGCCTCCTTAAGGTTTGTGTTAACTAAGACTCTTATATACCTTTTCCAAATATAAAAACAAGAGTTGTGAAATGTCTTTTAATCCAATGTTAAGTCCTAGAGAAATGCTCAATAAAGGCATTTTCGGAGGGACCTATTTTAGTGAATTAATTGATCTCAGTGCTTTTCCTCAAGATTGGTTTAAGGGATTAGATGAGATTTACTATCGATCTTCTAAATATCGCCCAGAAGTTAACTATTTTAAGGTGAAATCTGGACAAAGCCAGAAAGAGTGGGAGGAAAAAGGCTGGATGCACAAAGATGATCCTAGAGGTTGGTTTGAGTGGTATTGTAAATATTTCATGGGAAGGCGACATGAGGATGATCAGAGACAAATAAATAGATGGCTTTCCTTCTGCGGCCCCAAAGGACGTTGGAGAAATATTATATATAAAAAAATTTATGAGGCTAAATGTGAAATTGATGATAGCGAAGCTATTAGCCGGCGGGTGCAGCAGTCTCTATTGCATTGGTCTTATATTGTAAATGAAAATGATTATAAAATTTGGGTTAATGCAAATAGATAATTTTTAAATTTTAGTATAATAATGACCGAAAATATGTAGGAGTCCGTTTTTAATGAATGAATACCGTAAACCTAGTGAGACTATCTCAAATATAGGATTGGCCGATAATGAAGCTATAGGTGAGAATGACTATGTGCAGAGGTTGAGAAATGTACCTCAGGTCAAATTACCATTGATTGATCTCGGTGAAGTTGAAAATGCAAGTGATGGCGAATTAGATGTACTTGGGAGCGAGCTAAAAAGTTATTTAAATGATTTGGGGTTTTTTGCAATTACCAATCATGGGGTTTTGCCAGAAGTGCTTATAAATATGCGATCTCTTAGTTTAGAATACTTTAATTTGTCTCTTGAAGATAAAATGAAGAATCCAGTAGATAGACATGAAAGAGGGTATTCGGGCCTAAATGTTGAGGTCAACGACTTGACTGAAGGATCTAAAAGACGGAATGACTTAAATGAGGCGTTTAATTTTGGTGTCAGCTATCCAGAAAACGACCCAAATAGAATTTCTGGTCGCCGTTTATATGCTAAAAATAATTGGCCTAGAGAAATTAAAGGATTTGAAGAGGGCTCATTAGAGTATTTAAGTGCTATGGAGAAGGCTAGCAAACTTATGTTACCTCTTTGGGCCAAGGCTCTAGGTTTACCCGCCAATTTTCTTATTCCATATTTTGATAGACCTCATTCCTATGTGAGAACCATTCACTATCCTGTGAAGGTGGACCTCGAAGATGACGATTTGGGTATTCGACCTCACGAAGACACATCATTCGTCACTCTCCAGCCAGCTGAAAATGAACCTGGGCTACAGCTTATTAATATGGACGGTGAATGGGTTTGGCCAGTCTATCCGGAAGATAGTATATTGGTGTATCCAGGAATGTTTCTAGAAGAGATTACTAATGGTACGGTTTGTGCCACTGAACACAGAGTAATTCCGCCGACAAATAAATCGCGCTATTCATTAGCATTTTTTATGGCTCCAAATCTTGAGGCTTCTATGAGTCGACTTCCTAACTCGGCAGGAGAATCGGATAATTTGTGGGCTGAAAAAACTTGGTGGCATTTTCATACTGATCTGATGAGTAGAACCTATCCGCGTTTTGCTGCTTTTGAAAATGAAATTTAATAATTTCAATAAAACGCCTTTTTTATTTTTTTAAATTATATAGAAATATTTAAGCTAATATTATATAAAAAAGATTTGTTGAAATATTAGAATTAAAGTGGGCTAATTTCTCTTGCCTAAATTTTTTCCATTTTCCACAAAGAGCCACTGTCACTCAGGAGAAAAATTTTTCCAGTTTCCTTTTGTATCTTTATGTCTCTTATTCTGCCAATTTTTCCTTTAAACAAAATATCTTCCTGTAAACGAGATTTGTCTTTAAAAATTAATTTTCTTAGAGACTTATCTTTTAGTGAAGTAATGAGAGCATGTCCTCTCCAACTTTTAAACTCATCACCACTATATATATTTATTGCGCTTACAGCTATTGAAGGCACCCAATAATGGATCGCTTTGTCGAAGCCAGCTTTCCATTGGGGCCCAATTTTAGATCCATTATAATTAGTTCCTCCCCACCCCAATATTTTCCAACCGTAGTTTCCACCCTTAATAACTTTGCCAAACCAATCACCACCTCTTGCTCCATGGTTGCTAATAAAAATATTTCCATCTACTGGAGATAAGCTCATGCCTTGAGGGTTCCTGACGCCTATTTGATATATTTCTGGTAGCCATTCTTTATTACTTAAATATTTAGGATTGTCTTTAGGAATGCTACCATCTAGACCAATTCTAATAATGCTTCCCAAATGATTTTTTGGATCTTGTGCTACCATTCCCTTGCCGCGTTCTCCAACGCTGGCAAATAAATATTTGCCTTTTTTAACCAATCGCGAGCCAAAGTGAAAATTTGAGTTTATTGGTGGTTCAGCTCTGAATATATTATTAAAGATAATTTTACTATCGTCGAATTTTCCCTTTGCAATCGAAGTACTTGTGTAAACTTTATTGTACCCGGCAAACCCTCTAAACTCTGAATAACTAACCCAAACTGTTTTTTCTTGGTATAAAACGTCCAACAAGCCACCTTGCCCAGTGGAAACTACTGATAAATTGTGCTTAATTTCAGTTACGGTTTTGTTTTTTAAATTAGCGAGAAGAAGTTTCCCAGATTTTTCCGTTAATAATAACTTGTCTGACTTAACGAATGATAAACTCCAAGGTAGGTTTAGCCCTTTTAGCTCTTCAGTGAGTTTAAAGTTCTCCGTAGAGGCATTTGTTGGAAGCAGAAGAGAAATAAGTAATATTATTGAATTTACAGTTTTCACAATTAGGTCAGACTACATTTAGTCATCATTAATTCTATAAACCAAGCTGTGAAATCGCTTGGGGTTTTTTATATAGAATACAACGACATAGAGAGGATCCAAACAAATTTTAGTCTATAGCAAACTTCGAAGATGGTTAATGCCCAGTCTTGCCGCAGTTCTGAAATCCGGTTCCATAATACACTGAAGAGATAAATAACCTTCGAAATTAATGGCTTTTAACGCACTAATTATTTCTCTGTAAGGAATATGTCCCCCGCCAGGGTAACGTCTATTGCTATCGCTGATTTGAAGATATCTAAGGTATTCTTTTGAATCATAAATGCTTTCTGCAAACGATACATCTTCGATGTTCATATGGAAAGTGTCCAGCATCAATCCCATTCCTGGACTATCAATTTCTCTAGCAAACTCAACTCCGTCTTGTGTGGTAAGTCCAAAATTGATGTAGAAACGTGTTTGTGGTTCAAATAAAACTTTTGACCCTACTTTTTCAGCATAATCAGCTCCTTCTCTGAAAGCATCGTACATCCACACTAATGATTCTTTCCTTCCATCACCATCAAGTAACTGTCCTCTAAAAGATCCTATAATTACTTCTACCCCAAAAAAAGCAGCTGCATCTAGGGCCCCTTTAAGCCTGATCATGGCCTCGTCGCGAATTGATTTATCCGAATGACAAAGCCAAACTTTATCTTGAAACCCCATAGCAGCAGTGTGAATAGAGGCAACTTCTAATCCTCTTGAATCAACGTCTTTGCGAAGTTCATCTAGGTTTAGAGATTTTGGTTGTCTGATAGACACTTCTACGCCGTCGTAACCAAACTCAGAGAGAATATCCAAACTTTTAGTAAATTCACCTTGTTGGGCCGGTAATTGAGGAGTATTTACGTCTGAAGTTGCAACGCTAAAACCTATTTTCATTTTTAATCCTATCTATAAAATTTTTTAGGCAATTTTAACACTTTAAAAGTATTTTTCGCTTATGAAAAGTTGTGGAGTATCTCTATATACAACCTGCCTCAGAAAATTCCATGATTTCATCATCCGAAAACCCCAGCATGTCCCCATAAATAGCTTTATTATCTGCTCCTAGTAAAGGAGCTGGCTGGATGGGAACGTTAGAGTGGGATAATCTGATTGGAAAAGCTGGCATCGTGAACTTTCCGTGAATCGGGTGGTTTATTGTAGTGAAAATTCCTCTTTCTCGTAAGCTGGGATCATTCTGTAATTCCATGGTGTCAAATACGGCTCCAGCAGCTACTCCCGCCTCTCCTAAAATACGCATGACCTCAATTTTGTCATGCTTTTTAACCCAGCTTCCGATAGCTTCATCTACAGCCTCAATATTTAGTGCCCTATTTTCTGGTGAGTCGAATCTGGGGTCTTGCAACATGTCTTTACGGCCAATAACTGAGACGATTCTTTCCCAATGACGATTATGTGCTCTTGTCGAATAGATATAGCAAAAGTCATTTGGTCCGTCTCCTTTGCATTGGTAAGCTTCGCTTGGAGCAACCGAACCCAGTATAACCTGATTGCCTCGTCTTTCAGCTGCTTTTCCCGTATTTGCTTGGGTGGCATAGGCAACGCGACAAAAATTTGTCATCGCGTCTTGCATCGCAACTTCAACTAATTGACCTTCTCCAGTGGTAAAACGTTGATATAAAGCTGCAAGAATACCTATAGCACAATGTAGACCAGTGCCAGTATCACCTATAGTTGTTCCTGGCTTAATAGGTCTACCCCCAGGCTCACCAGTAATACTCATTACTCCACCAGTAGCTTGCGCTATCATATCAAAAGCAAGAAAGTTTTCATAAGGGCTACCCTGGCCAAACCCTTTAATACTTGCGTAAATAATAGATTGATTTTTTTCCTTAACTTTTTCGTAACCGTACCCAAGTCGTTCAATGACGCCTGGACCAAAGTTTTCAACAAATACATCAGCCGTTTCTATTAGTTTGTCTAAAAGATCACAGCCAATTTTCGATTTTAGATTACAAGTTACGCTTTTCTTATTGGCGTTAAATAATAGAAAGTAATATGAATCTCCTCCCTGAGTAGGGGGGGTTCGTCCTTGTTCTCCTCCATTAGGGTTTTCTACTTTTATTACTTCGGCCCCAAGCCATGCAAGTGTCTCAGTACAAGATGGACCAGCTTCAAATTGGCTGAGATCTACTACCCTTACGCCGTCTAGGGCACCTTTTTTTATGCCGGTATTAGGTGACTGATTTTGTTGTTTTCTCATTATTGTTCTCCCAGACACAGACTTATAATAGGCCTAATAGACCCAATCGTAAATTGTGCAACGAATTAACTGGCATAAAATAGATGATCACTAGACTTGAAAGTATTTGTAAATCCGTCACAATGTAGGGGACTTATGCCTTGGAGGCTATACGTGAACCTGAAAATTGGAATCTTGGGCACAGGAGCCAATGGTAGTTGTGCCGCAGCCGATATTGCGAAAGCAGGGTTTGATGTTGATCTTATTGATCAGTGGCCAGATCACATTGAGGCTATGCGCCAAAATGGATTAACCATCTGTTTGCCGGATGAAGAGTTGAACGTTCCAGTTTCCGCCTTTCACCTGTGCGAGTTAGCCTCTAATAACGTGCAGTATGATATGGTCCTCCTATACACCAAAGCCTATGATACTAGATGGTCGTGTGAGTTGATTAAGCCTTACTTACGTGCTGATGGGTTATTAGTTGGCATGCAAAACTCTATGACAGTTGAGGATATAGTGGATATAGTTGGGGCAGAGCGCACCATTGGTTGCGTGGTGGAATGCTCTTCAGAAATTTTTACTCCTGGAATTGTACAAAGAAATACGCCCCGAGAAAAAACCTGGTTTGGTTTGGGGCCTATAGAAGGTTCCAGGGATGAAAGTGTAGAAAAAACAGCAGAGGTTTTAAGAAATGTTGGCAACGTATCTCTTATTGACGACATTATTTCTGCCAAATGGATAAAGCTCGTAATAAACACAACCATGGCAGTGGTGGCGACTTCAGGCCTCAATGGAGTGGAAGGGTTGAAAACTGAAGGGATGCGAGATGTTTTAATGAGGGTAACTGGGGAGGCGCTAAATGTATCTCAAGGCATGGGCCATAAACCAGTTCCATTATTTGGTCTTAGTGAAGATGATGTGAAGGACACGAACAGATTCCTTGAAACTCTTTTTGATAAAATGATGGCTGATGTGGGACCTGCAGCTCGTGATTGTATACTTCAAGACCATCTCAAGGGCAGAAGGAGTGAAGCACAAGAAATAAATGGCTTGGTAATAAAAACAGGAAAAAAACTTGGTCTGGACACTGCGGTTAATGCTGCAGTAGTTGAGATCAGCGACCGTATACACTCTGGAGAGCTTACCCCTGGCCCAGAAACATTCGAATTAGTTAAAGAGTTAATTCAGAATTGATTGATAAGAAAACTACATTATTTCTCAAACTAAATTTTAGTTATTAGATTTTACCAGAAACAATTAAATCACTGTTTTTCGTTAGAATGTAAATTTATAATAACAAAGGGAGAATTAGATGTTTAAACGAAAAAATTTATTTAAGTGTCTTTTGGCTGGTTTGGCGTCTTTGTTTTTAGTTTCAAGTATTCTGTTGAATATGGAAGCCAGTGCTGGTTCAAAAGGTGGAACGCTTACCTATGGCGTAAAGTCTAAAATCGAATCCTATGATGCGCATGGTGCTAACGCATATGGTGTAATGCATTATATCCCTCAGCACTATTCAACACTGGTGACTTTCAACTGGGATAATTTTCCTGAACTAAAGGGTGATGTAGCAGAAAGTTGGAATGTCTCTAAAGATGGTCTCACTTATACATTCAAGATTAGGAAAGGTATCAAATTTCATGATGGGACGCCCCTTACAGCAAAAGATGTGAAGGCAACCTATGACCGTTTATATAATCCTCCTGAAGGTGTTCGGTCAGCACGTAAAAACCTTTTTAGCAGTATTGGAAGCATAGAAACACCAGATGATTTTACAGTTGTGTTTAAACTTAAGAGCGTTGATGGAGCTCTACTTACGGGGTTTGGGTCTCCTTGGAATTCTATATATTCGGCTAAAGATATTGCCAAAGGACCCAGATGGCATGCCGAGAATATTAATGGAACAGGCCCATTTCGTTTTGTAGAACACATCCAAGGAAAGAAGTGGGTAGCCAAAAGATATGAAGGCTATCATTTTGATGATAACTATCTTGATGGGACAGTTGGCTTTGCTATAAAAAAAATCGTTAACCCTATGTTGGGTGGGCAGATAATGGCCGAATGGAGGGCAGCCGTTCCACCTGTGGTTAAGGTGCTTAAAGAAAAGATGGGAGATAAGGTTGCTTTTCAGACCATGCCAATGCTCTCTTTTATAATGATATCTTTGAATACAAAATTTGAGCCCTTTAAGGACAAAAGGGTAAGACATGCACTTACACTTTGTGTTGATAGATATAAAGGTTTACCAACACTCGCTAGGTTAACTTGGACAGCTCCACAGCCGGCAGCTGCCCTGATGCCTGGAAGCGAGTTTGCTTTACCAAGTAATGAACTTGAAAAGTTAACAGGATTCGGTCGTGACATGGCTGCTAATAGGGCAAAAGCAAGGGCTCTTTTGAAAGAAGCCGGTCATCAAAACTTAAAGTTTAAATATAGTAATCGTGCTGTGGCGCATCCCTATGAACAAATTGCTATATTTTTGATTGATCAATGGAAAAAATGTGGTGTTACTGTAGAACAGATATCTAGTCCCACGCCAAAGTGGGTCAAAATGAGAAGGTCAGGGGCTTTTGATGTTACTATTGATTTCGTCAGTGGATTTCTCCCTGACCCAACGGTTTTACTTGCAAAACATGTATCTAAGGACAGAAATCCACAGAACTATTCTGGTTATACAGACCGAAAGCTGGATGATCTTTATGAGGCCCAAAAGAAAGAACCTGACCCTCAAAAGAGAAAAGCTTTAATACATGAGTTTATTAAGCACACTACCGATCTAGCTTGGACAATACCTATGTCCTTTATGAATCGTACAATAGCCCTCGATAAAAGAGTCAAAGGGTATAAAATTGCTCCTTCATTGGTCTTAAATACCGATTGGAGAGGAGTTTGGATAGAAGAATAATTATAATAGTTTAGTTTTAAGTAGTTACTATAGGAGGGAATTTTCCCTCCTTTTTTTTTCTGCAATTCTACTTTTTAGGCCACTCATAACTACAGGGATGTTTGGATTTACAAAAATTTACTAAATGATATTTAAAACTAATTTAATTAATTGAGGCATAAGTTTCAGTTTTATTATTTAGCTATGTGATCATCTTGACATGAAAAAAATTTTTATAATTCACAAAAGTTTTTCTCTGATTTTTTTATTAGTTACTTGTAGGAGAGTCTGCTGTGTGGCAAATAGAGATATGGACTCTCCAGATGTCTGCGTAATAGTCGTCAATTATAATGCAAGGGATCATCTCAATAGGTGCATTTCTGCGTTGAGGCTTCAGACTTATGAAAATTATGAGGTTATTATTGTTGATAATGCCTCTCAAGATGATTCACTGAGTAAATTAGGAAATCTTCCAAGTAATTATAAAATTATAAAAAACGATGAAAACTTGGGTTTTGCAGCGGCAAATAATATTGCAGTCAGAAACACAGAATCAACCTGGATTGCTACTCTTAACCCTGACGCTATCCCAGATCCAGATTGGCTACAAAAACTTGTTTCTGCATCTGTAAGCCATCCTAGTTATATTTCATTTGCTTCCGTTCTAATAAGCGATAAAGATCCATCCAGATTGGATGGTGCTGGAGATGTTTATCACTTAAGCGGTCTAGTCTGGCGTGGGGGGCATGGACGATCAATTGATGAGTTGCCCTCTAGTGGTGAAGTTTTCTCAGCGTGTTCTGCTGCCGCCCTTTATAGAAAAGATATCTTTGAAGAAGTGGGTGGATTCGATGAACATTTTTTTTGCTATATTGAAGACGTAGATCTAGGTTTTCGGATGAGGTTACGAGGAGGCAAATGCCTGCTGGTGTCAGATTCTTTTGTAAGGCATGTTGGATCGGCAATTACAGGAAGACATAGCTCTTTTACAGCCTATCATAGTACTCGAAATATTATTTGGACTTTTTCTAAAAATGTACCTGGACCTCTATTAATATTTCTAATTCCTATTCACGTTTTAGCATTAGGCGCTTTAGTAATTTTTGCTTCAAAAAACAAAGTCGGGTTATCTGCTCTACGAGGTCTTTTCGATGGTTTTAAAGGAATAGCTTATTTTTGGTCTATACGACGCTCAATACAGTCGCAAAGGACTGTTCCCTGGTGGTGTTTTCTTAAAATAATTAACTTTAAACCATTCTCGCCTATTTTTAGGGAGTTTGATGTTTCTACTAAAATAGGAAATGTATAATAATAGGTAAGAGTTAAATTTTTTTATAATAATGAATAAATGAATTAGAGATAAATTAAATAATTATTGTCCTTAATCTATTTTTCATTGTTTAGATAAGGCTGGTGGGCCATGGAAATTGAACGTTTAGCTATACCGGAAGTTATCGTTATTAAGATTATTAAGCACGAAGATGATAGGGGGTTTTTTTCTGAAACCTACAACCAGAAAGATTTATCTGAGGCTGGTATAAACATAAATTTTAATCAGGATAATCATGCATTTTCTGTTTTAAAGGGGACTGTCAGAGGTTTGCATTTTCAAATTCCTCCTTTTCAACAAGATAAGTTAGTACGAGTTGTCGCTGGAGCAATATTTGATGTTGCTGTGGACCTGAGAGTTGGCTCAGCTACTTATGGACAATATGTATCTGCCGTAATTGATACCCATAATTGGAATCAAATATTAGTGCCGGCAGGATTTGCACATGGCCTTTGTACATTGGAACCAAATACTGAAGTTATTTACAAAGTAAGTAATTATTATTCACCTGATCACGACAAAGGAATTGTCTGGGATGATGAATCCATTGGTATAAAATGGCCGGTGTCTAAAGAGAAGGCACTTCTCTCCAGCAAAGATCTCAACCTGCCCAAGTTTTCTGACCTACCCTCATATTTTAAATATATAGAATAATTTTAATATTTTATGATAAAAAATTATTGATTATTAGCCACCGCTACTAATTAAAAGCGCATACAAAAATTATTTCAAATTTTGTGTTAGTTTCATCTATAACCAGTTTAAGATTAATCAAATGGAAGCAGGTAAAATGAGTGACAAAGCGGGGTTGTCTGACACTGCCTCTTCTTATCTAGATATAACAGTGAGTGTAGTATTGGTAACTTATAATACAGGGCCTATACTATTCAGATCTATAGAAAGTGTTTTGTCTCAAGATGCTTTAGCCGACCTTATTATTGTAAACAATGGTAATCCTGTCGAAGATTTAGAACGGCTAGAAACTATCGAAAGTAAAGATGAGCGAGTAAAAGTTTTATCTGGTCACGGAAACATTGGCTTTTCAGCTGGTTGTAACCTTGGTGCGAAGTCAGCTAGAGGATCATGTCTAATGCTATTTAACCCCGACTGCATTATGGCTTCGGAAACACTTGTAAAACTTATAAATATTGGGCGAAAAAAGATTCGCCCATGGATGCTAGGTTGTCGACTAGTTGGTTCTGATGGGAAAGAGCAAAGTGGAAGTAGAAGAAGAGCTTTAACGCCGCTTACTGCATTCATTACTGTTTTTTCCCCAGATTGGGTTTTTCGTTTGTTACCAAAATTAAACGCGCTTAATTTTAACTCGAATCCTATTGCCGTTGATACTGAGAAAGTTCTGACTATTAGCGGGGCTTGTATGATTCTTCCGACTGCCGATTACTGGTCTCTAAATGGAATGGACGAAGAGTTTTTTATTCATGTAGAGGACATTGATTTTTGTCATAGGTTTCGTCGTAATAAAGGAGAAATTTTTTACGTTCCTAGCGTAAGAGTAACACATGCTTTAAGTACAAGCCGTGCTTCTCAAATATTTATAGAGTGGAACAAAGCACGAGGGTTTATGATTTACTTTAATAAGAACTTTTCAAGTTTGAATTCTTTTATTGTAATGCTTATTAAACTGGGAATATTAATACGCTTCTTGTTAAAAGCACTGAAGTTAGTTTTTTTTGAATATATTGCTAATATCTTCGGAAGAAAACGAACCAGTATCTGGAACTTTCCGATGCGCAAATAAGGTAGTGCATAGGCTAGCAGCTAATATTCCAGTGGTCATCCACCAGCTGGACCAAATACTGTAAGATGCTAGTCCAATTGTCATATATCCAGTAGAAGCTCCGGCTAATACGGCTGCTGATGCTCTGTCCTGAACTCTGTTCTTGATTCCTCTCATCAGTATCCAAATAACTAAAGAAAGACCTAATGCGCCTATAACACCTAACTCAACCCATACTTCAAGAACGCCGTTATGAGGATGAAGGGGGATCAGCTCACGATTCAGGTCTAAGATTTTATTTTGACTTCCGGGCAAGTACCGCGATACGCCTAATCCCCAGCCAACAAATGGGTTATCGATAATTTTATCTAGGACGAAGTCATATATATATGTTCTATGGAGAGCAGATGGAGGAATAGAAATACCTGTATTTTCTAATAATTTGCGCAAAAATGAGAATGGAGAATCATGAATTAATCTTGTGATAGGTAAAAAAAGTACAATCAAAATCATTGAAATTGATGTAAAATCAAAAGCTTTCTTACCTCCTAAGAGAATAATTATTGTCACCAGAGAACCCACAATAAGACCAATATTGGCAGCTAGGCTATTAGAAGAAAAGATTACTATACAACTAGTAATGAAAACTATTATAGCTGATTTAGGCCCTATCCCTTTCCATAACAATAGGCATCCAGGAAGCGCAAAAACTGCAATTATGGTTACTGTTGGGTTTGAAAGAGAGAGAGTAATATCTAAAAAGCTAGAGATATTAAAACTTGAATTCCCAATAATGGCTTCCAATAAAACAAATAGTAGACAAGGGAAGATCCCTATAAGGTAGGCAATAGACGATGTGCGCAAGTTGGCTGATCTAGATATTTGCAGATGTGCGGACCCAAGAACCATACAACCTATAAAAAACACAGCTAAAAGATGGTAAAGTCGATCAAGGGAAACACTTGCATTATAGCTCCATATTAATGAAAAGGCTCCTATTAATAAAAGACCAGAAAAGATTAAAATAGGCTGAATCGAGTAAATAGTAAGCTTAATTCCTTTTCTTAGCTCTTTAATAAAGGCTAATACTCCTAGAGCAGCAGCCAGAGGGACTAGTCCATGATAGTCAATCATGCTGACTGGCAACATTATTGCTAAGGCTAAAGTAAATGGCCAGAAAACACTGCCCGTAATGTTTCTTTCTTCGAACAACTTTTAGACTCTTTTCATTATGTTTTTTAAAACAAGCCCTTTTTAATTATGGTTTTTTCGACCCATCAGAGAAGTGTAAAACCTTTTTAGAGATCTGATTGGAGCAGTCATCTGCCATGAAGTTGATGCATGTATTACTTTTAAACCTTCTCTAGCCTCATTTTCTCTTTTGTTGGCCAATAATATTTCTTCAGAAGCTTCAACCAGTCTTTTAGACAACGAATCTTGAATAGCCATAAGTTTTTCATTTTGCCGGGATAAGGAGTTTATGGTGTCTTCTAATTTTTGAGTTCGTTTTTGTTGAGCGAGCTCCAAACTATCTCTTTCTATTTTAGGAACACTTTGTTGTTTCAAGAAACGAGCCTGCTCCTTATTAGTGCTCGAAGGAATTTTTTGAAATGAAACAAAAAACTCTAATTCATTTTCTGATGTATCAAAGAAGCTTACGACCTTAAAACTTATTAGATCTAGTTCAAATAATACTTCAATTAATTGAAAAAATGATTTTGGAGTATAAACAGTACAATGGATGTCCACATATTCATTATTCTCAAGGTTTTCTTTTGATTTTTTTTCTGCGAGCGATAGGGAATGAAGCTTAGCAAGTTGAGCCTCATCTAGTTTTCCGTTCCACCTTTGGACGGCATCGAGTTTTATCGAGGTTGAAAAAAAATCAAATATTTGTTTTGTAGAAGGCCTAGTTGATCTACTTAAGTATGACTCAATCAGTTCACCAGCAGTAGTACTTGCTCGAAAATAGTCAAATGTAAATCTTTTATCAGGGATTACTAAAGATAGTATGCCTCCATCTTGTAATACATTAGATATATCTTGTAACCAGCTTATAACGTCAGGGACGTGCTCAATCACATGGCTTGCTATTACATAATCAAACTTGTTTTTTTCGCCTACAGAATGAGTTAAATTTCTATCACCCAGTACAAAGTCGACATCAACAATCTCCGGAAGATTAACGTTACTATCATCTTTGTATTTCCTGCGAAGGTCATCAGTCGATGCATGATCGGCATAAAGAATTGACCCCTCATTAGGGCTTATTGTTGGACGATCAAGCGCTCCAATCTCAATACCTTTCATCGATTGGACATCTATGTTCTTAAGGATTTTGTCCTTTCGACTCATTTGTTTTGTCCTGTTTTCAATATATATGCAACCTTTTACAGGTTAATTTAAAAATATTCTTTATTTCCATGGTTTTTTAGTCCGTGGGTTATCTGCCAGAGTGAAGTTACCGTTTTTTAAAGATAAATTCGGGCTGTAGAATGGATCAGTGAGTAGGATCTCACCCCAGGTTTCCTTCATATATTCAATTTCCCTATTAAATCTTCCAACTTTATCTGCTGTTTGGTCGCTTCCTCTACTAGCTGATTCATGATGATATAATTCTGCAAAAGGAGTCCAAATTAATTTAAGGCCTTCTTCCCGAATTCGTATGCAAAGGTCAATATCGTTAAACGCCACCGATAGATTATCAGCGTTTAGTCCCCCAACCTTTTGAAAAACCTCTTTTCTCATTACCATGCAGGCGCCAGTAACGGCAGAAATATTCTGACTTATTTCCGCACGTCCAAAATATCCTGTAGTTCCTCTAGGTTTATTAATATGCAGATGGCCAGCCACTCCTCCAATTCCAAGGGCTACCCCAGCATGCTGAATTGTATTATCTGGGTAATACAGCAAGGCTCCAACAGCACCTATTTCTGCACGAATTGCATGAGAGACCATTTCATTCAGCCATTCTGGATCAATCACTTCTATATCATTGTTCAAAAGCACAATTAAGGACCCTGTAACATGTTCAATCGCATAATTATTTATGGCTGAATAATTAAAAGACTTATTGTAATCCAGAACGGACACTTTAGGGTTCTTATCAATATTTTTAAGGTAGACTAAAGCATCAGGATCAGAACTCCGATTATTGACAATAATTATTTCTAAGTTTGGGTAATTTGTCTCGTTCAATATTCCGTTTACACACACCTCTAGTAAATCAGGTCTATCTCTTGTTGGTATAATAAAACTTACCTTTGGAAGAGTTTTTGGCAGGTGATATTTTACTCTGTGATAAGCTCCACTTGGGCTAGAAAGAACATCAGCTTTTATATTTCTTCTAACTAAATGTTCTTTGATGGCATTATTTGCTTTCTCGTGTGCATATTTTTTTTCGTTTCTATTTAAGGCGATAGAACCCTCAATAGCTCTCCAGTGGTATAAAATATGGGGTATGTGATGGATCTGCTCTGGTTCAGTAACCTCAGTAACTCGCAGTGCAAGGTCATAATCTTGGCTTCCTTCAAATCCTACTCTAAATCTTCCGACTTGGTTGACAATATCTAGTCGATACACTCCTAAATGATTTATCATATTTTGGGCTAAAAAAAGGTCGGGGTTCCATTCAGATTTAAAGTAAGGAGAAAAACGATTACCTTCATCGTCAATTTTATCTTCATCACTATATATAATTGCTGAATTGGGGTTTTTATTAATAGTTTCGGCAATCAAATACAAAGCATGCTCGGCTAGTAGGTCATCGTGATCAAGAAGGGCTATGTATTGACCATTTGCTATTTCAATAGCGCTATTTGAAGCAAGCGAAATATGACCATTTGTTTCTCGATAAACGACCTTTATTCGATCGTCTAAACTCCGATATTCCTCAATAATTTTTTTTATCTCTTTATTAGTTGAGGCGTCATCAGCAATGCATAGTTCCCAATTAGGATAAAGCTGAAATAGTACTGATTCTATTGCTTCTTTAAGAAATTTTATTGGTGGATTATAGATAGGCAGAATTACGCTGATAGTTGGACTTTCAGCCATTTTGTTTATCCGGTCTTTAATATTTCCCCTGTCATTATCCGTAAGAGAATCATTTTTTGAAATCCATCTATTGTAATCATTTTCAGCTAGATGATTATTCTGCCAGTCTAATAAGGATCTTTTTATTCCATTAAATCCTTCTTTTCTTAGGACATAAACAGCTTGCAAAAGTAATTTTGTAAAAGAAACAGGATTTCTTAATTTTGGCAAAAGACGATACCAAATCAGTCTAGCCGTGGCCTCTGCTTTACTTATTTCTGTAAGCTTTATTGAATGAACTTTAGTGTGGTAATCAGGGTTAGACATTTCCAAAAATATTTTATTAACTTTATCTGGAAAGCATAAAACACCTTTACTAATTTCTGAGTTATCACCTGATAAGGTTATCCAGTTTTGTGGAATTAACTCGTTGTTAACCTGAACATGAATATAAACTCGATTGAGAACTGATTTATCGGTGAGCTTATAACTAAATAAGCACCACCCATTTGGATATTGTTCTTTTTCAGGGACAAGATTAACTAGTGGCGTCTCTTTTTTTGATGAATCTGAATCATAGTCTGACCCATGTAAATAAATTTTATTTCTTCTACGAATACAATCTTTAGCAAATAAACCAATTTTTTTAATAGTTCTCAAAGGAGATGTAAGGCGCCATGAGGTTGAAACAAGAACTGCTTCTAATGCTTGTTTAGTAAGATTTAGTCGACTGTTTAAGTCATCAATTAAATTCTCTTTTTCAGTTAAATAATTTTCTTTCCTAGATAATAATATATCGCGCTTTTCTATTCTTTCTTCTTGTAAATTGATGTGTTCATTTAAGGCTAGGATTTCTTTGTTTTTATCGGAGATATCTTTGGAAAGCTCAGTAAATTGGCTGTTAATCTTATGATGATATTTTCCTATTTCTGTGTCACGGTCATATACATCCATTGCATGCCTTATCTTCTCGCTAAAAAGTATTAAAACCTCATCAGATATGGGTGTTGAGCTTTTTCTTAGCAAAATAGCGTGAGGAGCAATAAATGATGCATTATAATTTATTTCTGGCCAGAAGTTGAAATCAGAGAATAATTTCAACCAATATTTAATAGGCCTGACATTACAGTGAGTGGGTTCATCAAAATCTCTTGGAGTAGATGAAAATAAAATTGTTTCTGTAGCATTAGTAAGTATTTCGACTGCTTTGCGAGCATCGTTCTCAGGGATATGCTCAAGTACTTCAATGCAAGTAATAAGATCAAATTTACTATCGATAGGTTGTGTAAGGGATCTCACAGAACAGTATTTCTTCATATCTGGTCGGACTTTATCAATTGCATAGTCTGATATATCAATTCCCCAAGATTCAACTCCTCTATCCCAAAGAGATTCGACCAAGAATCCCCATGCACATCCGGCATCAAGTACTTTTTGTGGGTTTAGGCTTCTGATTATTTCATCAGCTATTGCACCAAAAAAATTTAACCAATGTTTATTTCTTTCATAAGGTATACCGCAGCCGTTTTGATAATAATTCTCATCATACAAAAGAGAAAGCTCGTTTAAACTCTCGCTACTTTTTGGCTCTTTTAGATCACTCATTAGGCTTTTCTTTCGGCCTACTATGTTAAGACTTGAATAAAATAAATTAAAAAATTTATTTTTCTTGGGTTGGTAATATAAAAATGTATAGACCTTAAAATAATTTTTTCTTTTTAGTAATTTTGTTCATAATATTCGATTATTTCTTTGACTTCACCAAAGGCTGACACGCTGCCTTTGTCCATTAGAACCGCTTTGTTGCAGACTTGTCGAATCAAATCGTTTGAATGTGAGGCTAACGCTAATATACTCGATCCGTGTACAAAATCGTCAAGCCTAACTCTTGCTTTTTCGAGAAAACGTGCATCACCTACACCTATCCATTCATCCATAAGTAAAATTTCCGGCTCTACGGAGGTGCAAACCGCAAACGCAAGCCTTAAAAGCATTCCGCTGGAGTAGGTTCTAACAGGGATGCTAAGGTAGTCACCAAGTTCGGTAAATTCAGCTATATCATGAACTTTTTTTTCAATTTCAGAGCGGCTAAGTCCGAGTAACATTCCTCGTAAGGTGATATTTTCATAGCCTGTGCCTTCTGTATCCATCCCAAGAGCTACATCGAAAAGGGAGGCAACTGATCCTTCAATAAAAACCTGTCCCGCTGAAGGCTCATAAATACTGGAAAGAACTCTTAAAAGTGTAGTTTTTCCTGACCCATTTGGCCCTATTATGCCGAGCCGGTCTCCATCCTTTAGTTGAAGAGATACTTTAGTTAGAGCTTGGACACACATACGATCGCTAACAGTTCGGCCAATTCGTCCACCACTGCCTAGATGCAGTAGGCTTGTTTTAAGAGAGCGGCTGGCTCCACTATATAAGGGAAAATCAACATCGACATTGCGTAAGTGAATAGAGGCCATATTTATTATACCCAGTAAGCTATGCGACCGCGAAAGCGCGAAAAAATGAGAAAAGTTAGGATCCATCCTAGTGCTGTAAAGCCAATGGTAACCAACCAAGATGTATTGTCAGGCATATTACCAAGCATTGGTTGTCTGATTATCTCTACAAAATGATAGAAAGGGTTAAAACCAACAATTCCAAACCTGTCTCCGAGTAATTCAGGCTTCCATATGATAGGTGTTAAAAAGAATGCGACTTGAATGAAACTTGCTACTAACTGAGGAACGTCCCTAAACCTGGCACTAATTAAACCTAAAAGCAGACAAACCCAGCCCCCCGTAGCACAGATTAAAATAAGACCAGGCAATAGGAGTAATCCTGACCAGCCGGGCCAAATCGAGAAGATACAAGCAACAACTACAAAAACGACCATGTTATGGCCAAAAATTATCAGGTTTCTCCAAATTAACCTATAGACATAAACCGATAGTGGTAAACTGATTTGTTTAATAAAGGCCTCGGATCCAATAAAAACAACACAGCCATCAGTCACTATTCCAGAAATTAATCCCCAAACAATAAAACCAAGACAAAGAAAAGGTAAGTAATCATCAAGATCAAGTGAGAATAAGGCTCCATAAAGAAAGCTTAGTGCACCCACCATTATTGCCATGCTCAGTGTTAACCAGAACGGGCCAAGAAGTGACCGACGGTAACGCTGTCTTATATCTTGCCAACCAAGTAGAATCCACAGACGCCATTGACTAATGCCCAACCACAAATCACACAATGCCAGCTTGACTGATGTTTGTGATCCATTACTCATATCTTTGTCTAGTAGTCCAAGTCCATCTTGTGCCGCAACTTCTGTTGAGGAGTGGGATTCTTTTCCCTCATTATTTTCCATAGAGACACGTTTCAAAATTGGTAGTCGAGCTAGACATTTAAAAGTGATGTTTCATGATAAAGAATATATATGGTTTAAAAAACAGGCAACAGTTTGGCAAGAGGATTTTAAACCTATTATATATAGAATTTTTTACAATAATTTTTAACAATTCACTGGAAAGTAAAACTAGACCTAGCTAGTTTTTAAAATTCAACTAAATAAGAAACATCCTATTACAATAAAGATCTAATTTAGTTATTTATAGTTTATGAAATTTTCTTCATAAAACTCTTAGTATTTATCAAAACTCGACTTTATAAGTATAGCTGTCATCGTATTAACACTTGGGTTATAGGTAAGTTCTTTTTGTTTTAGTTGCTTTGAAAATTAGAGAATTAGGATTTTTTTATTAAAGAGACATAAAGAGTGGGTCTATGAAAGTTCTTGTTACCGGAGGTGCTGGATTTATTGGTTCAGCCTTAATACGTTTTTTGATTAGTGAGACGGATTCCACTATTTTCAATTTGGATGCTTTGACTTATGCAGCAGCTCCAGGTGCTTTAGATAGTGTAGAAGAAAACGGTCATTATAACTTCATCAGAGCAAATATTTGTGAGAAAGATAAGCTAAGACAAATATTCTTTGATGTTTCTCCAGATGCGGTTATACATTTGGCGGCAGAATCTCATGTGGATCGTTCTATTGATAGTCCGTCTGCGTTTATTGGCACCAATGTTATTGGCACCTGCAATCTACTTGAGGTGGCTCTGGAGTATTGGTCTAATGTTGGTAAATCAAAAAACAAAGAATTTAAATTTCTTCATGTTTCAACCGATGAAGTATATGGATCTTTGGGAGTCGAAGGTTTATTTAACGAAAATTCTCCTTATAAACCGAATTCGCCTTACTCAGCTAGCAAGGCTTCCTCTGACCACTTCGTTAGGGCATGGAATGAAACCTACAATTTGCCAACTATTATAACCAACTGTTCAAATAATTACGGCCCTTTTCAATTTCCAGAAAAGCTTATTCCACTGATGATTATAAACGGAGTTTTATACAAGCCTTTACCTGTTTATGGAACCGGAGAAAATGTTCGAGATTGGCTTCACGTAGATGATCATGCAAGAGCTCTTTGGTCAGTTTTGTGCAGGGGAAAAGTAGGTCAAACCTATAACATAGGTGGAGGAACAGAAATGAAGAATATTTCTGTTGTAAATATGATTTGCGATATTTTAGACGAATCTTTTTCTTCAGATAATCATAAACCTAGAAGAGAGCTAATTTCTTTTGTACAAGACCGACCGGGACATGACTACCGATATGGAATAGACATTACGAAGATAAAAAATGAATTAAATTGGTCTCCGCAGGAGACTTTTAAAACCGGTTTAGAAAAGACTGTCAGATGGTATGTTAAAAATGATGACTGGTGGAAGCAAATATTAGATAACTCATATGACGGTGGACGTCTCGGGTTAAGTAACGATAAAAACACGTGTTAATTAAGAGTTAGCTGTCTAATGACCAGGAAAATTATTGTATTTGGGAGTAGGGGACAAGTTGGTCAAAAGCTTATGTCTTTTGGTTCAGAACAGAATTTTTTAATCATTGGTTTTTCTCACAGAGATTTAGACATAACTAAGGAAACAGATGTGACGGCTGTTATGAAGGACTATGATTGTGATTTAATCATCAATGCTGCGGCTTATACAAATGTAGATGGTGCGGAAGTAGAAAAAGAAAAAGCTTTTAGAATTAACTCTGACGGACCAGCAATATTGGCTCAGGCTTGCTGTGAAGTGGATATCCCATTAATCCATATATCTACCGATTATGTTTTTGATGGTACGAAAGACTGTGGTTTTATTGAGGATGATGCAAATGCTCCTCTGGGTGTATATGGCGATAGTAAGCTAGCAGGGGAAAAAGCTGTTAGAGAGCTTCTCGAAAAACATATTATTCTACGCACATCATGGGTATATAGCTCTAGCGGTAATAACTTTGTCAAAACAATGCTAAATCTAGGCCAAAAAAGAGAAGAATTGAAAATTATTAATGATCAAATAGGCTGTCCCACGGCAGCTTATGACATTGCTAAAACTCTATTAGAATTAGGGGATAAGATTTTCTTGCAAGGACCAAAAGTTGAGTGGGGTACATTTCACTATTGTGGCGACACGGAGCTATCCTGGTATGAGTTTGCATGTGAGGTTTTTAGATTGGCTGAAGATCGATTAGGTATTAAAACACCTAGATTATATCCTGTTTCGACGAATGAGTATCCGACGACTGCAAGACGACCTAGCTACTCTGTATTAGATTGTTCACGTATCGGTCGAGTTTTTGATGTTTATCCCGCGCCATTTTTAAGCAGTCTATCCCAGGTAATTGGTGAGCTTAAAACATTAAATAATATAGAGATACAGAAAAGTTAGTTATGAAGGGAATAATTCTAGCAGGAGGTGCCGGTACCAGACTTTATCCGCTTACAAAAGCAGTAAGCAAGCAGCTTTTACCGGTCTATGATAAGCCATTAATATACTACCCCTTATCAGTTTTAATGAGCGCTGAGATTAAAGATATTCTGTTAATCTCTACCCCTGATGATTCTTTTGTATTTCAGAGGACACTAGGTAACGGAAATCAATGGGGAATAAACATCGAATACGCTGTCCAGCCTCGTCCAGAAGGACTAGCACAAGCGTTCATAATTGGTGAGTCATTCGTAGGAAATGATAATTGTGCTCTAGTTCTTGGTGACAATATTTTTTATGGGAATGGCCTTGAGTTGCTGTTGAAAAGTGCAGCAGAGCTTAAAGAAGGGGCTATAGTGTTCGGTTATCCCGTTAAAGACCCCAATCGTTATGGGGTAATAGAAGTAGATAATAAAGGGAAAGCTTTGAACATAGAGGAAAAACCTAGGAAGCCTCGTTCAAATCTAGCTGTAACAGGTCTTTATTTTTATGATAACAGTGTTTTAGAAATTGCGGCTAACGTACGTCCATCTAATAGAGGCGAACTCGAAATAACAGATGTGAATCGTGTTTACCTTGATAGAGGAGAGCTCATCGTACATTCCCTAAGCACAGATGTGGCATGGTTTGACGCTGGAACGCATGACAGTTTAATGGAATCAGCTCAGTTTGTTCAGTCGATAGAAAGACGTCTAGGCCTTAAGATAGCTTGTCCAGAGGAAATTGCCTTTAGAAAGGGATATATATCTGATGGCGAGTTAGAGAAGCTAGCACAGTCGGCGCCTCAGAATGAATACTCGATTTATCTGATGAGCTTACTTTCATAATCTATTAAATTATTGAGGAGCACTAAATGTCAGATAATGATTATGATCTTTTTGTAATCGGTGCTGGTTCGGCGGGAGTACGAGCTGCCCGATTTTCAGCTAATTACGGTGCTCGTGTAGCAATTGCGGAAGATCTTTATATGGGAGGTACCTGCGTAAATGTTGGATGTATACCAAAAAAGCTTTTTGTTTATGCTGCACTATACAATGAAGACTACATAAACTCTGCTTTTTACGGATGGAAAACGAAATCGAGAGAGTTTAATTGGCGGACATTGATCGACAATAAAGACCAAGAAATAAAAAGACTTAACGGAATATATGAAAGTTTACTTGAAAACTCGGGTGCGGACGTATTTAGTGGACGAGCGACATTAGTTGGCCCAAATACAGTCGTCATTTCAGGTAGGAAGATAACTGCTAATTATATTCTGGTCGCCACAGGAGGATGGCCTGTAGTTCCTAACATTCCTGGAAAAGAATATTCAATAACCTCTAATGAAGCCTTCTACCTAGAAAGTTTACCTAACAGGATAATAATAGTTGGAGGAGGATATATAGCTGTTGAATTTGCAGGAATATTCAATGCATTAGGAGTTGAAACAACATTAATCTACCGGGGTGAGATGTTTATGCGTGGTTTTGATAACGACGTAAGATCACATTTGGCGGAAGAGATGCTCAAAAAAGGGGTAGATATCAAGTTTTCTACAAATATTTCATCCATTGAAAAAACTAATGATGAATTAGTTGGAGTCTGTGAAGATGGCTCTTTTATTTATGCAGATGAAATCATGTATGCAATTGGACGGAATCCTAAAGTATCTGGTTTAGGCTTAGAAGATTTAGGGGTTAAAACAGGTGAGAACGGAGAAATAATTGTTGATGATTATTATAAGACAACTGTTGATTCAATTTACGCTATAGGCGACGTAATAGATCGCATACAGTTAACACCTGTTGCTTTAGCTGAGGGTATGGCGGTTGCTAAGACCCTGTTTCGTAATCAACCATCTTCAGCAGACTATGAGTATATACCCACTGCAGTTTTCAGCCAGCCTGAGCTAGGAACAGTGGGTCTAACTGAGGAAGAGGCGAGAAAACTTTATGATGAAGTAGCCATATATAAGAGTTCATTTAGAACTCTAAAACACACCTTGACAGACAGTGATGAAAAAACATTAATGAAAATGGTAGTTGATAAAAAGTCTGATCGAGTTTTAGGTGTCCATATGGTAGGCGCCCATGCAGGCGAAATACTTCAAGGTGTGGCGGTTGCGTTAAGAGCGGGGGCAACAAAGTCGGTATTCGATACCACAATTGGAATTCATCCAACTTCGGCTGAGGAGTTAGTTACCATGCGTGAACCGGTGCCAGAATCTATTGAAAAATAGGTTTGACTTAACAAGTTTAATAATTTTTCTTTAAACATCTTTGTTTTTTTTTTGGTTTTTTAGTGGAACCTTTTGAGTAATCGGCGTATACGCTGCTCCCTTAGATTAATTAGGCGGATCAACATTAGTAAAGTTTGTGTTTTTTTAGTGAGGTTTGGAGGAGATTAATATGTCTGACACCTGGCAATTGGATAGCTGGCGAGAAAAACAAATACGTCAGGTTCCTTTATACGATGATTTGAACCATGTAGAGGAAGTTGAGAAAAATTTACGCTCATCACCTCCTTTAGTTTTTGCTGGTGAAGCTAGAACTCTAAGGAAACAGCTTGCAAGAGTTTCTGAAGGCGATGCTTTTCTATTACAAGGTGGCGATTGCGCAGAGAGTTTTGCGGAATTTCATGCAGATAATATCCGCGATACTTTTAAAGTGCTCTTACAGATGGCAGTAGCACTGACATTTGGGGCATCCTGTCCTATCGTTAAAGTTGGTCGTTTAGCTGGACAATTTGCAAAACCACGTTCGTCATCAACAGAAACCATAGATGGAGTTGAGCTTCCCAGTTATCGGGGGGATATTATTAATGATATGTCTTTTGATGCCATAAATCGAGACCCTGATCCCTCACGAATGTTAAGGGCATACAATCAATCAGCTGCCACACTGAATTTACTTAGGGCCTTTTCGCAGGGCGGCTTTGCTGACCTGCATCAGTTGCATCGTTGGAATTTAGATTTCGTTAAAGAGAGTCAACAAGGTGAACAATATGACGAAATGGCAAAAAGGATTGATGAAAGCCTTAGTTTTATGGCTGCTTGTGGCTTGACTAGCGATACTATTCCTCAATTACGTGAAACAGATTTTTATACTAGCCATGAGGCTTTGCTACTAATTTATGAGCAGGCACTGACCCGTCAAGATAGTCTGACTGGGCGTTGGTACGATTGTTCCGCTCACATGCTTTGGATTGGCGATAGGACTCGTCAATTAGATTCTGCCCATGTAGAGTTTCTTAGAGGCGTTGAAAACCCCATTGGTATAAAGTGTGGTCCCTCGTTGAACTCTGATGAATTACTAAAACTAATTAATGTATTGAATCCAAAAAATGAGGCTGGTCGCTTAACGCTTATATGTCGTATGGGTGCAGAAAAGGTTTCAGAAAGTTTGCCACCTTTAATACGAGCCGTTCAAAGTGAAGGATGTAAGGTAGTATGGTCTTGTGATCCGATGCACGGTAATACTGTAAAGGCGTCTAACGGGTTTAAGACTCGTCCTTTTGATCTAATCTTATCTGAAGTGGACTCATTTTTTCAGATACATCGGTCGGAGGGGACTTATGCAGGAGGTGTGCATTTTGAAATGACAGGTCAAGATGTGACCGAATGTATAGGTGGCGCTCAAGCTATTACGGAAGAGTCACTCTCTGATCGCTACCATACGCATTGCGACCCTCGTTTGAATGCAAACCAGTCACTAGAATTGGCTTTTCAAATTGCCCACCGCTTGAAAAGCCAAAGAGATTCTGAAGAAAGTGAAAATCGTAATTCTGGTGAAGCTGTTGCTTAGGAATTTTAACTAATTAATCTACTAATGAACGTTGGTTGATTAATGATTTTTACTGAGGATTGTTGACATTTCTTTATGGTGAGACATAGGTTTCACACCAGTCGGAGATAATTTTACTGATGACTGATTTTTTAACTATTGCACTGGCTCAAAAAAACCCCATTGTTGGTGATGTAAAAAGCAATCTTGCCAAGATGAGAGAGGCGAGGTCTTTGGCTGCTGAAAAAGGAGCCGATCTGGTGATCGCGACTGAGCTCTGTATTTCAGGTTATCCCCCCGAGGATCTTGTTCTTAAAAGATCCTTTCTTGAAGTAGTAAAGGATGGAGTTGAAGAGCTAGCCAAAGAAACAGCTGATGGTGGGCCGGGCTTAATAGTAGGTGCTCCTTGGTTTAACGATAGAGGTGAATGTTACAACTCAGCCTTAGTTCTTGATCAGGGGAAAATATTGACCCGAAGGGATAAGTACGATCTACCAAATTACGGAGTATTTGATGAGAAGAGAATATTTAACCCGGGATTATTATCCGGTCCTATAAATTACCGAGGTGTAAGATTGGGGTTAGCTGTATGCGAAGATATGTGGAATACAGAAGTTTCAGAAACTCTCCAAGAATCTGGCTCTGAAATACTAGTTTTCATTAATGGTAGTCCTTATGAGCGTGATAAAGTAGACATGCGTCTTAATCTGGCGGTAGCAAGGGTCCGTGAAACCGGGCTACCCCTTATTTACGTTAATCAGGTAGGTGGTCAGGATGAGTTGGTTTTTGATGGCGGTTCTTTTGTTTTAAATAGTAATCAAAAAATGTTAGCCTCTTTGCCACAATTTATTGAAGATGTTTCAATTACCAAATGGGCTAGAGATGATAAATCTGGTTTGTGGAACTGTTTGGAGGGCTCGTTAACCAAACAAATTGAGGGTGTAGAGCGTATATATCAGGCCATGGTTCTGGGGCTGCGTGATTATGTAAATAAGAATAAATTCCCTGGAGTTGTGATAGGTCTCTCGGGGGGAATTGACTCAGGGATTACCGCTGTGGTTGCTGTAGATGCATTGGGGGCCGAAAGAGTTCATTGTGTGATGATGCCTTCACCCTTTACTAGTCAAGATAGCTTGGAAGATGCTGAAGAACTCGCAAAGCGTCTGGGGGTGCGTCTTGACAATATTAATATTGAACCTGCGATGCAGGCATTTGATAAAATGCTTCTGCAGGGGATAAAAGAGCCCTCTTCAGGTACCACGAAAGAAAATATTCAAAGTCGATCACGCGGACTCATATTAATGGCTATTAGTAATACTAGTGGATCAATGCTTCTTACTACTGGGAACAAGTCCGAAATGTCAGTTGGCTATGCTACCATTTACGGTGATATGGCTGGAGGTTATTCGATTTTGAAAGATGTTTATAAAACTGATGTTTTTAGTTTATCTTCATGGAGGAATGAGCATTTTCCCTCTGGGGTGTTTGGTCCTGAAGGGCAAGTCATTCCACATAGAATGATAACCAAACCGCCATCAGCAGAATTAAGACCTGATCAAAAAGATGAGGATTCACTCCCTCCATATGATGAACTGGACAAAATTCTACATGCTCTCATTGAGGAAGACCTTGGCCCCGAAGATCTTATTCATCAAGGGTTTGATGAATTGGTTACTCAAAGAATCTGGCGTTTATTAGAGATGGCGGAGTACAAGAGGAGACAAGCTCCACCTGGAGTCAAACTTACTAGTCGAGCCTTTGGCAGGGATCGTCGGTATCCAATTACAAATGCTTTTAAATAAAAGTGGAGATAGTTTGGATGCCACTTAAGCTACATAATACTTTAACAAACAAAAAAAACGAGTTTAATCCAGTCGATGAAAAACATATTCGTATGTATGTCTGCGGACCAACTGTTTACGATGAAATTCATATAGGTAACGCAAGACCGTTGGTTGTTTTTGATGTGCTTTATAGAGTTTTGACTAAATATTATTCAGATTCAAAAGTTACCTACGTACGAAACATAACTGACGTTGATGATAAAATAATTGAGAAGGCTGAAGAATTAGGTATTCCGATTCAAAATTTAACTAATGAGACTATCGATAGTTTTCATTATATAACCGACACACTTAATTGTCTGAAACCTAATGTCGAGCCTAAAGCAACTGATCATATAGGTGAGATGATTAACATCATCACTGCTCTGATCAAAAAAGGACATGCGTATGTAACCAAAGAAGGCGAAGTTCTTTTTTGTGTCCAATCAGCTAAAGATTATGGAAAGCTATCAGGGAGAAATAGAGAAGAAATGATAGCTGGGGCTAGGGTCGAGGTTTCGGCCAATAAACGTGACCCCGCTGATTTTATTTTGTGGAAACCATCATCTGTATCTCAACCAGGATGGGAAAGTGAGTGGGGAAGAGGAAGACCAGGTTGGCATATAGAATGCTCAGCTATGAGTGAATACTATCTTGGTTCTAATTTTGATATTCATGGTGGAGGTATTGATCTCGTTTTTCCTCATCATGAAAACGAGATAGCTCAGTCAGAATGCTTTCATCCTGAAAAAGCTTTTGCCAATACATGGGTGCATAACGGTTATTTGATGAGTGAGGGCGTTAAAATGTCTAAATCACTTGGTAATTTTTACACAGTAAAAGATTTACTTAAAGATTTTCCAGGTGAAGCGTTAAGATTAGCACTTTTAGCTACTCATTACCGACAGCCAATTGATTTTACAAAAACAGGAGTCCAAGAAGCGCTAGCTCGTTTAGATAAATATTATATGGCTCTAAAAAAGCTGGAGTTTGTTGATCAATATGAAACTAGTGAAGACGCAAACAATGAGTTTGATGAGTATCTATACGACGATTTGAATACACCAGCTGCATTAAGTGTCCTTGATAAGCAGGCCAATCACATAATTCAATCCGATGTTTCAAAACAAAGTAAAGTGGGTTTTTCCTTTTTGAAGAATGCCAAACATCTTGGTTTGCTGTGCAAGACGTACAATGAGTGGAGGACACATGGCATAAGCCAAAGTGAGCAAAAATTAATCGAAGAGCTTATAAAAAATCGAAATATTGCAAGAGAAAAGAAAGATTTTTCTGAAGCAGATAGAATAAGAGAAGAGTTATCTGATAGGGGAATAATATTAGAAGATAATAATGAAGGCACTAGTTGGAGACGTAGTTATTAATTATGGTTAAACGTATTTCGATCTTTGACACTACTTTACGTGATGGCGCTCAGACACAAGGGGTCGATTTTTCCGTAAATGATAAAAGAACTATTGCACGTGCTCTCGATAATCTGAATATAGATTATATTGAAGGAGGATGGCCTGGAGGTAATCCAGTTGACGATGATTTCTTTACCAAGGCTCCTAAATTGAGAAATTCAAAATTTACTGCATTTGGGATGACACGTCGACCTGATCACAGTGCAGCTAATGATCCAGGGTTAAATGCGTTATTGAATAGCGGAGCTCAAGCAATTTGCTTGGTGGGTAAATCATGGGACTTCCATGTCGATGTTGCGCTTGAAATAAGTCATGATGAGAATATAGCTATGATTTCTGATAGTATTTCCCATATCGCCAGAAACACTAATGAAGTTCTATTTGATGCCGAGCATTTCTTTGATGGTTACAAATCGAATCCTAAGTATGCCTTATCATGTTTGATGGCGGCATTAGAGGCTGGTGCAAGTTGGTTGGTTTTATGTGATACCAATGGGGGAACCCTGCCGCATGAAATAAAATCAATTGTTAGCGATATCTGCACTTATTTTCCTGAGGAAAAACTGGGAATACATGCTCATAACGACACAGGTAACGCTGTAGCTAACACGTTAGCTGCAGTTGAGGCAGGCGTCACGCAGGTTCAAGGTACAATCAATGGTCTGGGAGAGCGTTGTGGTAATGCTAATCTCATCAGTGTTGTTCCAACTTTGATTTCTAAATATGATGGTATTTATGAAACAGGTATAGCAGAGAGTGAACTATCGCAATTTACTCGTGTTTCGCGTTTGTTAGATGAATTACTGAATAGAGCGCCGGACCGTCATGCTCCGTATGTTGGAGAAGCAGCTTTCTCTCATAAAGGGGGATTGCATGTATCTGCAGTTCAAAAGGATCCAAGAACTTACGAGCACATACAGCCCGAGACTGTAGGAAATAACCGTCGAATAGTAGTTTCTGATCAGGCCGGCCGGTCAAATATTATGGCACGTTTGTTAGAAGCAGGAATTGATATAGATTCTAATGATAAAAGAGTAGCTAGAATAGTAGAAAACGTTAAGGAAAGAGAATATCAGGGATACTCGTATGATGGTGCCGAAGCGAGTTTCGAACTATTAGCTAGACGGGCAATTGGCAATTTTCCAAACTTTTTTGATGTGAAAAGCTTTCGTACAGAAGTTGAACGCAGGTACAATGCGCGTGGTGAATTAACAACAGTTAGTCAAGCAGTTATTAAGATCGATATTTTGGGGAGTTTGACCATGCAAGTTGCAGAAGGGAATGGACCTGTTAACGCATTAGATGCTGCCTTGAGAGAATCTCTTTTACCGATGTTTCCAGCCCTAAAACCAATGAGGCTAGTTGATTTTAAAGTTCGTATATTAACCCCTCAGCAGGCAACAGCAGCTGTAACTAGAGTAATGATAGAATCTACAGATGAAAAAGGAGATAGGTGGGGTACAGTCGGAATATCTCCTAATATAATCGATGCAGCTTTTGAGGCTCTAAATGATGCAATTATATTTAAACTTTTGAAGTCTCAATCGGACAAAATGTAAATTGAGATCTGAACCAGGCACTAAAATGTCATAATCAAACCTCTATTTCTATGGGGAGAAAAAATGTCTGATATGGGCTTTTCAGATATCAAAAACAATAGTGGGCTAAGAGTTATACTTGTCGAGCCACAACTCTCGGAGAATGTTGGCGCTGTTGCAAGAGCAATGCTAAATTGTGGCTTGACTGATTTGATAATAGTGAATCCCAGAGAAAGCTTGCCTAATCAAAGAGCGGACGCTATGTCCGCAGGAGCGACTAGTGTCCTAAATAATGCGAAAGTGTTTAAATATTTAGAAGATGCCGTTGCAGACTTGAATAGAGTTTATGCCACAACAGCTCGTAAAAGAGAGATAACCATGCGGTCTCTAAATCCACGGTTGGCTGTTCAGGAAATAAGAAATGTTTCTAAAGATGGTGAAAAAGTCGGTGTTATGTTCGGCCCCGAAGCATCAGGGCTGACTAATGAACATATATCTTTAGCTGACACTATTATTACAGTACCCCTAAATCCAGAGTTCTCTTCTCTAAATCTAGGTCAAGCTGTTCTTATAATTGCTTACGAGTGGTTTACCTCAAGCCTTAACGTGAAAGAGTCAAAGAATGATGACTTTAGTGCTAGGCCTGCTAATAAAATTGAACTAGTCGATTTTTTCAATAGATTTGAAACAGCTTTAGACAAGAGTGGTTTTTTTCGTTCTAACGATATGCGTCCATCCATGATAAAGAATTTACGAGCAATGTTGCAGAGAGCAAATCTAACAGAGCAAGAAATTAGAACTTTACATGGTGTTGTTTCTAGCCTTTCGGGGAGTTGGAAAGAAACAAATAATCAACTGACTAAAAAAGACATCAAGAAAACAAATGGTTAAATTTGACCGTTAAATGGTATAGAACAGAGAATGTAATCAATAGTTAAAAACAAAAATAGACAAACTGGGAGCTTTTTATTCTAAAGTTCGATTTGACAAGTGATTAATGATTCTAGTAAATGCTCAAAATTCCCGGGAAAGTGGATCCGCTAATATATCGAATCCCGCCAAATCACGATTAATTTGTGATTATACGCCTACCGGGACAATAAATTTGATAAAAAGGTATTAAATAAATGACAAAACGTCATAGCTCTAAGCATAAAATAGACCGTAGATATGGTGTTAACTTGTGGGGAAGACCTAAGTCTCCTTTTAACCGTCGAGAGTATGGCCCTGGAGAACAAGGTCGTAGGCGAAAAAAACCTTCTGATTATGGGTTGCATCTAGCAGCTAAACAAAAGCTAAAAGGATATTACGGAAGTATTGGGGAAAAGCAATTTCATCGCTATTACGAGGAGGCGGTTCGTCGTCGTGGTGATACTGGACAAAATCTTATAGAGTTGCTTGAAAGGCGACTTGATGCCGTGGTGTATAGAATGAAATTTGTGCCCACTGTATTTGCCGCTAGACAATTCGTTAGCCACGGTCATATTTTGGTTAATGGTAAGAAAGTTAATATACCTTCCTATAACGTTAAGGATGGAGATGTTATCGAGGTTAAAGAAAAATCACGGGAGCTGCCATTAGTTCTGGAGGCCAGTTCATCTACTGAAAGAGATCTGCCAGACTATATGGAAGTAGATTTAGACCGGTTGAGAGGCACTTACACACGGGGACCAGGATTAGCTGATGTTCCTTATCCCGTTCAGATGGAGCCAAACCTGGTTATCGAGTATTACTCACTTTAAATAAAAAATCAGTAAGTGAAATTAAAAGCTCATTGCACGCTAAGATCTTTAGTTTGAGTATCTATATAGTAGATTATAAGGGGATCTTGTCAGAGTTTAATCGGCTTCGGGTTTCCAAGTTTATTATTTGATTTGGCTATTTTTGATTTAGATTTACTCAATCTTAGAGGAGGGGTTGCATTTAATTTCTCTCCTTTTTGTAACCGCTTTTTAGCTTTTGCTGACCCATAAAACGGTTCTAGGCTTTCTTTGCCATCTGAGTGAAATTGAACTTCAATTTTATTACCATCAGGATCGAAAACATTTACTTGACACATATTAATACTTTCAATTGGTACCATGTAATGAGGTGCATCATGTTTTCGTAATTTGCTTTGAAATCGTTTTATGGAGCCAGTGCTTCTCAAAGCAAAGTGTTCTACTTGTGCTTCGTTAGCCGGTATATGTTTTGTTGATTCCACTAAGTGAACTATGGCCCTACCTTTGCAATAGTGCCAAGCTCCACCAAATTCAAAAGGTGGACGTTTCCCGCGTTTTAGGCCAAGAACTTTCTCGTAAAACTCACTCATTTCGTCTAGGCGCGCAGTCCGGATATTTACGTGATCAAGCCAGTTCATAGTCATAATATTAGCCCCATTCCTAGATTATATAATGGTTTATATATTGGAGTTGTATCTTGCTTTCAAGACTGTTTTTTCAAACTAATCTGGTTCTCCAGACCTCAACTGAATAAATAAATAATCCAATCCATAAAAGTCCAAAGGTTATCCATTCGTTAAGGGTAAAACTTTCTCCAAAAAAGTAAACAGCAATTACCAAATAGGTGGACGGAGTAAAATACTGAAATAAACCAATTGTAGTGAGACGAATTCTTCTTGCTCCAGCAGCATACATAAGCAAAGGAAATCCCGTGATTATGCCGGCTGAAATTAAAAGAAGGTTTAGCTTAGTTTCTTCAGAAGGAAATGATCCTATTCCTTGCCACTCTAACCACAGCAAGTAAGACAAACAAAATGGGGCAAGTAAAAGACATTCTATAAATAATCCCACACCACTATTTGCGTGAACGGTTTTGCGGATCAATCCATAAAGGCCAAAGGTGAAGGCAATTGTTACAGCTATCCATGGCACATCTCCGTATGAGATGAATTGGTTTGAAACAGCACATGCAGCTAGAAACACTGCAAGCCATTGCATCCAGCTTAGTCTTTCTCTCAAAAATATAAATCCAAGAAATACACTAACTAGTGGACTCAAAAAGTATCCTAAACTTGAAGCAATTAGTTGGTTGCTGATTACTGAATAGACGTACATGCTCCAGTTGATGCTGACCAAAACAGAGCTAGAAAAAAGAGCCATCAGGGTATGTCTATGGCATAACGCATCTCTAACTGATAACCATTCACGGTTTATAGTTAGTAATAGAGACATAAAAACGACACACCAAAGAACCCGGTGAGATACAATTTCGACAGCACCTAAGTCCGATAGCAAGCGAAAATAGAAAGGCGTAAACCCCCAGATTAAGAAAGCTATCAAAGCGTAACAAATTCCAGAAAGCTCTTCTCTGCTCAGGTCGCGCTTAATGGGGTTTGAAGTATGATTGTTAGTCAGAGTATTGTCTCAGACGAAATTGTGATTCTGGGCGTGTGAGAAGGAGAGCGTCGTTCGGAATAAAACAGGTATTTCATATTACTGAACTATATTAAGATTCTCTTAAAACGCCCGCTTTATCAAAGTAATCCTCTAATTCTCCTGCCTCAAACATTTCTCGAAGAATATCACATCCACCTACAAATTCACCTTTCACATAAAGCTGGGGAATTGTTGGCCAGTTTGAGAAATCTTTGATTCCTTGGCGAACTTCTGGGTCTTCTAGTACATCCGTAGAGCTGTACTTTACTCCCATATGGTTAAGAATTTGGACTACCGCAGCTGAGAAGCCACATTGTGGAAATACGGGTGAGCCTTTCATAAATAACATAACATCATTTTCCAAAACCTGATGTTTTATACGGTCCATAGCAAGATTTTCTGTCATTATTTTTTGACCCTATTCGGTTTATTGCTCTTAAATTTTCTAAATTTTGTTTTTTAAGGTTGTTTGTAAAGCCAATGCGTGTAGATCACCACCCATTTTACCTTGAAGGGCTTGATAAACAAGTTGATGTTGCTGCACTCGTGTCTTGCCTTCAAATTCATTCGATGCAACATGTGCGAGGTAATGGTCTCCATCCCCCCTCAAATCATCTATGCGCACTTCAGCATCTGGTAAAGCCAGCTTAATTAGGCGCTCTATTTCATTTGCTTGCATAGGCATTAGTTTATCCTAGCCCACCTCTCAGTTCATCAATGCATTTTTTCATTATACTGTTCCCATATACTCTGGGAGCCAACGCTCATGAGCTGCTTTGAGTTCCGATACGGGTATAGGTCCGTCTCCTGGTAGTGTCAACGTGGTCTCAACTGTTTTTCCTATTAGTTCTATCTCTATATCATATTGTTCAGCAAAGGTAATAATAGAATTGGGATCATTCGAAGCAATGATATAACGACCCTGATCTTCTCCGAAAAGCCAATTGTGTATTGGTATGTTTTCCGAAGTATTAATTATAGCCCCTATCCCGCCGGCTATAGACATCTCGGCTAGAGCAACCCCAATTCCGCCATCGCTGATATCATGACAAGAAGTTAATAGATAGTTGTCTATAAGAAATCTTACGAATTCGCCATTTTTTTTCTCTTTTATTAAGTCTACAGGCGGAGGTTGTACATCGCTTATATTTGAAAACAATTTCTGATAAGCTGAGCAACCTAACCAACCATATGTTTTTCCGATAACAAAAATTGTTTCTTCAGTAGCCTTAAAGTCCAAGGTTATGGATTTTTCAATATCTTCTATTAGCCCTACACAACCAATTACAGGAGTTGGTAAAATGGCTTCATTGTTTGTTTCGTTGTAGAGAGAAACATTACCGGAAACTACTGGACAATTGAAGGCCTTACAGGCCTCGCTCATGCCTTTTATGGAGCCAACTAACTGACCCATAATTGATGGCTTTTCCGGATTGCCGAAGTTTAAGTTATTGGTAATGGCTAGCGGTTTGGCGCCCACAGAGGTTATATTTCGCCACGCTTCGGCAACCGCCTGCTTCCCTCCTTCTATGGGATTGGATTTCACATACCTTGGCGTGCAATCAGTTGTCATGGCAATTCCCTTTTTTGTGCCATGAACTCGAACGAGAGCCGCATCAGCGCCTGGTCGTATAATTGTGTCTGCCATAACCATATGGTCATATTGTTCCCACACCCAATGTCGTGAGCACAAATCTGGACTTCCAATTAATGTCAATAAGGCTTCATTGATGCTGCTAGGAGGACTAACCTTATTGCCAATTTTTGTAGAACTGGCGATAGTCCAATCACGATCGTATTCTGGAGCAGCACTAACGAGTGGATCTATAGGAATATGTGCTGTTGTTTTTCCATTCTCAAGTAAAGTCAAGTAGCCGGTGTTATTTGTTGATCCAATCACCGAAAAATCTAAATCCCATTTTTTAAATATTTTACGTGCTGTTTCTTCTTGATCTGGCTTTAGTACCATGAGCATCCGCTCTTGGCTTTCTGATAACATGATTTCGTAGGTTGTCATACTTGCTTCACGTCGTGGTACTAGATTCATGTTAAGTTGAATTCCTACACCTCCTTTGCTTGCCATTTCAACTGAAGAGGAGGTTAATCCCGCCGCACCCATATCTTGAATAGCGATTATGGCATCCGTTTCCATTAACTCTAAGCAAGCTTCCAACAACAATTTTTCTGTAAATGGATCTCCGACTTGTACAGTGGGCCTCTTTTCACTCGAATCGTCTGCGAATTCAGCTGAAGCCATGGTTGCCCCATGAATTCCATCTCTTCCTGTTTTAGAACCAACATAGACCACGGGTAAGTCTATTCCAGCTGCCGCAGAATAGAAAATTTTATCTTTTTTAGCTACTCCGACTGTCATTGCATTCACGAGGATGTTTCCATTATACGAGGGATCAAAGTTGATCTCTCCGCCAACTGTGGGTACTCCAACGCAGTTGCCATACCCTCCAATCCCAGCGACAACACCACCTAATAAATGACGAGTTTTTTCATTTTCTATGCTTCCAAAACGTAGAGCGTTTAGATTTGCAATTGGCCGTGCACCCATTGTGAATACATCGCGTAAGATGCCACCCACTCCAGTAGCAGCTCCCTGAAAAGGCTCTATAAAGCTTGGATGATTATGACTTTCAATTTTAAAAACCACGGCTAATCCATCCCCTATATCAACTACACCTGCGTTTTCTCCGGGGCCTTGTATTACATGTGACCCTTCAACCGGCAGTTTTTTGAGCCATTTTTTTGAAGACTTATAAGAGCAGTGCTCTGACCACATGACTGAAAAGATTCCAAGTTCAGTATCATTAGGGTTACGGCCTAATAAATGTAAAATTAAATCATATTCTTTTTTGCTGAGACCCATGAGATCTCTAGTATTAGTGCTTTGAGTGGTCATAAGTTAATTGCCTTAGCAATAGCAGAAAAAAAAGGTTTGCCATCTATCCCACCTAATAGTTTTTCTGTTAGCCGTTCGGGGGGAGGCATCATTCCCAAAACATTTCCCTCCCGATTAAGTATGCCCGCAATATTATTTATCGAACCATTTGGATTTGAGCTTTTAGTTATTTGACCTTCAGAGTCGCAGTAACGAAAGGCCACTCGCTCATCATTTTCTAAAAAATTAATAGTTTCAGGGTCGGCAAAATAATTTCCATCATGATGAGCTACAGGAATAGTTAAAATTTCACCACTTTTGTATTCACTAGTAAATAAGTTTGTGTTTTGTTCGACTTTCAGAGTTATATCTCGACATATAAATTTCAGATTTGCATTACGCATTAGTGTACCTGGTAAAAGACCTGTTTCAGTAAGAATTTGGAATCCGTTACAAATACCAAGAACTGGTGTGCCTTTTTTAGCCTGGTCGACTACCGAGTGCATCACGGGGCTTAATGCTGCTATGGCACCAGATCTCAAATAGTCGCCATATGAAAACCCTCCGGGAATTACAATAAATTCACATTTAGGTAAGCTCGTTTCTTGGTGCCAAATCATTGTAGGAGAGATATTTGTTGCTGCTTCTATGGCAACTGCTATATCCCTATCACAATTTGATCCAGGAAACACTATGACGGCTACTGACATTTTCTATACTCTAGCTATGGCTAACAATGGTGAAAAATACAGGAGTGAGAATATTTTGATAGCATTAAGTTAATAAAAACAGATCACTCGTCTATCTCAACGTGGTAATTCTCAATAACTGTGTTGGCGAGCAGCTTCTCACACATATCGTTGGCTTTAATTATTGCTTTGTTAGGGTCTAATTCATCTAATTCTATTTCTAGATACTTACCTTGACGAACTTCCTCTGCCTCATGAAAGCCTAATTCGTTAAGAGACTGCTTGATTGCCCTCCCTTGGGGGTCAAGTACTCCATTTTTAAGTGTTATGTGGATATTTAGTTTCATCGAGATTTTTCACCGTTATTACCGTAGTTTTATGGTCGACTCATTTTCTTGATTTGCTGACTCGGGTGTTATCCCGAGCCGACGAGCTACTTCTTGATACGCTTCTTCCACTCCGCCTAAATCACGACGAAATCTATCTTTGTCCAACTTTTCATTAGTAATAGTGTCCCACAAACGACAACTATCGGGAGTTATTTCATCAGCTAAAATAACCCTTACTAGGTCATCCTGGTAGTGTCTCCCAAATTCAATTTTAAAGTCGACTAACTTGAGGTTAACTCCAATAAATAAGCCTGTTAAAAAATCATTAATACGTAAACTCATTGTAAACATTTCATCTATTTCTTGTGGGGTCGCCCAAGAAAAAGCAGTTATATGGTCTTCAGAGATTAGTGGATCGTTTAGTTCATCTGACTTATAGCAGTATTCGACAATAGATCGTGGTAACTCAGAGCCCTCTTCAAGACCCAATCTTTTGCAAATTGATCCAGCGGCAACATTTCTAACGATGACCTCTATAGGAATTATCTCTACCTGTTTGACCAATTGTTCACGCATATTCAATCTACGTAAAAAATGCGTTGGAATTCCTGCTCGGGAAAGTTGTAACATAAGGTGCTCAGATATTCGATTATTGATAACACCTTTACCTGTTATTATTCCTTTTTTTTGATTATTATAAGCTGTTGCGTCATCCTTAAAATGTTGCACCAATGTACCGGGTTCTGGGCCTTCAAAAAGGACTTTAGCCTTGCCTTCGTAAACTTTTCTTCGTTGTGGCATTAAATTAGTTTCCGGGGGGTTGTGAAAAAATTGTTATACATAGCAGTCAGACATTCTTTGCCCGATCACTTGCAAATTCTATCTGACTCTATGAAATTTAATCAAACGTTTTCAGACTTTAAATTTAACAGAATTGGTCAGTAGTCCGCTCTTCCTCCTGAAATATCAAATGCTGCCCCTGTGCTGAAAGAGCATTCTTCGGAAGCTAGCCAGGCAGCTAGTGCAGCTATTTCTGCCGGTTCAACAAGCCGTCCTAGCTCCATACCCTCTTCTATTGTTGTGCGATATTCGTTTGAAAGTTTATCAAAAAGCTCAGTGTTAGCTCCGCCAGGAGTTATACAGTTAACTAAAACCCCGGTTTTAGCTACTTCCTTCGATAGAGATTTTGTTAAACTAATCAATCCTGCTTTGGCAGCTGCATATCCTGAATTATTTTTTATTCCTATTTTACCACCGTTGGAAGCGATATTGACTACTCTCCCATATTTTTTAGAAATCATTGATGGGACTATAATCTGACAACACATAAAGGCACTGGTAAGATTAAGTCGGAGCATTTTTTCCCAATTCTCTATGGGTTGTTCCCATACTGGGGCTAGAGTGCCAACAGCACCTGCATTGTTAACAAGAATATCAATTTTATTCTCAGATTCCAGCACCTTATTGGTTGCAGCCTCTATGCTTTTCTTATTGGTGACGTCAACAACTTCTGTCTTAACTGCTCCCTTGTTTTCCAATAAATCGATGCTCTGCTTAAGACGATCTTCATCTATGTCCCAAATAGTCACATTGGCGCCTGAGTGAATAAAGCGAGTAGCTATTGCTAAACCTATACCCTTCGCTCCGCCCGTAACAATTGCCGTCCGCCCAATTAAGTCTAATTTATTCATTGCTAGCTCATTTCTTAATTTTTAGATTTCTTTATTATATATATAAAAAGCGTAGCGTAGTCATAATTAGGGAAAATAATAATGAGTGAAAGAAAAAAAAATTGGCAGGAGGTTAACTATTATAGTGATACCCTCTCAATAGCTGCACATTTATACACGCCAGATAATTGGTCTCCCGGAGACCCGTTGCGTCCTGCAATTGTTTGCCTGCATGGTTACAGTGGCATGAAAGAAGTTTATGGGATGGATGTACCTCGTAGACTTTGGGAAGAGGGATATTTTGTAATTGCACCAGATCATCGAGGTTTTGGTGAAAGCGAAGGACTTAGGGGGCGCCACCGACCTTTGGAGCAGGCACAAGACGTACATGATGCATTCACTTTCTTAGAAACAATTGAAGGAGTCGATAAGAATAGAATGGGGTTATACGGAACTAGTTGGGGTGGCGCTTCTGCCATTTGGTGTGCAGCTTTTGATGAAAGAATTAAAGTTGTTGTGAACTCAGTGGGAGTTTCTGATGGGGAAAGGTGGTTGGCGAATGCTCGCCGTCCGCACGAGTGGTTGAGTTTTCAGGAGCAGGTTACTGAGGCAGCATACAAAAGAGTGAAAACAGGAGAAATAACTAAAATGCCACTGTTGGATATAATGCTTACAGACCCTCATACTCTTGGCGTGATTGAACAACACCATCAAAAACACGGCCATTATGTTTCCGACTATGATCTCGAAAGCGCTGAGGCTTGCATGCGATTTAAACCTGAGAAGGTCGCTCATTTAATTTCACCCCGTCCAGTTTTGGTTATTTATGCAGAAGATGACTGTACTGTTCCGCCTGAAGAACAATTTGGCTGTTATTCTCAATTAGGTGAACCAAAAAAACTAGTTAAGTTGCCTAAGGCTCAACATTATGAATCTTACTATTTTTGCAATCCTGAAATGCATGAATTGGGAATGTCTGAGGCAGTTCTATGGTTTGAGAAATATCTATAAATCAACTACTTCAAACGGATTCTTATCAGGTCGACCAGAACAGAACCGCCACTCGCACTTTGCGTTGAGTAATTCTTGTGAGGGGAAGGCGATAATAGAGCTTGAAACTGTTCCATAACCAGTTTCAGTTACTATACACATGCTTTGATTCGGGTCTAATTCCATCTCTTTTCTCCGAGAGGCTAGAAGATTTTGCCAAGTCGTCCAATTATTTTTGTCAATATCAGGCTCTTTTGCGGACAGGAACTTATCAAAATAAAAGTCTAAACGTGGACTCTGTCTATCATTCAGATCTCCTGATGTAATCATACTTAAACCGATTGGTAATGAGGTAGAAGTAATATTTCCAGACCCAGTATTCTTGAGCCAAAAGCCATTATTATTATCTGAAATTATTAAATTAAACGAACGATAGGATTCGCAATCAATTTCACGCAAGTAATATGCTGCGGTTTCTGCGTCCGAGTGATCAAGAGCTTCCAAGACCAGTTCACCTCTTGTTCTTTTTTCATCCATGGGGCCAAGAGAGCCTTCTCTATTAAGAATAGCGGCTCCGACGCCATGGTCATTTACGCCGAGCCAGGTTCCTCCCGCCTCTTCATCTTTTCCCGCTACTACATGGGGGCGATCGGGCCAGTGGCGACCAGGAGGTAACCATGGTCTGGAAATAATTTCATCTCGGTTTGCAGCGAGGATTAAAGGCCATTCATGCCCAGGTCGACGAAGTATTAAGAGAGTACACATTACTAACTATAACCTTAATAAAATTCGATAGATTTAAAAAAAAACGCTAAAAATGTATTAAAGCGTTATTATATCTTGTTTATCTAAAGGTCCAAACTATATAACTGGTTATACAATATAGGAGAGAAGGCTGATGGCTGATTTTAATGAACGAGAAAAAGCATTTGAAGCAAAATTTAAACTTGATCAAGAGCTTCGTTTTAAAGCTACCGCACGCCGTAACAAACTATTAGGAGTCTGGGCAGCTCAAATGATGGGTCTAAATGAATTAGAGAGTGAGTCATACTCTAAAGAGGTAATAAAATCTGATTTTGAAAAGCCTGGTGATGATGATGTTCTGCAAAAAGTATTGACAGACTTACAGGGCAAAGAGATAGATATTTCCGAAAAAGAACTTCGCCAAAAAATGGATGATTTATTAGAAGTTGCTATAGGGCAGGTTCAAACCGAAGACTAATTCTACGTAAAGATCCCTTTTTCGAACGGATGCCAACCGTCTCGATGCTCAATTTCTATTATCCACACATCAGGGTCTAAGCTAGCAGTACGCTCTAGGTATGAGTCTGCCTCTGATTCCTCAACACTTTTATCGTTCAAGGCAGGATACCACATTAGCTTACCTGCAACATTGCGTCCTTGCGTAAAAACTTTGAAATTTTTATCCAATTGGTTGATTTTTAGGATGACAGTTCCGCTTTGTTTTTCTCCTTTTTTCACCACAGTCGCAGGAATTCCTTCATTGTTACAGCGTCTTAATCCTGCAGTTACCCACAATTCTGTGGGTAGTCGATCCTCAATCATGATTCTTCGAAAACCCGTGAAAAAATTAAATCAATGTGTTTTGTGTAATGCTTGATGTCAAAAAGTTCTTCAAGAGTTTTTTTCTGAAGCATTTTGGAGATAGATGGATCATTTTCTAAAAGTCTATAAAAAGCTCCAGGGCGTTTATCTTCTTCTAACTCCCAGACCTCCATTGCATTTCGTTGGACGAGTGAATATGCCTCTTCACGGTCCATTCCATTTTGAGTAAGAGCTAACAAAACTCTTTGTGAATAGATCAAGCCTCCTAAACGGTTAAGGTTTTTCATCATTTCATCAGGGTAAACGACTAAATTAGTAACTACTGTATTAAGTCGATTTAAGGCGAAATCCACTAAAATAGTTGCATCTGGAGCAGTCACCCTTTCTACAGAAGAATGTGAGATGTCGCGCTCGTGCCATAATGTAATGTTTTCTAGAGCGGGAAGAACCATTCCCCTTATTAATCTAGCTATGCCAGTTAAATTTTCTGTCAAAACTGGATTACGTTTATGAGGCATGGCGCTTGAACCTTTTTGACCTGGAGAAAAATACTCTTCTACTTCGCGAACTTCAGTTCTTTGTAAGTGGCGAACTTCGGTAGATAGACGCTCAATTGCTCCAGAAATAATTCCTAATGTCGAGAAAAATTCAGCGTGTCTATCTCTTGGGATGATTTGGGTTGATATAGGTTCGACAGAAAGATCAAGTTTTGAAGCTACATATGTCTCTACACTCGGGTCAATACTTGAATAAGTTCCCACAGCTCCTGAGATAGCGCAGGTAGATATTTCTTTTCGAGCTTTAGTCATCCTTTTTTTGCAGCGGTCGAATTCAGCATAATGTCCAGCAAGCTTTAATCCAAATGTCGTTGGTTCAGCATGAATTCCGTGACTACGGCCAATGCATATGGTGTGCTTATGTTCTTGTGCTTTTATCTCAATAGATTTCATTAAGGAATCTAAATCAGAGATAATTAAATCAGCCGCTTGCGACATTTGCACAGAAAGGCAGGTGTCAAGAACATCCGATGAGGTCATTCCTTGGTGAATGAACCTTGCTTCAGGCCCTACATTTTCAGCAAGGTTTGTTAAAAATGCGATTACGTCATGTTTGGTTTCCGCCTCGAGCTCATCTATACGGGCGATATCCCATTTCCCATTTTCCCAGACAGCTTGAGCTGCTTCCTTGGGGATAACACCCAGTTCTGCCATTGCATCACATGCGTGCGCTTCAATACTAAACCAAATACGAAATTTGTTTTCAGGTTCCCAAATTTCTTTCATTTCTTGTCTTGAATATCGCGGTATCATTTTTTTTTTTCCGATATTAAAAGTTAAAGTTTTATAATCGGTAAGTGTTTTGGCGTCTTTAAACGTATAAAAGGATTCAATTTTCTATATTTTTAAATTAAATAAAGTTTAATTTTTAATTCTTCGTTAAATCTCTCAGTTTAGTTTTCACGATTTTATTATAAAAAAATATTAGACATAAGGTGGTTTATGCCAGTTTTTTGGAGAAAGAGTAAAAACCTCATATCCATCGGCAGTAACACCTAATGAGTGCTCAAACTGAGCGGATAGGGATCGATCTTTAGTAACTGCAGTCCATCCATCAGCTAAAATTTTTACATCAAATTTACCAGCATTTATCATTGGTTCGATTGTGAAAAACATGCCCTCTCTTAACTCTGAGCCGACCCCAGGAGCTCCATAATGTAAAATTGACGGAGCATCATGGAAAACTTGTCCTAGTCCGTGGCCACAGAAATCTCTAACTACCGAAAAACGTTCATTTTCAGCATAAGATTGAATGGCATATCCAATATCCCCAAGAGTAGCTCCAGGCTTTACCGCCTCTATACCTTTCCACATTGCTTCATAAGTTACAGAAATTAGTCGCTCCGCCAGCCTTTTGACCTTATCACCCACTACAAACATTCGACTGGTGTCACCGTACCATCCTTCAAGTATTACCGTAACGTCGATATTAAGAGTGTCCCCATTGGATAGACGTCTCTCGCCAGGAATCCCGTGACAGACCACATGATTAATGGAGGTACAAATAGACTTGGGGAATCCTTTATAGTTTAAAGGAGCAGCAACTGCCCCATTATCGCTTATGTACTCGTGACAGAGACGATCAAGTTCTTCGGTAGTAACACCTGGAAGCACATACGGAGTAATAAAATCGAGTGTTTGAGCGGCCAAGAGCCCTGCTTTGCGCATATATTCAAAGCACGATTCATCGTGTATTCTGATTTTTCTTGGTTCTTTATGCCAAGATTCATTTTGGGATTCATTCATTATTTTCTATAAATAGAATATATCATTATCAATACTAATTCTTGAAATAAATATAACATTTTAAAAAGGTGCTCGAGATATAAATTTTATATAATTTGCATTTATCATAAAGTTAATTGTTTTTTCCGACACAAGATAATTAATCAATAACTTTGACCATTTACTGGCTGCGTGATAGGGCTTCAAAACGTTACATAAACATATCACGAAAGGGTTTATAATTAAATTAGTTCCAGTCAAAAAAATATATAGAAATCTACAATATTATATATATTGAGCTTTATTTAGGGAGAGCTAAAAGTATGGGTGATTTAATATGAGCGAAACGCGCTTGGTTACAGCGGCGGCATTGATAATCGGAAATGAAATATTGTCTGGTCGTACTCATGATGTAAATTTAAAGTTTTTAGGTGTAGAGCTAAATAAATTGGGCATACAAGTTCGAGAAGCTCGAGTAGTGCCCGATGATGAAAATGAGATAATAGAAGCGGTAAATCAGTGTCGAAAAAAATATAGTTATGTTTTTACTACTGGTGGTATTGGACCAACTCATGACGACATAACTGCCGATTGTATTGCCAAAGCATTTGGACAGAAACTCATTCATCATCCGGTTGCTGAAAAGTTACTCAGAGAAAGAATAATTAAGATGGGTAACGAAGTAACGGAGGCTCGGTTGCGTATGGCGCGCACCCCTGAGAATGCGGAGCTTTTGATAAACGAAGTTAGTGGTGCCCCAGGATTCAAAGTTGATAATGTCTTTGTTATGGCCGGTATTCCCAGAGTGATGCAAGCCATGTTTCAGGCAGCTATACCATTTCTTGAAAGAGGGGTCACAATGCTGTCTCATACTATAGGTGGTTACGTTGCGGAGGGTGCTATAGCGATAGAGCTGGAGTCATTACAAAATAATTATAAGGACTTAGATATTGGAAGTTATCCATTTTATTTTGGGGGACGACCTGGTAGTAACTTTGTTTTACGTGGGCCCAGTCTGGGTCGGATAGATGAAGCTGCAGGAAAATTAAGAGTAATTATCAGTAAACTTGGTGGAGATCCAATAGATGGAGGTGTAGTTGTTCCAGAAGATAAAGGTAACTGATTTTAGAAATGAATGTGTTATCTTATTTGTAACCAATAAAGAAAAAACCCTATTCCGAATATAGAAAACCAAATAAATATATTACGAATTGCGGCCTTTCGTTTACGTAATCCATAAATCAGCCCAGGAATGATCATAATCATCACAGCTATAAATCCAACAAAACGGAGTAACTCAGTACTATCCAATATTGATTCCTTTCTCTATATGATATGACCTTGGTATAACCAATGAAAATAAAAATGCAAAGCTAGTTGCGCTAATTAATCTCGGAGACTAGCTTCTTAGAATTAAAGTTCGTTAATTGCGGGCGTGGTGAAACTGGTAAACACGCGGGACTTAAAATCCCGTGCCGTAAAAGGCTTGTGGGTTCGAGTCCCACCGCCCGCACCAACAACTCAGTAAAGTTAGACTAAAAAACTACAAATACTGTCAAATATTAAAATTAGTTTATTAACACCTAGAATAATTTCTCGGACGCGAGTTTTGCTCCCTTGCTTAATGATTCTAATTTCATCCAGACAATGTTGCGGTCAACCTGTAGACGACCAGCAAAAGTCCCGAATCCGCAATCTACGCCAGCTATAACGTTTTCTGCGCCTACCATTTCGGAATATTGAATTATTCTATCTGCGACTAGCTCGGGGTGTTCAACAAAATTAGAGGTTGAGTCAATTACTCCAGGTATTATTACTTTTCCGTCTGGTAAATTAACATCTTTCCAAACCTTCCATTCATGCGCGTGCCTAGGATTTGCGCCCGGAAAAGATACAGCACCTGGTTTGCCTTTAAGAACTATATCCAAAATATCTATTAATGGGACGTCTTCATGATGCGGCCCTAAAGTACTGGACCAACAAACGTGCATTCTCATTCTTTCAGAGGGAATGTTTTTAACTGCCTCATTGAGCGCTGAAACATGCATTCCGATTTCTTTGCGAAAATCGGTTAGGTTTAAATGTCGAAAGACGGTGTGCCTACTTAATGCTAAATCAGGGCAATCAAGTTGCAGTACAAATCCAGCTTCTACTATTGCTTCGTACTCTCGTGACATAGCTTGAGCTAAGGCAAAAATATATTCCTCTTCCGTTGGGTAATAAACATTTCTTAAATAACGTGAGATTTGTCCAGGAGAAGGGGACGTCATAAATGTTTCTTTTGTATTGGTATTTTTCAGTAAAGCGCTTGCACGACTGATATCTTCTTCCACGGCATCCCAATTTTTCCATCCAATAGGCCCGGAGCAGGTTGGCCTATGCTGAGGAGTTGATGCAAATAAAAAGCCAAGTAGCTCATTTAGCTCAGGAAAACCTTCTTCTCCAGTGCCTACTATGGGTGGTGAGCTTGGTCCATCATAACCAGCTAGTCTATCTTTGACATGTGAAGTGTAATCAGGCCGGGCTTGTTCTCCGTCGTTTATTATATCTAGTCCTGCTTTAACTTGACTATTAATCACATCTGAAATTGCAGCTCTAGCGGCTTTATCTAATTCTGCAGTATTATCTCCCGGATGTTCTTCCTCATCTAACAAAAGATCTACAACATTTTGTGGTCTGGGAAGGCTACCAGTGTGTGTTGTAAGAACTCGTTCATTGCTTCTTTCCATAACAAACTACTCCATTAATTAAAATCTTATTATAAATTCTTTTAGGCTCTTAAAAGACACTCTTTTAAAAGATTCAGGGCTTCTGAACTGAAAGTCATCATATTTTTTGTTCGATTTTGAGAATTTGTTTCTACTGTTTTTACTTCATTAATTGGACCAGAAACTGAAACACATGTGTGACCTGGATTGTCTCCATATCTGTTCCCTGTGGGGCCAGCTGCTCCCGTCTCTGATATTCCCCATGTAGTATTAAATTTAGTTCTTATGCTAATAGCGAGTAGTTGGGCATATGGCTCACTGGATGAACGAATTCCTTTCATTTCAGTATCAGGTATTCCAAGTAGGAGCTCCCTTGATTGGTGAGTGTATAAAACTCCTCCACCCAGATAGTAAGCTGATGCTCCTGGGACGGCTAGAAGAGAAGCCGACAAAAGCCCTCCAGCAGAAGTTTCTGCAACCGCGATTGTATCGCCTCTTTCCACTAGCATTTCGGCAACTTCTTTAGAGATTAAGGTTAGCTCTTCCATCACTCTTTTCCTTTCACCTAACTATCCTATATTTCATCTTTCCTTTAACCCCCAAAAAAAGGCAGAATATTGCCTAAAATATTTAGGAGGGAAGAAAGTGAAAAATTTCGAGCAATATGAGGACTATGACGCCCTAGGTCTAGCTGAAATTTTGAGAAAAGGAGAAGTAACTCCTACTGAGGTTTTAGAAGCAGCAATCGATCGGTCTGAAAAACTGAATCCAGGTTTAAACGCGATTATTCTGGATCTTCATAAAATGGCTCATAAAACCATTTCTAAGGGTTTGCCTGAAGGGATTTTATCAGGGGTTCCTTATTTGATCAAAGATTTAGGAGCTACTTTAGCTGGTACGCCGACAACAGGCGGAAGTCGTTTTATGAAGGACGTTATTCCGGATCAGGATAGTGAAACTGTAAAGAGGTTAATAGATGCGGGATTTGTTATATTTGGCAAATCAAACACTTGTGAATTTGGGATGTCTATAACCTGTGAACCACAGCTTTATGGGCCGACCAAAAATCCTTGGGATGAAAGTGTAACCCCAGGGGGGTCGAGTGGAGGGGCAGCCGCAGCAGTTGCTTCAAGAATAGTTCCAGCTGCACATGCAAGTGACGGTTTTGGTTCGATACGGGTTCCTGCTTCATGTTGCGGACTGGTGGGTTTAAAGCCCACTCGAGGGAGAAATAGCTTTAGTCCTTTTTTGGGGGAAAGAATAGGGGGAACTGTAGCTGAGCATGCAGTGTCTAGAACTGTTCGTGATCAAGCAGTTGTCCTTGATATAACAGGTTCCTTTCCCGCTTTAGGTGATCCTTATTATGCACCTCCACCCTGTCGTCCATTTTTGGAGGAAGTAAGTGCTGATCCGGGTAACCTAAAGATAGCTTACTCCTATGGAGGCAAAACAGGGGCTAAAACAGATATCGACCATAAAACTATTTTGGATCAAACTGTTACTACTCTAATTGATCTTGGTCATCAGCTAGAAGAAGTGGACCCGCCAATTTCTAATGAAGAAAGTCAAGAAATTTTTAGGGACTTAATGGCAGCCAATGCAGCACAAATAATAAGATCTCATCCTGGAGGTAGACTGCCAGAAGTAGGAGAAGTTGAAAACGTAGTTGCCGCGACAGCCCAAATGGGAGAAAAAATTTTAGGTCATGATATTTTCTTAAGACAAGCTCAAATGCATGCTATGGGCAGGCGAATGGCTCAATTTCATAAAGAATATGATTTATTATTAACTCCAGGATTAGGTCATCTTCCTCCGAAGCTTGGATGGATCGATATGATGCTAGACAACGCTACTGAATATTGGGATAGAGTTGCCGATTTTTCTCCTTTCACAGTCTGGTTTAATCAGACCGGTCAACCAGCTATTAGTTTGCCGATTGGGCAAACGGAGAGTGGTTTTCCAGTATCTGTTCAGTTAGTTTCTAGATTTGCAGATGAGGCCACTTTATTCAGAGTTTCAGCGCAGCTAGAAGACGTATATGCCTGGCATAAAAGAAAGCCAATAATTGTTAAATAACAATAAGTTAATTTATTTTCTTTCTAAATAAGTTTAGGTAAAGTTTTCTATATATACCCCTCAGGCATTTTAAAAGGAAAGTTTTTTTCATAAGACCGAGCAGCACGAAGAACTGTTGCGTCATTGTAACGAGCGGCAACTAATTGAAAAGCAATGGGCATTCCTTCATCACCGAAGCCACAAGGAACTGATGCGGCTGGTTGCATTGTGAGATTAAAAGGATAAGTAAATGGGCACCAGTCTAAAAATCCTTCCATATCTCGCCCTTCGGGAAAGTTTTTGCCGGCTTCAAATGCCTCTAATGGCATTTGAGGTGTAAGAAGTAAGTCATATTTTTCATGAAATCGGGCCATACTAACCCCCAATTCTATTTTTAGGGCATTTGCCTCAACAAGATCTAATATAGAAAGGTTTCGCCCGGATTCGGCTATCGCAAGTAAGCCAGGATCCATTAATCTGGATTTTTCTTTGGGCATTTGATCAACAAGCCAAGCATCAGCTGCTGACCAAAAAGTGTCTATTATAGGCCGGCAGTTTGGGAGGTCAGGATCAACTTGCTCAACTATAGCTCCTAGTTCTTCGAATGCTTTTGCAGCATTTGCAACTGCATCAGAGACAGACTTATCTGCCCACCCATTTGTACCTAAGGTGGGACTAAAAGCAATTTTTACACCGGAAACACCGTCGTCTAATCTGGCCGTGAAATCCTGTTTTTCGATAGGTGGTGCCATGTAATCACGAATGTCTGGTTGGGCCATTATATTCAACATTTCGGCTGCGTCAGTTACATTGCGCGTCATGGGGCCCATATTTGCTAATGTACCTATGTGTCCAGGTAAAGGATAATTCGGCACTAGACCAAAAGTAGGTTTGTGTCCAAATATTCCGCTAAATGCCGCTGGTATTCTTATTGACCCAGCAGCATCAGAACCTTGATGCAGAGGTCCCATAAATGAAGCTGCAGCTGATGCTGCTCCGCCGCTTGAGCCGCCTGGCGTTTTGCTCTTATCCCATGCGTTTCTTGTAATCCCTGTTAGTGGACTATCTGTTATTCCTTTCCAGCCAAACTCTGGTGTGGTTGTTTTCCCTACCAATACAGCTCCCGCTTCTCTAAGTCGTGCTGTGACAGGTGCGTCTTCTTCCCAGGGACCTGATGGATCAACTGTTTTTGAGCCTCTAAGAGTAGGCCAGCCTTTGGTTAAGGTAAGATCCTTGATAGTTACAGGAACTCCGTCTATTGGGCTATTAGGTTCGTTACCTAGCCATCTTTTCTCTGATGCCTTTGCCATGTTCAGGGTTGTCGTATCATCAGTTAGGCAAACACAATTTAAGTTATCATTGTGATCATTGATTTGATTCAATGTTAATTCAGCTACTTCGACTGGTGAGGCATCACCGCTTTCGTAATGCTTAGCAAGTTCAACAGCACTCATTGCCATAAGGTTTGATGTCATGTTTGCTTCCTTTTTCTAGATATATTTATTTGGTTTAGTGCTCAGAAATATTTTTAAATTGTTTCCAGGTATCATCCAAAGCTAGTCTAAACCTAGATATCATTTCCTCGACTTCATTTATATCGATTATAAGTGGTGGACAAAAAGAGATTGTATCACCAATGGCACGAACAATTAGCCCGTGTTCCTCGGCTCTTTGATTACAAAAAGCACCAACACCTAGCTCATTAGAAAATGGTTCATGATTTATTTTGTTTTTTACAAATTCGACACCTGCTAACAATCCCACGCCACGGACTTCTCCGACTAGGGGATGATCAATTAGATCTCTAAGCCCTTCTTGAAAAACGGGTGTTACACGCTTAACGTGTTCAACTATTTCTTCTTCTTCATAAATTTTAAGTGCTTCGCTAGCTACTGCTGCGGAAACTGGATGACCAGAGTATGTAAAGCTGAGCCTAAATACACCCACTCGATCACTTTCATTACTGATTGCCTCAAAAATTTTATCATTTACAAATAATGCGGAGATAGGAATATATGCGCTAGATAGACCCTTTGCACATACAATCATGTCTGGATTAAGCCCCATAGTTGTGGTGCCAAACATATTGCCAGTCCGACCAAACCCTGTGATCACCTCATCGGCAATAAGGAGTATATCATGTTTGGTTAGGATCTTCTGTATTTTTTCATAATATGTGGGAGGTGGTACTATAACGCCACCGGAACCCATAATAGGTTCAGTAAAAAAAGCACCGATAGTGTCAGATCCTTCTTTCTCTATAAGAGTTTCTAATTCCCCAGCAAGTCTAGTTGCAAATTCTTCTTCGCCTTCTTCTGGTTTTGCAAAACGATAGTGGTGCGGGGGGGTTGTATGAAGGAAACCCTCTAGTGGTAGACCGAATGAAGCATGGTTGTAATACATTCCAGAAAGACTAGCAGAGGCAATAGTGTTTCCGTGATAAGCCTGTCGATGCGATATAATTTTTCTTTTTTGGGGTTTACCCGTAGCAGACCAGTAATACCAAACGATCCTTGCTGCACTATCATTTCCCTCGGAGCCAGAATTTGCAAACCAGACTTTTGACATTGGAACTGGTGCCATATTAAGAAGAGTCTCGGCTAGGTTTATAATAGGGTTATGACTTTTATGATTGGTAAGATGATAATATGGCATTTTTCGCATCTGGTTTGCCGCTGCATTAACCAAGCGCTCTTGTCCATAACCGAGGGAAACACACCATAAGCCAGACATTCCTTCGATATATTTATTTCCATATATATCTGTGACCCATACTCCTTCTCCACTGTCAATAATTACAGGACCTTTCTCTAAGTGTGATTTAAGGTTTGTTAACGGGTGTATTATTGAGGCAATATCTCTGCCTTCTGGCGAGTTTGTAAGGTGCTTGGAGTTATAATTCATTTATGTATTCCAATTCTTATAGTCTATTTTTGATCATAAGATCAGGCTAAGCCATCTGAGACTGATATTTCTTCAGATTTTATTTCATAGCCGGAGAATCTTGCTTGCATTTCAATTAGGGCTGCAAAATCATCATTACCATAACCTAGGCCTATTAGTTTTTGAATGATATCTCTGGTCATATTAGTTATGGGCATTGGTACTTCCATGTTTCTAGCGGCAACTAAAGCTAGTTCCATATCTTTTCTTAACATCTCAGAAGTATGAGTTGCCGTGAAATCAAGATTAACCAATGCAGGGGTTTTATAAGATGTGAATGTTGACCCCATTACACTTTTATTTAGATACTCAAGAAATGCATGACGTTTAACTCCACCCTTCTCAGAAAAGACGGTTATCTCAGCCAAGCATTGTGCGATTATTCCAAGCATTACATTATGAGCCAATTTTGCAATACGACTTGCATCACCCTCACCTAAATAAGTTACTCCTCTTCCTAGCTTTAATAAATAAGGCTCAACAAGATCATAGCCAGAACGCGGCCCAGAAACGCCTAAAGTTGCCTGTCCAGCTTTAACAGCGTTGCCATTGCCGCTGATTGGTGCCGCTAAAAATATTACACCTTGTTCGTTAGCTTTACTGCGTATTTTTTCTGATACCTCTAAAGAAACTGTGGAGGAGTCAATCAGTATTTTTGGTTTAGTATCGCTTGATAGAATACCATTAGGGCCCATGGTCGTTTCAAGTAGCGCTTTATCATCTGTGACTATTGTATAAACAATATCTCTGTTCGCGAGGTCTACAGGTTTTTCTACTAATCTTACTCCTAAAGGTTCCGCTTTAGAAGCTGTACGGTTATATACTGTAACATCTATTCCTGCTTCTATTAACCTTGCTGCCATTGGAAATCCCATTTTGCCAGTTCCAACCCATCCAATGGTTAGTGACTTGAGGTTTTCATCGACCATATTTCTTCTCCCGATACATAAAAAAATTGTTTTTCTCGTTTATCAACATTTAGAGTGGTGTTTTGTTCGATACTATATGAAAGTACATAGTAATATAGGTTATATATAAACTAGACTGATATAAAGATATTGACCATTTTTCAAATTTTTGAACATCTTTTATAATTCTAACTGTTTAATTTAAATTATGCATTAAGACTAGAATCATCCAAATGCTTAGGGGGTTAGATATCGTTAAAAAACTTCAAAACGCTTATTACATAACTAAAAATATGGAACGAGCTGTTTCTTTTTATAGGGACACACTCGGGCTTTCTATTGCTTTCCAGGATGGTAATAAATGGGCACAGTTCAAGGCTGGGGAGTCTAATTTTTCTCTTAGTTCTCCAGATGAAGGTGCCTTCGGAGCTTCTGGTGGAGTAATTATATTTGAGGTTGAAAGCATTGACCAATTTGAAAAGAAAATTGAAAAAAGCCAGGGAAGTATAATAGAGATAAGAGATATGGGAGACCATGGTAAGGTTCTGACTTTTAGGGATCCTGATGAAAATATAGTGCAGCTTTTTCAGCGTAAAAAATAAATAAATTACTTTTATTAGGAGGTAATCAATGGAGACTAAGGCTTTTAGAATTTATAAGATAGGTGGTCCAAGCGTTTTAAAATGGGAAACCGTGGATGTGCCTCCTCCAGGAGAAAGAGAAGTTTTAATTAGACATAAGATTATAGGTCTTAACCTAGCTGATATTTACAGGCGAAGAGGAATTTATAAAATGCCAATGCCCAATGGGTTGGGGAATGAGGCTGTTGGAGTGATAGAACAAATAGGTAAGGGTGTTCGTGGCTTTAAGGTTGGTGATAGGGTTGGGTATATTGGAGGAAGTCCTTTTGATGCGTATTCTCAGAGAAGAATAGCAAGAGCAGATAATCTAATTTTATTACCTGATTCAGTTTCGGACCGTGTTGCCGCTGCATCATTACTGAAGGGAATAACCGCACAATATCTTTTGACTGATGCTTATAGGGTGAAAAAGAGTGATACAATCCTTGTTCACGCTGCAGCAGGAGGAGTTGGTTCCATCATGTGTCAGTGGGCTGGACATATAGGTGCTAAAGTGATTGGCATAGTTAGTAGCGAAGACAAAGCTAAATTTGCAAGGCGAAACGGATGTCATCATACAATTGTCACTCGAAAGCCATCCTTCTCTAAGCATATTAAAGAAATTACAAATAACAAAGGAGTGAATGTTGTATATGACTCAGTTGGAAAATTAACATGGGATGAGTCTATAGCTAGCCTTTGTTTGCGGGGCACGATGATTAGCTTTGGAAGTGCTTCAGGTGAGCCCCCGAGTGTAAATATTGCAGCTACGGGGGCGTTGGGATCACCCTTTATGGCTCGGTGCGCTTTGGTTAATTATACAACCAGTCGAAGAGAACTATTAGATCGAGCGCGTTCTTTATTTACCGTTATAGAAAGTAATGTTGTTAAAATAAGTATTAAGCAACGCTATCCCCTTGCCGAAGCACCTCAAGCACAGAAAGATATGGAGTCGCGTAAAACGACCGGTTCAACAATCCTTATTCCCTGATATTTTTTGAAGGAGTTCTGAGCATGTCTTGGGCAGAGAAAAAATTTGCTAGCATTAACGGACTACAAATGGCGTATGTGGAAACGGGTGACCTGGATGGGGATCCTATTGTTTTCATTCATGGTAATCCAACCTCAAGCTATCTTTGGCGTAATGTTATTCCCTCCGTAACTCATTTAGGCAGATGTATTGCACCAGATCTATTAGGTATGGGAGATTCCGATAAACTTAAGCAAAGTGGTTCAGAGAGCTATACCTATGTAGAACATAGAGATTACCTTTTTCCTTTGTTAGATGAACTAGGGGTTGTTAATGAGGTTACACTAGTGGTTCATGATTGGGGTAGCGCTTTAGGTTTTGATTGGGCAAACCAACACCGTGAGCGCGTTAAAGGAATTGTCTATATGGAAGCAATTGTTAAGTCTTTACTATGGGAGGAATGGCCCGAACGAGCACGACCAGCCTTTCAAGCGCTTAGATCATCTGCAGGAGAAAAAATGATTTTAGAGGATAATTTTTTTGTGGAAAGAATGCTTCCTGGGTCTATTCTTCGAGATTTAACGGATGAAGAGATGTATGAATATAGGCGCCCTTTTATAGTAAATGGTGAAACAAGAAGGCCAACTCTTACTTGGCCACGACAGATTCCTATTGAAGGTGAGCCAGAAGACGTTACAAAAATAGTTAATAACTATTCTGAGTGGTTGGCCCAATCGGAAGTACCCAAGTTATTTATTGATGCAAAACCTGGAGCAATACTTACAGGAACGAGCCGGGATTATTGTCGTGAATGGAAAAATCAAACTGAGGTTATCGTAAATGGATCTCATTTTGTTCAAGAGGATTCACCTGTAGAAATAGGGAAAGCCATCTCAGAATGGCTAGAAAATTTAAATTAATTTTCTTACCAGCTGTTTCTGAGTTCTCTTAGTTTTAGAAAAACAGTTTTTGTTTCTGGATGACTTGGTAGATCAGAGAACTCTTCTTTTAAAACAGAAATTATCGTAGGACTGTCAAGGCGAAGAAAGGTGTTAATATTTCTTTCTAAGCCAAGATCTGTAATTAAAGCATTGCTGGGATCCTGATCTTTCAATTTCTCTTTTAAGCCTTTAGCTGTTTGATTGTCCGGCTCTCTGTCCAAGGTAAATCCTAGATTGTTAATCATATAATCATGTCCAGGGTACACTAAAGTGTCATCTGGAAGGGGCGCTATCTTCTTCATAAATGTTTCATATAAAACCTCTGGATCACCAGAATGGCAATTTCCTACCCCAGCGTTAAATAACGTATCGCCGCAAAATAAATGAGGTCTATCGGTATGGCCAAATAGAGATATATGAATGGGCGTGTGTCCAGGGGTTTTTAGGACATTCAACTGTCCACTACTACCTATATCTATCATGTCTCCTTCGTGCAGTTCCTCTTGTATGTTAGCTATTTTGCCATCTGCATTAGCTGGACCTAAAAGCTTTGCATTTGTTGAATTTATGATGGCTTCGTTGCCTCCTGTATGATCTTTATGTTCGTGAGTGTTTAGTACTCGCGTTATATCCCATCCGTTTTTCTTAGCTGTAGAAAGGCACATTTCTGGATCGATTGGGTCTATCGCTAATGCTTCCCCACTATTTGAACAAGCCACTAAATAGAAGAAGTTTCTAGCGCTATTTCCAGTCCATAATTGTTCTATTATCATCATAAAGACCCTTTTCAGTTTGAGGTTAATCTCATAATTGTAATATTCACTGGTTAATCAGGTTATGGTTTTTTTCCCATTAAACCGAGGTTTAATAGTAAACGAAATATAATTGGAATAACGATAACAACAATAGCTATTCGGGCAATATGATGAGTGGCCACAAAAGCTGTATCGATATTTAAAGTTAATGCGATCAGACTCATTTCTGTTAATCCCCCAGGTGAAAAAGCAAGTATTAGGGAGGAAATGGGAAAACCGGCGACCAGCGCAAGAAAAAAACCAAAAACCAGTGTGACAGATAGTAATATCCCTGTTGCAATCCCTCCAAGCCGAACAATATGACCTAAGTCTTTGTAGGTAAGTCCGGAAAACCTAATTCCAACAGCTGAGCCAAGTACTATTTGCGCAATGGCTATAACTATTTCAGGGGGCGATGCAGATGTTAATCCAAGCAAATGGACTACAGCGCTAAATGTCATTGGGCCAGTAATATGTGGTGCAGGTATCTTAGCCAACTTAGCACAATAGAAACCTAAAATAGCACATCCAGCAAGTATGGATATATCAATAAAACCAATCGCGCCTGAACCATCTATCGAAAAGGTGCGAACTGTAGTGCCCAAGTCACCGAATACTCGAAAAAAGAATGGCAATATCATAACGACAAAAAATATTCTTGTGCTGTGAGCCACACTTATTTTTCTTTCATCTGCCCCCTGGGATTCTCCTAAAATTATCATTTCATTTAAGCCACCTGGCACAGCTGCAAAGAAAGCTGTACGTTTGTCAAACTTGGCCATGTAGTGATAATAAAGAAAAGTAGAAAATGTAGCCACCATGACATAAACAAACAATGATAATAGTGTGATTGGCCATCGGGGTATTCGATCAAGTATTTCTGGGGAAAAAGCCCCACCGAGAAGAACTCCAATTACTAGAATCATAAGTGTGCGTAGTCGAGAATCCATTTTCAACTCAACTCCACTAATTGTAGAAAAGCCAGTGGCAAACATGGCTCCCATCATCCAAGGTAAAGGAAGGTCCAAATAGCTAAAAATTGCACCTCCGAGGGTTCCTATTAAAATAGCTAAAGAAAACTTTCCGATATCAGCCTTACGAAGGGCATGCACTGGTGAGTTCGAAGCTTTTACTTCGGTTATCTTATTACTCATTAATCTATTACAGAATCAAATTGGTTTCGGACGATTTATATTTTCTTTAGACAGGCTAAAAGGTGCATTTTTCCAAATTTAAAAGGTAATTTCTAGACTTCAAACTGCTCCTTAAGTATGCGCTCTTCAAGATTAGTTTCTGGGTCAAATAGCAGTTGAAAGCTATACATTCGGTTCTCGCTAATATTGACCTCAATGATATTACGTACTTCTTTGTCATCAGCTGTGGCACTGACTGGTCTTTTCACGTGATCTAGTATTTTAAAATTCACATTTGATGTATGAGGTAGTAGGGCACCTCTCCATCTACGAGGACGAAATGCACTTATGGGTGTTAAGGCCATTATCTCAGCGCTAAGAGGTATAATTGGCCCATTGGCTGATAGATTATATGCAGTGCTACCGGCAGGAGTTGAAACTAAAGCTCCGTCACAAATCAATTCTGACATCCTAACTACGTCGTCGACTTTTATTTCAAGTTTGGCAGCTTGATATGTCTGTCTGAGCAATGAAACTTCATTGATTGCTAATGATTCATGAGTTACTCCATCGGCTGTCTTTGCTGACATCTGTAAAGGGTAAAGTTTCATTGGTTGGGACTTATTTAATCGTATAAGTAAATTTTCAGTTGAATAATCGTTCATCAAGAAACCTACGGAGCCGCGGTTCATTCCAAAAACAGGAACCTTATTTTCAATATAGCGATGTAAGGTTTGGAGAACGAAGCCATCACCACCCAGAGCTACAATGACATCAGCATCTGCTGGGTCTGTTGTTTTATAAATCTTTTTTAAATGATTAAGAGCAATTTGAGCGTCATCAAAATCAGCAGCAACAATGGCTATCCGATCTGCGTTGAATTCGTTTACTGACATGGTTTTCCTTTAGTCTACGATCTTATAATTTGAACTCCCCGCCTGTAACGCTCATATGCCGACTAACAGAGGGCTGGTTGTTTGTTCTGTTTATGATAAAATCATGCCCTTTGGGTTTTCGACTTATAGCTTCTTTTATAGCTTCTATTAATGTTTCATCATCATCTGAGTTACGAATATGCACTCGAAGGTCAGCTGCGTCTTCTTGCCCTAAACACATGAATAAAGTGCCAGTACAAGTTAGTCTAACTCTGTTACACATTTCGCAGAAATTGTGAGTTAGAGGGGTGATAAACCCTAGCCTTTGACCAGTTTCCACTACATCGAAATATCTAGCTGGACCGCCAGTTCGATAGTTCGTGTTTTTCAAAGTCCAGTTTTCTGCTAATTTGGCACGCACCATGGATAGTGGTAGATATTGGTCAATACGCTCCTCTCCAATCTCTCCCATAGGCATGACTTCAATAAAAGTAATGTCGAATCCTTTTTCCCCGCACCATATAAGCAAACTATCAAGTTCATCGTCATTAACGCCCTTTAAAGCAACTGTATTAATTTTTACTTTAAGTCCAGCATTTTTTGCAGCTGCTAATCCATTGAGCACTTGATCCAAATTACCCCATCGAGTGATTTTACTAAACTTAAGAGCGTCGAGTGTATCGAGTGAGACATTTATTCTTTTTATACCTGCTCTAGCCAGGTCTTGAGCGTACTTTTCTAACTGGGTTCCGTTTGAAGTCAAAGTTAACTCTTCAAGGTCTCCGGTGCGGAGATGCCTACTAAGACGGTTTATAAGCCACATAATGTTTTTTCTGACTAATGGCTCTCCGCCTGTCAGTCGAAGTTTTTTAACACCCAGACTTACAAATATGCTGCATATACGATCAAGCTCTTCTAGTGAAAGCACATCTGACTTGGGTAGAAATGTCATGTCCTCTGCCATGCAGTATACACATCTTAGGTCACAGCGATCTGTAACAGAGACTCTAAGATAGTCAATTTGGCGTTTGAACGGATCAATTAATCGGGTGTCATTCATTGTTTATGTGGGCCCATACTAATCAGTAAAAATAGTTTAAACGATTTTTTTAATATCATCCTAGATTAAATAGATAGTGTCTAATGTGATTAAGGCCAATAATAATACTAAATATCAGGATTAAAATCACATTTACCTGATTTTTTTTCAAAAATGATAAAAAAATCTCAGTTTCTATAGGTGTTTTTTGATTTCTAGTCGATTTAATCATTACCTACTAGTTGTTTCATGAGGAGCTATAGGCTTTTCCTTAGGTACTCCGCTTTTTTTATTTGCCCACTCGACTACTCGAACCCTTTTATTCAAGATTGTTTCTGGGATATCAATTCCTGTTTGTAGCGCGGTTTCATTATTTATTACAATAAAATTTCTTTTTGCTGAGTATATTCTTTTATTTAACGAAGACGGGTTTTCTAAAACTCTCTTGATAATATGTCCAATTTCTAGGCCTATCGCATATGGATCAATTATTATTGTTGCCAAAGCTCCATACAAAACAGTTTGTTCGTCGCTAGCGAACACAAGAGTTTTATTTTTTTTAGCTATATTAATAATCTGTTCGATTGAAACTTCTGGGTAGAGCTTTTTGTCTATTAAAAAAACAGAATTTTTAGTGGGTGATGTTATTTTGTTTTTTGTCCCGATAACATAATTAGACTTTACAGTGAATTTTTCTAAATCCAGATTTTTTCTTGATGTGATAATTTTAAGGCGACTAATCGCTTCCCTAATCTTTTCGTCATTATTTGGCTTATACGGTAACAAAATAGTTTTAATTTCAGGAGTTATTTCAAGGATTAACTCTAACAGAGAAGAATAGTCTTCTGTTTTGGTAACTCCGTATACTGACTTAGCATTATTATGGCGAAGTAGTTTCACCATATTATCTAAGTCAACACCTGCAAAAACTATAGGAATAGATAAATTCTTTTTGAGAGCGATAAGGGCCGAAGGATAGGTTAGGGCAACTATAATACTGGCATTATCATTCTTAAATTTATTAATTAATTGTGCAGCTTTATCCTGATCATTCTTTGCCTCTTCGAAATTATATCGAATTGATTTTCCTTCAACATAACCGTGCTCACTCATATAATCGACCATCCCTCTAAAAATTGAATCTATAGGGGTGCTCTTGTCTATAGAAGTAATTGCTATGTAGGGAATTTTATTTCCACTTTTTTGCTTGGCAAATGAATTTGCGATCGGAAGGCTAGTGCAGAATATAATAATTAAAATAATTATAAATTTTGGCCAACATAAAAAAGTAAACGTTTATACTAACTTGTAGTTTATAAAAAAACGGTCCCAGCTCATATTTATTTATTCTTTTCTTCTATTAAACTGGTGCCTTTAAATGGACGTTTGCCATTGATTTTATATGAATTTATAGCTTTTTGTCCTTCTAAACCAGTAATCCAATTAATAAACTTACGTCCGTTAATTTCCAAGATATGTTTGTGCCGTTTTGGGTTAACGAGAATGATGCCATACGTATTATCAGAGGTATGATTTATTAGAGTGACTAGATTACCTCTGTTATTAAATTTTGCCCATGAGCCGCTTTCAGTGATTGTATAAGCATTAAGAGCAGAGGCCATATTCAGGGTGGCCCCCATGCCTGAACCTGTTTCTAGGTAACGTCTTTTTAATGTCTCATTTGGTGTTATTCCTGCTAATCTCCATAATCTAAGTTCAGCTTTATGTGTTCCACTTTCATCTCCTCGTGAAATAAACAAACTTTTAGATTTAGCAATTTGATTAAGGGCGTTAACTGTATTTTCATTAGTAGGGATGTCAGCAGGATTTTTGCTCGGTCCTATTAAAATAAAATGACTTGTCATTACTTCTTTTCTAAAAGAACCATATCCTTTTTCAACAAAAGAAATTTCTGAATCTTTATCATGAACTAGCAGTATATCGGCGTCCCCATTTATACCAATTTTTAATACTGCGCCTGTTCCACGAACTAAAGTTTTTATTTTGATATTTAATTTTTTATAGACTTTTGGTAATAAATACTCCAGCAAGCCAGAACTATCGATAGATGTAGTGGTAGCTAGTATTAGGTCTCTACTTTTTGCCTCAGCAGGAAGAATGATTAAGACGGTTAAATATATAAAAAAAACTTGAATCGGTCTCACCAAAACAATTCTCCTTTAATAAACGCTCTACCAGCCTGGGTTTTTGGATTAGAAAAGAATGTATCACTATCTGTTTGCTCTAATAATTTTCCACGATGAAAAAAAAGTATTTCGTTTGACAAACGTTGGGCCTGCCTCAGATCGTGAGTTGTCATGATGATTTTAGTCCCCGCTTTATGAAACTCCTCGATCAAATTCTCGATGGCTATAGTTGATGATGGATCAAGGTTAGTTGTAGGCTCGTCGAGAAATAATACTTTAGGAGAAAGGGCCCAGGCTCTGGCCATCGCAAGTTTTTGCTGTTCTCCTCCGGATATTGATTTTGCAGGAAGATTACTTATTTCGTTTAGACCTGTTTTGGCGAGAGCTTTTTCCAGAATGTCTTCCCTTGTATTTCTTGGAATTTTGCATAACTTCAAAGTATGCTCAATATTAGCACGTACAGACCTTCGTAACAAAATAGGTTTCTGAAAAACCATAGTATGGAATTGTTTGTTTGTAGTTGATTTATTGGATAAATCAGTGTTCCAAATAATATCACCCGAAGAGGGTTTTAGTATTCCATGACACAACTTAAGGGTTAAGGATTTACCAGCCCCATTGGGGCCAAGAAATACAGTAATTTGACCTGCCTCAAGTCTAAAATTTAGGTTCTCTATAAGTTTATGACCATTTACTTCATAATTTAATTTGGAAACCTCTAGGGGTAGTATTTTATTATTTGTTTTCATTGAAATAATCAGAATTAGTTATATTTTGTACGAATTAGTTGAGCCAAAGCATTCACGATTAATGTTGTGATTAACAAAACTATACCTAAACCCAATGCTAAACTTAAATTGCCTTTGCTTGTTTCCAAGGCTATCGCTGTAGTCATAACTCTTGTGATGTGGTCAATATTGCCACCAACAATCATTACAGCTCCCACTTCGGCGATAGCTCGACCAAAACCCGCAAGTAAGACTGTGGCTAATGAAAATCTCGCATCCCAAAGTAGGGTTGCCATGCTATCGATTTTACTTGCCTCTAGTGATTTTAAATAATCACTATACTCAAACCATAAATCTTCCAAAATTTGTCTTGTAAGCGCTCCTATAATAGGGGTGACCAGGAGTGTTTGGGCTATGATCATAGCCGTTGGAGTATATAGTAGTCCGAAAACTCCAAAAGGACCGCTGCGAGATAAAAGCATATATACAATTAACCCTACAACAACTGGCGGAAGACCCATAAGTGAATTTAAAATTATTACTAGGCCCTTTTGACCAGGAAACTTGTAGTAGGCGAGGAATGCTCCTAAGGGAAATCCTATAATGCATGATATAAAAACCGCTGATAGACTAACCCTCAGAGAAAGATTTAATATAGAAAGTAGATCGGTATCTAAACTAATTATAAGGCTTGCTGCACTGGTGAAGCCCTGTCCCAAGTCGTCCAAATCATCAATCCTATTGGCTATTGGAAATCGTATTATAAACATTTAATGATATATTCAAAAAATGTTTTTCTAACTTTAGATAGTGGGTTTTTTTATTAAATCATGAATTCTTTTATATTTATCAACTAATTAATTAAACTACCATTCAAAAACGTTTATATGAATAAAAAGATTATTGGACATGAAATTAACTGAACTTAAACCTAATCCTTCTGATCCAGCTCTGACCCAAAGAGTTAGCGGGGTTAATGAAAAAGGTTGTTCGATAGAGACTTCGGTAGTTGTTGAGCGGCCATTAACTATATTTCTTAACAATCAAGAGATTGTCACTATCATGACCGTAGGTGATTACCCTGAGTATTTAGGTGTTGGCTATCTCTATAACCAAAATATGCTTTTACCAGATGACGAGATAGTTAAGGTTGATCATGATTCCGATATTGAGACAGTTGTTGTAAGGACTTTGCGTCAAACAGATTACGAGTCCAAGCTTAAGAAGAAGACCCTTACGAGTGGGTGCGCCCAGGGAACAATTTTTGGTGACCTGATGGAAAATTTCGAAAATGTGAAATTGAGTGCTAAAGCACGTATCAGGACATCCTGGTTATATGATTTAACAAAAAAAATTAATACAACACCTAGTTTGTATCTATCTGCAGGAGCTATACATGGTTGTGTGTTATGTCAGAAAAACAAACCCATAATTTACATGGAAGATGTAGGTCGTCACAATGCCGTTGATAAGATAGCAGGGTATGTGCTGCTCAATAATATTCAAACACAAGATAAAATTTTCTATACAACCGGACGTTTAACATCAGAAATGGTTATTAAGGCAGTTCACATGGAAATTCCTATATTAGTATCGCGTTCAGGTTTCACCGCGTGGGGAGTCGACCTTGCTCAGCAGTCAGGCCTAACTCTGATAGGGCGCGCTCGTGGACATCGTTTTCTAGTATTAGCTGGCCACGAGAGGATTATATTTGATTTTGATGACGATAAAGTTGATAAAGGATAGATTGTAGATCATAAAGTTTCGACTAATTATTAAAGGCCAGTAATGTGTCTGCTAAAATTGAAAATATAGTAGGTATAGTTCTTGCTGGTGGCCAGTCGATACGTATGGGAGGAGGGGATAAGTGCCTATTAGAACTAAATGGACGTTATATTCTTAACCATGTTATTGATCGTGTTAAGTCCCAGGTTAATAGGTTGGTTATCAATGCCAATGGAGATGTAAGCCGTTTTGATGACTTTAACCTTCCGGTTGTGAATGACAGTTTTGATGGTTTTGCTGGCCCATTAGCCGGTGTTCTAACGGGTATGGAATGGGCTATAAAAAATGAACCCGAAGTATCTTGGATTGCCACATTTGCAAGTGATGTACCCTTTTTACCTCTTGATACGGTTGAACAGCTGTCTTTTTCTATAATCAAAAGTTCTTCTGATATGGCTTGTGCCAAAAGTGGGGGTAGACACCATCCAGTTATTGGTTTGTGGCCTGTGAGGTTATATGAAGAGCTTCGTAACGCTTTAACAAACGAGGGTATAAGAAAAATTGATGAATGGACTGTTGGCTTTAAGCGTTCATCTGCAGACTTCAGTAGTATTGGGATTGATCCATTCTTTAATATTAATCGCCCAGAAGACCTTGCCAAAGCTGAAGAGTACTTAATTTCCATAAAAAAATAATAACTATTCCTATATTAGAATGATTCTAATATAGGCCATACATTAATTGACACTAGCCCATAAACTCTTTTTAATTCACAGCAATAACGCGTATGGCTGTTTTTGTGCTGACCTGCGACAACCAATCGAGTTTACTCGGTGGCGTTATTCAAGGCCCGAGGTCGGGGAGGATAAAAGAGATTGTATGGATTTTTCTATTAGTTAGATCAATAAATCTCATAAAATAAAATAGAAAAGGTCCAGCTATTCGTTCAGCTGGACTTTTTTATTTATTAGAGTTTAAGCTTCACAAGGTTACCCTCTTCGTCTACTTCCAGGCCTGTTTCGCGTGCTCTTTCGATTACGTTAGGGTGCCAAGAAACATTGCCCGCGTCGGGGCCACCGACAATAGCAAGCATGATAGAATCTGGTCCACCAGATACTAATCGGAAACCACGATAAATACCCACCGGCACATTAATCACATCTAGGGGTTCAAGTCGAACAGAGCGTTCATTATCTCCTTCGAGCCATATTACCTCCCAAGAACCTACTAGTGGAATGAACACTTCTTCTGTTTGATGTGCATGAAGTGCTGCACCAGACTGGCTTCCTTCTTTAGCCCGATTATAGACAAGTGAAAATCCATGGGCGCTACCTATTTTGGGCTCTAACAGAGGATCAGTTAAATTTTCTACAACATTCATTCCAATCACATTGACGATTTCACGCTCATGGTTGGGAATTCTTTGGTCCAAATAAGCTAGATCAGACCCTCTGCATTCATCTGCTCTAATCACATATTTTGATTCCATTTCTGACTCAGAAATTCTTTGTTGGTTCATATCATCCCCTTTCATTATTCTTTTCAGGAGCTTTCTGAATATTGACAGCACAGAATTTAAATTCAGGAATTTTCCCCCACGGATCCAAAACAGGATTTGTTAATAAATTCGCAGCTGCCTCAGCAAAACCAAATGGAATAAATACCATGCCTTCCGGGACCTCCCGGTCTGCGCGCGCAATTAACTCTATTTTTCCCCTTCTGCTCTCTACCTGAATCAGGTCCCCTGGTTTTGTTTTAAGTCGACGCATTTCTATTGGATGCAAAGAAGCTACAGCTTCTGGTTCTAAATCATCCAAGATTTTAGCACGACGTGTGATTGCACCAGTATGCCAATGTTCTAAAAGCCTACCAGTAGTCAGAACAATTGGATAATCTTCATCAGGAAGTTCATCAGGTGGCAAAATTTCTGCGGGAACGAATTTTCCCTTTCCTGTTGAGGTAGGAAATCCATCAGAAAACATGATGTCTTGTCCAGGTTTGTTAGCATCATCACAGGGATAAGTTACCGAACTCTCACGTTCAAGTCGTTTCCAAGATATACCATCAATTGTATTCATCGATTCTTTTAGCTCATCATAAATCTCTTCAACTTTATTGTACGACCAGCTTAACCCAAGTCTCTTCCCTATTTCATTTATTATCCACCAGTCCTGTCTCGTTTCACCAGGTAGAGAGAGTGCAGGTCGTCCCATTTGAACTTGTCTATTAGTATTTGTTACTGTTCCTAATTTTTCTGGCCATGCTGATGCTGGCAATATAACATCAGCATGGAATGCAGTCTCAGTCATAAAAATTTCTTGTACCACCAGGTGATCAAGTTCTGCTAGCCCTAGCCTTGCATGTCTCTGGTCAGGGTCAGACATTGCTGGATTTTCGCCCATTATATACATGGCTTTTATTGATTTATCTCTTGCAGCATCCATTATTTCTACAACAGTTAAACCTGGGTTTGGATTTAATTTGTCAACCTGCCAGAGGGTCTCAAAACGTTCTCGAGTCTCCGGGTTTGATACGGATTGGTAATCAGGGTACAACATCGGAATAAGACCTGCGTCAGATGCTCCTTGTACATTGTTTTGGCCTCTCAATGGGTGCAAGCCTGTGCCGGCTCGACCAATTTGACCAGTAAGTAATGACAGTGAAATAAGGCATCTAGCATTATCAGTGCCGTGGACATGTTGTGATATTCCCATTCCCCAAAAAATAATGGACTTTTCAGATTTAGCATAAATTCTTGCGACAGTTTTTATAGTTTCAGTATCAATTCCACATGTCTCAGACATCTCCTCTGCACTAAAAGACGAGATTTTATCTTTAAGCTTTTCGAAATTTTCTGTGTGGTTCTTTATATATTGTTGGTCTGCTAACCCCTCATTTATGATTGTGTGCATTATAGCGTTTAATAGCGCTACATCTGAACCTGCTCTATTCTGCATAAAATAGTCTGCATAGCGTGTAAGGGAGTATCCCCGAGGATCGATCACTATTAATTTCGCACCTCTTTTTGCAGCTTGTTTAATATATGTTGCTGCTACAGGGTGATTCTCTGTTGGACGTGCTCCAATCACAATTATGCAGTCTGAATCTTGTGCTGCTGTGAAAGGAGCGGTAACTGCTGCAGAGCCGATTGTCTCCATTAGTGCTGCTACAGATGATGCATGACATAAACGAGTGCAATGATCGACGTTATTAGTTTTAAAGGCCGTACGAATGAGCTTCTGAAACAAATAAGCTTCTTCATTTGACCCTTTTGCTGAGCCAAACCCAGCTATTGCGTCTCCTCCGTAAGTATCAAATACCTCTTTAAGTCCGTCGGCTGCTAAATTCAGAGCTTCTTCCCAACTTGCTTCTCTAAAATGAGTCCAAGGGTAGTCCGGATCAACCTCGTCATCCCATTTTTTTTCTATGCCTTCTTTTCTGATTAAAGGCACTTTTAATCTCTGCCGATGGTCCACATAATCAAAGCCAAAACGACCTTTTACGCATAGTCGGTTTTCATTAGCGGGCCCATTTCGCCCATCAACTTTGATAATTTTGTTGTCTTTAACATGATAGGTAATCTGGCATCCAACACCACAATAAGGGCAAACGCTGTCGATCTTTTTATCTGCTATTTTATCAGCATTAGGGCCCTCATGGGACATGGTCAAAGGCAAAAGAGCACCTGTTGGACAGGCTTGTACACATTCGCCACATGCTACGCAGGTTGAGTCTCCCATTGTATCATCAAAATCAAAAACTATTTTGCTATTAGCTCCTCTTCCGGCCATTCCTATAACATCATTGACTTGGACTTCTCTACAGGCGCGGACGCATAAATTGCAGTGGATACAGGCATCTAGATTAACCTCCATGGCTGGATGGCTGAAGTCCGATAACCTGATAGCATTTTCTCTTGGTGGAAACCGGCTTTCACTTATATTAGAAAAATCAGCCCATCTCCAAAAAGTAGAGCTAGAATCATAAGAATTTTCTTTTTTTGGTTGGTCGGCTAATAATAACTCAATGATCATTTTACGAGATGCTATAGCCCGTGGTTCTGTTGATTTAACAATCATTCCTTCTTCAGGTTTTCGTATGCAGGATGCGGCCAAAGGTTGTTCACCGTCGATATGCACCATGCAGGCTCTACAGTTTCCATCTGCACGATATCCTGGGTCTGGCTTATGACAGAGATGAGGTATACTAATCCCTTCACGAGAAGCTACTTGCCAAATTGTCTCTTCAGGTGACGCATTTAGGAGTTTGCCGTTTAGTGTGAAATTGATCATCTGTTTATTTTCAGTCACGGGTATTACCCATTTTTTTTCACAACCAAAGAGGATTAACGAATTTCGATCAACTCTATCTCAAAAAGTAAAGTCGCATTGGGGGGAATTACGCCACCAGCTCCAGAAGGTCCATATGCAAGATTTGAAGGGATTATTAAGGTTCTCTTTCCTCCAATTTTCATGCCCTGTACTCCCTCATCCCAGCCGGGGATAACTCGACCTGCTCCTAAAGGAAAACTAAAGACCTGATTACGATCAACAGAACTATCAAATTTTTTACCTTTTGAACCATTTTCATATAGCCATCCTGTGTAGTGTACTGCAACGTTCTGGCCAGCTTCGGCTTCCGCACCATTGCCAATAGTTTGATCGCTAATAATTAGTCCACTACTGGTTGTCACTGTTTCTTGGGCATTACTCATTTGAGGCACACACAACATTAAAAGAAGCAAGGTGTTTAGGGTTACTTTTTTTATTGTAAAACGCAAACTTATATTTCTTACACATGTAATTAATTTCCTTTTCATATTATATGTCTCATTTAGTTAAATAAAATATCTGTAAATAAAGAACAGTCTAAATCGGGTCTCTTTAAAAATATTTTAGTCTTAATATTGTTAGATCAGAAGTCATTAAATTGAATTTTTATAATTTATTAACCAAGTGAGTCGATTAATTTCGTGTTGCCCTGCTTTTCTTATAAATATTTTTATACCCAATTTTTCTTACACTAGGAAAAAATTATAGCATGAGATACCTTTAACACTATTTAAGGGTTTTATTGTTATTTTATTGAAAGGTTAAGTTTTAATGAGTGATTTACCTCCTTATTTCATGTGGTTTCCAAACAGTTATCGATGGTCATCTGCTTTATTGAATATTATTTCTACGGCTCCATTTGGAGGAGCTGATATAAGCGAGGTTTATCAAATTCGACGAAAACTTGAGGATAGTGATCAGGAAGATGATCTGGCGTGGTTTAATGCGTGTAATGAAGTAGCAAGAAAAGTAGAAAATAACGCAAATGGTTTTCTTCAAAATGATTTTAAAGGTCCAGCTGCGGCAATGTTTTTGCGCGCTTCTCATTACTATCAAATGGCAGAGCGTTTTCGGACACCCAAAGATGAAAAGGCAATAGAGTCTTTCACAATGGGAATTAGTTGTTTTCATAAATTTGTCGAATTTGGAGCCCAGAGAATTGAGATTGTTGAGGTCCCATATGAAGAAAATAGTCTACCAGGATACTTTGTCCCCGCTAAAGCCTCCTCCAATAAGCAGAAGTCGCCGTGTGTGGTTTTTTTTGATGGGTTGGACATAACCAAAGAAATCCAGTATTTACGAGGGGGAATTAGTGATCTAATTTCGCGTGGAATTTCAGTGCTGATAGTGGATGGACCGGGAACAGGTGAGTCTATTCGTTTACGAGGGCATCACCTGCGCCATGATTACGAGGTTGCAGGTAGCGCTTGTATAGATTGGCTGGACACACGAGATGATATCGATTCTGAGCGTATAGGGATAGTCGCAATATCATTGGGTGGTTATTACGCTCCCCGCTGTGCTTCAATGGATGATCGATTCGCTGCCTGTATAGCTTGGGGGGCAATATGGGATTATCATGAAACTTGGAAAAAGCGCATAGAAAAGAGTTTTGAAACGTCTTTGTCCGTCCCTGGTCACCATATAAACTGGATTCTTGGTGTAAACAGCCTCGATGAGGCGCTTGATAGATTAGAAAAATTTAGGCTTGACGGTGTAGTGCAAAGAATGAAGTGTCCCTTTTTAATAGTGCATGGGGCAGATGATGAACAAGTGCCATTAAAAGATGCAGAACGACTTTTTTCTGCTTCAGGATCAAAAGACAAGGTTCTACGTGTTTTTGATTCAGAAGAAGGAGGAGCTCAGCACTGTCAGAGAGATTATTTGACACTGGGTGTATACACAATGTGGAATTGGTTTGAGGAAAAGCTTGTAAGAAACTGATGGTCCTATGTATTTGTGGCATAGCTGGCGTATCTGACAGTCTGCGCTCTGGCCTTATAGTCGGTTTTTACATTTATTAATGCCACGTTTCCAGAATTCACTTTTTCTCGAGCGCGTTGAAGAGCGGGGAGAATTTCCTCAGGGTCCTCAATATACTCTGAGTAGCATCCAAGGGCTTCAGCTATTTTGTGATATTCAGTGTATCCCAAATTTCTTCCCGCTTTTACTCCATCCGGATCTGCTGTCCAGCCTCCATTAAGGCTTACAACAATAAGTATAGGTATTTTATGTCTAACAGCGGTATCAAGTTCCATAACATTAAGACCGAGCGATCCGTCACCATGGACGACAATAACCTGTTTGTCAGGCTTGGCTAGTTTTGCTCCCAGGCCAAAGGGCAATCCAACTCCCATAGTACCAAATGGACCAGAGTTCAATCTATGACCAGGTTCAAATGTGGGAATCCATTGACGTCCATAATTTAATATTTCCTGTCCATCTACGCATAAGATTGCATCTCGATCCATAAAGGTTTTAACTGCGTCACATAATTCAAGTGGATGTATGGGGTCTCCTGAAGGAGGTTTATTGGATCCAGATCTTTGCCTTTTTTCTGAAGCTTCTGTTTCCAGACGATCCCTCCATTCATTAAAACGATTTGTATCTATACTACCATCAATGTCAGCTAATATTTGCTCAAATACTGATTTACAGTCTCCTACCAATCTAATGTCTACATAACGTGGTGAACTTGAAATGTCGTAAGCATCTATGTCAATTCGAGCAATTTTTGCTTTTTCATTAAATCTAGGAGGAGAAAAATGACTCGATATATAATTCATTCTTGTTCCGGCAATTATGATTAAATCAGCTTCTTTGAAGGCGGTTGACCGCATATTTGGCCAAGAATATTTATGATCATCGGGCAATACTCCTCTACCTTGCGGCGTTGTAAAAAAAGGTATGCCCAAAGTCTCTACGACTTCCGTCATCTCGTGCCACGCTTTAGACCAAATAACTCCGCTACCTGAAACAATAATGGGTTTTTTAGATTCATTTAAAGCCATAGATAATTTTTTAATATTATTTTGATCGGCAAGAGGCCTTTGCAAGAGGATTGGCTTCCCACTTTGGCCCCAATTAATCGATTCAGAATCTATTTTTTCCCAAAGAAGGTCTCCTGGAAAATCAAGATAGACAGGCCCAGGTTTACCAGACATTGCAACTTCAAAGGCGTTATGAACTTGTTCTGGAATCCTTTCCACTTTGTAAACGCGTTCAGACAGCTTTGTCATGGGTTTCATTATTGAGACTTGATCTATGCATTGAAAGGCACCTTTTCCATAGGTTTTAACAGAGCTCGAACCTCCGCATATAACCATAGGAGCACAGTCTATAAATGCATTCGCAACTCCTGTGCAAAGATTGATTACCCCGGGCCCACTGGCCGCCATACAAACACTTGGTTTTTGAGTTAGTCTACTCCATGCATTACCCATCATAGCGGCTGCCTGTTCATGGCGCACATCAATAAGATTAATACCTTCTTTTACACAGAATCCCTCGCATTCGATCATTGGACCTCCCATAAGAAAAAAGAGATAGTCTGTTCCTTCATTTTTTAATGATTTAGCCAGTATTTCTGCGCCAGTTAGTATTCCCATATTCGTTCCTGCTCTATAAATAAATTAGTTAAATGACCCCTGCATTACTAAGCTCTTTAAGCTCTTCTTCCTTTAACCCAAGCCAATTCGATAGTACTTCGTTTCTATGCTCACCTGTTAATGGTGCAGGTTTTATTTTTGCAAAGGAACCATTATGCCTTATAGGCCAGCCAACCATTTTAAATTGTCCAAGTTCAGGGTGGCTTATTGATTGAATGAGCCCCCTTTCTTCGAATTCAGGATCCTCGAAGAGTTCACCGGTATCGTTAACCGCTCCTACAGGAACTTTCGCTTCACCAATAATCTTCATGGCGTCCTCTTTAGATTTAGTAAGAGTCCAATTAGAGATCATTGCATTAACTTCATCTTCAATATCCATTCTAGCTTCTTGGGTTGCATAATTCGGATTACCTTTTAGTTCTGGTCTACCGATTATTTCTAGTAGGCGCTGAAATTGTTCAGGAACGCCAGGATGGCAATAGAGGATGATATAATCATTTGCTCCTCCACCTTTGCAGGGATAAACTCCTTGGGGAACAGTGGTCCCGTTTACACCTTTTGCTCCCTGGCGCATACAAGGTTCTCCTGTGTGTAATGTGTATGCCCAGGCTAATCGAATATAAGACATGCAGGAATCTTGCATGGCTACTTGGATACGACTCCCTTCTCCTGTTTTCTCTGCTTTAAGAAGGGCCGCTAAAATACTTATACCAAGAGTCATTCCCGTGCCTGTATCACCTAAACCAGGCCCGGGCTTACAAGGAGCGCCATCTTTTTCACCAGTTACACTCATTATCCCTCCCACTGCTTGGGCAATAGGGTCATAAGAGTGAAAGTTCTCGTAGCGACTGCCTTCCCCAAAACCTTTTACTTGTGCGTAGACTAATTTTGGATTTAAAGAAGCTAGTGCCTCAAAGCTCAGACCAAGTCTTTCAATTGTTCCTGGGGCTAAATTTTCTATGAAAACATCTGCTCTTTTAACTAGCTCTTTTAGGATTTCAATTCCTTTGTTTGATTTTAAATCCAAAGTAATTGATTTTTTGTTTGCGTTAAATTGGCAAAAGTACCAGCTGTCCTTATCATCAGAAATTCTTGCGTAACCATAGCGAGCTGGTTCTCCAGTTACTGGCTTTTCGATTTTGACCACTTCTGCACCAAGCCAGGCTAGAGCTTCCGTGCATGATGGGCCAGCCTCGTACTGACTGAGATCAATAACTTTTACTCCATTTAGGCAGTCTAGGTCCGTTTGATTATTTATAGAGTTTTGATTTTCATTGAGCATAAATAAACCCCATTTCAACTAGAAATTTTTTATAAGACACATATACTAAACTTTTCTAAAATTTACACGTAGATAGATGCAGAGATTAATTTATTTTAAGAGTGATCTTATGAACGATAAACCTTTTTCACCAAGAATTGATAGAAACTATCCTAAACCAAAGCTTAAAGTCCCAGAAGGTTCTTGTGATTGTCACTTCCATTTTATAGGGCCACAAAGTCAGTTTCCTTTACTGACGGACCATGTATTCAACCACTTGCAATTTGAAGACACAACTTTTGATGATTGGGAGAGGATGCAATCTGGATTAGGTTTATCACGTGGATTGCACGTTCAATCAATGATGTACGGTAAAAATTATGAATTGGCACTTCATGCGCAATGCCGATATCCAGACAGGATTCGAACTGTAATATCACTTCCATGGGATCAAATTACAGACAAGGAGCTACAGATCTTGACAGATCTAGGGGTTGTTGGAGCCCGCGTTTCGTGGAGAATAGAAAATAAACTTAATCCTAAAATGATTGAACGACTGACCGGATTTGGTTGGTCTATTCATTATCTTATTCGAACAGCCGATCTCGAAACTGATTGGGCTAAAGTAATACTTGATACACCGGGAAATTTTGTTATAGAGCATACAGGCTATCCGCCGGCAGATAAGGGACCAGAAGGCGCTGAATTTAAATTTGTTTTAGACTGTTTAGACACTGGTCGAGGCTGGGTTAAACTATCTCCTAGGTTTTCTAATCAAGAAGATTTTCCTTTTGATGATACAAATGCCTTCATCTTTAAATTATTAGATGCAGCTCCAGAGCGACTACTCTGGGGCTCAGATTGGCCTCATCCTCAATATTTCAAGCCTATGCCAAATGACGTTGGACTTTTAGATATGTTGCTTGATTGGATTCCAAACGAGCAGACACGTAAGCTGATTTTAGTGGATAATCCAACTGATCTCTTTAATTTTCCAAAATTAGGCTAACTTATTAGCCCTTTGGAGTATGTATTTTTATAAAATTATAGTTCATTTATAGTTTTAGCTTGGGGTCGAGCCAGTCACGGAGACTGTCTCCCAATAAGTTGAAGGCAAAAACAGCAAGAGTTACTGCTAGACCTGGAAAGACAATCATCCATGGAGCTGTAATATAGTAGTCAGAGTTGACCCCCGCCAGCATCAAACCCCAGGAAGGCGTTGGCTCGACAACCCCCAGTCCCAAAAATGAAAGACTTGCTTCTAACAGGATAGCTTGACCTATATAGGCTGTGATCAAAATCAAATATGGTGCAACAACGTTGGGAAGGATATGTCTAAAAACTATCCTGCTTCCTCTATATCCCGCGGCTTTCGCTGCATCCACATAGGCTAGTGTCACAATACTTAGTGCAGCTGACCTGATGACTCTGGCACATTTAGGAATAAAAGGAATAGATATGGCAATGATTACATTAATATCTATTCCAAAAACAACATTTTTTGGGACTATAGCTATTACTAGAATTGCCAATATTATTATAGGGAACGACAAAAGAAGATCTATTCCACGTTGAACTAAGATGTCTACTTTTCCTCCTGCAAAAGCAGAAACAATCCCAATTATCGCCCCAATTGAACACCCAATAAAAGCTGAGAAGAACCCGATTGATAACGCTGTTCTCGCGCCAAAAATTAAACGTGATAAGATATCGCGGCCGAAGGCATCTCCGCCTAAAAGATGCTCTGGTCCCGGAGCACCCCCACCAAGAGCTGGCGAGGCCATAAAATCAACTTCCTCGGGATCATAGGGCGCCACATCAGGGGCAAAAATTGCAGATATGAAGAGAATAACTATGATCAGAAAGCCTATGGTCCCTAATGGCTGTTGCTTTATGAAATCAAATAATGTTCGCCTGCTTGGCCGCTCCGCTTTGAGCTGCTCCGGTGAGGCGGTTATTTCAGCTTTTGGTTCATTTTCAGTGGGGGCCGAAACTGTCATGACACATTTATGCCTTTATAGTTATACATTCTATGCTTGATAGCGTATTCGCGGATCTAGAGCAGCATACAACAAGTCTACCAATAAATTTATCAGGACAAAACTTGTTGCTACAATTAACACCAAACCTTGTAGCATCGTCATATCGTTAAACTGGACGGCCTCCACAAACATTTTACCAATTCCGTTGATGTTGAAGACTTGTTCTGTAACAACTAGACCTCCAATCAGAAAAGCGAATTCTAAGCCTACAACTGTAACCGTAGGTAACAGGGCGTTTCTCATGCCGTGCTTTACGATAACTATCCTTTCATATAGACCCTTTGCTCTAGCCGTACGGATGTAGTCTTCCGCAAGTACTTCTAAGATAGATGATCTAAGCATTCTAGCTATGACTGATGAATATCTGTAACCCACACTCAAAGCCGGCCAAAAGAGGGTGTAAAGATTTGCCATAGGATCTTCAAAAAGGCCAGCTGTATCAAGAGAGGGTAATTTTCCCACTGTGGCTAGAAGAGCCATAATGATAAGCATACCAAACCAGAAAGAAGGCACAGCAAGCCCCCCAATGGTTATTATCCTAATCACGTAATCGAACCAAGTCCCCCTATAAAGGGCCGCTGCAGTCCCAAGGGGAAAAGCGATTATGACAGATAGTAATGTGGCAAAAAAAGCTAGTTCAATTGAAATAGTTATACGGGCTCCAATTTCTTCTGTTAGAGGCCTTTCTGTGACCAGGGATATTCCCATATCTCCCTGAGGCAGTCCGACCATAAAGTTAACAAATTGGATATGTAATGGATCTTCAAGACCTAGTCGTTTTCTCTCTTTGTAAATTAGTTCGGGGTTAACGTCACCAAACTCACCGATCAGTTTAACTTCTACCGGGTCTCCTGGTAGGACACGAACTAGAAAAAACACTAGTATTGCCACAGCAATTAGTGTGGGGATAACCAGCAACAAACGTTGAGCAGTATATCTTAACATAATATTAACTAGCTCCGATCTTTATACACGCCACTCCATGGCCAGGAGCAAAATCATCGAGTTCTGGAACCATACTTTTACACTCATCTGTAACCAAAGGGCAACGGGTAGAAAAAACGCATCCACTTGGAGGGTTTAGTGGAGAAGGTATGTCACCCTCTAGAATAGTGCGTTGTCTACTTCTTTCTATCTCTGGGTCAGGTACTGGTGCTGCGTCTAACAATGCTCGAGTATAAGGATGTTGTGGGTTGTCATAAAGGGTATTACCTTCACCGACTTCCATAACTTTGCCGAGGTACATAACAATTACCCTATGAGAGATATGTCTAACAACCGCTAAGTCATGCGCGATAAAGACATAGGCTAAGCCCAAATCATTTTGTAAATCCTCTAATAAATTAATAATTTGAGCTTGGACCGAGACATCAAGCGCAGAAACTGGTTCATCGCAAATTATTAATTTTGGTTCTAGAGCCAATGCTCGGGCTATACCAACTCTTTGCCTTTGTCCTCCAGATAGCTCATGTGGGTATCGATCGGCCATGTAAGGATAAAGTCCAACTTGCGTCAATAGTTCTGCAACTCGATCTAATCGAGCGGATTTTCCATCCCTTAATTTATGCACTTTTAATGGTTCTTCAAGAATTTGCCCTACTTTCATTCTTGGGTTTAGCGATGAGAAGGGATCTTGAAAAATGACCTGCATGTCTCTTCGAACAGCTGCAATATTACCACCATTTAAGAGATTGCCATCAAATTCTATGTTTCCAGCTGTCGGATTATCTAGATGTAATATGGCTCGACCAGCTGATGTTTTACCACATCCGGACTCTCCAACAAGTCCAACAGTCTCTCCCTCACGTACATTAAAACTCATATCGTCAACCGCACGTATGTCGACCTTATGTGATTTGAGCCCCTCACGAATTGATATATTAAAATATTGCTTTAGTCCGCTTACGTTAAGAAGTACTTTTTCACCATGAGCAGATTTTTCTTTTTCTATAGCGGTTTCTGACCCATAAAGTGTTGGAGCATTTTCCTTAGCAAATTCATTTTTCCAACATGCCACAGTATGGTCTTGGACTGTCCCGGGTGCAGTTGTAGTAGGGGGACTTTCTTGACACTTTTCATCAGCAATCGGGCATCTGTCGCGAAACCTACAACCTTGGGGCGGGGCAAGAAGGTTTGGAGGCATGCCTTCTATTGTTGCCAATCGACCAACGCGCGGTTTATCAAGTCTTGGAACCGATCTCATTAATCCCACAGTATAAGGATGAGCTGGTGCTCCGAATATATTGCTGGAATTCCCCCGTTCGATTATACGAGCTGCATACATAACGTTAACTCGGTCAGCATAAGCCGCAACAACCCCAAGATTATGAGTAATTAATATAACGGCGATCCCTAGTCTCTCTGAAATATCTTTTAGAAGCTCTAATATCTGCGCTTGAATTGTTACATCCAGTGCAGTTGTTGGCTCGTCGGCTATAATTAGCTTTGGTTCACAAGCTAGACCGATTGCAATCATCGCTCTTTGTCGCATTCCACCAGAGAACTGATGAGGATACTGAGTAATACGCCTCTCTGGATCGGGAATTCCTACCATATTTATCAGCTCAATAGCTCTCAGATCTGCCTCTTTTTGGCTCATTTTTAGATGCGTAATCAAAGGCTCAGTTATCTGGTCCCCTATTGTCAGCACTGGGTTTAGACTTGTCATTGGTTCTTGAAATATCATGGAAATATGTCTACCACGAAGTTCCCGCATTTCAGATTCGGGGAGGGTAGCAAGGTCTATTCCATCAAATATTATTTTTTTAGCTTTAACTGCTGCTGTTTTTCTTGGAAGAAGGCGCATTAAAGAGAGCGCTGTAACGGATTTACCACATCCCGACTCGCCTACTATAGAAAGAAATTCTCCGCGGTGAACCTTAAAGCTCGTGCCATCAACGGCACGCACTACGCCGGCACCCGTGTGAAATTCTACTTCTAAGTCTTCGACGTCCAGTAAAACGTCATTTTTGTCTTGGGTGTTATTCATTTTTATGGATTACGACATCTCTTGAGAAAAACTGTAAATATTCATTCAGTAAACAACAAATAGGTTAGTACGCTTTTGTAAAAAATCAGGGGTTGGCAGCGATTATCGTCACCAACCCCCAATATTCAAGTAACTATTTTAGTCGTCAATCCACATGCCACGCCAGTCGTTGTTGGCGGCATGAGTGTACGTAATATGATAACCTTTAATTTTGCTGAGCATTGGTACTGATCTCGCAAAATATCCAAGAGGTAAGAACCAAGCATCGTCAAGCACTTTGTTTTCGATTTCTGCAGCCATTATCTTGACTTTTGCAGGATCTAAGGTCGCGTTCATCTTTCGATACATCTCGTCGATTTCAGGTTCTTCATTACGAGAGAAATTAATTGGATTAAAGCTCGTGGATTGATACTTGGCAAGCATCAACATTGGATGTGGTAAGAAAGCCGCATTCCAGTCAATCGTCGTATCAAAGCCACCCTTACTACGGATGCTTTTGTACTTAGCTGAAGGGAATGTCTCCATTGTTGGATTCAAGCCACATGCTTTCCATTGAGATATTAACCAAATTCCAATTTGATCATAAGGGTGTGCTACGGCACGATTTGTGTATTTAAACTTAAGACCCTCGTGACCTGCTTCCTTTAGAAGTTTCTTTGCTTTTGCTCTGCTTTTTTTAATGTCCGGCCAGAACCCTATCTGCTTGTCTAAATCAGCGTCAGATTGGGCGTATTGAGTTCCATACAGCATATATCCGGTTCGACGTGTTGTAACCGTGATTTTTGATAGAGCGTCTAGGCCTTTGTGACGATCTAAGCATAGAGTTAGTGCTTGCCGTACCCTCTTATCCTTAAATGGAGGGAAAGCCGAGTTAAGCGTTACCATCCAAACAGAAAGGGTGGGTTTTTCATGGAAAGTGATTTTGTCTCCCATTTCTTTCTGTAGAGTTTTCTTTTCAGGTGGAGAAACACTTCTCATCTCAGCCATGATCTGGCCACCAATCATAGGTTGCGTTATGTTTTTAATTTTATAGGCGATAGTGCCGTCAAGGTGCACGTCATCGAAATGATAGTCTTCATAACGTTTCGATACCCATTTTTTTCCTGGTTGGTGCTCTACAAAAACAAACGGTCCCGTGCCGTTAATATTCTTATGATGCCAGTTTCCTGGTTTTTCAGTGTCTTTCTTTGAGTAGATCGGGTTGTAAGGCGTTGCAAACAAATTTAAGCCAAAAGCAAATGGCTCTGAAAATTCTGCTATAAATGTATAGTCGTCAGGAGCCGAAAACTGCTTAATCGTTTTGAAATACGCTTTACGAGGAGAAATAACTCCTTCTTTGGGGTCTTTTAGACGATTGTAACTAGCAAGAACATCTTGTGCAGTTAACGGGGTTCCGTCATGGAACTTAATACCTTTTCGAATTTTAAAGGTGTATTTAAGCTGGTCGTCGGATATTTTCCAGCTTTCCGCTACGTCTCCAACTATTTTTGGAAAATTTTTCCAATCGAAGGTAACGAGCAGAGAGTAGTGCTGCTCGGTTCGATGCAGTGTTCCGTATGAGTTAGATCCTTGTAGATCGTAAGTAGGAATACCAGCTTTCACACCATATTCAAATATACCACCTTTTTTTGGCGTCTCAGCTATGGCTGGGGTCAATCCAGCAACAGCAACCGCAAGTCCGACGGCTGTCAGACCTTTTAAAATAATGTTCATTCTCTCCTCCCAAAATAAACTATGTGCATGAGTTTAATGCACGTTAACATAATAGACCTTGATAATGTACGAATAACAATAGAAACTTTTGTGTACAAAACCATTTCTAATATTTTACGTAGACTATTTTGAAATATATTCGATGAAAGAGAATAAAGAAAGCCTTAAAGATAGTAGATTACAGAATTTATAGATTAGTCAATTAATCAGCGCTTCTGTAGGTGCAAGGGATGAAAGGTTTGATAAATGTCAGAAAATACTTCTGAATATCTCCCAGATGATCCTCGTTTTGGAAAAAGTGATGATGAGCTAAAGTCGTATTATAGTTCAAAGCCTGCTGAATGGGCAATTTACTGCTGGGATGAACCTGAAAGTCTAGAGCGTCGAGGAACGCACCTTCAGGAGCAAAGATTATATGTTTCAAACTTTGATGAAAAGGTTATAGGCTATGGACATCTGGTGTCTGACAATGCGTTAGATACGTTGGGAACAACTTTTTTTTTACAACTTGATAACAGGGATGAAGTTGAAAAGTTTCTTGAGTCCGAACCTTTGAGAAAATCAGGAGTTTATGCAAGCATAGATATACATCGATGGTCGAATAGCTTTATTAAAAGGCAGAAGGACTATGAAAGAAAAGGCCAAAAACAGTTTTTACTGACTGGCTCAAAGATTGACAACACGGAAAGTCTTTTTGATGCACATCTCACCTCACATGAAAAATACTTTCGATCATTTGAAAATGATTTTATAATTCGAGGACCGATTTGTTCGGACGATGGAACAACCAATATTGGAACTGCTTTGTTAATTGAGCTGCCTGATAGATTAGCCGCAGAGAGGTTTTGGGCAAATGAACCATTTGTGGCCAATAACGGTTACAAAGAAGATTCACGCATATATAGATGGGTTTTTGGTGACTAAGGCGTTTAAGGGATTGTTACCTCCTCAGGGAAAAACTTTAATACGCTTTCAATTGGGTTGGGTGCTGCTTGTCCAAGCCCACAAATTGAGGCGTCTCGCATTGCTCTAGAAAGCTCGTTTAGTAATTCAGAGTTCCAACTATCTTCTTGCAATAATACAAGAGCTTTTTCCGTGCCAAGTCTACAAGGTGTGCACTGACCACAGCTTTCTTCGGAGAAAAATTGCATTAAATTAACAGCTGTTTCGCGTAGGCTATCTTTATCCGATAAAACTATGAAGGCAGCGGATCCAATGAAACAACCAAATTCATTTAGGGTACCGAAATCGAGGGGAATGTCAGCTAGAGTTGAGGGTAAAATTCCCCCAGATGCACCTCCAGGCAAATAAGCCTTAAAGGCATGACCATCAGTCATCCCACCTGCGTATTCATCAATAAGTTGTTGAGCGGTAATGCCTACAGGAGCTATTTTAACACCGGGGTTTTTAACCCTGCCTGAAACAGAAAAAGCTCTTAGTCCTTGTCTGCCATTTGTACCCTTCTTGATATACCAATCTTCGCCTTTGTCGAATATTTCTTTTAACCAGTAAAGTGTCTCTACGTTATGAACGAGAGTTGGTTTTCCAAACAGGCCAACTTGAGCAACGTAAGGGGGGCGATGTCTGGGCAGTCCTCTTTTCCCTTCGATAGATTCGATCATGGCGCTTTCCTCACCACATATATATGCTCCGGCTCCTCTTCGAACTATAATTTGATTATTTCGTATTATTTTATTTCTTTCCAAAGAGCTGATTTCTCTGCTTAGGATTTCATGCGCAGCTGGATACTCATCCCTTAAGTATATATATATGGTTTCTGCCTCTACAGCCCATGCAGCGATAAGTGCACCTTCAATTATTTTATGAGGGTCAGTCTCAAGAAAATGGCGGTCCTTAAATGTTCCAGGTTCACCCTCATCTGCATTAACAACCATAAATCGTGGGCCAGTTGTAGCTCTAACTGCTGACCATTTTTGAGCTGCGGGGAATCCCGCTCCACCCATTCCACGGAGGCCAGATTTCATAATCTTATTTTCCGTCTCGGTTCTATTAATCAATCCTTGGCGGCAATTACTAAGTGCTTTGTATCCGCCTGACAAAAGATAATTAGATAAATTTTTGTAATTTGGAATTACTGGAAAAACCTGATTATTTTGTAAGGCGGCTGTGACATCTTTTTCGGTGGCTCTATCAATGAAGTTATGCCCTACCTCTGCAACGGGGGAAAGGGCGCATCTACCCACGCAGGGGACTTCTAAAACATGATTTTTGTCCTGATAAAGTTCTATTAAAGAATTGAAAAGTTCTTTGCTCTTTGCCATTGAACAAGGGAGGCCAGAGCAAACTCGGACAACTGTCTCTTTTTTCTTTATGGTTTGCTCTTCTATAAGAACATTAAAATGAGCATAGAATGTAGCTACTTCATAAACTTCGGCCAGTGCCAGTCCAATAAGTTCTGAGAGTGCAGTAAGAGATTCACCGGAGAGGTAGCCATAGTAATCCTGTATCGCATGAAGGTACTGTATCAAATCAGCTTTATGGTACTCACTAACAGATAGTAAATCACGAAGTGCCTCTAAATCCTTTTTTTTTGCTTGGCGACCTTTAGCAAAAGGCACAGCTTTTTTTCGGCCGCTTCCTGGATGATGAAATTTCAATTTCTCAGGCCTCTTTTTCATGTTTTCTCTATTTTAAAAATTAGTTGCCTAGTCTTCCTGCACAAACTCTTTTAAAATTCTTAGTTCATATAACATAACAAAAATAGCCTTTATAAAAACTTTCCAAGAATTACTTATATTTATCCGTAAATAGTGTTCAAATCATCAGAATTAACTTATTTTGGGGTTTATTTTTATAAATTTATTTATTTTTTTATAAAAATACTAAATTCTAGTGTAATTCAGCTTGCCCCAAACGATCCAGCATATATATATTCCAGCCTAAAGAGGCTGTCTTTTCGAAAACTGGATTGGAAGGCCATGTCGTCAACATTATTGCCCCCAGACTACATTCCAACGGATGATGATGAGTTCATGAATCCGTTAATGGCAGAATTTTTTCGTCAACGATTGCTGGATTGGAGAAACGAATTGCTGAGGGAGTCTGGACAAACTCTTGAAAACATCCAAACAAACAGTTCCCAAGAATCAGATTTGGCGGATAGGGCGTCCTTGGAAAGTGATAGAGCCCTAGAGCTGCGCAGCCGAGATCGTGGACGTAAATTGATTACTAAAATTGACGCGGCACTTCGTCGGATCGATACAGGTGAATACGGTTACTGTGAGGTCTCGGGAGAAACTATTAATATCCGGCGATTAATTGCACGTCCTATAGCGACTTTAAGTATAGAGGCACAAGAACGCCACGAACGGATGGAAAAGACCCACAGAGAAAATTAAATTTTTTACCTAGATGACCGCTGGTTTTTGTCATAGCCTTACAAGTAACTGATAAATAATTTAAGTGAGGCAGTTATGAAAGCAATGGTGATCAGGAATTGGGGGGAGCCTTTTGTTCTAGAAGAGAGATCTGATCCCGAGCCGAGTACTGGTGAAGCTGTCATGAAAGTTCACGCAGCTGGTGTTGGGTTAACATTGGTAACCATGCGAACAGGGGTGTTTGGCGGAGAAGCACCTCGAGTTATGGGGCACGAGCTGGGTGGAGAAATTATATCTGTTGGTGATGGAGTTACTAATGTTTCGGTAGGAGATAAATGTGGAGTTTATTTTTATCTAAATTGTGGCCATTGTCGTTGGTGTCGAAACGGACGGGAAACTCTTTGTGAAAATCACGAAGGTTATGTAGGAGTTCATAGAGATGGTGGTTACGCAGATTATGTTTGTCTGCCATCAGAAAATTTTATTCCAATACCGAAAGGACTTGACTATGAGGGGGCCGCAATAGCTGCTGACGCTGTGAACACTCCGTGGCATTGTATGCGAGAGAGAGCTAAAATCAATCCTCATGATGATGTCCTTATAGTTGGAGCTGGAGGAGGGGTTGGTATTCATGGAGTGCAGGTCGCAAAATTGTTCGGAGCTAGAGTGATTGCTGCTGATATTTCTGAGGCCAAGTTAAGTTTGGCTCAAGAGTGGGGTGCTGATGAAATTATTAATGTACGAGCAATAAATGATTTTACTTCTGAAATAAAAAAATTAACCGATGGTAGGGGAGTTGATGCCGCTGTGGATTTTCATGGTGCTCCAGAAACTTTTCAATCGTGTGTTGATAGTCTAGCGACTGGCGGTCGTGCCGTTGTTATTGGTGCTCAACCTGGAAACGTTACAGTAAATCCTATAAATTTGCTTGTGACAGAACAAATAGTAACCGGATCACGCCATTCGACAAGAGCGGAACTAATTGAAACTATGGATGTGATGGCGCGCGGAGTGATAAAGCCCGTAATAGGAAAACGAGTTCATTTTACAGAAGTAGAATCCCTTTTTCAGGATCTTATTACTCAAGACCTTTTGGGCCGAGGTGGTCTGATTTACGACGATTAATAGTAATCTAGATAAACACGCGTTGAAACTTCAGCGAAAGTCGGAGGAAAATATGGTTGATTTTACATTAACGGAGAGACAAAAAGAGTTAAAAGAGATTGCACTAAATTATGCAATTAATTCGGTTATCCCTCGGGCGTCAGAAGCTGACTTGATTCCTGAGCCTGATAAATCATTTGATTGGGAATTAATACGGGAGGCCTCCAGATTGGGATTGAGAACATTATCGGTCCCGAAAGATTTTGGTGGAGAAGGAGCCGATGTGCTGACACTTTCCATAGTTGGGGAGACAATAGCATATGGTGATTTAGGTGTAGCGGTTGCTTTTGACCAAACATGGAAAATAATGACAGCAATTAGTCATCTCACAAACGATGAGCAACGCAAAAGATGGTTGCCAAGGGTTTTTGATGATGACACTTGCTTACTGGCAGCTGCTGCAACAGAGCCCACATCTGGCAGTGATACAATACACCCATACGATGGTGCAGACGGTGGTATTCGCCTTACAGCTGAAAAAAAGGGTGACCGATGGGTGTTAAATGGAACGAAGAGATATATCTCTAATGGTGGCCTAGCGAAAGTAATTTATGTTATGGCGAGAACTGATTTATCTAAGCCACCCTCGGAAAGTATCGCGGGCTTTATATTGACTTCTGATACTCCCGGATACTCTTGCACAGAGGTTTGGGATAAACTTGGTCAGCGTACGGTACAAAATGGTACATTAGAGTTCAAAAATGTAGAGATCCCTGAAGAAGATGTTATTGGAACGCCGGGAAACGCCTTGGCAGAAATGGGAGCATTTTTAACCAGTTTTGGTTCAAATATCCAGGCTGGGGCAACTGTATTGGGTGTAGCTCAGCGTGCTCATGATGTTACTCTTCAGTATGCTAAACAAAGAGTTCAGGGTGGTAAGGCAATTTTTGAGCATCAAATTCAAGCGAAAAGATTGGCTAGGATGCAAATGATGCTAGAAACAGCTCGTTTTTATATTTGGTACTCTGCATGGACTTCTACTCAGGGCAATACTGACGCTCGGGCAGCTTCTCTTTGTAAAGTTTTTGCGTCTGAGTCTGCCCTTAATGTTGTACAAGAAGCATTCGAACTTTGGGCCGCGACAGGATACATGAAGAAGAATCCAATAGAAAAGCTTTTAAGAGACGCTTTAAGTTTTATTCATTCGGACGGTACAAACGATGTCTTGACCTTGAAAGCATCAAGGCTACTAGGTGAAATTGAGCCTAATGATCCCCGTTATAGTAAGAGAGTTGAGTTGGCGGCGGCTGGTTTGTAAACCATGTAAAACTTTAAATCAGTTTTTGGCCAAATAAATTTTTTTAGTGTACTGAATATAAGTTTTTATTGGTTTATTTACCTGAATTTTAAAAAGAACAAAAAAAGAACTTGATAAAAAGAACAAAATAGGTACATTACTCCTATTATTTACATGATGAGCTGCTTTTCGTTGCAGGTTTTGTAGCTCTGTGAAATAAAGGAGAATAAAAATGGTTGCATCGCTGCGTGTCATTGAGAAGGAAAGTATGGAAGATAAAGCAAAAGCCTTGGATGCTGCTCTTGGGCAAATAGAACGTGCGTTTGGTAAAGGTTCTGTTATGCGGTTTGGAGATGATCAAGCAGTTGAAGTGGCGACTGTTTCAACCGGCTCTATAGGATTAGATATAGCTTTGGGGATAGGTGGCATTCCAAAGGGAAGAGTCGTAGAAATCTATGGTCCTGAAAGCTCGGGCAAAACTACATTGGCTTTGCATGTTATAGCTGAATGTCAAAAGGACGGCGGGACTTGCGCTTTTATTGACGCAGAGCACGCACTTGATCCAGTTTATGCAAGAAAATTAGGTGTCAATTTAGATGATTTATTAATTTCACAACCAGATACTGGTGAACAGGCTTTAGAAATTACAGATACACTTGTACGTTCTGGAGCTTTAGACATTCTTGTTGTTGACAGTGTAGCTGCCTTAGTTCCAAGAGCTGAACTTGAGGGTGATATGGGCGATAATTTGCCTGGATTACATGCTCGCTTAATGAGTCAGGCTTTACGAAAATTGACTGGATCAATTTCTAAGTCTGATACTACAGTTATTTTTATAAACCAAATTCGTCATAAGATTGGTGTAATGTTTGGAAGTCCGGAGACAACCACAGGTGGTAATGCGCTGAAGTTTTATGCATCTGTCCGTCTTGATATAAGAAGAATTGGATCCATAAAAGAACGTGATGAAATAGTTGGTAATCAAACTAAGGTGAAAGTTGTAAAAAACAAATTAGCGCCTCCCTTTAAGGTTGTGGAATTTGATATTATGTATGGAGCTGGCATTTCCAAGACAGGAGAGTTGATAGATTTAGGGGTTCAAGCCGGAATAGTTGAGAAATCTGGTTCATGGTTTTCATTTGGTGATGAAAGAATTGGGCAAGGTCGTGAGAACGCAAAGACATTCCTATCTGATCACCCAGAAATTCTTGTACAAATTGAAAAGCAAATTCTTAGTAATGCAGGCCTAATTAGTGAATCAATGCTTGGAATTCCTGATGAATCAACGAGTGATGAAGAAGAATCTTTAGAAGAGTAAAATTAATCCTCAACGATAGTTTTTGAGTAATACGGTTAGATTATTCTTTAAGACAAATGGAGCGGCACTATTAGAGTTGCCGCTCTTTTCGTGTTGATGAGTGAGGGTCCTCGACAGGTGTACGGACGCAAGGTAAAAGATTAGAGTTATAACTCTCGAGTGAATTCTGATATAGCACGGAGAAAAAGCTATTTTTCATCATACCATTAGTGCTAATTTGGAATTAAGAAGTTTTTTAAGGTATTGAACGTTCTCTTTTATCATATTTCGTTTTGGGTCCATGGCAACAACAAGTGAAATTCGGACAGCTTTTCTAGATTACTTCGCTCGTAATGAACACGAGATTCTAGATTCTTCATCCCTTGTTCCACGGAATGATCCATCTTTGCTTTTCGCCAACGCTGGTATGGTACAATTTAAGAATGTTTTTACTGGGACGGAATCACGCCCCTATAAGCGAGCGACGACATCCCAAAAATGTGTTCGAGCAGGTGGTAAGCATAATGACTTAGAAAATGTGGGTTATACAGCCCGCCATCATACATTTTTTGAAATGCTAGGTAATTTTTCATTTGGTGATTATTTTAAGGATGTGGCTATAGAGTTGGCATGGAAATTGTTAACTAAGGAATATGATTTACCGGCTGAGCGTTTATTGGTAACGGTATATTCGGATGATGACGAAGCGGCCGACTTATGGAAGCGAATAGCAAATCTACCTGAAGAGAAAATCATTCGTATATCTACTCAGGATAACTTTTGGCAAATGGGTGATACAGGCCCTTGTGGGCCTTGTTCAGAAATTTTCTTTGATCACGGGGAAAATGTTCCTGGCGGTCCACCAGGTAGTCCAAATGAAGATGGTGATAGATTTATCGAAATTTGGAATTTAGTATTCATGCAATTTGAGCAGCACTCGCCCGGGAACCGTGTAGCATTACCGAGACCTTCTATAGATACAGGGATGGGGTTAGAGAGAATAGCGGCTGTTCTCCAGGGAAAGCATGATAATTACGATATAGATTTAATGCGAAGCCTAATTGAAGCTTCCGCTGAAGAAACCAATACCCAAGCTGATGGAGAAAACTCTGTAAGCCATAGAGTTATTGCCGATCATCTAAGGGCTTGTTCTTTTCTTATAGCTGATGGCGTGTTGCCTTCAAACGAAGGTCGCGGATATGTCCTTCGTAGGATTATGCGTCGAGCAATGAGACATGCGCATCTATTGGGTTCTGATGACCCGCTGATGCATAGATTAGTTCCTACTCTAGTCAGTGCCATGGGGTTGGCTTTTAATGAGTTGGTTCGTGCCGAAGCATTAATTACTGAAACATTCAAACTTGAGGAAGAAAGATTCAAGCAAACCCTAGAAAGAGGACTTAGACTTCTTGATGAAGAAATTTCCAGCTTGGATGAGGGTGATATAATATCTGGTGAAGTTGCTTTCAAACTCTACGATACTTACGGTTTTCCAATTGACTTAACTCAAGATATAGCAAGAGGTCAGGGCCTTAGTGTTGGTCTAGAAGATTTTGATAAATCAATGGAAAAACAGAGAGAAGCCGCCCGCCAGTCATGGTCTGGATCCGGTGAAGAAGTGACTGACGAGGTATGGTTTGATGTTAGGGAAAATATTGGTGCAACAGAATTCCTAGGTTATGACACTGTTATGGCTGAGGGTATTATTTTAGCTATTGTTGTTGGTGGAAAAATCGTTGAATACGCAAATATTGGAGACTCGGTCGCGCTTGTACTAAATCGACACCTTTTTATGCTGAATCCGGAGGACAAATAGGGGATACAGGCTCTCTTTGTACCAACAAAGGTTCAAAAGTTGAGATTATAGATACACAAAAGAAACTAGGCGAACTTCATGTTCACTTTGGTACAATCTTACAAGAACAACTCAAGGTAGGAGACATTGCAGAGTTAAATGTTAATATTGATAGACGTGATCGATTACGGGCAAACCACTCGGCAACTCATCTTTTACATCAGGCGTTACGAAATCAGCTTGGAGAACACGTCACCCAAAAAGGTTCACTTGTAGCGCCAGATAGATTGCGTTTTGATATAAGTCAACCTACACCAATTTCCAAGGAAGACCTTACAGCAGTGGAAGACATAGTTAACCAAAGAATTTTGCTTAACTCTAAAGTTGACACTCTTATTTTGACGCCAGAGAAAGCCATAGAAGCTGGCGCCTTAGCTTTGTTTGGAGAAAAGTATGGTGATGAAGTGCGTGTAGTGTCTATGGGAGGCCTCGTAGGGTCTGGCACTAATGAAATAAATAGAAAATTTTCTGTTGAGTTATGTGGCGGAACACACGTAAGCCAAACTGGTGATATTGGGCTATTTAAAATAATTTCCGAAGGAGGAGTTTCAGCAGGCGTCCGCCGTATAGAAGCCTTAACTGGAATTGAGGCAAGACGTCATCTAGGTGAGCAGTCAAACCTACTAACTGAAACAGCTGACATATTGAAAACAAGCCAGCAGAATGTCCCTGTTAGAGTGGCTCAACTTATAGAGGAGAGACGTAAACTAGAACGTGATTTGGCAGACGCTAGGAGAAAAATAGCAACTGGCGGTGCAGTTGATCAAGATACGCGAGGAGCAGATATAGGTGGAATCACATTTGTTGGGAGGTCATTAAAAGACGTTCCACCTCGTGAGCTGAAAGCTTTGGTAGATGACATAAAAGTTAAAATTGGATCAGGTATTGTAGCTGTAACTGACATATATGATGATAAGGGGTCTATTGTTGTTGGTGTCACTGCTGACCTAGTTAAACGTTTTAGTGCAATAGACCTTGTACGGATAGGGGTTGCTGAGATCGGTGGTAAAGGTGGTGGAGGTCGGTCTGATATGGCCCAAGGTGGGGGACCAAATGCTGAGAAGGCTGACGAAGCTCTAAAAGCAATAGAATCTGAGATTAAAGAACAATTATCCAAGTAGTGAAAAGGGGTACGCTATTTAGCGTTCGTAAAGGGTGATTTATGCGTTTTGAAGGAACCAAGGAATATGTGGCAACAGATGACCTTAAGGTGTCTGTTAATGCTGCAATTACTCTTCAAAAGCCGTTGCTTGTTAAGGGTGAGCCTGGCACAGGAAAAACTGTCTTGGCCCGAGAAATTGCATTAGCTCTTGATGCTCCTCTTATAGAATGGCACATAAAATCTACAACTAAAGCCCAACATGGTTTATATGAATATGATGCCGTTGCTCGCTTACGTGATGGTCAACTAGGAGACGATAGGGTCGGTGACATCAATAATTATATTGTTCAAGGAAAATTATGGGAAGCTTTTGACAGCGACAAACGGCCAGTTGTTTTAATTGACGAAATTGATAAAGCTGATATCGAGTTTCCCAATGATTTATTACTAGAATTAGACCGTATGGAATTTTATATATATGAGACGAAAACTACCGTAGTTTCTAAAAGCAGGCCGATAGTTCTTATTACTTCCAACAATGAGAAAGAATTACCAGACGCATTCCTGCGGAGGTGTTTTTTTCACTATATAAGCTTTCCAGACGAACAAACAATGCAAAAAATTGTTGACGTTCATTACCCTGAAATCAAGAAGAATTTATTAAGTGAAGCTTTAAAGATATTTTATGATGTCAGAGATGTTCCTGGTTTGAAGAAAAAGCCCTCCACTTCTGAATTGTTAGATTGGTTAAAGTTATTAGTGGCCGAGGAAATAGATGCTGATGTTTTGAGAACAAGTGATCCAGCAAAACTTATACCACCTCTTTATGGCGCTTTGCTTAAGTCTGAGCAAGATGTTCATCTTCTAGAACGTTTAGCTTTTTTAAATAGAGGTGAAAGAGCGCGTGATTAGAAAAAAAGGAAGACTACAGAAGTCGGAAAGATAGATGTTTACGCAATTTTTTCTTGAGTTACGTCGTTCAGACATCCCTGTTACGCTACGTGAGTACTTGGATTTGATAGGTGCCCTTGAAAAAGGGCTTGGCCATTATCAGGTCGAAGAATTTTATTATCTATCTCGTTCACTTTTAGTTAAAGACGAAAGGCATATTGATCGTTTTGATCGTGTCTTTGGACATATATTTCGTGGCCTGGAACCTCTCAATTTTGAAGAAGACTTTTCTGAGATTCCGGAAGAATGGATAAAAAAAATGGGGGAGTTATCTCTTACCGATGAAGAAAAGGCTCAGATTGAAGCTCTGGGAGGTTGGGAAAAACTTATGGAAACACTTCGTCAACGTTTGGAAGAACAGAAGGGAAGACACCAGGGTGGAAACAAATGGATTGGAACACAAGGAAAATCGCCTTTTGGTGCACATGGTTATAATCCAGAAGGAGTGAGAATTGGTCAGGAGAAAAACAGAAATTTTTCTGCTGTGAAAGTGTGGGATAAAAGAATTTTTCGTGATCTTGACTCTGATGTAGAACTGGGCACGAGAAATATTAAAATGGCCCTCAGAAGGCTTAGGCGCTTTGCTCGCGAAGGTGCGACAGAGGAATTAGATATTGAAGACACTATTTCTTCCACTGCCCGAAATGGTGGATGGCTAGATATAAAGATGGTCCCCGAACGACATAATGCCGTCAAAATACTCATTTTGTTTGATGTTGGCGGTTCAATGGATAGTCATGTACGAAATTGTGAAGAACTTTTTTCTGCTGCTAGGACAGAATTTAAAAATTTAGAATACTTTTACTTTCACAATTGTATTTATGAGTCTGTATGGCGAGAGAATCGTCGTAGACAATCTCGTCGAATACCTACTTGGGACCTACTCCATACTTACCCTTCTGATTATAAGCTTATATTGGTTGGTGACGCAGCTATGAGTCCATATGAAATTGTTTATCCTGGAGGGAGTGTTGAACATTGGAATGAAGAGGCCGGAGACGTATGGCTAAAACGACTGCTTCGTACTTATCCTAACGCTTGTTGGTTAAATCCCTTACCAAAAGATAGATGGCGTTATTTTCCTTCAGCGGGCATTATAAGTGAAATATTTGACGGCAGAATGTTTCCTTTAACTCTGGAAGGTATAGAAAGTTCAATGAAGTCAATTAGCCATTAAGGAAAACACTATCCTCTCCTAGTTTATCTCTTCTATAGACCTTTATTTAACATCTAAAATCTTTGTCTAGGATATTAACCTGTCCAAGGATCAATTGCTTCTTTCAGCATATTGTAGCCCTCAAGAAATCCTGGTCTTTCCTGTGAGTAAACAGTATCAAACTTTTCTAAAACATCATCTAGCCAGTTACGCAGACCAATATTATCAGGGTTTGCATCGATATAGGCGTCACGAATTAACACAAAGTGGATTCTTGGATCGTAAGGCTTTTTGGTTCCGCCTACCCATTCATCTCCTTCTAGTAGACGGAGTAACATAGCGTCAGCAGACCCCAATGTTTGTTCGTGTATAGCTGGACCAGACATGCGGTGCATAACAGATGTCATGTCTCTCCCATTTCCAGTCGTGTATCCCATACTGGACCATGCCTTATTTATATCAACATCCTGTCCCAAATATTTTGAGAATGCTTTTGCAAAGGCTCTTAATGGATCCGAAACGTCTGCTAAAAGGTCAGTTAATCGGTCACCGTCTAAATCGGTGGCGAGGACAATACAATCTCTTTTTTCAATTAAATCCCATAAGAGCAATCCATAATTTGTATCTGCAATATGTTGTTCTATTTGACCCTCCCATTCATCCATTCCATTTTTAAAATCATTTGGCAGCAATCGTATAATTTTTTCTATATTCTCTTTGTGCTCTTCATAAGGGTCTACAGCGTATTTTCGTCCTACAGAGAACTTAGTGTCTTTTATCATCCAGGCATGTAGTCCAGCATTTATCCCATCCTCCATTGCCTGTGTGGGCTTCATTGCAACACGTCCTATTTTTCCAGTTTCATGCACCATTTTTAAGAAAAGTCGATTAGCGTACGCCATTTGAATGCCAGGGGAGTTCATTTCTGAATGAATTAGTCCAGTTTTCTCATTTACATCAAATTTTGGGCGGTTCTGAGAATATGGAAGGCAGGGCATACACCTTACAACTGTAATAGGCCCGTATGGCCTAACATTACAATAGACTCCAGCTTGGGTCCGTAAGGGGGCATTTCCCGATTTACCCATTACAACCACTTTTTTTCCAGTTCCATCATTTACATATGCGTCTCCCGCTGTTGACCACTTAATAGAAATGCAAGGCATGTTTCCAAACCAAGAAAGACATTCAAGTTTAGTATCGTGCCTGTATTGGGACCACATAGGTACTGCGTAAAAGGGTAGCCCTAAAACATCTATGGCTGCTATGGTTCCCAGAAGTGCATAGGCATCGGTAAGTGAATGAGCAACGGGTTGGACGTTGCCATCAAAATTTCCTCCCTTCCAGACTACAGCATCTGGAAAACCCTCAGGCCTTACTTCTGATTCTTCATATAAAGCCTTTAATTCAGCAAAAAGGTCACCGCCATTGGCTTCTGTTTTTGCGATGGATATAAGATCAATCATTTTTGCCTCATTTAATAAAGTTGTATCGAATTCTATTTGAGAGACTGTAAGTAACTTTATCCGTCGAATAGAAAAATTGGTTAAAGTATTATCTGGTTTTATAGATATTCAAAGCAGATAGTAAAATTCTTAATTCGGATGGGAAAATACGTCTCATGTTCATTGGGTTCAAGGGGTACACTAAAATTGCTTCTAAATTTTTTATTGAAATTATTTTTAACTAGGTTGTCCAAATATTTTTTTCAGTTGTGGGAGTACTTGATCCGTTTTTTCAACAAACTTTAGTAGTTCTTTGTTCTCTTCACGCATATAACCAGATGTAATCAGTGAATCAATGATTGTTATGAGATTATTCCAGAACCCCATAACATTAAGAACTACAATAGGTTTGTTATGTACTCCTAGTTGTCTCCACGTAATAATTTCAAAAAACTCCTCTAATGTTCCAATACCTCCAGGTAAGACGACAAATCCTTGAGCCATAGAGGCCATTAGGGCTTTTCTTTCATGCATATTATTTACTATTTTTAGTTCGTTAACACCTTTGTGCGCCATTTCGTGAGAAAGCAAAAATTCAGGTATAATGCCAGTTACAAATCCTCCTTCATTTATTACTGAATCTGCGAGTGCGCCCATTACACCACTGCTGCCTCCACCATATACTAATTTTATCTTTTCTTTGGCTAATATAACGCCTAAATCCTTTGCCACTTCTCGATGATATGCGGGCCCATTGCTAGATGCACCGCAATAAACACAAATTGTTTCAATTTTTTTCATATAGACCTGTAAGTATACAATATTTAAATCATTTATCTTATCATACGGTGATTGCCATTAACTCTCCCATCTAATACCGTGTTTAGTTGTAAATGGAAAACTTGTTTTTTAATAATGGAAAGATTATAGGGCTGCCAAAGTGAATCGACCACTAGTTGAATGGGGTGTTGCAGCGCTTATACTCGCTGTTGTAGTTGGTGTAATTGTTTTCTACCAGCTGCCCTCGCCAGATACCCCACCCTCCCAAAGCCAAAAGGGGATGGTTAAAGAGAATAAGTCTGATAAAGAACCCTCGGTTTCTTTAAAGGGAGAAGAGTCTTTAAAATTAGAGCTATTAATTCCCGAGTTTGATATTGTTCGAGTCGATGATGATGGCAATGTTGTCGTGGCTGGAAGAGCATCCCCTGGTTGTAAAATAATGGTTCGCGATGGCGGTAAGGTGGTTGGAACAGCCGTAGCGGATCGCCGAGGGGATTGGGTGCTAATTCCTGATAATCCTTTAAGTGCTGGAGATAGAGCGCTAAGTTTACAGGCAAAGTGTGGCGAAGCTGATCCAATTGAATCCGATCGTGTGGTTATTTTGGCCGTTCCTAAAGATAGAAAGGGAGCACTGGCAGTTGAGGTGGGTAAAGATAAAGTAGCTCCAGTAAAAATTCTACAAGCTCCGAATAAAAACGATCCAGACAACAAGAAGCCAAGTAATGCTTCTGATGTTTCTGTAAGCGCTGTCGATTATGATGATAAGGGAGAAATTGCTTTGTCTGGTGTCTCTAAACCGGACTCAACCGTAAATGTTTACATCGATAATAAACTGATTGGTAGTACTAAGACCGATAAAGAAAGCAAGTGGTCCATAACTCCGGAACAAAAAGTTGAGCCAGGACGTTATACCTTGCGAGTTGATCAATTAGAGAAGGATGGAAAGGTCGCATCTCAGGAGCAACTTCCATTGGTTAAACATGACGCGTTGAAAAACATGCCATCAGAGAGCTTTGTTATAGTGCAGCCAGGAAATAGTCTTTGGAGAATAGCTCGTAGAAGTTATGGCAAGGGGGTTAAATACACAATAATATATAAAGCAAATCTCCATCAAATAAATGATCCTGATCTTATATTTCCAGGGCAAATATTTGAGGTTCCAAAGAGTAATTAGTTATTAAGCAGACTAAAGGGTTATCTCTTATTTTTTGCTCTTAATTTTCTAACAATTATGCGTGATATTTTTATTTTCACTTGCTTTACAAATGCAAGTTCTTCACTCAATCCTGCTTAGGCTGTTTTCTAATCGTTATTGGCTGGGGGAGGTGGATTCGAACCACCATTGGCGGAGTCAGAGTCCGCAGTCCTACCGTTAGACGATCCCCCAGCATTATGAGTTCTTTGTACTTATCATATTCTATAGTAAGTGTGTAGTTTGCGATTAAGAGTGAACACATAGTAATATTGTCTTAAATTTGTGTCTCTACCCACTCGAGTATAACGTGCTTTAGATCTCGACATAATTTTAGGAAATTATAGAATAAAATTTATATTTGCCAAAAGGAATGAAACGATACGAAATCGACCTGAGCGTGTCCGTACGTCGCGCAAAAGAAAAATAAGCTCAACAAATTGGTTGAAACGACAAATAAATGATCCCTATGTGAGGAGAGCTCATAAGGAAGGATATCGTTCGCGTGCGGCTTATAAATTACAGCAAATACATGAAAAATTTAATTTATTGAAACCTGGAAAGAATATAGTTGATTTAGGAGCTGCGCCTGGTGGTTGGACACAAGTTGCTACAGAAAAAGTTTTACCGGATCAAACGGGTTGTCAAGTGATTTCCTTAGATATTTCAGAGATGTCTCCAATACCAGGTGCAGTAATTCTTAAAGGCGATTTATTTGACCAAGAAACTTTAGAAGAGCTTATTCAGAAATCTCAAAATAAAATCGATGTTGTTCTTTGTGACATGGCGGCTCCAAGCACCGGTCATTCACAAACTGATCACTTGCGAACAATGGTATTAGCCGAAGTCGCCCTTGAGGTTTCACTAGAGGTTCTATCTGAAGGTGGCGCATTTGTTGTAAAGGTTTTGCAAGGATCTGATGAGCCTGAACTCTTTAAAAAAATGAATAAATATTTTTCGAAGGTGAAGCGTTTCAAGCCTGGGGCAAGTCGAAGTGATTCGACAGAATTATATATTATTGGTCAAAAATATAAGAAAAACTAATATCCAAAGAATTCGAGTTTCAAACTATCTCTTGTCGATAGCGGTGTATTGTGTATATAAGGTCCGTCAACTCCAGTCTATATCAAGAGGGAAGTTGACATGGATATTCGCGAAGCGCTCACATTTGATGATGTTCTGCTAGAGCCAGCGGAATCACGAGTGCTTCCCAGTCAGGCAAATACTTCCACTAGGTTAACTCGAAATATCGAACTCGGAATACCTATCATGTCTGCAGCTATGGATACGGTGACCGAATCCGAAATGGCTATAGCGCTTGCACAAGCAGGAGGAATTGGAGTTATTCACAAAAATTTAGGAGCGGCTGAACAGGCGGATGAAGTTCGTAAAGTTAAGCGATTTGAATCTGGTATGGTTGTTAATCCGATCACTATTTACCCTGATCAACCATTGGCAGATGCTCTTGAAATTATGAACACCCAATCAATATCAGGTATTCCAGTTATAGATGAAGCAAAAAGTACGTTAGTTGGAATTATAACTCACCGCGATGTTCGTTTTGCTAAAGACCCTTTACAACCTGTTAAAGAATTAATGACTAAAGATTTAATTACAGCTGATGAAAAGGTTGACATCGAAGATGCTAAGCGATTACTGCATGCGCACCGTATTGAGAAGTTATTGGTAGTTGATGATAAACAACATTGCGTCGGATTAATTACCGTTAAGGACATAGATAAGGCACAAACTTATCCTAATTCTTGTAAAGATAAGCAGGGAAGGCTCCGAGTTGCTGCTGCCACTGGAGTTGGGGAATCCGGCTATGAGCGTTCTGAGGCGTTAATAGATGCCGGTGTTGACGTTATAGTTGTAGATACTGCGCATGGTCATTCTATTGGTGTTATTGATCAGGTTAATCGAATTAAACGTAAAAGTAATCAAACTGAAATAATTGCCGGCAATATAGCAACTTCTGAAGCTGCGCTTGCGCTTATTGATGCTGGCGCAGATGCGGTTAAAGTTGGTATTGGGCCTGGATCTATTTGTACAACTCGGATTGTGGCTGGTGTTGGAGTGCCTCAATTTACTGCCATCCTTGATGTGGTAGAAGTATCAAAAAAACACAATGTACCAGTAATTGGAGATGGTGGGGTGCAGCAGTCGGGTGATTTAGCAAAAGCCGTTGCCGCTGGGGCAGATTGTGCAATGATAGGCTCTCTTTTAGCAGGCACAGATCAGGCGCCAGGTGAAGTTTTCCTCTATGAAGGCCGTTCATACAAATCGTATAGAGGGATGGGATCAATAGGCGCAATGGCACGAGGATCTGCGGATCGTTATTTTCAAGCTGAAATTGCTGATAAGTTGAAAATGGTGCCCGAGGGAATTGAGGGACAAGTTCCATATCGTGGGCCAGCAGAAAATGTACTTCATCAGCTGGTTGGTGGTTTGAAAGCTGCGATGGGCTATACAGGAAATAAAACAATAAAAGAAATGCAGTCCAACTGTAGTTTTTTAAGAATCACAAATGCGGGGTTGCGTGAAAGTCACGTCCACGACGTATCGATAACTCGTGAGGCCCCGAATTATAGAACTAATGTTTAAGTTGCTATTTCAGCATATGTATAAGTTTGCCTAAATGACTCCCCCAGCTAGGATCGCTGCAGCAATTGAATTACTATCGGATATAAAGTCTGGGTTTGATCCTGCAGATGTAATCATTAGTGAGTACTTTCGTAAAAGGCGGTATGCAGGAAGCGGTGACAGAAGAAAAATTCGAGAAATAGTTTATAATGTACTTCGTAATCTGGGTATCCTAAAATATTGGTTAATCGAATCTGGAGGAGATCAGGACAATCCTCGATCATGGTTAATTATTTCTATATTGGTAGAAGAGCCAGAGAGTTTAGAGTCGTACTTTGTGGGTGGACGGTTTGGACCAGCTTCTATTTCTACCATAGAAAAAGAACTAATTGAGCGCTTGGAATCAAGAATAAATACTCAAAAAGAACCTGATGCTCGTTGGGCATTGTTAAACTGCCCAGAATGGATTTTAGAATATTTCGATAGAGCCTTTTGTGGTGCTTGTGACGCTGAGCTTAAGGCACTGAATTCTCAGGCACCAGTTGATCTAAGGGTAAATTTGCTAAAGACTACTCGGGAGCATCTCCAGTCTTATTTAAGTGATGAAGGTCGTGGTTTTAGCTTGACGACCTTATCCCCGTTTGGGTTGCGCTCAATGGATTGGTCTCCATTGTTGAACACAAAGGCATTTAAGGATGGTTTATTTGAAGTGCAGGATGAAAGTAGTCAGATTTTAGCGTTAGTTGTTAACGCTCAACCTGGTGAACGTGTCGTTGATCTTTGCGCTGGAGCTGGAGGTAAAACTTTAGCCTTAGCTATGATGATGAAAAATAAAGGGGAAATCATAGCCGCAGATGCTTCTGATTATAGATTACGAAGAAGCCGATCAAGGATTGAACGTGCAGGAATCTCTATAATTAATGAATTTTCTGTTGAATCTAGCGTTCTTGCGGAAACAATTGATCCAGTAGACAGAGTCTTAATCGACGCTCCTTGCACTGGCAGTGGTGCATGGCGTCGAAACCCGGAAGTACGTTGGCAGCTAACTCCTGATAAACTAAGAAAATATCGGGAAACGCAAGAACAATTATTACATGATGGTTCTCGATTGGTTCGTTCAGGAGGTTGGCTTATCTATGCTACTTGTTCACTTTTTTTAGAAGAAAATGAAGAACAAGTGGATGTTTTTTTAAAGAACCATAAAAATTTTCGTCTTGTCACAGCTAAAGAGTTCCTGGGAGATAACGAAAATCTATCATCATGTGTTAGTGACCATGGTTATTTACGCATGAGCCCTGCTCAAAATAAAACTGATGGAGTTTTTGCCGCGATCTTTGAAAAGTTTTAAATCATTCTTCATTTGCAGTGTTAATGTATATATATAAATTACCTGTCGAATATTCAGAACTAATGGAGATTGAGCTTGGAGAATAAAAAGGATCTAGACTTCTTGAATAAAGATCCCAAAACCAGTTCTGTAGTAAAAACCAGAGATAATCAGTCTCTTGCTAATGGGGTTCCGCTATTCTCTAAAAAGAGGAAGCTTTCAGCTGGGATAAGAAAAAATCTAAGACAGGGGATAAGGGACCTTGAATCTGAAATAAACGAATTTCAGTCAAATGAGGATTCTAAGCTGTATGGTTTAACTCCTAAGGTTGAGCGTGCTGTAAAAAAAGCTATTGAAGAAGATAATGGGCCACGGCTTTATAGGCTTGTTCGTCCATTACATCCGGCTGATTTTGCAGATTTAATTGTGGCTGGCTTCTTCGGCACTATGATTCCAATAGCTTTTGAACGATTTAAGTTGGTTCCAGCAATAGCATCTTCAGTTTTTGTAACCACTGTTACTGCTGTTGTTGGCTTCTTCGTGTTTCTCGGTTTAGCCGCTTTCTTTCTTATGTAAGTGTTTAGATAACAACTTGATAACTACGTTTATGATAACAAAAGTGAACTTTTTACTGATATGACCGATAGTATCTTAATTCTCGATTTTGGTAGCCAGGTAACTCAATTAATAGCGCGGCGTGTAAGAGAGTCTGGTGTTTACTGTGAAATATTTCCATATAACACTGAGCTTTCAAGGCTAGAGCATTTTGATGCTGATGGCATAATTCTCTCTGGGGGACCAGCTTCAGTTCTATATGATGATACACCTAGGGCTCCAGACTTTGTTTTTAATTCAGGCCTACCATTACTGGGCATTTGTTATGGTCAGCAAACAATGTGTGCACAACTTGGTGGACGAGTCGAAAATTCTGTTCACAGAGAGTTTGGTCGTGCTGAAGTAAAAATAATTGAAGATTGTGAAATTTTTTCGTCGGCTTGGACTGTTGGTGAAACAGAACAGGTGTGGATGAGCCATGGGGATAGAGTTACTGAATTACCCGAAGGTTTCAAAGTTGTTGCTTTTAGTGAGGGGGCTCCATTTGCTATTATCGCTGACGAAACCCGAAAATATTATGGAACAATGTTTCATCCTGAAGTTATTCAAACAACTCATGGAAAAGAACTTTTAAGCTCTTTTGTACTGGAGGTCTGTGGCTGTTTAGGTAATTGGACCATGGCAGGTTTTCGAAATCAATCAATCGATTCTATAAGAAAACAGGTTGGTGGATCAAAAGTTATATGTGGTCTTTCTGGTGGAGTAGATTCGTCTGTTACGGCAAAACTTATACATGAAGCTATCGGCCATCAATTGACCTGCGTTTTTGTTGATCATGGTTTGTTGCGAGATGGAGAGCCCGAAGAAGTCGTTAACCTTTTCAATAGCCATTACAACATTCCTTTAATTCATGTAGATGCGAGCAAACTTTTCATGGACGCCTTGAAGGGCATTTCTGATCCAGAAATGAAACGACGAACCATAGGAGCTCTTTTTGTAGAAGTGTTTGAAAAAGAGGCAAAACAAATAGAAGATGTAGAGTTTTTAGCACAGGGTACATTGTATCCAGACGTTATTGAAAGTGTTTCATTTACTGGAGGTCCTAGCGTTACTATCAAGTCTCATCATAACGTTGGCGGCCTACCAGAAAAAATGAATTTAAGATTACTAGAACCTCTTAGGGAGTTGTTTAAAGATGAAGTACGGATTCTTGGAAGAGAATTAGGTCTTCCAGAAATTCTTGTGGATAGGCATCCCTTTCCGGGGCCAGGCTTAGCTATACGTATGCCTGGAGAAGTTAATGTAGAAAAAGTAAAAATTCTTCGTGCGGCAGATAAAATTTATATAGAAGAAATACGAAACTCTGGTTTGTATCATGAGATTTGGCAAGCTTTTGCGGTTTTGTTACCTGTTCGAACAGTTGGCGTAATGGGCGACGCTCGCACATATGACAATGTTTGTGCGTTACGGGCGGTGACTTCTACTGATGGAATGACAGCTGATTATTACCCTTTCGCTCATGATTTCTTGGCCAAAGTCTCCACTCGAATAATAAACGAAGTTCAAGGTATAAACAGAGTCACATATGACATTACGTCAAAGCCTCCAGGTACTATCGAGTGGGAGTAGTCTATGATAAAAATAGATAATAATATCAATGGGTTACAGAATCGATTGACTTTCCAAGTAGTTTCCAAGTATGATAAAAATCAATAAGTTAATGGTTAGAGTTTCCAAGAAACTTTCCAACTAATTGAACTATTGAATACAACTGTCTTTTTTTTAGAATTTTGATTATAATCAATTAGTTAGTTTCATTCTGGAGTTTCTAACCACTTGGAAAGTACTTGGAAACTATGGAACGAAAAAAACACGCAAAACCAAGAACTGGATTTAAGACAGAGGGTTCTTCTGCATACCTAGAACAACATGAAATTCTAGGTGGTAAGGGAATGGTTTACATTACCCCTTACTCCAACGGTAATTGGTATTTTCGCACTTGGATTAGTGAAGAGGGAAAGTATCTTCGCAAAAGTTTGAGAACCAAAAATAAGAAAGATGCAATCGCACTTGCCGAGAAAGAATACCTCAAAGTTTATGCAACTCTGGATAAAGGGTTCAAAATATTTGGTCTGAAATTTACTGAACTCTG
>MDTE01054120.1_pt1 | contig 120113 bp, 107 predicted proteins | sample 811231 | NCBI WGS metagenome assembly MDTE01 (sample SAMN05326651, study PRJNA326480) | marine metagenome | isolation source: seawater | place: Indian Ocean: Red Sea | collected 2010 | reverse complement strand
TGGCTCGAGGCGACCCTCGAGATCCATGGTGGATGCCAGTTCAGTTTGATGAATGGCCTTCAAAAGGCTCCTCTCCGACCATAGCAGTTACTAAAAAATCATACGGTTACCCAATTAATCCGGAGATAACAGAGAATATTGACCGGGCAGCTGGATACCTTAGTGATGCTGGGTATTTGGTACAAGAAGTTGCTACCCCTTCTATTGACGAGGTTGCTCAGCTTTGGTTCGATGTTCTAGGAAGTGAGCTTGATATTTTTCTTGGCCCGGTAGTTAGAGAACATGGAAGTGAAACGATACAAAATATCTTCAAATGGTATTACGAAATGGGCGATGTTGTTAATGCTGAAGGCTATCAGATTGCTATAAAGGAGCGCACTAAAATACTCCGCGAGTGGAATATTTTTCTGGAAAAGTATCCCTTAGTGCTTACGCCATATCTCATGCGTCCTACTTTTGGATGGGATGAAGATAGTCATAGTTTTGAAACATTACGAGATATATTTGAAAGTGCTAAGTATAGTATCGGTGTAAATTATCTTAGCCTTCCTGCAGGAGTAGTGCCGATTGGTTTTGCTGAAGGGCTACCTAGCGGGGTACAGATCATAGGTCGTCGATTCCGTGAAGATCTAATTTTAGATGCAATGGAAGTGATTGAACAAAAGGTTGGAATTTTGTCGCACAAATTGTGGTCTATAGAAGAAGAAAAATGTGATGAAAATGAGTAATTCAAACTTTTTTAAGACGTAAGATTATAGTTTTTATTACATTGCTATCATTATATTTTCTTGTTAATTTTTTCATTAAGTCCAGATCGAATTAAATCCCAATTTCGTCTTTCTTCTTCGATTGATGTCTCAATGATATGTCGATATATTGAGTCAATCACGTCAGGATTTAGATTAAATTGGTGAGCTAAAGTGCGAACACGATCAATAATTTCCTCTATCCGTTTAGGCACTCGGACATTTTCTTTAGTTTTTTTAAATTTAGCAGCTTGAATGACGTAAGTTGTTCGCTCCGCAATAAGTTCAACAATTTGCGTATCTAATCGATCTATTTGAGCACGTACTTGTTCAAGATTATTGCATTCAAAAGGTATGGACATAATTATTTTCTTTGTTTTTACTAGAGTTAATGGTTTAGATGTCAATTTTAAACTTGTTTAGGAGTTACAAGGTGTAAAAGTATGCCACTATGTTTTTCGACCGCAGACCAAATCTTGTTCAGACTGATCACTGCAATAGCTGCAGTGGGCATATGTTTTCTAATTAATCCGTTATTCGGGCATAAGTAATCGATAAGATCAGAGAAGCCTGGGTTATGTCCCACCATAAGGAGCGTTTTGATTTTGTCTTGAGTTTCTGATAAGACACCCAATAGTTTTTTGATATCGGCACCATAGATTCTTTCATCCCAATATACATTTTTTATAGCCACATCGATTTGACTGCATACATGTTCGACAGTTTGTTTTGCACGTATTGCCGGGGAACAGATAATTTGATCGGGCACATACTGATGAACTTTAATCCAATTACCCATAATTGGTGCATCTTGAGTTCCTCGACTTGCTAAAACTCGATAAAAATCTTCATCCATTGTAGAAGACCAGTCCGACTTTCCATGACGCATCAAAAGTAAAGTGCAACCTTCATTTAGGTTAGTATTATTTCTCAAATTTGTCATTAGATTAAGTCCAATATATTTCCATACAATTATTTTTTTGTAATAAGTTTATAGTTTATTTCATCTAATTGTTTTCTATTTTGAATTTCGCATGAGAACACTCTTTCCGGCTCAATATAATTAGTCAATTCTCTCATGCAGAAATTCAATAATTGTTTTTCTAAATTTGCGTCATAAGTCATTAATGATGATTGATTAGATAAAGGGCTTGAAAAAAGTGGTTCTTCTGGATACAGGTTAGAAATCGATTGGAAAAAACGTTTTGGCATACGAAAAACACCTAATGTTACTGAATGAATTGTCTCAATTGGAAGTGTCTGAAATACCTCTCTAAATAGATTACTATATCTTTCATCGAAACTATCATCATAAATTAATGGGTCAAATCGAAGTCCTAGTAGCCAACCATGTTTAGCTAGACGCCTCATTGCTTCTAAACGCTTTTTTATCGTAGGTGTCTTTTTTTCAAAGTGATCAGCTGTTTTTGTGGGGCTTAGACTAAATGCGACCACAACATTGGGATTAGGGGATCTGGATAAAAGAGCCCGTATCTGAGTACTTTTAGTTCGAAGTTCAACATATATTTCCGGGCGAAATTGGAGAAAGTTAAGTAAACTACTGACAAAATTTGTGATCGGATCAAGAGCCAGACTGTCACAGTCATAACCGGAAAAAAACCAGACCTTTTGTTTTGGAAGGGCTAAACTCGTCTTATCGATCGCGTCAAAAAAATCTTCATAGTTGACAAATAGAACATAATTAGCAGAAGGGTACATTCCTTGAAGAAAACAATATCTGCAATCATAAATACAATTCAGCATATGAGAAAAGTAATAGTTATGCTTGCCCCCGATTCCATAACCTTCGGGTGCTGATAGAACCCTTTCGCCAGTTTTACTTGCAATTATCAGAGAAGGTTGTATTTTTTGTAGACGGAAGTTTTGATTTTTAGGATTAAAAATCTCTTTATAACTATCGCAGTGAATGATCTGTTCATGTGGAATTTTTGATAATACGTCTTCAGTTCGAGGGTGATTAACTACTCGGTTTTCTATATATACTGTTTTTATCATATTCGTATTAAGAACTTTTATGTTTGAACTTAGTTATTGTCTGGATGCAGAACAAGCGATCTGGCGTTTAGTTTGTTTTCAAGTGTTGTTATAGCCTGTTTTGCATTCGGGCAATCTATAGGTATCATTGCGCTAAGATCGTCTTCTTTTTCTAGTACTAACCACCGACGGATTATTTTTCTTAATTGATGTTGTTGAGTTGTTGTAAAATGCCATCGGCTGTAAAACGTTTCCAAAATGGATGGTTCTATTAAGCGTGGCACGGCCAAGTCGGATAGTTTTATTAGATTTTTTATAAACCGATCAATTTCATCAATACGACTACGAATCAGATTTTCAATTTTATTTGCGTCAAGATTGTTTGCTGGGGATGTTGGATGATCAGAAATTATTTTTAGACTTTGTGTCAGTTCAGCAGTAGTGCATCGTAGGGCACTAACGTAGAATCCATATCCTTCCATATCATAAGCAGCATCTATTTCATAATTATTTTCGGGTTCTTCAACGGTAATCAAGTGACTTCGATGAATTGGCTCAAAGATAATCTGGGGCGGATATTTTGTATCTCCTGATATTTTCTCGGTGATTTTGTTTGCTACGATCGACATTCCCTTGATTGGACGATGATGGCCAGCAATGCCAATGTTGAGAAATGGTTGATTTCTTGATTCGCCCGATTTCAAATGAAGATAAGTAGTTGCTATGGCTGAATTAATTTTACCGATGCCAGAAACTACAAGAAAGCAGCCATTTTTTTGATAAATAGGAAACATTAAATCACCGCCCATCGGGGTTAAATCGTATTTTTCTATAATGGGTTTCGCTTCAGAAAATAATGCAGTTACTATGCGCATAAAAAATCTCTATTTCACAATAATATCAGGCTATTTGAGAGTTTAATTGCATCTTCTTGTAAAAAGTTTTTTTTCTTTCATAGGACTCTATTTCAGTGAATCGCTTCCGTCGATATGCGCCTTTAAGGTAAATATCAAGTTTGATCAATAATTCATCCAAGGTGTGTCGCGTTTGTTCTGGTGTTAAGGCTTTAGATGCGATAATTTTCTCTAATGATTGGATGCGATATCTATCGATGCCCCACTGAGATCGAGATAATTGATCTGAATGTCCTCCGTACTTTTGAATTAAAGGCGTTGGGATGTAAGAAACCGGAAGTGTGGCTGTAATGCGTAACCAAAAATCGTAATCTTCGCATATGGGAAGACTTTCATCGAATTCTCCAAAATTTTCGAAAATTGATCTATGCAACATCGTGGATGATGGTGATATCAAACATCGCTTTAGGCAGAAATTAAAGATATAGCCACCCTGTTTTTTATGTTTTTTCATCGGATTTACTTTCTTCCCGTATCTAATCCAGATTTCGTTACTGTGAACAAATCGTGTTTCTGGATCCTTACGAATTGCATCTATTTGGAATCGTATCTTGTTTTCTAACCATTCATCATCCGAGTCTAGAAATGCTAGCCATTCACCTTGCGCTGCCTCTACTCCTCGGTTTCGAGCATGACTTACGCCGGATCTTTCTTGAGAAATAACTAATACCTTAGGAAATTTGGCTCTTATGAGTGATAATGTGTCGTCAGTCGAGCCGTCGTCGATTACAATCACTTCAGAAATTAGATTTTTTTGAGCGTATACGGAACATAACGCTCTTTCAATTACGTCTCTTCTATTGAAAGTCGGAATGATTGCTGAGATAGTTGGCATTAATTGCTTGCTAATTAAATTTGCTGAGTAGAGAATGCCTTAGCATCAAGTTTGATTGCCTCTGAAACCAGTTATAATTGCAGTACCTGAGTCAAAAATACCGGTGGAATTGGAACTAATGCATCTCTTCCTCATAGTTGGATTCTCTATCTAGACCGGAAGGCAGTCAACTCAACAGCAACTACATGATTAAAACTGAAAAATGAATATTTTCCGATGGGCTTGGAAACAGCCTGTTATTCTCATGTCACTTACGTGCTTATTTTGGGGTGGGAATACAATAGCGGCAAGGATAGCAGTTGATGACATTAGCCCTTACCAGGTTACCTTTGGACGCTGGACTTTGGTATCTTTAGGATTTGCTGTTTTTTATAGACGACAAATATTAGATGCGTGGCGAAATTTGCGTGGTCATCGGACTTACCTTATTTTTATGGGCTGTAGTGGCTTTGTTTTATTTAATTTTTTATTTTATGAATCAGGCCATAGAACAACAGCTTTAAACATAGGTATTTTGCAGGGGTCGATACCTATTTTTGTATTGATTGGAGCTTTCTTTGTGTATAGAGAAAGAATAACATGGTTACAAATTGGAGGAGTTTTTGCAGGATTTCTCGGAGTTTTTACTGTTGCAACTGGCGCGGTACCCAGTGAGATATTGAATATTAGTTTTAATTTGGGCGACCTTCTGATGATAACGGCCTGTTTGGTATGGGCTGGTTTTACTATTGGTCTTAGAACCAAACCACCTATACCGAGCGTAATATTATTTGCAATTTTTTGTTTTGTAGCTTCTTTTTTCTCGGCACCATTCGCGATCTATGAAATGGCAATCGGACAGGCAAAATTTCCCACCGTTACTGGATGGTTGGTGCTTTCGTATATTGCTATATGTGCTTCAATGTTTGGACAGTTGTTCTATCTTCGAAGTGTGGATTTAATGGGCCCAAGTAGAACAGGAATGTTTTTAAATTTAATTCCGATTGTAGCCGCATTTTTAGCGGTGGGACTTCTGAATGAAACCTTCTTTTTATATCATGCGTTAGCTTTGTTTCTAATCCTTGGAGGATTATGGCTCTCAAGAGACCGTGGATCATTAAAGAGTGTTAAATCCTAAAAAAAATTACAGTATGCGTACCGAATCAAATTCTCTTTATGTGCAAGGAAATATTTATGCATTCCTAGGTATGATTATATGGGCAATGACGTACCCTCTGACTGATGTTCTTCTTGGTACATGGCACCCTCTAACTTTGGCAGCTACGCGAATTTTTGGTGCGGGATTTATCTTATTTCTAGTATCTGTGCTTGTTCAATCAAATTATGTCGGGTGGAAAAATTGGCCATTCAAAAAAGCTTGTGTAACAGCCGTAGTAGGATTGGGATTGAGCACAATATCTATGAATTTTGCATTCCAATACTCGAATCCTATCAATATTGCTGTTATCGCGACTACTGGTCCTTTAGTTTCGGCAGTTATGGGTATGATTCGTGGTGAAGAGCAAATTACTATCAGATTATTTTTTGCAATTGTTATGGCAATTGCTGGAGGTATTTTAGTATCAGTTTCTAATCTAGAAACAGAATTAGGGTTTCAAGGTGGCGAAATATTGATGATTATTGCTGTGGTTTTATGGGTTTGGTTTTCTCGCGTGTCGGTTACTAAACTTCGTGTAATCCCAGCCTTTCCTAGAATGGCACTCATGTCTCTAATTGCAGGAATAGTAATTTTTCCTTTTTTGATTCTAATTGAATTAACTGGTTTGACTTCGATTATACCAATATGGACCGGCATGGAACTTTTGTTGCCAGTAGTTTTGATATTTGGTGTAGCATTTTCGATGGTTTTCTGGATGATGAGTGCTGATCGAATTGGAGTTACCATCGCTGGAATGCATGGTAATGCTGTTCCATTTTATGTCGTTTTAATTATGATTTTTTTCGGAGGCTCCGTTAATAGTTGGCAAATTATAGGTGCGATTTTGGTAGCAACTGGAGCCACTCTAGCACAGCTCAATATTGGAAAATTGAAAGATGCTGTTGCTTGAAATAAAAACAGGTTTGTGATTTTATAGTACTCTGACTTTTCCGCCAGCTTCTCTCAGTTTTATTCCGAATTCTTCTGATTTTTCAAGCCTATTTCCTGAGAATACTGGGCCATCCTGACATACCAAATCTTCATCTAATGAACAAATTCCACATAGGCCTATACCGCAGGCCATATGCCGTTCTAAGCATAGTTCTGCGGGAACTTGCTCCCGAAGAGCCCACTTTAGCCCCTTAGCCAACATTGGTTCAGGTCCGCAAGCGTACAGTTGATCTGGCATCTCTTTCTGAAGTAATTCAGTAACTCGGCCATGATAGCCGATTGAGCCATCATCTGTAGCCAAATGAACGATTCCTGGAAAATCGTCAATGTGGAAAATTTCATCTTTGGTTGAGCCGCCGAGAAGTGTCGTTGGCGTGATTCCTTTTTTTATAAAAAGTTCCGCTAGAAATAATAAGGGTGGAGCACCAACGCCACCTCCCATCAACAAGGGCCTAGTAGCTTCAATCGAAAATCCATTACCTAGCGGACCTGTTAAGCCTAAGTAATCACCCGGTTGACAATCTAGAATTGCTCCAGACGTAGGGCCTAAGTTTTTGACTGTTATTCGAATACATCCATTATCCCACCCTGCGATAGACATAGGTATTGAATCACAGACATTTCTGTTAGAGTGTTTTGGGGGGTGGGGCAGCCATACCATTACAAATTGTCCAGGCTTAGGGACGAGATCCCATGGCTTTTTTGGCGCTAGCCAAATTGCATGCCCAACTGATGTCGAACCTGATATTTCTATAATTTGAGCAGGATAAGGATATTTCATTCGAACCAATCTAGTATGCGGCCTTGAAAGTCAGAAAGTTTTTTATATCCCTTTCGATTCATCCAATCACAAAGCCCACTGCATATTGTGGCCAGTTTTTCAGGGTTACTCGTCAAGCAAGTTCCGACTTGCACCATGCTCGCACCACAAAGCAAATATCGCACTACATCATCAGCATCAGAGATGCCGCCCATACCGATAACTGGAATACTAATTCCTTCGTTATTCAATGCTTTCGATATTTCTAATACCTTTCGTAATCCAATTGGGCGTATGGCCGCGCCTGATAAACCGCCAAACCCATTGCCAAGAATCGGTCTTTCGAGTTCCGGATCCACGTCAAGAGCTGGTAGCGTATTGATCGCACTTATTGCTGTTGCACCAGCTTTTGCACAAGCTACAGCAACATTTCCAATGTCGGTCACATTAGGTGTCAATTTTGCTATTACTGGTAAATGTTTCGATGTCGCCTCAATCACATCAGCTGCTGCTTTTGGATCCTGACTTGTCAAATTGCCACTATAGTTTGCTTTTGGATGAGGGCAACTTAAATTGAGTTCCACAATTTTTGCTCCTGCCATCGCTACTTCGCGGGCAAGTGTCTCAAAATCCTTGGGTGTGTCACCAACTAAATTAGGTATTACAGGAAGTTTGAGTGTTGTTAAAGGAAATTCTTCTAAAAAATCTTGTAACCCTGGATTGGGTAATCCCATTGCGTTTATCCAAGTACCTGGACTAATTTCAACCGCGGTAGGTCCAGGATAACCTGGCCTTCCTTTTAGTGAAATCGATTTCGTGATCAAGGCTCCTGCGTCTGTTTGCGCCATTCTCTTTAGGATTCCTGGTGTTGAATCTAAGATACCTGAAGCTAACATAATGGGATTCTTAAGACTTAAATCACCGAGAGTAACCTTTAAGTTTGCCATGTGAGCGTCTTCAATTCTAAGTTATTAGCTGGGTTGACTATAAACTAAATGAATGGATATGGTTGTATCAAGAATCATAAATCAACGTCATTTGCGCATAAAAAGTGCAGTTATTCCTGATACTTCTCGTAGTCAATCAGAAGATTTTTAACCTTGCGAGCAATTATTTTCACGGTTTTGACTGACAGATCTTGGTGTACAGGCAAGGTTATTGAATTCCGATACATCAAATTATCTCGAGGATAATCAGGATTTTCAAAAATGCTCGGATGGAGATTAGGAAAATCTCCTGCAAATATACCATTTTTTCTCAGTGTATTAATGAGCCATTCTGCATCCTTGAAGAAGAAAAAGAAAACCCATGGTGTGGCTTCCTGATCGATATCTCGTAAGGTCTTGGGAATAGAAATCAGTTTTAGATTCCTCAGTTCTTCCATATAGATCCTATAGTTTCTTTTTCTAGCTTCCAAAACGTGATCAAAATCAGTCGCGTTTCGAACTTTTTTACCAAAGAAACTCATCGATTCTTGAAAATTAAAAAGATGATAGTTGGGTTGAAAAGAATTGAGTTTTGATTTGTCAACATAGTAATTGATTCCAGGAGGTCTAATACCAGGTTTTCTAGTAAACCATTGCAACATCATCTTTACTGGGTGACGATATATTCCTTTTGCACGTGAGATTGCGGGTGGAGTTTGAATCGCCATATCTTTCATATATAAAAAACCACCATTTGGGATTGGTATTATTTTTCGTAACCCAAAAATAGCTGCTACACCATGAGTACCAATTCCATTGGATTTTATGTTTTTTACGATACTGTGCGCACAATCTTCTACTAACAGTATATTCTTCTTTTCACAGAATGCTTTTGCATCTGAAATTCCCATGGGGAACCCAAAAAAATATACGAGAACAAATACATCGTTGGGTGAAAAAATGTAGTTTTCAAGACTTTTCCAATCAGGCAACAAATCTTCAGTAATCGGATAAGGAGAATATTCAATTTTGTAGTGATCTAATAAAAAGAAAACAGTATCACATATAAAGGAAGGCACCCATACGCGAGGATATTTTTCCATTTTTTTTGAATTCTTTATAGACTGAATGGCTGTAATCAAAGCGCCTCGTGCATATGAATAATAAATAGCATCCTCTATGAGGTTTTTATCTTTCTTAAAAAAGCAATTCAGGAAAGTTAGTGGGGATAGTGCTGGTGAAGAATTCATGATATTAAATCTTTTAATATTTCGCGCTATGGGACAACATATCTGAAAAAATTTTAAGACACATTAAAATCGAGATATTATTTTCATTGGTTGAGATTTATACAGTGTACCTCCGAATCCGCGTTTAAACTCCATAATGCCTGGCCCAGATTTAGGATTAATTCCTCCAAAATCATAATAACTATCTCCTTTTTCTTGGGCACATGTAATCATTCTATAAGTCAGAAGTTTTCGATCATATCCTTTATGATCAGATATATTCGTATTAGCCCTGATGAATTCAAAAAAATAGCCGCCACTACTTAGTCCTATCAGATATCCATGCGTTTCACCATTACGTTCTGACTTTAGGCCAAAAAATTTAAGTCCTCTTTCTGATGATTTTTCGCAAAGTCGGAACAAATTTAACAAGAAACGCTCTGTGCAAATCGGGGAGAATTGATTTTTATTACATAGCTCCAAATAGCTTTGGTAAAAATGCTTAATATCCTTTTGCTGCATAGGCGTTATCTGGAAACCGGAATCAAAGGCCCTTCTAATATGTTTTTTTGTAGTCGCATTAAAATAATTTATGATGTTAGAAGTCGTTTCATCATTAAATCTAAGGATGTATGTGCTAAAACGCTTTAACCCAATAGACAGGCCGTATTTGCGAGCCAATTCATTTTCCGGAATTGTGTTAAATGAGTAAGTCAGCAATCCAATTAGTTTGTTTGCCCCTAAGAAATCACGAAGTTTGTCTCTGACGATAGTGCCATTTCCTTGGTAGGGTAATCCATATGGCATCCATCCAAAATTCAGGAAACCAAATCTTCTAAGGGAAATTGGAATATCACAAGATGCGTTAGATTCGTTGAGTGTGAATTGATAGATGGTTTCACCTTCCATCTCTTTCGCTATTTTCCATTCATTAGAATGTAATGGCATATGCATTAACAAAACAGGAATTCTCCAGTTTAATTTAGGATTATTAAATCAATTTTGGATAAATGCATAGTAATTGTCTAGCAATAAACATTGTTTTAGATTCCAGTTTGGTATAAAAAAGATCTGATGCTTTAGTCCTCAAAAAATTTAACTTCATTTCTTAGTTGTTATGTAAGTCGGTCAGTAAATCTATGTCTTGAAGTATGGCTTCATCGGGTGAAGCAATTTTGACTATTTTTGGATTATTCGCTCGTAGTAGGTTAGTAGCTCCAGAGTCACCTTCCAGATTCTTTAGCATGTTAAACCATGTTTTTGGAAATAGGATAGGGTGCCCGCGTTGATGATTAAAATAGAGCGCGCAAATTGCATCTTCTTTAAAGTTATCAACTAGTAGGTCAATATGGTCTTTGGAGACCCATGGCATGTCGGCTAGGCAGAAAATAATAGCGTCAGTTTTGCTCGACATAGCGTTGATAGCACAACGTATAGATGATGCTATTCCAGTTCTATAATACTTATTATAAAGAGTAACGATGGGAAGATTTTCTAGTTCTTTTTCAATTAGTTTAGATTGATGGCCAAGTACGACATGAACAGTATTCGCTTTAGATGATAGAGCAACATTGACGACATGATTTATCAAGCTCTTATTTATGTAGTTCAACAGGAGTTTATTTCGAGTGCCAGTTCGAGTTGAGGTTCCGGCAGCAAGTACAGCGATATCAATCTGCTGTGCCACTTTAGCGTTTTTTGCTTCTTATAGATATTATTTGGGCAAGTATAGAAATGGCGATTTCGCCGGGATCATTGCCCCCAATATCAATCCCTACAGGACCGTGAATGCGATCTAATTTACTTTTATTATGACCTTTATCACTTAGGCGCCTTATCCTTTTCGAGTGATTATATCGACTTCCAAGAGCTCCGATATAAAATGCTGGCGAATTAACTGCTATTTCTAAAGCTTCGTCGTCAATTTTCAAGTCATGAGACAGGGTCACAACCGCACTTTGGTAATCTAATTTCAAGGAGTTAAGTGCAGTGTCCGGCCATTCAGTAAACAATCTGGTATTTGGAAAACGATCGGTATTGGCATAGCGGGGTCTCGGATCAATAATCGTTACATCAAATCCGGCAAAAGCTGCTATTTTGGATAGTGGTTGTGCGATATGCACTGCACCTATCAAAATAAGTCGCCAGGGTAGAACAAATGGTCGTATAAAGTATTCGATATCCTGAATATTGACTATTGTCGACTCCCCAAATTGGTATGCTTCTTTTGCATGTTCCCATAGTTTTTTGTTGGGTGGGCTCATGCTGAGCCATTTTGATTCTGTGCAGAATCCTATCTGACCAGTAACGGTATTCGCCCATAAAGTGATAGGGGCTTTAATCTCTACTAGTTGATCTAAGTCAGATTCGGTCACTTTTAAGATGAGTATTTCAATAGTGCCACCACAGGGAAGCCCAACAGCCCAAGCTTTGTCATCGGATATTCCATAAGAAAGTCGTTTTGGAGTGCCGGAATGCATCACTTCGTCGGCTTCCTGGATAACTGCATTTTCTACACATCCTCCTGATAATGATCCCTCAAAATTGCCTGAATTGTCTATAGTCATCATGCTGCCGACTGGCCGTGGTGACGAACCCCACGTTTTTAGTACAAAAGCCAAGGCCTTTTCGCAGTTTGGCCAACAGCCAACGCGTTTGATTAATGGAAGGTCATTATTTAATGCCATATTTTTTCTTGATATATGTCAGGATTTTGGCCATGCTAAAGACAATACTGTCACTGACTTTTTGGTTGACGCCCTTCTTTACCAGCGCCAAGATATCGGCAATGACAAAAATCCAATAAATTGCATTAATTTCTAATTTTTGGTAACGCCAAGTCTTTCCTGGAGCATACTGCTGGTTGTTGTATATTGGACCCTTTGTTTAGTATTAGGATCAAGGTATTTCTGTATCGAATAAGCGGCTAGTGCGGCTTCATGGAAACCACAAAGTATCAGTTTTTTTTTGCCTGGATAAGAATTGATATCACCGATTGCAAAAACACCAGAGATATTTGTTTCAAGCGTTTGGGGATTCGCTTCTATATTGCGCTTATCTAGATTCAAACCCCAGTCAGCAATGGGCCCCAGATCGGGGCTCAAGCCGTAGAACACTAACAGATGATCGAGGGAAATTGTCTCTTTATGCGAATTTTTACCAAAGGCTTTTACATCAATTGAAATGATGGATCCATCAGTATGGGTATAGTCCGCAATCTTACCAATCATATACCGTACATTAGAATTAGGCTTGTCAGCAAGTTTTTTCATCTGCTCAATTGAAGAAGGAACTGCTCTAAATTCCTCGCGGCGATGAACTAAGGTAAGGCTAGAGCATAGGTTAGAAATTGATAATGCCCAATCGATTGCAGAATCACCTCCTCCAAGTATTACTATTTTTTGATCCTTGAACTGATTAATATCCTTAACAGAATAATGGAGATTGGTGTTCACGAATTGTGCAATTCCAGGAAGGCGAAGAGGTCGTTCTCTAAAGGCTCCAAGACCTGCTGCCAAGATTACCGTTTTGGTGTAGAAAACAGTGTCTAAACTTGTTTTAAGTATGAAGGATTTATCTTCAAGTTGTTCCAGGTGCGTAACTTTTTGATTTAGGTGGAAAGTGGGGTTAAACGGCCCTGCTTGTGTGAGTAATTGATCAATTAATTCTTGTGCGTTGATTAGAGGTATCCCTGGTATGTCATAGATGGGCTTATCTGGGTACAGTGTGCTGCATTGGCCTCCAACTTTTCCTAACGAATCAATTACATGAGCATTAAAACCAAGAAGACCGAGTTCGAAAACTGAAAATAGACCGACAGGACCAGCTCCTACTATCGTAACGTCTGTTTTAATAGTTTCCATGGCTAAAAGTTTCTAGAGTTTAAACATTGTTATTTGGGATGACATTTTATTCCTTAAACATATAACTTCAACAATCTTAATTCATTACTTTTTTTGACTAATTAGTTTACTTCCAATTAGAAATATTCCATATAGAAGAGCAACTACACCATATTCAATTATTGGAATGCGCAACACTTCATGAAGCGTATGTAATTGATTTCCCATGCTATAGGCAATTAAGGCAGCAATTACGAAAATTGTAAACAAGAGTGCTCGTATTCTATAACTTAAATGTAAGCCATGCATCTGTGTAATAATGAATATGGCAGCAAAGCCAAAACCAAACATGCGCCACATGTTAGCGGGTTGAGTGATAGCGACTAGTACTCCGTGAGGAATTACTAAAATTTCCAGAGTAACCGTCCACCATCGATTTACATGGGTTCGATTAAAGATAAGAATCGATTGCCAAAAGAGCATGAACATGTAGAAGAATCCGGCCAGATGCCCAATCGTCGATTCGGCGGGATGATACCAAAATGTATAAATGATCGCCCATGAGAAGAAATATCCATGGTACTCGCGAACAATTTTTATGAATCTACGATCAAATCTCACTCCTTTTCCAAATGCAAGTCCTCGTCGAGGAGCTTCGAGAATCAAAACAATCATTAACATGAGCGCAACAGAGGCGAGAGCGGTAATTTCTGGCACATCTTGAGCAAGCCCATCATAGAAAAGATGTGTTTGCAAGATATGTAGACCGATAAAGCTACCATTTACTGCTAGCATTGCCCAGTTATACCATTTGAATTCAGCTTGAAAGCCTGATTTCGAACGCCTTGCCAAGAATATAATCAGCCACACAAGAAGATTATGAAAGGCATAACCGGTCCACGCTGAAACTTGGGCAAGGGCGCTATACTCAACTAATCTCCAGGGATAAGCAAATGGAATAGTGGGCCCAATAATATCAAAAGTAAGAAGTCGGTCAGCCGTTAATGCAATTACTAGCGTTGTTCCAACCGCAAATAAAACACCAATTGATATTAACTTGCGGTTATCAGTTCTATTCATATCAAAGTTTAAGTGGTAATGAACGTAATCGCTTACCTGTCTTGCTATACACCGCATTTGCAATTGCGGCTGGTACTGGACCAATGGCAGGTTCTCCTACGCCTTGTGGCGGAAGATCACTAGGTAATAGTGTGACTTCGACTGTAGGAGCTTGCTGTAACCTCAAGAGAGGGTAATTGTCAAAGTTTCTAGCTTTGGCATTTCCATTTTCGAATATTACCTCTTCTTGAAGCGCGGATCCCACACCCCACACGATGTTACCTTCCACTTGATTGATGGCGCCATCAGGATTAATGACTTGCCCACAGTCCATGGCAGCCCAAATCCGACTCACATTTATATCATTATTGATTATATCAATTTCAGCAACTATCGCTACTACTGTACCGTAGTCAATGCAGCACGCAACTCCAAGAGGTACCCCATTTGCTTTTTTCTGTTTCCAATTACTCATTTCAGTAACGCGAATTAGTGCATTTCTTACCCTCTCATGCTTTTTCTGGTCAGATAAATGCTGCAATCTAAATCTGACAGGATCTTGATTTGCTAAAATCGACAGCTCATCAACAAAGCACTCCATTGCAAACGTGTTTGCTAGTAAACCGAGTCCTCTCCATGAAGCTGTGGGAACAGGTAGTTGTATGCGTTTAGCTTGTAAGTGAATATTCTCGATTTCATAATGGGGGTCAATACCTCGAGTTGCTGCAAAATCTGAGCCGAGAATTTTCCCAGCGATCGATGGTAGACTTGAAAGCAGAACATCACCACTCGCTTGTAGGTGGTGAAAGAATTGAATTTTGTTTTGCGCTAGCGCTCCTCTTAGCACATGTCTTGTAGCAGGTCGGAAAAGATCATGCTGGAATTCGTCTTCACGTCTCCAACCAACATGCACAGGTAACCCACTCGAATATGCAAGAATTGATGCCTCGATAGCTGATTCGGTTACTGAACGCCGGCCAAATCCGCCACCAAGATAAGTCGGTAGCACATCTATCTTGGAACTTTCAATATCGAGTTCCTGAGCAATGTTTTTTGCTATTGTATTCGGGAACTGGGTTGGTGTTTTAACACGCAGGATTTCATCATTCCCTAATTCCGCAAAGGAGGATTGAGGCTCTAGAGGGGCTGTTGATGCAAAAGGTGTTGAATAGTTTGATTCGATTATGTCATCCGACTCAAGGTGTTCGAAACTGCCTTGTTTCCTCAAAGTGATCGCATCTTCTGCAATTAACTCGAACATGGCGTCAATGCTTTCTTGGTTGACTGGGTTGTCAGGCCATTTCCAGGTGACATTAAGCGCATCTGCTGCACGCCAGGCGGCTTCTCGCGTTGTCGCGATAACACCTGCAAAATTCTTTTTTACAACTACCTTTACTACGTCTTTCATTTTTTCTGTTGCTTTACTGTCTACCGCCTCCAGGATAGCTCCAATCATTGGGGCCCGAGCAACGGCTCCAAAGTAGTTTTTGTTGTTATTAGACCGTGCATCATACGCGTATCGCGGGCTTGCAGTTAGTATGTCTCTCAAATCTAGTCTCGGCACGGATTGTCCAATCAGTTTAAATTTAGATTTTGGTTTTAATACCGTATCCTTTTCTGGCATTATCCATTCGCGATCTAATCGCGAGGCCTCACCTAATGACATACTTAAGCCACTTGAAATTCGAAAAATACCGGCCTCAAAGTACACTGTGTCGTCCAAGGCATCTGTAGCAGCTTCTTCTAACATCGTCCTATAGTTTGCGGCCAATTGACGAAGTGGCGTATATAATCCACTGACACTGGCGCTACCACCAGTACCAAAACTATCAACGGGTCCTGAAAGAGTGCTGGCCTGAAATACTTGGACAGATTCCCAGGGAATTTCTAGCTCTTCCGCCGCAATTTGACCCAAAGCAGTGTGGATGCCTTGCCCCATTTCAACTTTTGGAACGTAGACACTCAAATGATTTTGTTTAGTTAGTTTCAGCCAAAGAGTTGGTTCTTCACCAATTCCTCCGCCGGGCGGCTGTCCATCTGACAAAAAATTAAATATCTGGCGTCTTGCAAAAGGTAGACCAAATTGTAGCCCTGCTACAAGGCTACCGCCGATAACTGATCCAGCGATTAGGAAGTTTCGTCGCCCCCGCTTCATTTATGTTGATATTTGAGAGTAGCTACTTGCTGTTTCTACGGCACGACTTAGGCGGGAATAACAACCGCAACGACAATAATTTTTTGTGAGCGCAGCTTTTATTTGTTTTTTTGTCGGCTTTGGGAATTTATCCAGAAGAGCGACTGCTACTAGCATTTGACCTGACATACACCAACCGCATTGAGGTACCTGTTCATCAATGAAGGCTTTTTGTACGGGGTGTAAAGTGTTTTTACTTTTTAATCCCTCAACGGTGCGAATATTTTTTCCATTTGTAGCCGATTTCAAGGTCGTAATACAGCTACGAGTAGGTTCACCATCGATTAGAACAGTGCAGGCGCCACATATCCCAACTCCACACCCAAAGCGGGTACCAACTAGTCCCAAGTCGTCACGAAGAAACCAAAGTAATTTTCTGTCCTTAACCTTCGGATCTACATCATAGGTTTGATTATTAATTTTTAATTTCATTCTTTCTGTTTTCTCTCAATGGAAAAGTCATGCTGATAGTTTAGTGGCGACAAATAATCAGTAATTAAGACGGACAGAGACATTTTCACCATCGGCAATTTGGATAGCTGCTTTTGAGAATTGAGGCATCGCCCGAGGTTCATAATTGTTACTGAACGCGAAACCTTCTTTTGGACGCCAAAAAAGACCCGTATTCAATTTCCCATCTCCATTTTCATCATGATAGACACTTGCTGCCATTTTTCCACCTCTAAAATTTTCTAGTGTCACGGATACACTTCCTTTTTTTGCGGGAATTATAAGGTGTTCTAAAATTTGATCATCTTTTAACCAACTTTCTGCATCGAGAAAAATTCTGATGTCGATGGATCCTCTGTTATGCTGAATTCCGGTTACTATAAAGTTCACATCTGCAGAGCAATATGGAGAAATAATGGTTAGCAGGGCGATCGCTACCAAAGATTTCTGTAATTGATTTTTCATGTGTAAATTAAGCCTGATTGGTTCCAGTGTTTTTTTGCCACATTGCAAGTAGCGCTCTTTAAAGTCTATCGTTTCGTATCTTTAGTGAATTTCTTGTGAATATCGTTTATCAAATATGAATTAATAGCAGTCACTTTAGTCACGATTTTTTAAAAATTTTAAAAGTCTAAAAATGGAACAACTGAAAGATCGCCCAAAAAACGAAAAGGAGCCATAACGGCTCCTTTTCATGTTACAACTATAAGAACAAGGTTAGGCGCGTTTACTATAGGCCCACCACAAGATACCTAAGGCAACTAAGCCAACCAGCCCTTCACTGCCTAGAGTCTGTACAAATCCAACTACACTTCCCAGTATATCCATCGGTAGGAATGGGATAGCGCCCGAGTCATCTCCGAAGAGAATTTGCAGAATTACGCCTAGGGCAATTACAGCAATGCCTAGCTCAGCAATTGAACCTACCCAGCGACGAATTGAGTCTATAAAGTGCACTTTTATTTCACCTCTCTAGGTGTATATTGGGAACGGAAGAATATCCTGATATACTAAAAACGTCAAGATATTGTGTTTGATATTGGCACTAGAAACAACATATCGTGTGTAAATACAACAGATCTGACTAATTATCGCTCCGAAATTAAGCAGATGTAGTGGTTACTGTCAGGGAGTATTAGCTCCATAACTGAACAAAATCAAACCAAATTTCAAGTTTTTACTTAAAAAATCGTTAGTAGTGTCTCGCAATTTGATATGAATTAAAGTTTTTGCCTAAATTAACTTGTTTAGTGTATCAGTTATCTCAGAATCGGAAATTTCCAAAATGGGAAGTTTAACTAGTGCTGATATTCGGGTTTTCAGCAAATCAAATGCTTTTTCGAAGGCTACCATTTGTTATCGCCATTATCTAGAATAGTTGCTGGATCAGGAATACTCCAATGAGTCCGGATTGGTTCTTCGTGCCATACAGGGCATATCTCGATGGCAACATGGTTAAAGACCGTAATTACTAAATCTAGTTTGAGGTCATTAGGGTCTGAGAATTCATCTGAGGATTTTGACTGGAGATTGCCTGTAGGACAATCTTTTGTTTTAAGTAATTTGATTGCCAGAGGATTCACCGCATAGGAACAAAGTGTTGTATTTCTTTTTTTTGCATTAATTCATTATAGGTTGTGTAAATAAAAATGGCGCCCATGTGTAAGAAACCCTCGCCATAAACGTTTTATCAGTTTATAAGAATGTAAAAATCTAATGTAATAATGCGCTAGATCATAGATCTTTGTATGACAGAAATGTTACGGAAAAAATTGTACAATTTGTGGAAAATTGTGTTTTTTTCATGGGAATCTGTTATGCGTTAGAATTTCTGTAATGAAATTGAAACAAACGTTTGATTAAATAACTTTTTTAGAATTAAATCGAATGGGAGTTTATTTTGTCTCCAAAGATTTTAGTTGTAGAAGATGACCAAGCGATTCGCGAGATGTTGCGGTTTGTGTTGCAGCAGAAGCATTTTTATACCCTAGAGGCGGAAAATGCGGAGCAAGCCTTTAGACTAATACATGATAGATCACCTAGCTTAGTTTTGTTGGATTGGATGTTGCCAGGTATGAGTGGAGTGGATTTGGCTCGGCAATTAAAGGAAGCAAAAGAAACCAGTAACCTACCAATTATCATGATAACTGCAAAAGGTGAAGAGGAAGATATGGTGAGGGGTCTAGATAGTGGTGCTGACGATTATGTTACAAAACCTTTTTCGCCACGTGAGCTCGTGGCTCGGATACGAGCTGTATTGCGACGCGCTGTTCCACACAAAAATAATGAGCCGGTTGAAATTAGTGGGCTCATGTTAGATCCCGCGACTCACCGAGTGACAATTGACGAAGACTTAGTAGAGATGGGTCCTACAGAGTTTCGACTTCTTCATTTTTTTATGACTCACCAAGATCTTGTGTATAGCCGAAGCCAATTACTAGACTGGGTTTGGGGGACGAATTCTTTTGTTGAAGAGCGAACTGTTGACGTCTATGTAAGAAGGCTGCGCAAAGTACTAGAACTGGAACAGTACGACAAAATGCTCCAAACGATCAGAGGTGTTGGCTATAGATTTTCGCAACACGCTGCGTGAAGAATTTTAAGAACCTTTGGTATTCTGAATTTAGCGTAGTTTTGTTAGTGATTCTTGCGTCAGGATTTTTTGGCCTGCTATTCGATTTTCTATTTGAATTTCTTTTTTTTGGGTCCTTATTACTTGTTTTTGTGTATTTTCTGCAGTTTGGTTTGATAGTCTATGATGCCAGTACAGAGGAGAGACTAGATAGAAAGTTATTCTATTTAACTCCATTTGCACGGCGTTGGTTCACTATTGTTCGAAACAATAGAAACCTCGTAAATCGCCTCGAACTGAGTGTTGCTAGATATAAAGGTCGCGTGGCGAAACGGAAATTAAGAATGGCCACAGCTGTAAGAGGCTTTCGTGATTCATTATCAGTGATGTCAGACGCTATTGTTTTAGTTGATCGTCAGAACCGAATTGATTGGTGGAATCCAGCAGCTTCAGAATTACTTGGATTGTCCAGATCTATAGACCGTAATAAACCTTTAAAGTCATTATTCAATGGAGAAGAATTTGAAAAATTTGTGTCCAATTACGAAGATGATGACTCAATTGAATTACGTTCTCCTACTTCCGAAGATGCTCTTTTATCGCTTCGGCTCACTCCCTACGGTAGAGATAGATTAATTTTACAAGCTCGGGATGTAACACGAATAAAACACTTAGAGCAGGTCCGTCGCGATTTTGTTGCGAATGCCTCTCATGAACTTAGGACGCCACTCACTGTAGTTCATGGATATCTTGAAACAATGATGGACAACCCGGAATCCGTTAAAGACAATCTTTCAGATGTGTTAAGTCAAATGCATCTGCAAACAGTCAGGATAAAGGTTTTGGTGGAAGATATGTTGACTTTGTCGCGATTGGACCAGTCATTTAGTCATGATGTTCAGATTATTTCCATGGAACCTCTTTTAAGAGAGGTTTTAGTGGAAGCAAAGATTCTTAGCGGAGTAAAGCAGCACAACTTCATTCTTGATGCAGTTTCCGGTTACAAAATACATGCCAATTTAGAAGATTTGCGCAGTTTGGTGACAAACCTGATATCGAATGCGATCCGTTACACACCAGCTGAGGGTACTATTGACCTTATGTGGTGGATAGATGATACAGGCGCTTACTTTGCGGTCCGTGACAATGGGATTGGTATCGAAGCCGAACACTTGTCGCGCATTACAGAACGCTTTTACCGTGCGAATGTAGCTGAATCTCGCGCATCAGGTGGTACTGGTCTAGGTTTAGCTATTGTAAAAAACGTCATGGAAGTCTTGGGTGGAGAGCTTTCGATAACTTCAAAACCAGCCTCCGGGAGCACATTTACGTGTTTTTTTCCTCTATCATGCATCGAGCATGAGACCACCCAGCCAGAAATCCGCCCCAATTAGTGAATTGTCATAATTCTGTAATATTTATTTAATAGTCTAGTAAACGACGATATTTAATCTGAGTCCTGTCAAATTGACCAATTGGATGCCTTTGACATGAAAAGGTGATGAACTTGCGATTACAGATGACCGGTTCGTCACTAATTGAAAACTCAGATCAATAAAAAGGAGTGAAGACTATGAAGTATCAGAAATGGCTTATGATCTCTTTGTTGTTCGGTTTATCGTTACCGATTTCAACAGCTTTTGCACGCGATTATATCAGTATCGTTGGATCCTCTACGGTTTATCCGTTTTCGACAGTTGTTGCTGAGGTTTTTGGAAATAAAACTGATTATAGAACGCCTACTGTTGAGGCAACTGGGTCGGGCGGGGGAATGAAATTATTTTGCTCGGGGATTGGTATTTCTTATCCTGATATAACGAATGCGTCACGTCGAATGAAGAAATCAGAACAGGAGAAATGTTTTGCAGCAGGAATCACCGATATTGTTGAAATAAAAATCGGCTATGATGGAATCGCAATTGCAAACTCCAAGCAAGCGGCTCAGCTTGAATTAACAAGCAAGGATATTTTTCTTGCCTTGGCTAAAAATGTCCCCAATCCAGATGGCAGTGAATCATTAGTAGAGAATCCCTATAAAACCTGGAAGGACGTAAATGTGTTGTTGCCGGCTATCGCCATTGAGGTGCTTGGGCCGCCACCAACATCTGGTACTCGTGACGCATTCGCAGAATTGGCTCTTGAAGGTGGATGTAAGAAGATCGGATGGATTAAAGCAATGAAAGGCATTGATAAAAACGCCTATAAGGCACTTTGCCATACTATACGAGAGGATGGTGCGTATGTGGAGGCTGGTGAAAACGACAATTTGATAGTTCAGAAATTGGTTGCAAATCCGGATGCCTTGGGGATTTTTGGTTATAGCTTTCTTGATCAGAATACTGATAAGATCCAGGGCTCTTTAGTGGACGGTGTTGAACCTGAATTTGATGCGATCGCTACGGGAGAATACCCCGTTGCCCGACCTCTTTATTTTTATGTGAAAAAAGCTCATGTTGGAGTAATCGGTGGTATAGAAGAATTTCTCAATGAATTCGCTAGTGAGGCCGCATGGGGCGATGAAGGGTATTTGACCGATAAGGGCCTTATTCCAATGCTAAATGAAGAGCGAGCCAAATTTTTCTCTAACGCAGTTGGGCTCTCGAATATGCCTATTTTGTGATGATCTTAGAATTTCTCACGGTAGTTTCAGGGAAATGAAAAATGGCTCTTGAAAACAGACGTCATTTGTATTTTTATAGGTTCATTTTCCCATGATTTGGACATTATTATTGATATTGTTGCTAGGATCGACTCTTTACTATTTCTTGGGGAAACGGAAGGCACTTTTGTTGGCAGGAGGCCGGTCTCGTGACCTTAAATCTCGACCAAACTATTATGGTGTGTATGCGTTGCTATGGAGCGGCTTGCCGGCTATCGTCGTCTTGTGTATTTGGTTAGCGCTTGATGGCACAGTAATTACCCATATAACTCTCTCTTTGCTACCAGAGGTAGGTCGTGAGATGTCTCAGACCGAATTGGATCTTTTTGTGGTTGACGTTCGTAATTTAGTTGATGGTAATGCATTTGCTGGGCGCTCAAATGAATCAGCCCAAAAAGCCGCGGAGTATTACAAGCATTTTGAGACAATTAACCACGCAGCTTTAGCGGTGGTGACGTTGATTATTGCAGTATTATTTGGAACAATTGCGATGCGCAGGATTCGTATTGATCAAGCTGCGCGCGTGACGGTCGAAAAAGTACTTAATGTAGCGCTGATTTTTTGTTCTACGGTAGCGATCTTTACAACTATAGGTATAGTCTTATCTGTTTTGTTTGAATCAATACGATTTTTTCGTTTGGTACCTTTAACAGAATTCTTTTTTGGTACCCAGTGGTCGCCTCAGTTAGCAATTCGGGAAGATCAAGTAGGATCTTCTGGAGCATTTGGCGCAATTCCGGTTTTTACCGGGACTCTGATGATCACATTGATCGCGATGTTAGTGGCGGTTCCGATCGGATTATTGTCAGCAATTTACCTTTCTGAATATGCCACCCCACGTTTTCGTGTGATTGCGAAACCGATACTGGAAATATTAGCTGGTGTTCCAACAGTAGTTTATGGTTTTTTTGCGGCCCTTACGGTTGCACCTTTTCTTCGCGGCTTGGGGGAGTCAATTGGAATAAGTGTATCGTCTGAAAGCGCGTTGGCTGCAGGAGTTGTTATGGGTGTAATGATCATTCCATTCGTATCTTCTTTGTCGGATGATGTTATCAATGCTGTTCCACAGTCGCTAAGAGATGGATCTTTGGGCCTTGGAGCGACCCGATCGGAAACAGTGCGTCGCGTCATTTTCCCTGCAGCCCTGCCAGGTATTGTTGGTGGGATTCTTCTTGCTGTGTCGCGTGCCATTGGTGAGACCATGATAGTTGTGATGGCCGCTGGTTTAGCGGCAAATTTAACTGTGAATCCATTGGAGGCAATGACCACAGTCACTGTACAGATTGTTACTTTACTCATTGGAGATCAAGAATTTGATAGCGCTAAGACATTAGCAGCGTTTGCTCTTGGATTGATGTTATTTCTTGTTACTCTTCTTCTTAATGTGATTGCACTGCGTGTGGTTCGTCGTTACCGAGAGCAATATGAATAAGCAACAACTTAACATTTCGCAGGCTTCAGGTTCTGAGGTTACAGAAAAAATTAGAAGTGGATTGGATAAACGTTATCGGAGTGAGCGGCGTTTCCAAATGTTTGGTTTTGGATCTATTGTATTGGGTCTTCTTGCTTTGATTTTTCTTTTTTTCAGTATCGTGAGCAAAGGTTACAGCGCATTCCAGCAAACTTATGTTCAACTTTCAATCGTCTTGGAGGAATCGGTTCTTGACCCTGAAGGTACAAACAACAAAGAAACCTTGAGAAATGTAGATTATGGTTCGATAGTGAAAGCCAGTATGCGTGGTGAATTTCCAGAAGTAACAAAACGGCGGGACAAACGGGCGCTCTATAGTTTACTAAGCCCAAGTAGCGCTTATCATTTGCGAGATACTGTCTTGTCTGATCCAGGCCTTGTTGGATCAGAAATAGAATTGTGGTTTCCTGCTGATGATGATATCGACATGCTCAACAAAGGTCACATTGATCGTTCAGTACCCGAGAGTCAACGCAGGGTAACAGATCAGAAAATAGCTTGGATAGACAAGCTGACTTCAGAGGGGCGTGTAAAGAAGCGTTTTAACTGGATATTTTTTAATTCCGGAGATTCAAGGGAGCCAGAGCTTGCAGGTATTGGTGGTGCTCTCATTGGGTCATTGTTGACCTTAATAGTGACTCTTTTGTTATCTTTTCCAGTAGGAATGGCTACCGCAATCTATCTAGAAGAATTCGCACCAAAGAATCGATGGACAGATCTAATCGAGATAAATATAAATAACCTCGCAGCTGTGCCATCCATCGTTTTTGGATTGCTCGGGCTAGCCGTGTTTTTAAATTTTTTCCATCTTCCTCGATCTGCACCGATTGTTGGTGGTTTAGTGCTTACTCTGATGACGTTGCCGGTTGTAATTATTGCAGGTCGTGCTGCTTTGCAATCAGTTCCACCATCAATCCGAGAAGCGGCTCTTAGTATGGGCGCCTCAAGAATGCAAGCAACATTTGATCATATTTTGCCATTGGCGGTGCCTGGTATGTTGACTGGTACTATTATTGGTATGTCTCGGGCGCTGGGTGAAACTGCGCCACTATTAATGATCGGTATGGTTGCTTTTATCGTTGACATCCCGGGGAGCTTCACCGATCCTTCAACAGCTCTACCAGTCCAAATTTATCTTTGGTTAGACAGTCCAGAGCGGGCTTTTGTGGAGAAGAGTTCAGCAGCAATTATGGTTCTATTGCTATTTTTGATTACAATGAATTCTCTTGCGGTGTTTTTGCGAAGCAAATTCGAGCAACGCTGGTGAACAATGTAATAGTATGGCAACATATAACTAGAGATTCCGATATTTATGACTACGAACAACTCATCTCTAGAAAATAAAGAACACAAAGAAATTGATAGTGTTCTTAATAGTTCTTATCCTCGTGAGCATCGGAGTACAGTTGGCATGTATGAAAGTAAAACACCGAGGATGAAATGCCGAAATCTGAATGTTTTCTATGGTGAAAGCCAAGCAATTTTCGATGTTTCCCTTGATATAGGTAAGCACGAAGTGATCGCAATGATTGGGCCTTCTGGTTGCGGAAAGTCGACTTTAATTCGTTGCCTTAATCGGATGAACGACACCATTCCAGCCTGTCGTGTCACCGGTACAATAGAAATGGATGGTGAGGATATTAATAAGAAAGATGTTGATGTGGTGTTGTTACGCTCTAGGGTCGGAATGGTATTTCAGAAACCAAATCCTTTCCCTAAGTCGATTTACGAGAATGTTGCTTACGGACCAAGAATTCATGGGTTAGCAGATAACCGCGATCACTTGGATGAGATCGTTGAGACTTCGTTAAAAAGAGCAGGTTTGTGGAAAGAAGTTGTTGACCGGATGAGTGAGCCTGGTACTGGATTGTCTGGTGGGCAACAGCAGCGACTGTGTATTGCACGAGCGATTGCGGTGAGTCCTGAAGTAATATTAATGGATGAGCCATGCTCTGCCCTAGATCCGATTGCCACCGCGCGAATTGAAGAATTAATCGATGAATTGCGTCATAATTATGCAATTGCAATTGTAACTCATTCAATGCAACAGGCAGCACGAGTCTCTCAACGAACCGCTTATTTTCACTTGGGAAATTTAATAGAAGTCGGTGAGACTGAGCTAATTTTTACTAGCCCTCGTCATCAACTTACAGAAGATTACATTACAGGTCGATTCGGTTAATTATTTTTATAGGAGACATATTTTGGTAGATCCAAAAGAAGGTCACATTGTCAAACGATTTGATGAAGAGATGCAGGAACTGCATGATATGGTGCTGAAAGCGGGAGGTTTAGTGCGTGATCAGATTCGTCGTGCTGTAAGAACTCTGCAAGATGAGGATGCAAATGCAGCAAGGTCAGTCATTGCCCGAGATGCAAAAGTAAATGCGGTTGATAATCAGGTTGAAAGCGCAATTGAACAGATTCTAGCAAGGCGTCAACCGATGGCATCTGATCTTAGGGAAATTATCTCTATCGGTAAAATAATCGGCGATCTCGAACGTGTTGGGGATGAAGCTATAAAAATAGCTCGTCTAACCATTCATTTTTTTGAAACTGATTCGAGTGCACCGAATTATCAGTTATTGCAAGGAATGTCGGGTACCGCTCGTTTGGTAGAAAGAATGTTGCAGGAATCACTTGATGCGTTTGATCAAAGGGATGTACAGAAAGCGTGTGAAGTGATTCGTCTGGATATGGAGCTCGATGGAGAGTTTAGAACATCTTTGAGACATCTTATGACTTTCGTCTTAGAAGATGCTAGAACGATTGGTCATTTTATTGATGTAGTTTTGGGTGTACGAGCTCTTGAGAGAATTGGTGGGCATGCCAAGAATATCGGTGGCCGAGTTATCTATGTTGCGACTGGTTTAGATGTGCGTCATGAAGACTACGAAACCATTGTCCAAGAACTTGGATTAACTTAAGGATTTCTCGGCTAGGATTGATTTTTCTCTATCTCTCAAGGACAGTCCCACCGATTACGCGATCTTTTGATTAGGTCTGGGCTAAAGATAACTGATGGGATTAATTTCTATAGTCAAACGATCAGGTGCCTCAGGTTATGGTTCATCCACTACAGCTGAGCAAGTTACAGATGGGCTAGATCTGAGAGATAAGATTTACATTGTGACAGGATGTAATTCTGGTTTGGGCAAAGAAACCGTCAGGGTTTTGGCTCTGAGAGGAGCTAGCGTGTTTGCTTTGTCAAGGACATTCGATAAGGCTCAGCGAGTAGCTGACGAAATTAGTGGCTTAATTTTTCCCATCGAATGTGATTTGTCAGAACCTAGAAGTATTCGGTCTGCGATTAGTTGCATTAGGAAGGAAAATGTTGAAATTGACGGACTGATCGCTAATGCAGGCATTATGGCTCTCCCAAAACTCAACACGAAATACAATCTTGAACTGCAGTTTCTTACAAACCATGTTGGTCATTTTATTTTAGTTACGGAACTTCTGAATAACCTGAAAGAACAAGGTCGAATAGTGATGGTCTCTAGTGCGGCACATGAAATGGTTCGTTCTAATGGCATCAATTTTGATAACCTTTCAGGTGATTATGGATATTCTCCTTTTGGATCATATGGGCAATCCAAACTTTGTAACTTACTTTTTGCGAGACATCTTGCGACTCGTTTAAAAAACTCTGGACGAACATCAAATGCCGTGCATCCTGGAGTAATATTAACCCCACTAATTAAGAATGTGAGCCCTATCATGCGAATCGCCGGGAATATAGTAAGCCCAATTTTTATGAAGAATGTTGAGCAGGGGGCAGCGACACAGGTCTACGTAGCCACAAATCCAAATCTTAATAATACAACTGGAAATTATTTTGCTGACTGCAATATAAAACGACCAAGTCCATTAGGAAGTGACGTAGCTTTGGCGACCGAGCTTTGGGATAGAACTGAGACTATCGTTGATAGTTTACCATGATTATTTGTCTAGAAAACAGCTTCGAGTGGAGGTTAATTCTAGGTTATTGAATATTTTTGTGACGAAATCGAATGTTATAAAATTTGAATCGATAGATAAATTATTTTGAAGTAGACTTAAACAGTTATTTTTCGGGCCAACCAAACATTCGTACTAGACAAAATATTTTTTTGCACAATAAGAATGAATGAAGAAAAATTTTTAGATCAGACTAATGAACCAGTATCCGACTTTCTTGAGAAAGATGAATTTTGGTTATATGATTTACGTGTTGAGGTAGTGCAGGGCGATAAGCCCCTTATTTGCAATCATGAAGTGGGTGCTTATTTTGTGGTGGAAGGTGAAAATCTTGTATTTAAGGAAGGCCAAAATTTCCCAATGTATTCGATTTGGGCTGTTTTGCCTTTTCTTCCAGCCAAACAGCGTAATACAGATGGTAACGATTGGATGACCACAGATTCTGAAATTGCATGCCCAGATCCTTATTGCGGCGGGTTATTTCGTATTACAAGGATTGGGCGACGAAAATTTAGACTCTCTGAAACAACAGGCCTTCCTTTGCTTCGTGGTACTCCGTATTGGGATGGAGCTAGCGGTGGATAGTAACACAAGGCCTGGAAACCGAAGTAAAACTGTAGCATTGCGCCACGATTATAGTATTTCACGAGTCATTAATGGTGGATGGCAATTAGCTGGGGGGCATGGCCCAATTGATCGAAGTTCTGCAGTTGAAGGTTTCGAACAATTTTTGTTTTCTGGTGTCAATACTTTCGATTGTGCTGATATCTATGACGGAGTTGAAACTATGCTTGGCGAGTTTGTTGCTAATATTCGGAAAAAGTATAGTGATGAGATCGCGAGCCAAATAAAAATACATACAAAATTTGTACCGGACCTTAATGAGCTAGCCACTTGCGATGAAATTTATGTAGAAAAAATTATTGATAGGTCATTAAATCGTTTAAAAGTTGATCAATTGCATCTAGTTCAGTTTTTTTGGTGGGACTTATCTATTGGTTCTCCAGTAACGGTTATGTCTTCGTTAAAGCGTCTACAAGAAAAAGGAAAAATTCGTTATCTGGGTATTACTAATTGGGATGCTAAAGATGTGAAATTATTTTTAGATGCGGGGATGGAAATTGTATCTGCGCAAGTACAATACTCAGTTTTAGATCAGCGACCAAAAAATAATCTGGTCGCTTGGTGTGAAAAGAATGATGCTAAGTTGTTATGTTATGGCACACTTGCGGGAGGGTTTCTTAATGAATCTTGGTTAGGAGTGCCAGATCCAGGCTTTACATTCGAAAATCGTTCATTAATTAAATACCGCCTTATTATTGATGAATTCGGAGGTTGGGCTTCATTCCAAAATTTACTTTTAACCCTAGAGAAGTGCGCAAAAAAGCATAATCGTTCAATAAGCGCGATTGCTACTCGGTATGTTCTCGAACAACCTCAAGTAGCAGCAGCAATCATTGGGTCTCGCAGTGCGGCTAGATTGACAGATACTCTTTCCGTTTATGATTTTGAGCTTGATTCAGAAGACCATGCGTTGATTGAGATAATACTCGATGAAAGCAAGGGTCCCAATGGTCCTGTGTATGGCCTCGAGAGTGACAGAAAGGGGCGGCATGGGTCAATTATGAAATATAATCAAAGCAATCTTTAGGTTTCGTTTAGCGCAAGTCACCTAATACCGAATTTAACGCTGTTAAGCTTGCAGCCCCTAGTTTTTTACTACGATCTGATGACCATCCAGTAAATTCATTTTTAGAGTGTTCTGCATCTTTGAATGGTTGTTCTACAAGAATACTTAAACATTGGTATTTTTCGCCGATATAATTCCATGCCATTCTTAGGTCAGGGTTTTGAGGGGGGCCGCCAGGGTATTCGTAACCTCTTTTGTAGTCAGGATTTGCTATTTGGAGCCCCTCCTGAAATTTTCGAAAATTTCTTATCATTCGATTAGTCACCGATGGCACCTCAAGAGGCCCCCCTAAAAATACGTATGGAAGCTCTTCTTCTCCATGGACATCCATAAAAAAATCGACCCCAGTTTCACTCATCTTTTCTTGAACCATTAAAACTTCTGGACTTTCCTCATAACTTGGATTAACCCACTGCCGGTTTAGATCCACATTTGATCCATTTCTGCGGGTTCGACCATCCCATGCGCCGTCGGGATTCATGCAAGGGACGATGAAAAAGGTTGCTTCATCAATAATTTTTCTAACGAGCGGATCTTCGTCATCTGTGAGTCGTAGTAGCAACCCCTCAGCAAACCATTCAGCCATGGTTTCGGATGGATGTTGTCGTGCGCATATCCAGCACGATTTTTTTTGTTTTTCATGGCTTCCGACAGTTATAAGTTCAATCTCATGACCGTTCTTTGTTTTTCCCAGTACTTCTAGAGATGTTTGTGAAGATGTGAGAGCCGTTGCTATTAGATTAGAATGTTGATCCCTTGTATATGGAGCGAAACTAGCAAAATAAATCGCATCTCTAGTCGGTTTATAGCTGATTTCTATAACACCATTTTTGAATGTAGTGGGAACCCTAAACCATTTCACTCGGTCATAAGATGCACAAGCCGAGTAATTAACCCAAGGGCCAGGAATGTCGCTATTTTTTCGTTCATCTAACCTAAAGGCATCGCCTGCATTGAGGAATTGGATTCGGCATATTTCGCTTCGGACACCAGTTAGACGAAAGTAGAACCAATATAATTCGCCACCTACCGGATCAGCTTCAAGTTCCAGCAGGATTTCTTCCGGTGACTCTACTTTTACGCAGTTTATACTGCCTCCGTCAAAATCGGATGTTATATTAATGGCCATATATTTGTTAATAAAATATTAAATTATTATATAAAACAGTATTTTAAATTATTAATCTAGAAATAATATTATTATATATAGGTTATTTCAAAATTGTTGCACAATTTATTGTTCTATTTTTCTTCAGGAACTTGGATAATATGTAGTTAATAGACGTTGCTGTCTATGTGACTTAAGTGATAGTCAGTCTGATATCTTATTATAAGATGCAAAAAGGAGGAAAGCTGTGAAAAAAGATTTATTTTCGTTCAAAGAAGGCCTAAGCCGGCGACAGTTTTTGCAACTCAGCGCAAATGCTGGGTTATTGATGGCTGTAACATCAGAGACTGTGTTTGCTGATGGCCATGATGAGCTAGTGGTTGCGATACCTGCAGATACTGGGGGTTGGGATCAGGATTACCTGGCGTTTGATCTTGTAGGGTTAGCGCTGTTTAAGAACTGTTATCCATATATGATCAACTACGGTGTCAAGGCTTCAGGTAACTCTTTGGTTATGGACACTGATAGTATTATCCCTGTGTTTGCTGAATCATGGGAAAGCGATGCAGCTGGCCAAGTGTGGACTTTAAAGATCAGAAAAGACATTAATTTTCCGAGTGGAAATCAGCTGACAGCTCACGACGTGAAATGGTCTAAGGATCGCGCATTTGCTGCTCAAGCAAACGTTGCTGGTATCTATCGGATGATTGGTTTGACCGAATCAGATCAGGTAGAGGTGATTGATGACTACACTGTACGTTTTAAGCAGTCTCAGCCCAGCAGTCTATCATCACACATTCAGGTCATTTGTTTGTACGTGTTTGATTCAGAAGAGTTGAAGAAGCATGCGACTACCGATGATCCCTGGGCCATCGAGTGGACCACAAAAAATCCACAACATGGAGGTGCTTACAATGTTGCGTCCTATACCCCAGGCCAGGAAATAGTGCTCGAGGCGAATCCGAATTATCCTTTAGATCAGCCAAGAGTAAAGCGAGTTCGACTTCAAGTTGTGCCATCGGCTGCCAACCGACGTTTACTTCTTGAAAAAGGTGAGGTCGATATTGGAATTGGCTTATCTAGGCGTGATATTGATGATCTTCGGGACAAATCTGGAATTAGTGTCATATCAAGCCCAAGTAATGAGTGGGTTTTTATGCCGATGTCTGCAACTGTTCCACCATTAGATAATCCGAAGGTGCGGCAAGCTTTAGCTCATGCTGTTCCATACGACGCCATCATCGATAACGTATTTAATGGCAACGCTCGTCGTTCAACTAGTCCGGTGCCTCTTGATATGCCGGGACATTCGTCAGGCGGTTATCCATTCCAATATGATCTCGATAAAGCTCGTGCTCTTCTTGCTGAGGCTGGACACGAAAATGGTTTCGAAGTTGAAATCGCAATAATGGCTGGTGATGTAGAGCAGGAACGTATGGCCGTTATTGTTGGCAGTTCTTTTAGGGAGATCGGTATTACGCTGAATATTAGTGCGCTAGATCCCGGAACATTGTTTCAGCGCCGCACTGAGAAATCTATACCACTACAAATAGCGAGTGGCCAAATGTGGGTGAATGATATTGAGTATTTGCTTGCTACCAGTTTGACACCCGGTGGATTTCTTAATTATGCGGGTTATGATAATGCGAGAGTACAAGAAATTTTTCTTGAACTAAATAGCTTAGCAGATGACTCTGCTCGCGCGGTCTTGTTTGAAGAATTGCAGGGTATTCTTGCTAATGATGTCCCCTGGCTTGTATTGGCGCAACCTAATTTTGACTTACCTGTTTCCTCGAGGGTATCGGATTGGGTGCAGCCAGTAGATGGCTTATTCAGACTCGAATACCTCGCAATGTAGTTATTTGACTTAAAAGAAATTAAGTTGGGTAGTGTGCGTGTTATCGCACTGATTCTGAGGCGTTTACAGCGACTGATCCCGGTATTGATCGGGGTCAGTGTGCTGTGTTTTGCCTTAATTCGCGTATTACCTGGAGATCCTATTCTTTCAATAGTTCCTGAAACAGCTACTGCTGAGGATATTCAAAGAATGAGGGTAAAGTATGGACTTGATAAGTCCATTGGTGCCCAGTATTTTGAATATATGAAAGGAGTGTTGCAGGGCAATTTCGGGACATCCATTCAGACTAATCGTCCAGTATTTGAACAAATTCGTGAAAGACTTCCGAGAACCTTGGAGCTTATCGGTTATGGGTTTCTGTTTGCGCTAATCCTATCGCTTTTTCTTGGGTTTGTGAGCGCAGCTAAAGTCGGGAAATCTGCAGATCATACGTCTCGATTAGTGGTTCTTATTGGTAACTCATTACCTGAATTTTGGTTCGCATTGGTCCTAATTTTGGTGTTTTTTGGATGGCTTGATTGGGCTCCGGCGCCCATCGGTAGAATCGACAGTAATCTAGGATTTCAGCCGATTACTGGTTTTCTTACATTAGATGCTCTTATCACTGGAAATTGGGAAGCTTATCGTTCAGCATTAAGCCATCTTATTCTTCCCGTTATAACTCTTGGTATTGTTGGCGCTGCACCAATGATGCGCTCCGTTAGGGCATCAGCATTGGAAGTCATGGGTTCACCTGGATATCGTTGTGCGGTAGCGCACGGCATGAAATCAGGCGAACTTTTCTGGAAATATGTGTTTCGTGAATCAATCGTTCCACTACCAGTATTAGCGGGACTCATCTTTGGGAACCTCATTGGAGGCAGTGTATTGATTGAGTATGTTTTCTCATGGCAGGGGTTTGGACAGTGGGCTTTGCGAGGACTGTTATTGCGGGATTATCCGGTTATACAGGGTTTCGTTTTAGTTACAGCCCTATTTTATGTAATTATTTTTTTAATAGCTGATATTTTGCAGGCGGTATTAGATCCAAGGGTGAGAGTCTAATGTATCAGCTCGGATTATCAGTCACAACGAAGAGAAAGAGTCCTGGTGCGATGCTGATTTTGGTTGGTAGCTCGATTATTGTATTAATGTCGTTAATTTCAATATTTGCGCCATGGATTACCCTTTGGAGTCCAACAGAAATAGATTTTTCAGCATTCTTAGCTGAACCTAGCTCTAAACATTGGTTTGGCACTGACGGAAATGGTATGGATGTTTGGAGTCGTATTGCTCATGGAGCCCGTCTCGACCTTAGCATTGGCATAGTATCGGTACTTATTGCTGTTTGTCTTGGCGGCTTGCTAGGCGCGATCGTTGGTTACATCGGAGGTTGGATTGATTCTATTGCGATGCGCTTTACTGACATTTTGCAAGCATTTCCACCTTTTATATTAGCCCTCACAGTATCAGCAATGTTTGGTCGAGATTTCATCCATCTTGTATTGGCCATTGGGCTTGTTTTTACCCCAGCTTATATACGTTTAATGCGAAGTGAAGTTCGAGCGGTTCGAGAAAGAATGTTCATCGAAGCAGCCGAATGCGCTGGAAACAATATGACACGAATATTGTTTAGGCATTTGTTGCCGAATGCTTTACGCCCTTTGTTAGTTATTGCGCCATTGAACTGCGGTTGGGCGATGCTAACTTTAGCTGGTCTTTCATTCTTGGGCTTAGGTGTCCCAATTCCAGAAGCAGAATGGGGTTCAATGATTAGCACAGGTGCAGCTGATGTGGTGGGGGGACGTTGGTGGACTTCAGTATTTCCTGGATTGGTACTTTTTCTTAGCGTCTTAGGATTCAATTTGATTGGAGAGGGTTTCCTGGAAAGGAGCAATCAAAGACAATGACGGGAACTGAATTATATGTAGACAGTCTTTCAGTATCCCTTACTGGATCACACGGTAAGGTCGTAGCCTTGACTGATGTCAGCTTCAAAGTTTTACCTGGTGAAGTGGTCGGATTGGTGGGTGAGAGCGGTGCTGGAAAAAGTATGATCGCCCGTGCGATTGCCAATCAACTGCCTAATAATGCTGATATTTCGGGACGCATTTTTATGGATGGCATAGATTTGTTGACCAGTAGAGCAGAACATATGGATTTACATAATAAGGTTAATGCAGCGTTATGTTTTCAAAATCCACGACTAGCTCTGAGTCCTACTCGAACAATCGGAAAACAAATCGCCGATCGTCTTCGTAAGCATAAAAATTTATCAAATAAAAAGATGTCTGACGATGTATATGAACTTTTAAGAAGTGTCGGTATTCGTGATCCGGAGCGGATGTATAAATTGTTTCCTCACGAATTATCCGGTGGCATGTGTCAGCGCGCTATGATTGCATTGGCTCTTGCCTGTCATTCATCTGTTTTATTAGCTGATGAACCAACAACTGGATTAGATGTTACTTTGACAAGAGAAATATTGGATTTGTTTCGACAAATGGCTGATCGCGATCATCGGCAAGTTTTGTTGATTTCGCATGACATTGCCGCTATTGCTTCAATTTGTGATCGTCTACTAGTTCTCTATGCAGGAGTGTTGATAGAGGCAGGATCAACTCTAGATGTGGTTCAAAACCCTATGCACCCCTATACTCGTTCCCTCATCGATGCGGTGCCTCAATTGAATAGTAAGATTACTCATTCTATGCCCTTGGCTGGCATCATGCCTCAGCTAGCTGCTCGGCCGGAATCTTGTCCATTTTTGTCTCGATGTAAATTTTCCGATCATGAATGTGAAGTAGAGATACCTCCTATAGTTATACGAGACCAAAAGAGAGAAGTCAGGTGTTTTCATTTACCTCAGTTTGGAGTGAGTGAAGATCATATTCATGAATACCAGCACACTGAACAATCAATCGACTCAGCGACAAATAGAAAGGATTGTAGTGATCCTATAATACGGCTCGAAAATGTTCGAGTCGGTTATCAATCGAGAACACATAGCTTTTCTCAAACAGTTTTACGCGACATCAATCTTACTTTTAATCGCGGCGAGGTAGTCGGAATTGTGGGTGAGAGTGGTTGTGGAAAAAGTACTCTTGCTCGAACCATAATGGGGTTAATTTCTCCTCTCGAAGGAGAAGTTTGGTTTAGAGGCTTTAATTTAAAAAACAAGAATCGAACCCAACTGAGACATTTGCGGCAACACATGCAGTTGGTGTTCCAAGATGCTTTGGATTCGCTTAATCCGAGGTTGCGGGTCGATGAGATCATTACCGATCCTCTCAGGCTAAAAAAATTAAGCCGGGAAGATAAAACGATATCAGTTGAAAATATCATGAATAAGGTCAGACTTGATCAAGACTTTAAAAAAAGATTTCCGCGAGAACTTTCGGGTGGGCAAGCTCAGCGGGTCGGGATCGCTCGAGGTCTTGTTGTGGACCCAGAGCTGATTATTTTTGATGAGCCAACGTCAGCTTTGGATGCAACTATTCAAGCCCAGGTTTTACTGTTAATTCGTTCTTTAATTGAACGGAAAGACCGTACTTATATTTTTATCACTCATGATCTTGCAATAGTGCTAGGCCTATGTGACCGTGTTATTGTTATGTATCTTGGTCGAGTTGTAGAGGATGGCCCAGTTAATCGAGTATTCAGAGAGCCGACACATCCCTACACTCAAGCACTTCTCGCTGCAATTCCTCGTTTGTTTGGAAGGTCTGCCAATGATGCTGTAAAATTGAAACGCGATTTTGAAGAGAACCTGCAAGGTGCTGGATGTAGTTTATTACCTCGTTGCCCAGTTTCTACTTCTGTTTGTTCCCAGAATCCTGAATTGGTTGAGGTTAGTGAGGGACATAAAGTTGCCTGTTGGAAAGTAAAAAAATAGATTTAAAATTGAAAAAGAAGACCACTCTTGAATGGTAACGTTTTTGGAGCGAAGAGGAGAATATGGCTGAAAGGAAGACCCGTATTGCAGTAGATATAGGAGGCACCTTCGTGGATGCAATAAGGCTTGATACTGAATCAGGTGAGTTTACTTTGCACAAATCTTCAACTACTCCTAAAGAACCATGGGTTGGGGTAATGAAAGCGTTACGTAATATAGACCCACTTTTATCTCAGATAGATACTTTTACCCACGGGACCACGCTGGGTCTAAATTCATTGTTGGAAAGAAAAGGTGCAAAAACCGGAATTATCACTAATAAAGGATTTCGGGATATTTTCCTCATAGGACGAGCAAATGTACCAGACGCAGATATGTATAACTTCCAATATCAGAGACCAGAACCTCTTGTTCCTAGACACCGAATTCTTGGCGTGGGTGGAAGACGTAATCATCGAGGTGAGGTGGATAAGGTGCTAAGTGCAGGTGATGTAAGAGATGCTAGTAAAACACTTATAGAAGAATATGGTGTTGAATCAATTGCAATTTGTTTTTTGTATTCATATGTGTCGCCAGAGGATGAAAATACGGCTGCCGATTTAATTAGAGAAATCTATCCTGATGCTAAGATTTCTATTTCTAGTAATATTGCACGAGAGCACCGTGAGTATGAAAGAACGAGTACAACTGTTTTAGATGCATACATAAGACCTGTATTCGAAAAATATATGCGAAGACTAGAAGATGAACTAGCGGAAGAAAAATTCAATGGGCGATTTTTAGTTATGCGATCAGGTGGTGGCGCTATGACATCTGATGCCGCTAAACTGTCACCGACTAACACCATAATGTCTGGCCCGGCAGGGGGTATTGCAGGCGCTGAATATTTTGCAGATCTACTTCATCTGGATGACTTAATTACCTTTGATGTCGGTGGGACATCGCTTGATGTTTGTAAAATAGATAGCGGTATACCAGCAACAGCTTTTGAAGCGATAATTGAAAATCATCCACTTTTAATTCCAGTTTACGACATTCGATCTATCGGCGCCGGCGGCGGTTCCATCGCCTGGATCGAAGAAGGTATTCTCAAGGTAGGGCCTCATAGCGCCGGCGCAGAACCTGGACCGATCTGTTATGGTAGAGGTGGTCAGGAACCAACAGTTACAGATGCTGCTCTGACTCTAGGTTACATTAATCCCGAACGATTCTTAGCTGGTGGAATGCAGCTTGACCCGAGCGCATCTCAGGTTGGAATTCAAAACAAGTTAGCGATTCCGCTTAGCATGTCGGAGTTGGAGGTAGCGGCAGGTATTTTTGATATTATGTTAGCCAAAACGGTCGGTGCTGTCAGGCAGATTACCGTAGAGCGTGGTAAGGATCCTGCACAGTCCAGCTTGTTGGGATTCGGAGGTGCTGGACCAATGCTTGCACCCTTAGTTGCGTATGAGCTAGGAATCTCTAAGGTCATTATTCCGCCAGTCCCTAGCGGATTTTCTGCTTGGGGTATGCTTAATGCCGATATTGTCGATGATTACTCTCTTACATTAGTTACATTAATTGATGATATTTTATCGGAGGAACTTGAATCACACTTTTCTACATTAGAAAATGAAGCGTTAAAATCATTGATTCGTCAAGGTATTAACGATAAACGGGTGTTATTGGTTCGCCAACTGGAGTTGCGCTATTTAGGACAGGAACACGCATTAGGTATCAGTGTTGGAAATCCGGTCGATTTTTCCTTGATTCACGAGGTGTTCACTGAAGAGCATGAGAATCGTTATGGCCATACTATGGAGGCTCCGATACAAATCTTAAATCTGCGGGTTCGAGGTATTGGTCATTTTTCTAGGCCAAAGCTTTCTGAGATGCCTGAAATTTCAAACCCAAGAATTTCAGAATATGGCTCTAAGGAGGCTTTTTGTTTTGTTAATAGACAATTCATACAATTTTCTCTCTATGAGCGGTCAGAATTAATCAGGGGTGTGAGTATTTCTGGCCCTGCATTAATTGACGAAGGTACATCGGTAACCGTAATTCATTCGAATCAAGTATTATCAGTCGATAGATATGGAAATTTGATAATTTCAACTGGAATTTAAAGATTGAAAAAAATTAATCGTGATATAGACCCTTCAATTGTCGAAGTCGTAAGAAATTACCTTATTTCGGCGGCAGAGGAAATGCGTGCGACGCTGATACGTACGGCATGTAATCCCGTTATTTACGAGGTGCTAGATTTTGGAATTTCCATATATGATGGCAATCTTGATTTGATTGCTGAGGGCCCTGGGTTAACAAGCTTTTTAGGAGCAAACGATTACAGTATTGGCAAATTAGTGGAATACCTTGGGGAAGACTCATTCGAGGATGGTGATGTTGTAATATCAAATTATCCTTACTGGAATGCTGCTCATTCTTATGATGCAACATTAACAGCTCCTGTTTTTGATAATGAACATAAGTTATTTGGTTATTTGTTAGTTAGAGCACATTGGATGGATCTTGGTGCTAAAGACCCAGGTTATGTGCTTGATTCCACTGATATGCATCAAGAAGGATTGATATTTCCTGGAACAAAACTGGTAAAAAATAGGGTGATAGATAGTGAACTCATCGAGTTAATCCGCTTCAATTCAAGAATGCCAGACGTAGTTATTGGTGATTTTAATGCGATGGTTTCGAGCCTAAGAACTGGTGAACGTCGCATCAAAGAGATGCTCAGGAAATTTGGAAGACATAAGATTGATAAAGCTATAAAACAAATACTCGATTCAGGGGAAAAGGCTACTAAAAAGGCTTTACAGAACCTTCCTCAAGGAACCTGGACTGCTTCGGATATCATCGATGATGATGGCATAAGTGAGCATGCAATCACTATGAAGGTTACAATTACGATTAAAGAAGATAAGTTCATTGTTGATTTCTCAGGATCGGCCGGTACACAAAAAGGCCCAGTTAACATGCCATTTGGCACAACGTTAGCCATGTGCAAGGTTGTGCTGAAAGCTCTTACAACGCCCTCCGAGCCATCAAATGCAGGTCATTCTAAAATATTAGAAGTACTCGCTGAACCTGGTAATTTGTTTCATGCGGTTTATCCCGCCCCAACTTTTACCCTTTGGACGGGTATTGTGGCACTTGAATTACTATTTAAGGCACTTTCAAAGGCCGTCCCTGACCGACTGTCAGCTTCTTCTGGGGGTGATGTGCCTGGTTTTATGATGTTGGGTACCCATCCCGAGACAGGTAAATTTTTTGCGTTAAGTAACAATGATTCAATTGGATGGGGTGCTTCTCCGTATCATGATGGCTCTAATGGACTAATACATTTGTCTGAGAGCATTTGCCGAAATACACCGATTGAAGTGCTTGAACCAAATACTGGGATGTTTTTTGAAAAAGTGGAGTTGAGAACCGATTCTGGTGGTGCTGGAAAAAATCGGGGTGGCCTTGGTTTGAGTCGTGATATTCGATTTGTCAGTGACGGAGAGTTTTTAACTGTAATGAAAAAATCAAAATCGCGGCCATGGGCGCTAAAAGGGGGTCGCGAACCTGAGGCAAATACAATTATCGCCTTTCCTGGTACGGATAAAGAAATACGGATGAGCACAAAAAGAACAAATGTTGTTTCTGGTGACCGTATTTTGGTATTAACAGCGGGCGGTGGTGGGTATGGTGATCCTAAATTACGTGATTCCAAACGTGTTGAGCAAGATATTCTCGATGAATTTGTATCAATTGAAGCGGCACTAGAAATATATGGATATCAGGAGGATTAGGGTGAATCGTGTTTCAAAATATTAGATATGTAACTGACATGTTGGGAAAATTACTTTCATATCCACGTCGGATTTACATCCGATACAAATATAATTTGCAGGATAACTGGGCTACGTTGTAGTTATATTTGGCAAGTTAGAGCGACTTAGAATTTTCTAATTTCATCTCAATCGATTGTCATTGGTGGGTGCGAAGCGTTGCTTTCGATAAATTTTATAATTATCTATATTGAATGGGTTTACTATGAGTGAATTAAGTCGCCTACGTATCAAGCGCTACGCAGTTCTATTTTTTTTCTTTGTGATGTCTGTTTTTATGGGCGCAGGCTTCATTTTTGGATCGAACGAAAAAAGTCGCCCAGCCTTTACTCTTGAGAATGACCCCGTTTGGAATGCCGGAGAACGTGCCGAAACGTTGATGCCTCCAATTGGTCGTGATGTACCATTGTTTGTAGGACCACTAGATCCAAATGTTCAAGCAAATGTTCTTGCGTTACCGGTTTTGCGAGAACTTGTGCGTCGTTATGATCTTATAATGGCGGACAGCAATATAAGTAAACATTTTATCTCTCGATATTATTGGATGGTACAGAGGGAGGTAGTGGGTCCATGGAGTATGGCGGAAACTGTGAGAAGCATAATGAATCAAACATCTCCAGTTAGCAGTCAGATCGGATGGACAGGAGCTCGTTTTGACGAAGCTACTGACGAAGATCTCACAGATCTTTTGACGCGATTATTTGAAATTGAGGTTGATAATGGAACAAAACCTTACCAAACCTTTGTATCCGGCCTGAAAAGAAATTCGGATGGCTCTTGGAGAGCTAATGCATTTTATATTTTGGGAGTCGCAGATACCGAAAGCTTGTATGGCCCAAATGGTGATTTTTCGAAAGCTCCTGGCGATGAAAAACCTTTTTTTGAGATATGGGAGCGAGCCATCGATGCGATTTATGCGCTTCCTATGACTGGCACAGGGGAGAGTGTACATGTTTGGTCATTTTTAGGTCTAGATAGTGAAGTTAATGATGAGGTTAATCAGACATTACCACTAGTTGGCGTATCTTTCCTCCTAATGATTATTGTTATTGGGTTATTTTTTCGAGATTGGCGAGATTTGTTATCTGCGGCGTCAGGATTAGGTCTTTTGATGTTATGGATGTTTGGGACACAAGAATGGTTAGGTTATCCACGCACTCAAGTCTCGTCTATGTTGCCAATATTATTATTAGCTCTTGGAGTCGACTTTTCATTTCATGGCCTGCATCGGTGGCGCAAATTAGCAACAGAAACAGGAGCCAGTAATGTCGCAAGGCTTCTAGCAGGGTGGGCTAGTATCAAGGTTTTGCGGCCCGCGTTAGGTTTGGCTACGGTAACTACTATGGTGGCGTTCGGAACAGCAGCTTTTTCGTCTATCCAAGATCTTGCTGAGTGGGGTCGATTGGCTGTTATATATATACTTGAAGCCTATTTACTTTTAGGTATCTTTGCTGTTGTATTACGCTCGGGAATGAAAGTCAGAACGTATGATTACAAAGTAACTTTAGCTAAAAAGTTAGGAAAATTTGGAGCATTCCAGGTACGACGTCCACTTTTTTTTATTTTAATTCCGATTTTGTTAACAGTTATTGCGTGGATCATTGGTCAACCAGGAACTGATTTCGATGTACATGACTATCTTGATTCCAATTCCCGGATGGTTCGATCTATTGATATTGCTGATCAGCTATTTGATCAGTCGAATCAAGGAGAGCCTGGAATTGTATTGATTGAGGCAGGTCAGGATAGAGATTTAGCTGATTTTGATACGTTAGTTGCTTTGGATAGTTTGATGGGTGAAATTCGTTCAAGGAATTGGACCTATGGTGACCCCACTATAATTGACCTAGTTAAGTGGCAAGTTAAATCGGTTAGTAACGGAGGATCAGGTTTTCGTCCGAAGAACATTGATTCAGCTACACTAATTCCAAAAAATCCTGCTGATATACGTTTAGTATTAAAAGATATTGCAAGGTCTGGGGCGACTGATCCTGACAATATTCGATCTTATGCTTCAGAACGTCTTGTAAAGGCTATAGCACAAATTGATGCTGAGACTGGTCGACTCTTTATGCTTAGTCTACCCATTAAAGTAGAGAAAGCTGAAGATTGGGTTTGGATGGGTGAATTTAAAACAGATCTAGAAGCAATACTTGAAACATATTTGGATAGTAGAAATGGGGTAACTGCGACATTGACGGGCAACTCATTTAGACGTTTTGTTTATGTTACTGCGATGACTGATTCATTTCAGTCCAGCATATATCTTGCTATCGGAGCTTGCCTAATTGTCCTGATTCTTGTTTTAAGGGATATTTGGTTATCCGTTTTAACAATTGCACCGGTGGTAGCTGTTTCTCTATGGCTGAATGCAGGGATGAATATTTTTGGGGCTAGCTTGAACTTGGTTACTCTTCAGGTTGCATCCCTAGCTATTGGTTTGGGGCTTGATTTTGCTATTCATGTGACTCAGGGAATTCGAGAGCAGCGTTTGCGAAATCCCATTGGTGGTCTTGAGGAATGGGTTAAGCAAATGATGAGTCATACTGGCCTCGCTCTTTTCGCAAGCGGAATCACGGATATTCTTGGATTTAGTGTTTTAATGTTGTCAATTATGCCGATGTTCACAATGTTCAGCAAAGTAATGATTGCAATGGTAGTTCTAGCAATGGCAGCTTGCCTTTTTTGCCTTCCAGCGTTACTTGCACGATTTAGTGGGTTATCTAATCCACCATCGAAAGGGCTTCCTGACTCTACTTTAAAGGTAAGCGCTTAGATTAGTCACAGTGCTGGATTAAAGACAGAGTTTGTATGGCTTAAGCCTATAAATCCATTGAATCGTAGCGGAACCCTATAGTCCTTCTTTTTTTTGTTACATTCTCCATAAAATGAATTGGTCCAAGCTTATGTCCCGCTAGATTAGATCCAGCCATTAGAATTAAGTCACCAGGCTTTGCTGGAATTCTTTTAGCACCCGCACCATCCCTTGTATCGCAGATATTGAAGTTACCGTCTCCACTTAGAATAAGGATAGCTATTATGAATTTGTACCGGATACTGTCTCGATGGGGTGTGATCCCCCTCGATTTGGGAGAGTAATATTGGACGATAATATCATTAAATTGAAAAACTTCATGACCGATTAGATTCAAGTTACGCATACCAATTTTTACGTACGCGTCTAATTCTTTTGCAATACACCAGAGAAGGTTATCTTTAGGAATGTTATAGCAAAGATCAAAATCTTGATAAACGGGTGCTTTATTGTTACTGACAATAGGGCGAGCGGCGCGGCGCGGTAGATTGTCAACAATTGCGATGAGATCTCTCATATTCTTATCGTCAAGGCACTTGATACCAATCGATTTGAGTTCGACTAATTGCTCAAGTGCTTTTGTAAAACTATGCGAATCAAGGCGATTTAGTTTATTTAACATCGGAGAACCTATTTTTCGAAATCTAAAACTGGGAATTAGTGCTTTTTTATCTGTTAGGTCTCTCGCTATAGGTGCGTCTAACTATCCACGCCCGACAAGAGGCATATTAGTAGCCATAATTGTCATAAAAAGAATATTTGTGTCAAGAGGCAAGCTTGCCATCTGAATAACCGCCCTGGCAACATCATCTACCGACATAGTCGGTTCTTTTTTAATTGTATGATCGGATTGCATGACTCCTGTTTTCATTCTAGCTGTCATGGATGTTTCCGCATTTCCGATATCAATTTGTCCACATGCAATTCTATATTTGCGGCCATCTAGAGCTGTTGCCCGCGTGAGTCCAGTGACTGCATGTTTGGTTGCTGTGTACGGTATTGAATTAGGTCTTGGTGCTTGTGACGAGACAGATCCGTTATTAATAATACGACCTCCTATGGGCGACTGTTTTTTCATTAATTGAAACGCTTGTTGAGTGCAATAAAAAACTCCATTTAGGTTAACATCTACGGTTTTCTGCCAGTCTTCAATGGATAGGTCTTCAACTGGTATTGCAGGCGCGCTTATACCTGCATTATTAAATAATAGATCAAGTCTTCCGTATTTTTTGGATACAGTTGAAAAAAGCTCTGCAACGGATTTTGGTTTGGATATGTCAGTAGAACAAATCAACATTTGACCATTCCATTCCTTGGAAATATCTGCAGTATGTGTCAGAGAGTTTTCATTACGACCAGCTAGCACTACAGCATAATTCTCTTTAGAAAGCGCTAATGCTGTAGCCCGCCCAATCCCAGAACCTGCTCCAGTCACAACTGCTATTTTGAGAGGTGTCTGCATATGAATGCCTCCTTTATCACTTATTCTTAGTCTTTTTTGTTTGTTTTTTGATTATAGTCTTAGCTGTTAGTTATTGTTAGAATGAGACTTGTATTAGACGTTAAATCGCGTATATTGAATCCGTTAATTATGCGAATTTCAAATTCAGACCAATATATATCTGAAATGAAGTTGGCATCCCAATTAATTTAGTTTTGTATGCGATCCAAGAAGGAAAAAATGGCTCAGATATTTTTGATTCAAAAAATCATCTTGTATATTTGATAATTACACTACCTTGACCTTAGTTAAGTAACGGTAACCCATTATGAGTGATCATCTCAAAACTGTAGACGAGATTGTCATTCATTAAGATTATTATTATGCTGCTCATTAGTTTAATGTCTGGAATTTCTGCATCTGCGATTTTTCCTGCCCTCAAGATCCTAGATACAGTTCCGGATCCATTTTATTCGTTAGCATTCTAGTTATTTGGTATATTGCCATCCAAGTGCTAATCGTAAGTCATATTATGAAAAAAAGAGCTAAATTCTTTAGACCAGCCTATAACATCGTTAGCTATGAGTAATTTGATAGCATGTCGCGCGATTTTTTTTGTGCTAGCGTTTTATGTAGGCAATTGGACTATCAGAATTCCTGATATTAAAAATCAGGTGGATACAGGTTATGGTGGTATGGGATTGAATGGAATGGCGTTTGCTGTAGGGGCTATTCTGATAATGATTATATCAAGTTCGGTGATCCGTCGATTGACCACCAAGCGAGCTATTTACTGGTCGGCATGGGTTATTGCTATTGGATTTGCTGCGACCGGATTTGCTCGTGATTTACCGGTTCTTATGTTGCTGAGTCTGATTACTGGAATAGCGTATGGCCTGACAGAAGTAGCCATGAATGCCCAAGCTTCTAATTTGGAAGTAATTCATAAAAGGTCCATGATGTCTGGGTTTCACGCTTTTTTTAGTCTTGGTCTATTGACTGGCGCATTATTCGCGAGCGGCATTGTTGAACTAAATGTAAGTGTTTCTCGACATTTTTTCGGTCTTGCTATAGTCTTATTGCCCTTTGGGTTATTTTTTGCTCGCTACCTCATAGAGGATCGGGTTGATGACGGAAAATCGGTCCGAAATTCTATTTTTTTCCGCTGGCCAATGATCATTCTAGTACTCGTAATTCTTGCAATTTCTGGCTCTCTTTTGGAAGGTGCTGTTGACTCTTGGTCTGCTCTTTACATGCAAGATGTTGTCGAAGTTGGTGGATTTCGGGTTGGTTTGGGTGTGGTTGTATTTAACATTTTTATGGTTATCGGGCGACTTGTTGGCGATAGAGTCGGCGATCTTTTGGGTCTAAGAAAATCCCTGCTTATTCAATTGATTATGGGGATTATTGCCAGTTTTATCTTATTTCAATATCATGGCTTTTGGTCTTCAATTCTTGGCTTTGGTTTAGCTGGCTTAGGTGTATCCAATCTGGTTCCAATTGCATATAGCCAAGCGGGGAAAAGCGCTAGCATCGAAACACCAGTGGCGATAGCAATTATTTCATTGTTTTCTTTTGGTTCGTTTATGCTGGCTCCACCAATCGAAGGCTTAATAGCAGATTTGTTCGGTCTACCTAGTATCTTTTTAGCCATGTTTTTTCTATTTTTGTTGGTATTAACTTTAACGCTTCTCTATGGGGTACGTTATATAGAGAATACAATTTCAGATAACGACTAGATCTGTTTGTATACTTCACTTGAAATCTTAGCAGCCAAGATTAATGTTTTTTTTCACACAAACCTAACATTTATGGTTACAATAAGATTTATTGATAATTAAACCTAAAGAGCCCAGCGATACCGCATGTTGGACTATTTTGACTTGTTTTTCGCGTCGATTTTACTAAGGTGAGACTATTCCTAATTAGGGCAGTTTTTATCAATATTTTGAATATTGATTTTATTTTAGTTTCCAAAACAGTGGTAAGCAGATGTTCCCTATCTTTGTGGATACTACCCTTGGTTCGTGCATTGTCGTATGTTTCTAGAAATGTCTTAACTGTCTCGTGCCTAAACACGATCTACTCCAATTAACTTATCATTTTTTTATATACCTTAAAAATGTATAAAAAAAATGACGAATTTTTATACCGAAAATTAGCTTGGCGACCTATGCTAAATTTTTTTGTTATGACGTTTCCCATAACTTAGATTTCATATGCAAAAAACTGACACATCTGACCCTAATTATTTCCACCGAATAGTTGATTGTCAGTGGGCCTGCCCAGCGCATACGGATGTACCAGAATATATACGTTTGCTTGCGCAGGGGCGTTATCGTGATTCGTATTTGTTGAATAGGGCATCTAATGTGTTCCCTGGTATTTTGGGGCGTGTTTGTGATCGACCTTGCGAGCCTGCATGTCGTCGAGGTCGAGTCGAGGAAAAACCTGTTGCAATTTGTCGTCTAAAGAGGGTTGCTGCAGATTTAGCTGGTGATGTTCGTCCATGGTTACCTAAAATCCCTAAAATAAAGAACGGTAAGCGCATTGCCTGCATAGGTGCAGGACCCGCGTCATTAACAGTGGCGAATGACCTGTTGCCTCTGGGTTATGATGTCACTATATATGAGCAGTTTGAATTTCCAGGCGGTCTGATGCGTACCAATATCCCAGCTTTTAGGCTTCCAGAAAATGTATTAAATGATGAGATCAATATGATTCTCGAAATGGGTGTAGATCTACGCTTGGGTCAAAAAGTAACTAGTATGAGAGAATTAATCGCAGAAGAGTTCGATGCGGTATTCGTTGGTACTGGAGCGCCAAGAGGCAAAGATTTGACTATCCCTGGGCGAGAAGATAGTGACCGAATTCATATAGGTATTGATTGGCTCGAATCGGTAGCATTCAAGCATACGAAAGATATTGGACAAAACGTCCTTATAATCGGCGTGGGAAATACGGCTATGGATTGTTGTCGGACTGCCCTTCGATTGGGCGGCAATGACGTTAAAGTTATGGCTCGTAAGCCACGAAACTATTTCAAAGCATCTAATTGGGAATTAGAAGATGCCGAAGAAGAACAGGTTAAAATTATTGTTAATCATTCCCCGAATAAATTTCTTGTAGAGGGTGGTAGATTGGTTGGTATGCAGTTTGATCGGCTGGAGTATAGTCATGACTCCAATGGTAAGCTTATTCCTGAATTAGTTGGTCAAGAAAATTTTCCGTGCGATGATGTCATTCTCGCAATTGGGCAAGAGAATTCTTTTACTTGGATTGAGCGTGACATTGGTATTGAATTTAATGAATGGGGTAACCCGATCGTTGACAAAGCCACGCACCAATCTACATTACCTGGGGTATTTTTTGGTGGTGATGCGGCCTTTGGTCCCGAAAATATAATATGGGCTGTGGAGCACGGCCACCAATCAGCTATTTCTATACATCGGCATTGCAATAAACAAAATATTGAACAACGAATGCCGTTTGGAATGAATTTGTCCAGCACCAAGATGAGTATTCATGAGTGGAGTTTTAGTAATGATTTTGATCCTTCTCAACGACGTAAAATGAGGCATGTCGATCTTCAAGAACGATTTAATAAGTTGAATATTGAAGTTGAGTTAGGCTTCTCAAGCACTGAGGCTGAGGTGGAAATTGAGCGATGTCTTAATTGCGATATACAAACGGTATTTACAGGTAAATTGTGTATCGAATGTGATGCTTGCATCGATGTATGTCCAGTCCGCTGTTTAACAATCACAGATAATGCCAAGGAAAGCGATTTACGCAATAAATTAACGTGTCCAGCTTCCAATAAGGATCAGGCAATATTTGTTTCAGAAAACCTACCACAAACGGGTCGTGTGATGGTTAAAGATGAAAATCTTTGTGTTCATTGTTCTTTGTGTGCTGAACGTTGTCCAACTGGTGCATGGGATATGAAAAAATCAACAATACTTATTCCTTACGCGAAAGATGAGGATAGTGATCAATGGCAGAAAGTGGGGTAAACAATTTTGTGGTGCGCATTGGCACTGTAAATGGCACTGGGTCTGCTAGTGCTAATACATTATTGATGAAATCTATTTTTCGAATGGGTGTCCCAGTAGTTGGAAAAAATTATTTTCCTTCTAATATCCAAGGCTTGCCGACTTGGTATGAGGTTCGAGTCACCGAGTCTGGTTACCTTTCTCGTGCAGGACATGTTGATATTATGGTTGCGATGAATGCACAAACATATGAAGAGGACTTGGCATGCGTGAAATCTGGAGGTGTGTTGATATATGACTCGACTTGGCCACGGAAAGAATTTGAAACAAGAGAGGATGTGCAAGTAGTATCTTTGCCTCTTTCAGGCATGTGTAATGAGATATTTGATGGTTCGCGCGAACGTATCCTAATGAAAAATATCGCATATGTCGGAGCATTAGCTGCGTTGCTTGACCTTGATTTAATAGTTATTGAAACTACCTTGAAAGAAACATTTGGAAATAAGAAACATCTTCTTGATTCCAATTTAAGAGCTATCAAGGTCGGATATGACTATGCAATTCAAAATTTTGAATGCCCGTTGGAGACTAAAGTTAAGCCTTCGAAAAAAAACGATTTAGGTATCATGATTGATGGTAATACTTCTGCTGCGTTAGGTTGTGTGTACGCAGGAGCTACTGTAGCCAGCTGGTATCCTATAACTCCCTCAACGTCTCTTGTCGACGCATTCGAAAATTTTTGTAAGATTTTACGAAAAGATGAAAAAACTGGAAAGAATAATTATTGTATTATCCAGGCGGAAGACGAACTTGCCGCTATCGGTGGTGCGCTAGGCGCAGCTTGGGCTGGGACCAGATCATTCACAGCCACCAGCGGGCCAGGACTTTCTTTGATGTCAGAATTTTTGGGATTAGCTTACTTCACTGAGATACCCTTGGTTTTATTTGACATTCAAAGAGTAGGCCCCTCAACTGGTATGCCAACTCGAACTCAACAGGGAGATGTTTTAGCTGCAGCTTATGCGTCTCATGGAGATACTCGGCATGTATTATTATTTCCTGCTAATCCCGAAGAGTGCTTTTATTTGACTATAGAGGCATTTGATCTTGCTGATCGCTTGCAAACTCCAATTATTTTTATGTCAGATTTGGATATAGGAATGAATGACTGGCCCTGCCCAAAGCTTGAGTGGGATGATAATTATCAACCAGATTTGGGTAAGGTTTATAGGACAAATGTCCTTGAAGATATGGAACAATTTAATCGTTATGTGGATATAGATGGAGATGGGATTTGTTATCGTACTTTGCCTGGCGAACATTCAACCGGCGCTTATTTAATTAGAGGTTCTGGCCATAACAAATATGGTGGATATACGGAGCGCGATGATGAATATCGGGAGGTAGTGGATCGTTTGCTAAAGAAGTTTGAGACAGCCGAAACACTAGTTCCTGAGCCGATAGTATTAAAGTATGAGAAATCCGATGGTGCTATTGTGTCGTATGGCAGTTGTGATGGCGCGGTTAAAGAGACCATAGATATACTGGCGCGGAAGGGCCTTAATTTGGACTATATGCGTATTCGTGCGTTTCCATTTGGGGAAAAGGCCAGAAAATTTTTAAATGATTATGAAATAATTTTTGTGGTAGAGCAAAATCGAGATGGCCAGTTGCGTAAATTAATGCTGAATGAGATAGATGTGAATCAAGAAAAAATGATATCTGTTCTTTCTTATGGAGGACAACCAATTTCGAGTCCAGACATTATTAACCCCATTCTTGAACGTTTTGAAGCAGAGAAGGTGGCATGAGTTATATAAAAAAACCAAAAGTGTTGGCCCCTTATTCAACATCTAATGAAATTGGATTGTCCCTCAAGGATTATGAAGGGGCCATGTCAACTCTTTGTGCTGGTTGTGGTCATGACTCTGTTTCTGCGGCTATTGTTCAAGCTTTTTTTGAACTTAATATTGAGCCATATAGGGTTGCTAAGCTGTCAGGAATAGGCTGTTCGAGTAAGACCCCAACTTATTTTTTGAGAGGCGCTCACGGATTTAATTCAGTCCATGGCCGAATGCCGTCCATTGCTACTGGTGCTAATGCAGCAAATAAAGATTTGCATTATATAGGTATTTCAGGAGATGGAGACTCCCTTTCAATTGGCTTGGGCCAGATGTGTCATGCTATTAGACGAAACGTGAATATGTTGTACATTATTGAGAATAATGGTGTATATGGATTAACTAAGGGTCAGTTTTCGGCCTCAGCAGATGTTGGAACTTCAGCGAAGAAAGGAGAGGCCAACTCCTGGAAACCAATTGATCCAGTCTTAACAGCTATAGATCTTGGTGGGTCTTTTGTTGCGCGTGGATTTTCTGGTGATAAAGCAAGTCTAATTCCACTTATAAAATCGGGTATTATGCATAAAGGCTTTGCTCTGTTAGATGTGCTTTCACCTTGTGTGACTTTTAATGATCACCAAGGATCTACTAAAAGTTATTCGCACACTCGAGAAGTTGGACGCACTGTAGTATATGCAGATTTCGTTCCGGAAAAAGAAGCAATCACTACTAAATTGAAGGAAGGGTTAACTCCGGTAACGTTGCATGATGGAGGACAAGTATATTTACGCAGTGTGGACCAAGACTATGATTCTAAAGATAGAAATAAAGCCGCATCCTATATCCGTAAGCGCCAAGATCAAGGAGAAATAATCACAGGTCTATTATATGTAAATGAAAATGTTCCAGACCTTCATGAAACAAGTGGTACGAGCGAGACACCATTAGTTGATTTAGATTTTAGTACACTTAATCCTGGAGCAAAAGCATTGAATCACCTTCAAAAGAAATGGAGTTAGTTTAAAGATTGGTCGATTTTTAAGCGATCTTAAAATTGCGTTTGTAATACCAAAAATTCATAGTTTTATATTTTTACTTCCTTACGAAACTGCTTTCAGATAATAAAAAGACTTATCATGAAGAAAATTGCTAGCGTGACTGGTAACCTCCAATGTGTTTGGACAGGCAATAACATTTGTGGTGAAGGGCCTATATGGAGTGCAGAGCACCAAGCACTTTATTGGGTTGACATAGATGGACTAAAGGCATACCGCTATCATTTTGAGAGCCAAATTGTAGATTCCTGGTCTATGCCGGAGAAAACGGGTTGGTTACTGCCCTGCACAAATAAGTCTGAGTGGCTAGCAGGTTGTAAATCTGGAATCTATTTGGTCGATTTTGACAAAAACTCGTTTAAGTTCTTGGTTGATCCCGAGCCAGAATCTCCAGATAATAGACTGAATGACGGTAAGATCGATGCATCGGGTATGCTTTGGTTCGGAACAATGAATGACAAAAAGAAGATTCCGTCAGGATGGCTATATCGTATTGACAGTCATTTAGAATGCACTCGATGGGATGGGCCTTACGTTGTAACTAATGGGCCTGGAATGTCTCCGGATGATAAGGTTTTATATCATGTAGATACGGCGAACGGTGTAGTCTATTCATTTGATAAGTCCTCGAATGGCGAGCTTAAAAATCGCAGGGTTTTCTTAAAGATTGACAAGGCAGACGGTAAACCCGATGGGCTAACAGTTGATGCAGATGGATTTGTTTGGTTGGCTCACTTCAGGGGTGGACGAATCAGTCGATTTTCTTCGCATGGAATCCTCGATGGCGTACTTCAATTACCAGCACCTCAAGTTACAAGTTGCACTTTTGGTGGTCCTGATATGAATATTCTATTCATTACAACGGCTGCAAGAAATATTGATCTTACACAATACCCAAAATCTGGACATCTTTTTTGTGTCGAAACAGCGGTTAGAGGAAATCACTCTACATCATTTAATTTAAGCTCCAATTAGTCAATTATTTAGTTGTTTGAAACGAAAAAAATCTGTCAATAGGATAGTTTTCTAGTTGTCAATAAAGTTTGACTGATTTAGGTAATTCTATTTGTTTACTTTAACCCCAGCTTGTGAGCAAATCAATTTGTAGTGGGAGATTTGTCTATGGGAATTAAAGTTGAAAAGTGTTTCTTTAGGGAAATTACAGTCATCTAGATCGCATTCAGAAGCAATAATCTCATCCTCCTCAGTTTTTGCAATCGCGACAATCTCACCTGCGGGATTTACAATGCAGGAACCACCCATAAGTGCAAAGCCATCTTCGTTACCAGCTTTTGCTGCCCCAACGACCCAACATGCATTTTGATATGCTCCTGCCTGCATGCAAAGATGATTTTGATGCATTCGTGTCTGTTCAGATTCATCTTTATTAAGAGAATTAAGTTTAGGAGTGTTGTAACCTAGCATGACGAGCTCAACACCTTGAAGACCCATTATTCTGAAAGTCTCGGGCCAACGGCGATCATTGCATATGCACATTCCTATAATGCCGCCCATAGTACGCCATACAGGAAATCCTAAGTTACCGATTTTAAAGTAGCGCTTCTCGAGATGCTGCCATCGGCGATTTGTCTCATATTCAGAGTGCCCCGGGAGATGTATTTTTCTATATTTACCAATAATATCGCCTTTCTTATCTACGAGAATACTCGTATTGTAGCGCTCATTCGATGCTGTTTTTTCAGCATATCCAATCGAGAACCCTATTTCATGTGTCTTGGCATAATTGAATAAAGGTTCGACGATCGCGTTCGGCATGTCATTTTCAAACCAATTATCCATTGCAGCATGATCTTCGACATAATATCTTGGAAAAAAAGTGGTTAGCGCTAGCTCAGGAAACACGACCAAATCACATTTCTTTTTTTTTGCGTCGCATAGCAAGTTTAAAAGCCGTTCTACTACGGTTTTTCGATCCTCTGCTTTTTGTATTGGACCAAGTTGGGCTGCAGCTACTTTAATTATCCTTGTCATGATAGATTTTGAGTTATATGTAAATAAAGCCCAAATGGGCTGGGGTTATTCTGATAATTGTACGTGCTAATTTGTTGTTAGATTCGAAAAATAGTGGTTTAAAGCTATTTGTTACGTTGAATCCATTATAGGATCCCGAGTCACTATCCATTATAATCGCACTAGTAATTTTTGGAAAAATTTTTCTAATCGTGATTGATTTTTTAGAAAACTCGTTAACGATACTTTTACTAACAGCGTTTGGTGGTGGTATCTTTTTTGCATTTAATTCTATTCTTAATCGACAGGGTCTATGCTCCTTAAGTGATTCAGCACCTAAACGTCAACCACTCGTATCTGTTCTAATCCCTTGCCGCAACGAAGAGGAGCATATCGCTAGTTGCTTAGATTCATTTCTTGCACAAAATTATAGTAATTTAGAGATTCTAATTCTGGATGATCACTCAAATGACGATAGTGCAATAATACTTGCCAATTATGAAAATAAGTACGAAAACCTAACGATACTAAAAGGCAAAGAGTTACCTGAAGGTTGGACTGGAAAAAATTGGGCATGCCATCAACTCTATGAGCATTCACAAGGAGAAATTTTATTGTATTGTGATGCTGATACAAAAGCTGATAGTTCTTTGATAAAGAATGCGATTTCTGAGTTAGAATTAAAGAGGTTGGGTTTTCTTACGATTTTTCCTCAACGAAACATGATCAATTTGTTCGACAGGGCTGTCTGGTCTTTTACTAGTTGGGTAATTGCTAGTTGGATACCGTTATGGTTAGCGTATAAGACTCGGATTCGTTTTTTTGCTGTTGGTTTTGGTCAGTTTCTTATGTTGCGGCGGAGTGCTTATGAGACGGTAGGGGGATATGATAGCTTACGAAATAGGAGTTTAGATGATTTTGAAATAGCTAGGCGTATTCAATTAGCAGGCATTGATTGGCGTGTCTATAGAAGTATTGGTAGGTTAACAACAGAAAGTTATAAATCAACTAAAGAGACAGTTGATGGGTATGGAAAGAGCATTTTTCCAGCCTTGGGAGCTAATGGTTTAGTATTAGTTGTAGCATGGTTATTTCTTGCTAATTTAGCATGGACCCCGGTTATAGTATTAATTCTTGAATCGTTGGATTGGATTACTGTAACCAGTAACCAACTCCAATTAGCCAGCTTAGCTGTAATAGCGGTTTTGAGTTCTTGGGCATTTTCTGCAGTCAATCTTAGGATAAATACTATAGCAGTGCTGTTTTATCCTATTTCTATATCGACTGTTTTGTATACTGCGATCGCTTCCTATATCACGATTCGACGTGGCGTGATGAGATGGAAGGATCGTATTATTAGAAATACAGATGAACTAGGCGATTACCAAATTTCAGAGGAAACCGAATCCTTAGAAGATGTTTCGGAAACGTCGACTGGAAAATCTGAACCATGAGATTTCTTGATGGGACGTCAGTCACCGTATATGGAGACGGTGACATCCAGTATCTTGGACTTCATGGTTGGGGAGCGGATCATCGAGCCTTTGAACCGCTAGAACCTTATCTGCCCGGAAATACTGAAATAGTATGCCCAGATTTTCCTGGATGTGGTGGTGTGCCCCCACCTGATGAATGGTCAATTAGTTCCATAATTGAAGGGACGGTGGGCGTTCTAAAAGAGCAATCTTTAGATAACCCACCTGTTATTGTCGGTAGTTGCTTGGGTTCCGTTTTTGCTCTTGAGATGTTGTATAGAGGGGAAATAGAGACACAACGCTTAGTGATTATTGACCCGTTAATTTTTTTCCCTATGTATTTACGAGTCTTTTTGCTTGGAAAATTTGGTGAGGGAGCTTATCGTGCTTCCATGGAAACCGGTGTAGGTCGGATCATGGCAAATATGATTTCGAGACTTAATCGCTCAAGTAATGTTGATTTAACAGCAGATTTGAAAGATATAGATCATGCTTCTGCGTATCGCTATTTGAAACTTATGACTGATTTACCAAATCCAAAGAGATATGCAGATCTAGAATTTGATGTCGATATTATCTACGGCGAAGAGACATTCCGATTTGCGCGAAAATCTAGCAAAGCTCTCAGAGCAATATGGCATCATGCGCGAGAGCATCAAGTTCCAAAAGCAAGTCATTTACCTATCATCGAGCAGACGGCATATACGGCAGAATTGTTGTTTGGAGATTGCACGGCTAATTTAGAGTAATTCGGATCTTTTTAAGATATCACCACTCTTTCAATATTGCTATTTTTTGTTCCAGGCGTTGTCAGCTACGTGTTAATTTAGTATCGCCAAAAAAGTAAATCAATCATTTAATAAAAAATAATAGTTAATAATTTCTCATACATTACAAATAGTAAAAACCTAATTATGAAAAAAGATTGGATAAATAAAAACGAATTTCTTGAGGCACTTAGTCAAACATTGGAAACTGTTTCTATTGTAACTACGGACGGAGAATTTGGTCGAGGAGGACTTACAGTAACCTCAATGTGTTCCGTGTCAGCTGAACCACCTTCTGTCCTAGTATGTATTAATGAGAAAAGTAGTGTATGCGATATGATTCGACGAAATGGCGTAATGTGTGTAAATATACTTCGTGAAGATCAGGCAAATATTTCGGATATATTTAGTGGAAAATTAAATGAAGATTCAGAGGATCAATTTAGTATAGGTGAATGGGTAACAGCAAGCACAGGATCTCCACTTCTGGTTAATGCATTAATCAGTCTCGATTGTCGTATTCAGAACGAACTACGTTATGGGACACATTTTATCTTGATTGGTAACATAGAGCAGTCAAATTTAAACAAATTGGGTTGGCCATTAGTCTACAGAACTAGACGATATGAAACTTCCAAAGATATAAGATCATTTGTCATAGATAATAGTTAACTTTTGTGATATTGCTAGTTATGAATCCAATAACCCAGACCGAGCAGATAAAAGTGTTGCTTAACAAAATAGAAGAGACATATCTTTAAAGATGATTGCGTTTCTGAGTCTAAAAAAAAGTTTAAATTCTTTATCAGAAAAAAATTAGAGCACTAAATAGCAACGACCGTATTTTTTAATATGCAGGCAATTACGAGTTGTCAGATATCATAGCTAATGAAAGTTTGTGGCAATAGACTAGTAGTAATTCTATTTTTTGCTCAGGTTTTTGCAATGGCTGGGATTGCTAACTTTGCCATATTGCTTCCCGAATTTGTACAAATGTGGGCATTAACTAGCCTGGAAGCAGGCTGGATCAGCGGAATATTTTTTGCTGGATATATTTTAACCGCACCGCTTTTAGTGGGATGGACAGATTTAGCAGACTCCAAAAAAGTGTACTTGGTTGGATCAATATTTGGAGTAATTGGCCTGTTTGGTTTCGCTTTTATTACGGATGGCTTTTGGACAGCTCTATTTTTCAGGTTTTTATCCGGAGTCGCGATGGCGGGAACCTACATGCCCGGATTGCAAATTCTCAACGATCGTCTTGGAGCTAAGAAGCGCCAACAATCGACTCCCTGGTATTTAACCACGGTTACCGTAGGTACCGGACTTTCGTTTTTTTTAGGCGGGCATTTGTTTGAAGTGCTTGATTGGCCTTATATATTTTATATATCTGGATTACTTCAGTTGTTAAGCTTAATTTTAATTCTTTTGTTTGTGCCTACTAGAATCTATGTCGTTGATGAATTAAAAAGAAATAATCGTCACCCTCTTAACTTTAGGCCAGTATTTGAGAATCGTAAAGCGTTTGCTTTTATTCTAGGTTACATAGGTCATAATTTTGAGTTGTTTGCTTTTAGGGCATGGGTAGTCACTTTTTTAGTTTTTGCATCAGCTTTAAATATGAATTCCATTGGACGCTCAGAAATAGGTTCCTACGTTGCACTATTCAGTTTTTTAGGTATGTTTAGTAGTATTGTAGGGGCACGTATTGCTGATTACTTTGGCAGGATCAAAATGATTCGATATTTAATGTTGATGTCATTTCTGGTCGGAACTACTTTAGGTTTTCTTGCAAATTTGCCATTCTCTTTTTTATTAATGGTAGCGGCCATCTATTCGGGCTTACTGATGGCTGATTCCGCTATATTAACCACGAGTACTGTTGAGGCGGCAACGGACAATACTAGAGGAGCCACGTTAGCGATTCACTCAGTTTTTGGTATTTTTGGAGCATTCTTAGGGCCAATAGTGGTAGGATTTGTACTCGATATTTTTGGTGGAGTTGAATCGTATAAAGGTTGGCAGTTTGGTTGTATCACGATGGCTTCCGGATCCTTAGTTGGTCTGGTTTTATTATTGATGATGAGAAGAACAGAAAAAAATCCTATCTAATTTTTTGATCGACTAGACTTTAACTCCAGACGCCTCTTATGTAAAACTGGTTCGGTATAGCCATTAAGAACATTTCTTCCAAGGAATATCAGATCGGACGCAGCTTTAAATGCGATACCATCAAAGTTGGGAGCCATATTCAAATAATATGGATCTTGGCTATTTTGCTGATCTACAATCTTGGCCATTTTCTTTAATATTTCCATAACTTGCTCTTTAGAGGTGATCTCATGGTGAAGCCAGTTAGCGATATGTTGGCTCGAGATTCGTAACGTTGCTCGGTCTTCCATTAAGCCAATATTATTAATATCAGGTACTTTTGAGCATCCTACACCTTGATCAATCCATCGCACGACATAACCAAGAATGCTTTGACAGTTATTCTCTAGCTCCCTACGGATTTCTTCAGAAGACCATCTTGGATTATTGGCAATTGGTATAGTAAGAATATCTCTTAGTTTTGCCCGCGATCTTGCTGATAGCAGATTCTGTGTTTCAGAAACATTTACTTGGTGGTAGTGAATCGAATGCAAAGTAGCTGCAGTAGGTGAAGGCACCCAGGCTGTAGTAGCACCAGATTTTGGATGGTCAATTTTTGACTCCATCATTTTTGCCATTTCATCAGGCATAGCCCACATACCCTTTCCAATTTGTGCATGACCTGGTAATCCACACTCAATTCCAATATCAACATTCCAGTCTTCGTAAGCTTTTATCCAGGGCTGTGCTTTCATTTCTGCCTTAGGAATCATAGGGCCTGATTCCATTGAAGTATGGATCTCATCACCTGTACGATCAAGGAAGCCTGTATTGATAAAAATAATGCGATTTGCCGCAGCTCGGATACATTCCTTAAGATTTACAGTAGTACGACGTTCTTCGTCCATGATTCCGATCTTTATTGTATTGGGTTCCATATTTAGAGCTGACTCGACTCGACTAAGTATTTCGACAGCAAATTTCGTCTCCTCGGGGCCATGCATCTTAGGTTTTACAACGTAAACTGAACCAGTTTTGGTATTGTTCAATTTACTTCCATTTTTCAGATCATGCAGTGAGATTAAACTTGTGATCATTGCATCCATTAAGCCCTCAAATATCTCTTCTCCATTTTCAGTAATAATCGCAGGATTGGTAGTTAGATGTCCTACATGTCGAATTAGCATAAGAGATCGACCAGATAAACTGAATATTTTTCCGGTGGGGCTTTTATATTCTCGATCAGGATTCAGCGAACGGTTAACAGTTTTGTTATCCTTAGAGAAACTAATTGATAAAGTTCCTTTCATTAGCCCTAGCCAATTGTCATAAATTTCAACCTTGTCTTGTGTATCTACAGTAGAGACCGAATCTTCTAAATCTTGTATGGTAGTAATTGCAGATTCGACAATTACATCGCAGAGACCACAGAGACTTTGACTGCCAATAGGATGGTTTTTGTCTAGCTTTAATTCAATGTGGAGCTGATTATGGTTATATAAAATAGACGCGGGGTTGTTGATTGAGCCTGTATAACCACAGAAACTCTCTTTATTTAACAATTCAGACAACTTGTTGTTATTTAGTAGTATGCATAGTCCATTTTCTCTAACTTGATATTCTTTTACATCTTTATGCATCCAATCTTTAATTGGAATTATTTCATCTAGGAAAGTAGATACATATTCAACTACACGTTTGCCTCGCAAAGGGTTATATTGATGGCTACGAACGGCCCCGTTTGTTTCTGGAATGACGTCTGTTCCGTAAAGAGCATCATAAAGCGATCCCCAACGAGCATTTGCTGCATTTAATGCATAACGCGCATTATTCATTGGAACGACAAGCTGCGGTCCAGATATTACTGAAATTTCTGGATCAACATTGCTAGTATTAATTTGGACGGGCCCTTGATCAGTTTTAATATATCCGATTTCAACGAGAAATTTTTCATAGGTTTCAGCATCATGCTCCATATTTTTGTTTTCAACATGCCATCGGTCAATTTTTTCTTGTAAATCTTTTCGGATTTGGAGTAGTTCCTTGTTCCTGGGAGTTAAATCACGGACTATAGAAGCAAAAGATAACCAAAATGCATTAGCATCAATTCCAGTATCTGGTATGTATCTCTCATTAACAGCGTTATATAGATAGCGATCTACTTCAAGTCCATTTATTGCAATGCGATCTTTCATTTCGTATTTATAGAATAGGTGTGTATTTCAATTAATCATACTCAAAAATATGCACTTTGTGTAATGTAAACAAAAAAAATATCCAAATTGAAACTAAACTTGTATTAAATATGATCATTTGATACGGTAGCTCGATATTTTTAAGGAGATGTGTAGGAATGACAGATATAAATACTGCCAACCAATTTCTAAATGAGAAACATCAAAAGGAACGCGAAGAATTGGCGTGTGCTTTTCGATGGGCATTTCGGATGAATTTGCATGAAGGTGTTGCTAACCATTTTTCACTTGCCTTATCAGATAGCGGCACAAAATTCCTAATTAATCCCAAACTTCGTCATTTTAGCCGCATAAGAGCTAGTGACTTGATAATGTTAGATGCAAATAACTTGGCAACAATGCAACAGCAAGATGCACCAGATCCAACAGCATGGGGTCTGCATGGAGCACTGCATCGCCAGTGCCCTCATATTCGTTGCGCAATTCATGCCCATCCAACATATTCGACAGTTTTAGCAAGTCTGACTAACAAGGAAATGTTGCCAATCAATCAAACTGCTGCCCGTTTTTATGGAAGAGTTGTCATCGATCAGGATTATGGTGGACTAGCGTTTGAAGAGGAGGGTGATCGTTGTGCGAAATTATTGGCTGATCCAGAAGTAATGGTAATGGTGTTGGGGAATCATGGTGTTTTAGCGCTCGGAGACAGTGTGTCTACTGCGTTTGATCGTTTATATTATTTTGAGCGTGCTGCTGAATCCTTGGTAAAAGCTTATATGACTGGACAAGATCTGAAGGTGCTTTCACACGAAATAGCTGAGAAAACCGCTAGGGAAACAGCAGAGTATCCAGGTTTGTCCAATAGACACTTTTCTGAGCTTCAAGCAATTCTTGAAATAGAAGAACCAGACTATAAAAACTGATGCTGGCGACATCGAAAAAAGGCAGAGTCTAACTCAGCCAAAGTCCTAATCGCAAAGAAGTAATCATAGAAGAAATTTACTAGTTTCACTTAGGACTTAAGAGCATTTCAGTCTTTTAATAATAGAATTAGCGACTCCTTAGACCATTCTAACCAAACCCTCCGGTTAGAATTCAACGCTACTGACCTAAATTGATCATCATTTTGTAGAGACACTAGAATAGGTTCATTTCGATTTGAAATATTTACATAGTAATTGCTACGATCACCCATATACGCCAAAGGCCCTAAAAAACCTCCAATCTGCATCCTATTTTTTGGAGGGGCATCCAAAAGTATTTTTAGATTTTCTGGTCGTATCGCGATCCAGACTTCTGAACCTATCTTCAATGAAGTTTCTGATTTGATGATTACATCACCTAAGGTCTCAACCAAGATTTTCAGTTCTTTATCAATACTTTCTGTAACTCTACCTTTGAAAAAATTCATGCTACCAATAAAGTTAGCAACAAAATGAGAAGTCGGTGATTTATATAATTCACTTGGTGTAGCAATTTCTATCACTTTTCCATTTGACATAACTGCTATTCGATCTGAAAGAGTCAATGCTTCTTCTTGGTCATGAGTAACGAAAATGAACGTAATGCCTAGCTCTTTTTGCAATATACGTAGTTCAATTTGCATTTGCTCTCTAAGTTTTTTATCTAAGGCGCCAAGCGGCTCGTCCAGCAACAGTACTTTGGGTTGTTTAATTAGGGCGCGTGCTAATGCAACTCGCTGACGCTGACCGCCAGATAATTGGTTTGACCGCCGATTTCCAAATCCAGGTAATTTAATTAGTTCAAGCATCTCATTTATTTTTTTGTTCGACATTTTTCTAGACAAGCCAGATTTCCTTAAGCCAAATCCAATGTTTGCATGAACATTTAGATGAGGGAAGATTGCATAATTCTGAAAAACCATGTTCACTGGGCGCCGATTTGGCGGTGAATTTAAAATCGGTTGTCCATCGACAAATATTTCCCCAGAATCAGGAGCTTCAAATCCAGCAATAATGCGAAGTAAAGTGGTTTTTCCGCAGCCGGAAGGACCGAGTATCGAAAAAAATTCACCCCGTTCAACATCGAATTTTATGTTATCTAAAGCTTTTATTTTGCTAAATTGTTTACAAACATTACTAAAAGAAACAATTGGATCAGAAGTCATGTTAGAGACTGGAATGAGTTTCGCTCTTTACTCCTCGTTTACGCAACCATTCGGAAAAAGCTATAACGAGGAAAGAAGTAACGAATATTGTTGCACCGAGTGCCAGAGTTGCTGGAAGTTTAGTATGAAATCTTAACGAGCTCCATATATAGATTGGTAGTGTTTGTTCAGCACTTGACAAGAAGAAAGCTAATACGAATTCATCAAAAGAAATAGTGAATGTTAGTAGTAAACTAGCGACAATGCCAGGCAATATGATTGGAAAAGTCACGAGCCAAAATGTCATCCAGGAATTTTCACCGAGGTCAAGGCTTGCTTCTTCAATATTTTTGTCAAAATTGTCTAAGCGTGCAATAAGAATAAGTATAGAAAAAGGAACGCAAATGAGTAGATGAGCGAAACCTACCGTCATTAATGATAGCGAGACATTAAACATACTTAAAAGAATTAAAAGTGATATTCCAAGAATAATTTCTGGTATTACCAAAGGAGTTAGCATGAAACCGACCATTGATAATTTCCCAGGTAAGCGATATTTAGTTACGGCTTTAGCGGTTAATAAACCAAGAATGGTGCTAACAAAAGACACAATTAATCCGATTTTAAAGCTATTTATCAAGGCATTGATCATGCTCGGATTGTTGATCATATCTTGATACCATGTCAGTGTAAGTCCTTTTAGTGGAAATGATACATATTTAGAATCATTGAATGAGAATAAAGGTAGAAAAAGAACAGGTATATAGATGAAACTTAAATAGAGTACGGCATAGATATAAAGCCCACTAGGTAATAAATTTTTTTTATTCCTATTCATAGCCATGTTTATGATAGCTATATCTAATCCAGGCAATTAAACCACTTAATATTGCCACTATGGCTATTAACATCATTGATATTGTCGCACCCATGGGCCAATTTTGGGACTCCCCAAACATTGATTGGATTATATTACCGATCATTATGCCTTGTGGTCCGCCGACAAGTGATGGTGTCACATAATCCCCAACAGTAGGTATAAAGACAAGTAAGCTAGCAATAATTATTCCAGGTAGTGATAATGGCAGGGTAACTCGAGCGAAAGTCATAAAAGCGCTCTCCCCTAAATCACGAGCGGCAGCGAGAAGATCACGGTTAATCTTATTAAGAGATAGATAAATTGGGAGGACAGCAAAAGGCGCCCACGCATGAGCTAAGGTAATGATGATGGCTATTGGACTATAAAGCAGAAAAGTTAGTGGTTCCTCAATCAATCGTAGTGAAATTAGACCGGAATTTATTACTCCATTGTTGCCAAGAATAATTTTCCATGCGAACACTCGCAAAAGATAACTAGTCCAAAATGGAACAGTAATTAAGACTAGCCACAGCATCTTATTTTTTTTTATCCGGAACGAAATAAAGTAAGCCATAGGGTAGGCTAGCACTATACTAATAACCGTGACTATCGATGCTATCTTTATAGACTTTATGAGCAACGCTACATAAATTGGGTTATCAAAAAATTCATTATAGTTTTTTATCGAAAAAGTCTGATTTAACATCAGATGGTCTTGAGACCAAAAACTCAAAACAAACAGCAATATTAATGGTGCTCCTAAGCCAAAAATCATCAATATGAAACTAGAAGAGATCAGCCCATAGCCTCGAACTAATTCATCTTGAAATCGTTTTTTTATGTAGCGTGAATAATTAGGCTTTAAATCCATAGTTACCTTAAAGTTGAAGTTCAATATTGTGATCTAGCAATATATTGATTCCTCTGGATAGTGGTTGGCTGGAGTAGAACAAGAATTTTTTCCACCTACAAAAAATCAGAGTCCAGCCTTTACTTCATCAAACATTTTTTGCAATTCTGACTCGTTAGCCATAGCTATCTGGAAAATACCAGAATTCAACATATCATCAGGATTACTAGATGCAAAGCCAAGATTTTCTAATATTTCAGGATCTACCTGTTGAAATGCCTTAGTATTCGCATGCCCATATCCGTATTCAGTGATGTCAAAGACTCCAGCTTCTACACTCATATACGCGTCAATGTAGTCGTAAATTTTCTCGATCTTATCAGGTTCATGTCCAGTCATAATTGAGAATCCGCATACCCATGTCATAGCCCCCTCTTTTGGATTCATAAATTTAACATCATGCCCTTCACTTTTCATAGATGCGAAAGAATCATTCCAAGTTGTGCCTGCGATTAGTTCACCTGATGCTAAACCTTGCTCGACTTCTGTTGGGCTATCCCAGTAAAATCTAATCAGAGGTAATTGTTCTTTGAGTGCAGCGCGTGTTTGTATAATCTCCTGTGGGGTCATATTAAAAGGATCTTTGGCCCCTGCGCGAATTGCTGCCACCATCACACCATCGACTAGGCTATTAGACATTGATAATCGTCCTTTATATTTTGAATCCCAGAGGATATCCCAAGTTTCATTTTCGATATATTCTGGAGCGAGGTCAGCTCGGTATAGAACGGAGGTTTGACCCCAATCGGTAGGGATAAAATAGCGCTGACCATTGATTACAGTACCAGGAATTGTTTTAAGGGTTGATGCAATATTGCCCCAGTTGCTTAATCGATTGGTGTCAATTGGTTCGAGGAGACCAGCCTGATGCCACATGGGAATCTTATAACTACACGGTTGTGTGATATCTACTTGAAAGCCTGCACGTATTTTTGCAAATGCCTCTTCTTCATCTGCAAAAATAGCGAAATTTGGTGATTGACCATGTTTTTTAATATAGTCACCATGTAAATTTGAGACCTCCCAGCCTTCCCATGTAAAAACCAAAGGGTGATTTTTGCTTGAACGTATTCGATCGCACGCGCTTAATGGAATTATGGTAATTATCCCTCCAAGCGCAATTAAAAACTTGTTGAACTGCCGGCGATTAATCTTTCCGGTGGTAATTCTTTCTATTACTTCGTCTTTGCTCATACAACCCTCCTGTGAATTTACATGACAGTTTATTTCGGATTCATTAATTTTCGAAAAGCATCGTCTAGACTTTTTCCCACAAGTTCTATTAATTCATCAATTTGTTCGATATTTATTATTAGTGGTAGCGAGATAATCACTGTGTCGCCTACAGATTGCATTATAAGTTCGTTGTCAAGAGCTGCTTCTCTACATAAAGTGCCAGCACTAGCTGATGGATCATATCGTTTTCTTAGTCTCTTTATTTGCACCAATTCAAGTGCCCCTAGAAACCCAATCCCTCTTGCCTCCCCAACTAAGGGATGGTTTTCCAAAGACGTGCCATTTTTCTTATAAATAAGGGCCGGTATAAAGCTTCACTTGGTCGACTATCTTTACAACGCGAAGAATTCTAATATTTTCTTTTGCAACTGCCCAGGCAGTAGGGTGTCCAGAGTAGGTCATTCCATGAAAAAATTCTCCACCTTCCTCAATGATAGCTATTGCTATATGTTTAGAAATCATTACAGCTCCGAGGGAAAGGTAACCGGATGCTAATACTTTAGCAATGGTCTTGAGATCCCATGGTATATTGAATATATCGTTACCAAACCAATTCCTAATTCTCCCAAATACGAATATAAATTAATCAGTAACAAGTAGTATTTGAAATCGACGACATATGTTAGAAATTTCCGTCCAGTATGCTTCTGCTGGAACTATGACGCCGCCAGCACTTGGACGGGTTCTGCAATGAAAGCGGCTATCTGATGGTTGCTAAATTCATTGATTTTATTTTCTAACTATCGAGCTATATCCTTACCAAAATTTCTTTGGTTTTGATTATCTCCCTTTTTGTACCAATAGGGTTGTTCAATGTAGTCAATTTCTGGAATAGGGAGGACTCCCTGAAGATGCATATAGGGCATACCTGATAGCCTCTCGGTAGTAACTGTGCTTCCATGATAGGAGTTTTTTCTGTTTATGATTATTCGCTTCCTTGGATGACCAAGCAGGTTCCAATAAAAGCGTGCCAGGCGAACCACAGTGTTTGCAGACTCTGAACCAGAATTGGCGCAGAAAGTATGGTCGAACTTTTTTGGAGTTACTTGTGAGAGAAGTTGTGATAGTTCGATTGCAGATGAGTGAGGACTTTGAAAAAAGTTGGGGTAGTAAGGTAATCGTTCGAGCTGATCGTCAGAGGCATCTACTAGTTCATCTATTTCATATCTTATGTTCACACACTATAGTTCTGATATTGCATCAAGAAAACGATTACCTTCGGAATCCCATAGGTGGGTCCCGTCCGCTCTCTAGATTATTCTGCTGCCTGTAGAATGGAGCACTTTGTGATTAGTGAATGGATGTAGGAAGTGAGAGCGGTCAGCCTCTTGCCATCCATAAGTTTTTGGATTTCGATCCTTCACCCAGTTCTCTTTTAGTTACCTAGAAAAACCTTATTTATGACAACCTAATTTTGTCAGTCTATTTGACCGAACACTATAGAAACCGAGATTTCTTAGAGTTACTATTGCATTGATACAGGTAGTTTAATTTAACAACTGTTCTGAACGTACTTGGTATTAATTGCAAGTGCACAATGATCTTAACCAACACAACATGGAATTTAATCGTGAAAAATAAATACCTAAATATCATATTAACCGTTGTCGCAGTGAATTTGACTATTCAGACTTTTTATTTCTTAAATCAGCGTTTTATAAAAGATGCAATAGCTAACCCGTCTAGTGTGCAGAAGATTGCGATCTGTGATGCTATGGGAATTAAATGTGCAGACATATCAAGCTTAGTTCGAGGCAGTTTGTTGATAAAAGAAGGGCCTTAAGCAGTTTCTTTTAGAACGGAATTGTAATGCTAATTACATGCGCATTAATTCCAATGTTAGGTCTACCAGACCCCCCATTTGAAACATGTAGCAATCGGTAGCCTAGAGAATACGGTTTGGTATTGCGCTGGAATTCTAAACTAGCCCCAATGTGAACTAAGAATTGGGATGCAGAGTTGAGAGGTTGACCACCAAAATCTTTCCAATTTGTTCGAGCAAACCCAATACCGCCCAAAAACTTTGGGTTCCATGATCTGTTGGGAACATAGGTCCGATATTGAACTATGAGAGGGGAAAAATTGATTAAGTAAGGTTGTTCATTGATGCTATCATCAGTTATGCTGGCTAATCCAGCTTCTATTCTCCATGATAGTTGACCTCCATCGCCATCTGCCAATTGGTTTTGCAAAAGGCGCTCATAGGTACCAAGAAGAGATATGAATCTGTGACTTTGTCGGGGTGGTGGACAATTTGAACATGCCGGAATATCGGCGGTTTGCCCCATCCCTATTTCAAATCCAAATTGGTTTCCATGCTGATCAGGATTTAAAAGAGATTCAGATGCTTGGCTGGAAAATCCAATAATTGTTGTGGAAATAAAAGAATAAAAAGTGATGCGTTTAAGCCATTTATAAATGAGGTCTAAACGGCCTGATGAAATTAAGACTGTTTCAATCTTGCGCATAGTTCGGATTTGTTTCGGTTTAATAGATAATATTTTATCCGACAATCGGTCAAAAGTGGTAATGAATAAGCATTTTGTTACCTAATTTTTCTCTAATAAAGTCGGTGATCAGAATTTTTTGATTTGAGATGCTCTAGTTATTTTTAATTTTTACCCGTTGTTGCCAATGTTTTAATGAGATTAATGTTAAAGCCGTCACGCCAGAAACTATTTCAAGTAGCATTACTTCTTGATAAATTGGTGTCCTAAAAATTAGACAAATAGATGCAGCAAACGGCAGTAGGGCGGTAAACTGACGTACTATGGCCCAAGATGCTACTGATGTATTTTGGCTAATCCATATTCCGAGAAGAGCAATTACATATCCTATTAAGCCACCAACAGCAATATCTAATGGCCAATGAACCCCAATGACAACTCTAGTCAATGCTATCATTATGCCGATGAGAGGAAGAATTAAGAACCATCTAATTTTTCTCAGATAAAGCATTAACAAGGTAATAGCGCAGATTATGCTTGCAGAATGGCCCGATGGGAAGGAACGGCTACTGGGTCTATAAATACCATTATAAGATCCTTTTTCAAGAGTTAAAGATTCCCTCCAAAACGCAATTCCAAACTGTTTTTTTGTTATTTGTTCACCCATTCGAGGTACCCAATAGCGAGCTTCTTTTGATGCCGGATCTAATTGAATCAAAGACCAAACATTAGAGATATCGGTTCGACTGTCGACGAGTTTTTCATAATCAATGTTCATGTTAATACTAACTGAATCCTGCAATGTTGGCGTCAAAACTCGGATTTGATCCACTGGTAGTTTCGCAGGGGGTCTAGGCGTATCAAGCGTATGTTTAAGACCCTGAACAATAATGACAGATAATAGAATCGAGATTATTAGAGCGCAGAGCCACTTGCTATGTTTATACAGGAGTGCACTAAATAATGTAACCGAAACTAAAGCATCTCCGAGATGTGTAAGATTTAACCAAAGTAACGATTGTCCCGGCGTGTTTTGGTTTATTAGCCGAAAGATGCTTAGATTGAAAATCAGACTAAAAATCAGCGTTATTACTAGAAGACCTATTAATAGATTACTATTTACAATCATAGTTTTTAGCGTTAGTGGATGACTTGAGGATTCCATACTTAGATTGCTTGATTCTTTTGAAAAATTAGTTTTCTTCTTATACGGTAATTGATTTTTTGAACGGAACTTATCTGTTTTCAGGAACATTGTTCTTTTATCAGCTCAAAAAAAAGGCGCCTAGTGGCGCCCTTTTTATACGACTTATAAACGAGCGACTTTAGAAGCTGTAGCTCAAAGTACCTTTAAGCGTAGAGCTTGCGGTGCCATAGCTGGCTCCGAAACTCATACCGCCACCAAGCGATGAACTCCAACTTACAGTAGCTGCACCGCCTGAAGCGGCTGATACTGATAGGCCTAACAAACCAGCGCTGATACTGGTTGAACTGCCGTCATAACTAAGGCCTAGAGATACATCACCAGCATTGCCACCTACTGATGCACCAGTTTTGCCGGTAGCAGTGTTATAGGTTGCTCCAACACTAAGTCCTGCAATGGTTTCAGCTAAACCGACGCTGAATGATGCAGTTTTACCGTTGGTGGTGATTGTTGCGTTAGTGCCAAGGATGCCCGAACCGGCCCATGTGACACCAGAATTACTTAAGGAGACAGAGCCAAAGTCGCCGGCTAGGCCGACACTTGCGCCAGTTCCCCCACCGGTTACGGAAAAACTAGCTGAGCCTGATACGCCATTGCCAAGATCGGCACTGCCGGACATACCTAAGCTGCCACTTCCGCCACCGAGTGTTACGGTGCTGCCAGTAACCGATATGCTTTGACTGACGCTACCACTCAGAGACCATTCAGCCATGGCCACTGTAGGTGCTGCAAAGGTGCCGGCTACGGCAATTGCAAGCAGTTTCTTTTTCATTTAAGGAAACTCCAGGTTAAGTTAAAAGATTGCTCTTGTACAAAAGCAGGTCTATTTTCGCCACTCCTTTCCCTAAATGCAACACCTTTATGGTAAAAAAACCGCAGTATTTAAGGTATTTGTTGCAAAAAAGATACAAATAATTCTGGATAATCGAAGGCGCTGTAAATCAGCACATAGAATCCATGATTAAACAAGTGGTTTATCAATGGGTAGAGCGTACCCTACTTGATAAGACTATAGTATCGTTTGCTTTCATTGTGCCTAAATATACATTTTCTGTGCCAACCTGCAAATACAAAATTTGGTTTGATCAAGGAGAATTCATTTCTGATGTGCCATAGTAAAAAAAATAAAATTCTATTTCGAAATGGGATTATCGGTTCTGTTTATGCAGTAGTCATTGTAATGCTATTTGGATGCACCGGATTTATTTCTACTCCAGATCTGGAATCAGGTGGAATTAATCCAGCTTATGTTTTTGGAGACAGACGTCCTGGAGAAGATACATATGTTATAGATGATTCCACCTATATTGAGTACTTAGAGTGGAAGCGGTGGCAAGATTTTCAAGCATACCAAAGATGGAGAAGACTGCAGAGAGAACAGAGTAATTAATAATGATGCTTCGTCTGACTCACTTTTTAGTTCTTAAGTTTTTCAAAGAGAGCACGAAGTACTTCCTCACCTTTCTCTGCCGGTTGTTGGTTCGCATTCCAAACCGAAACGATTGTTGATTCTGTAGAAATGTCTGGCTCTAATTGAATACGATATTGATCAATAATCTGCGGGTATTTGTTTTTTCTAAGGCCTAAGCGTGCAAGCAATCCTTGGTTGGATTTTTCTCCAGGCACAACGTATCGTATCCAAAATTGAAGACTATCAACATCATGCGATTTTATTGAAAAATTAACATCTCTTAGTGCTCTATTTATTGTTCTCCATGCTATTTCAGGTTTTTCTGGAACAATTAAATGTGTTTGACCTGAAGTTGTTTTATCGAGGCTCAACCCTGGTAGTGGACTGATACCTCCAATCACAAATTGCTGATCCTGTCCTGCAAAAGTTTTTAGTTGCACTGCTAGTTGACGCAATAAGGTATTTGCTTTTGGCGTGGCGATAGAGATGTTGTTACGGTCAAAAAGAGCTGCAACTGTAATGCCTTCTTGTTCCTCTAATCTAAGTTGATAAATTACTCGTCCTGTTAAAAACGTTGCCCAGTTTCGCCATCCTTGATCGGTACCCCCATCGCGCCCTACTTTATGGGATATTCGAAAAGTATAATTTGATTTACTGCTGTTTAAGAGTTGAATATTAAGATTAATTAGAGCTATATCAATACGATTCCAGCTGCTGTCTAGGGTATCTTGGATTAACAAAATTTCTCGACCTTGATTGTCAGAGATAATGAGTACCCCGTCTCGTCTAAGCTGGTTATCGCGTTGATTTTTCTTGAATTCACGAAAAGCCGTTAAACTAAGATTATCGTCATTATTATTAGTCTCGCGCCAAGTGAGGTAGTCTTGGTACGTTGCTAGCTCCTGATTAGATTGAAATTTTTCAAATTCTTCGAGAGTTTGTGCAGATATAGGGGTTTGAGCAATGCTGGGTACGCGCTTGCCGCTTATTGCTTCTGGCGCGGTCAGGTCTGGCGGAATCTTCAGTGTCCTGGTTCTGGGTGTAAAATCCCCATCTAGATCAAAGTTGGTATTGCATCCAGCCGTGACTAAAACCGCTGAGATAAGCAAAAAAATGTGCGTCTTTCGAGACATAGCAATTTATTTTAGTCTATTTTTTTGAGTTGTTTAATTACTGAAAAACTTTTTATTGTTAATTTTAACTTGACGCTAATGTGTTTGCTGAGACTATTATAGATTCAAAATTATTCTTTTAAGGTAGCAGATCGAACAATCATAGTAAAAAATTAGCAAAAATGGGAAGGACTAATGTCGAATAACAAAAGTATGGTTACCGGCGGAATTCTTGCTGGTGGCCGCGCTACTCGTATGGGTGGAATCGATAAAGGCATAGCAAATTTAAAGGGCCGCATGTTGATAGAATGGGTGCTTGACAGATTAGCTCCTCAAGTTTCCAATATTATTATTAATGCGAATCGAAGTCATCAACAGTATGGAAAACTTGGATATACTGTTGTAGCTGATACCGTTAATGATTTTCGTGGCCCCTTGGCAGGAGTAGCGGCTATTCTTTCCGAATGTGAAACTCCGTGGCTGATGACTGTGCCGTGTGATTCTCCCTTGATACCTTTAGACCTTGTATCCCGATTAAGCGATCAGGTTTTTAAAGAGAATTCACGATTGGGTGTGGTTCATGATGGTGAAAGATTGCAGCCCGTTTTTATGCTTTTGCATCGATATTTATTAGAAGATCTCAATGCCTTTTTAGATAGTGGAGGGCGGAAAATTGATCACTGGTTGTCTAATAATTCTTTTGAAACAGTATCTTTTCCTAAGTGCAAAAAGATGTTTTTGAATGCAAATACACTGGATGACCTTGAGCGTGCGCACGTATCATTAAACTCTTCATAATATATTGGTTTGGACTCCTGTCTAATGATGCGTTAGATAGAATTACTTCTATATTTTTTAGCATATTGTGAACTCTTATTTTGACTGACTTAATACTTATAAATGCTTTAAGTATTAAATTTGTTTGTACTGGTTTTAGTTCCTAGATTATATTTAAAAAATTATGAAAATGACTGCACTAGGTACTAGTGATGTTTAAAAAATTATTGATAGCGAACCGAGGCGAAATTGCTTGTCGTATTATTCGAACAGCACGACAACTCGGTATACCTACGGTGGCTGTCTATTCAGAGGCTGATGAAAAATCACTTCATGCAGATTTGGCAGATGAGGCAATTTTGATTGGGGCATCAGCGCCATCTCAAAGCTATCTTAATATTGAATCTATGGTCAAGGCATGCGTAGAGGTAGGAGCTGATGCTTTGCATCCTGGGTATGGTTTTTTATCAGAAAATCCAGAGTTTGCTCGGGCGGTTGAGGCTGCGAATGTTAATTTTGTGGGACCCAGCGCTGAATTGATTGAATTAATGGGAGATAAGATAGCTTCCAAAAAGCTAGCCGCCAGCGCAGGAGTTCCGGTTATTCCGGGGTATGCCGAATCTTTGATTGATTCTGAGGATGCTATAGCTCATGCACAAGAGATCGGTTATCCCGTTATGCTGAAAGCGAGCGCTGGAGGTGGTGGTAAAGGGTTACGGATCGTTTTTAACGTTGAAGAGTGTTGCGAGAGTTTTGAGCGGGTTCGCAGTGAAGCCTTAGCAAGTTTTGGTGACTCAAGAGTATTTATTGAAAAATATATACCACAGCCTCGTCATATTGAGATTCAAGTTATCGGAGATAAGCATGGAAACCGAATACATCTTGGAGAAAGAGAATGCTCAATACAACGACGTCATCAAAAGGTAATAGAAGAATCACCTTCAACTTTCGTAGACGACAGCATGCGTGAAGCTATGGGAATACAAGCTCTCGCTCTGGCTGACGCTGTGGATTATTTTTCAGCTGGAACTGTCGAATTTGTAGCAGATTCCAGCGGTCATTTCTATTTTCTTGAAATGAATACGAGGCTTCAGGTCGAACATCCAGTTACGGAGATGACAAAAAATGTAGACATTGTTGAATTAATGCTACGTATTGCCAATAATGAGCAATTATCTTTATCACAAAAAGATATTAAAAATAATGGGTGGGCAATAGAGTCTCGAATCTACGCCGAAGACCCATACCAAGATTTCTTGCCAGAGACGGGACGATTATTTAGTTATATGGACCCTTTGCCTAGCGACAATCTGAGAATTGATTCGGGAGTACGTGAAGGTGATAACATTGATATCAATTATGATCCGATGTTGGCAAAAGTCATAACTTGGGGAAAAAATCGCGATGAAGCTATAGAGCTTATGACTAAATCGCTTGATTATTTTTGCATCAAAGGGGTTGTGACGAATATCCCATTGTTAGCACAGATATTTAGACACCCGCTTTTTATTGGCGGGCAAGTTAATACCGATTTTTTTCGGGAGGTTTATCCAGATGGTTTCGGCTCAAAAATATTAAACCCTAATGATCAATTACATTTAGTTGCATTGGCGGCATCTTTAGACAAATACGAATCCGACAAGAGAGCGCAATCAATAGAAAAAGATGCTGTGATGCGTCATGTTCGACTAACTAACTCTAACTCTGTGTTCAAAACAGAATGTATGAGCCTTTTAAACGAGTTCGTTGTCAAGGTACAGTCAAAGGAATTTAGAATCATTATTCAGAAGTATAATAGACAAGTGCAAGTGGAATTTACGATAGATAAGGATGAAAATGTTGCTAGCGTTGAAAGACATGGTGGTAACTACAATATATTTTTTCGCGGAATTGAATGTTCTTTAACAATACTCTCACCGGAAATAGATGAACTAAATCTTTTTATGTTAGATACGAAAAATGAATTTAGTTCAGATTACTTGTTTTCTCCAATGCCAGGTCTACTGGTATCTTTGGATGTAATACCTGCGCAGAAAATTCGAAAAGGTGATCGATTGGCTGTAGTAGAAGCTATGAAAATGGAGAACATACTCAAAGCTGAACGGGATACCCAAGTATCTGAGATTTTTGTATCACAGGGGCAGACGCTCAGCAAGGGTCATAAAATGATTAAATTTAAAGATGATTAATGACCAATAAAGAAAATGATTTATCACTAGCTAATGCTATTAGATCTGGAGACAGGAGCGCTTTAGCAAAAGGCATTACTCTGACAGAATCAACCTTAATAGAGGATCGAAATAAAGCCGACAAACTTTTGTTGGAAATTCTCCCATTTGCTGGCAAATCCCATCGAATTGGTATCACAGGCCTGCCAGGTTCGGGTAAATCCACATTGATAGAGCAACTTGGAGTTAAAGCACTTGATTTGGGTTACAAAGTTGCTGTTCTAGCTATAGATCCCAGTTCAGAAAAAAGTGGGGGATCAATTCTAGGTGATAAGACGCGTATGACATCGCTGGCTATCCATCCTGATGCATTTATAAGACCTTCGCCTTCAGGATCTTCTCGAACTGGAATTGGCAATCGAACTCGAGAATGCATGTATCTTTGTGAGGCAGCAGGTTTTAATTTTGTGCTTGTAGAGACTGTCGGGGTTGGTCAAGTTGAGCTCGAAGTGTCTGAAATTTGTGATATCGTACTTTTGTTGTTGTTGCCGGGATCTGGAGATGAATTACAAGGGATGAAACGGGGATCTACTGAGTCAGCAGACATAATTTTGGTAAATAAGGCTGATGGTTTAACGAAAAGCGCGGCGACAACCACAGCATCAGATTATCAGAATGCACTCAATTTAGTCAGTGGACTACGAAACCGTGAGGTTGATGTAATGCCAATTTCAGCACTTGAAAATCAAGGAACTGCTGAAGTATTAAGTAAAATTATTGGGTTACACCAGAGGAAACATAGCACTGGCGAAATTCAAACTCTCCGCTCTAAGCAATGTAGAAGTTGGCTTTGGCATTCCATAAAAGAAATTATTGAAGAATCGATGTTGGGAGAGGTTTCTATGTTGGATATTATTTTGCAGCTGGAAAAAGACATTATACTTAGCCGTAGTACGGGACGGATTGCAGCAAAAAGGTTTGTCGACCAGTATCTTCAATCCCTACGGGAGTATAAAAAATGATTGGACGACTCAATCATATTGCAATTGCAGTTCCAAACTTAGAAAAAGCGATAGATATTTATCGTAATACACTTGGGGCAGTGGTATCTGAACCCTTAAAATTAATTGATCATGGCGTCATTACGGTTTTTGTAGAATTAGATAATACATCTATTGAATTATTATATCCGTTAGATGAGTCTTCACCGATAAAAAATTTTCTTATCCGTAATCCTGCTGGCGGTATTCATCATGTTTGTTATGAAGTTGAAGATATTATTTTGGCTCGAGAGAAACTAAGAAGCAGGGGCGCTAGAATTGTAGGAAGCGAAGAGCCAGAAATTGGGGCACATGGAAAACCAGTTTTATTCTTACACCCGAAGGATTTTTGTGGCACTCTTATAGAATTGCAGCAGATGCCGTAGCACTATTTTTGATGTAAATGAGAAGGCGTGCTATTACTATCCTTAAAGCAATAATTTGATTCCCAGCCGCCTTATTTGGCCAGATCTTTTTTGGTAGAGTTATAGAGATCAGTTATCACACCTTGGTGCACTTCAGCAGAGAGTGGAATTGTTTCAGATAATGTCGGATGTGGATGAATCGTAAGGCTAATATCATCTGCTTCACATCCCATTTCAATTGCGAGACAAGTCTCAGAGATGAGGTCTCCAGCATTTATGCCCACTATTCCAGCCCCCAGTAGTTTGTTGGTTTGTGGATCAAACAGTAATTTGGTTAATCCCTCACCTCTATTCATACCGAGAGCTCTACCGCTAGCAGCCCAGGGGAACACACTTTTTTCGTATTTGATGCCCCCAATTTTTGCTGCCTCTTCTGTAAGTCCGACCCAAGCAATCTGCGGATCTGTATAGGCAACAGAGGGTATTGCCTGAGGCTGGAATATGGTGTTATGACCTGTTATCACCTCAGCAGCAACTTTGCCTTCATGAGTAGCTTTATGTGCTAGCATTGGCGGGCCTACAACATCTCCAATAGCAAAAATATTCCTGACGTTGGTACGTTGTTGTTGATCAACGGCAATGAAGCCATCCTGGCAAGGGGTAATTCCAGCCTTTTCAATATCAAGACCTGATAGATCCGGTGATCGTCCAATTGCGATCAATACTGCATCGAAGTCACTTGATTTTGGTGCTTTAGAGCCTTCAAAATCTACATGTATACATTCTTTTTTTGGTTGAATTCCTAAAACTTTCGTACCAAGATAAATAGCAGAACATCGCTTTTTTAATCTGGTCGTTAATGGACGTACTAAATCTTCATCGACGTCGGTCATCAATTGGTTTAGATATTCAACAACAGATACCTGGCTTCCTAGAGAGCTGTATATGCACGCCATCTCGAGTCCGATTATCCCCCCTCCAATTATGAGTAAACGATTTGGGACATTTTTGAGTTCCAAAGCTCCGGTTGAATCAAAAATCCTTTCATCATTCGGAACATTTGCTAGTCTATTTGGTTTTGACCCAGTAGCAATGATTGCATGTTTAAAGTTGAGAGAAATGTTGCGATCTGACTGTGCTATCAGAATACGGTGATCAGATAGAAAGCGAGCAACTCCTTGCACGGTTTCAACCCCCCTTTTTTTTGATAGCGTCGCAAGTCCTCCAGTTAGTCGACTAACTACATTTGTTTTCCATAATCTAAGTTGTTCAATATCTATTGATGGTGGTTCAAACTTCACTCCTGTTCTTCTAAGATCATCTGCTTCATCAATGATTTTGGCAGTATGAAGCAGTGTCTTTGAAGGTATGCAACCAACATTAAGGCATACTCCACCTAGGTTTGAATATTTTTCTACTAGGGCAACTTTTAGGCCAAGATCGGCAGCTCGAAATGCTGCTGTATAACCACCAGGTCCAGACCCAATAACGACAAGATCTACGTCCAAATCTACTTTCTCAGGAATGCTCATAAAGTTATCTTTAGTAGAGTGATGTCATAGCAGAAGTCGACGTATGTCTTCTAAGCTTATTTTTAAAAAAGTTAAGAATCTCGCCGCGCTTGCACCATCGATGACCCGATGATCATAAGAAAGATCAAGTGGCAGCATCAAACGGGGTATAAATTCCCTACCATTCCATTCTGGCATCGTTTTGGCTCGACTGACGCCCAGGATGGCTACTTCAGGAGGATTAACAATGGGTGTAAAGCTCCTACCACCGATTCCACCTAGATTAGAAATTGTGAAACAACCTCCTTTTAGATCATTTGGTTTAATTTTTCCATCCCTTGACTGAGCGCTTAATTCCATAATTTCTGTAGCAAGATTTCGGACATTTTTCTTGTCAATATCTTTAATTACAGGAACAATTAGCCCATTTTGGGTATCCACAGCAACTCCGATATTAATATACTTTTTAAATATTAGATCTTTTTCATTAGGTGCGAGAGATGAATTAAATTGTGGGAACGCGTTTAATGCTACAGCTATCGCTTTCATTAAGAATGGCAATAGCGTTATTTGTAGATCTTTATCTCTATTCTCTTTGTCATAGCTTTTTCGAAAATCTTCTAAATTTGTTATATCAACTTCTTCATGGTTAGTTACGTGAGGGATACTGTTCCAAGCATTCAAAAGTCTTGTGCCAGACCGCTTTTGGATTCTTGATAATGGTTTTATCTCAATCGAACCCCATTGTGAAAAATCTGCCGTCATTTTCTCTAGAGAAATATCTGGTTTTTTTATAGAGTTATTTGAGGTATTAAAAAGTTGGTTTTTTACAAATTTTTCAATATCAGATTTAAGAATTCTTCCCTTTCTTCCCGATCCATTGATTAGCGCAAGTTCAACACCAAGCTCGCGACCGAAACGTCTGACTGCTGGACTTGCATGACTGCATATATTCGGGGTTTTTTGTGGTGAAAGGGATTCAGAAAAATTTGGAATAGTTTCAGTTTGAGAGGGGACTTTTTTATCAGATTCGTTAATCACATCATTTGACTTCTTCGCTGCTCCAATTATCTCATGTGGTAATACTTTTTTTGTTTTTTCAGTTGTTTTTTTTGGAGATGATGCATCTGGCTTTGACTCAGGCTCGAGATTTCTATTTTCTACGCTTTGGTTAGAATCAATCAACAAAATTAAACTGTCTTCAGATATTTCATCACCCACGTTTACACGAATTTCCACTACGATTCCATCACATGGTGATGGTATATCCATAGATGCTTTTTCACTTTCGATTGTGATCAAAGAATCTTCCTTATTAATCGTTTGGCCAACATTAACTAATATTTCTATTACCTCAACACTCTTGTAGTCACCGATATTTGGGAGTGTGACGTTAGTTACATTACTCATTAGCATCAATTGGTTTGTTAGAAAGTTGTTATACCCGGATGGGGTTTATTTTTTCAGGATCTATAGAGTATCGTTCAATTACATTCGACATCATTTTTGTTTCTAAAAAATTTTCCTCTACGAGAGCTTTTACAGCTGATAATACGATATAGCGTCTGTCAACTTCAAAGAAAGTACGCAAATCTTTTCGAGTTGCGCTACGACCAAATCCATCTGTGCCTAATACATAATAGCTGTTCGGTATGAATTCACGGATTTGTTCAGGGTAATTTCGAACGTAGTCTGTAGATGCTATTACAGGTACCTTTTGATCGTTTAAGCATTCGGTCACATAGGGTATTTTTTGGACATCAGTTGGGTGTAAGCTATTCCATCGTTTTTTATCCCGTCCTTCTCGGGCAAGTTCATTGAAGCTTGTTACAGCCCATACATCTGATAGTATACCAAAGTCTTTTTCAAGCATTTCTGCAGCAGCAAGCGATTCTCGTAGAATTGTTCCGCTACCTAACAAGTGTACTCGAGGAGTATGTTTTCGCGTTTTTTTTGTTTTTCGAATTTGATACATTCCTTTTAGTAGATCCGTCTCAACATCTTTCGGCATCTTCGGGTGTTGATAATTTTCGTTCATTACAGATATGTAGAAAAATATATTTTCTTTTTTCGCGAACATTCTTTGAAGTCCGTTATGCACAATGACTGCTAATTCGTATCCATAAGTAGCCTCATACGCGACACAATTCGGAATTGTCGAAGCTATTAACATACTGTGACCATCTTGATGCTGTAATCCTTCTCCTGCTAAAGTCGTCCGTCCTGCAGTCCCACCTATCAAGAATCCTCTTGCCTGCATATCTCCAGCTGCCCATGCTAAATCACCTACTCTTTGGAATCCAAACATGGAGTAGAAAATATAGAAGGGAATCATAGCGACATCATGATTTGAATAAGATGTAGCTGCTGCCATCCACGATGCCATAGCCCCAGATTCTGTAATCCCTTCTTGTAAAACTTGACCATCTGTGTCTTCTCTGTAGTACATCAGTAGCTCAGAATCCTCTGGAATGTAGAGCTGCCCTTGAGGCGAATAAATACCGATTTGACGAAACATGCCTTCCATTCCAAAAGTTCTAGATTCATCAGGAACAATAGGGACTATATAGCGACCGACATCGGAATCACGAATTAAAGCACTTAGCAATTGAACAAGTGACATTGTAGTCGAAATTTCTCGCTTACCTGTTCCCATAAGTTGAGACTTGAATATCGAAATATCAGGGATATCATATGATGAAGTTTTGTCATCACGCTCTGGAAGATAGCCACCTAATTTTTTTCGTTGGTCATTGAGATAAGTAAGCTCTTCGCTATCTTCTTGTGGTCTATAAAACTTTGCTTTAATAGCATCTTGATCAGTAAGAGGTATCTTGAATCGATCACGAAACGCAAGCAGCGCTTCACTATCCATCTTTTTTTGTTGATGTGTAATATTTTGACCTTCTCCCCATTCGCCCATACCATAACCTTTGACAGTTTTTGCTAGAATGACCGTAGGTTGACCATTGTGTTTGACTGCTGTTGCGTACGCAGCATAGACCTTTTGTGGGTCATGCCCGCCTCGATTCAGTCGCCAAATATCTTCATCAGACATGTTGGCAACCATTGCTTCAAGTTCTGGATCTACGCCAAAAAAATGTTTTCTAACGAAAGCACCATCTTTTGCCTTAAATGCTTGATATTCTCCATCCACAGCGTCTTCCATGCGTTGTTTTAATAATCCTTTGGTATCTCGCATAAGAAGTGGATCCCAGTATGATCCCCAAATTACTTTGATTACGTTCCAGCCTGCTCCTCTGAACGTACCCTCTAGTTCTTGGATAATTTTTCCATTGCCTCGTACGGGCCCATCAAGACGTTGCAGGTTGCAATTGATAACAAAGATGAGATTATCTAGTGATTCACGTCCAGCAATTCCTAAAGCCCCTAGAGACTCGGGTTCATCCATTTCGCCATCACCAACAAATGCCCAAACCTTTCGATCGGCCATGGGCTTTATACCACGGTGATTCAAATATTTCATGAATCGTGCTTGGTAAACAGCTTGGATAGGGCCAAGACCCATGGATACTGTGGGGAATTGCCAGAAGGTAGGCATGAGCCACGGATGAGGATACGAAGAAAGTCCATGTTTGTTCACTTCTTGCCGGAAGTTTTCCAGTTGATTTTCTTGGATTCTTCCTTCTAGAAAAGCTCGGGCGTATATGCCAGGTGCTGAGTGTCCTTGAAAGAATATTAAATCCGGACCATTAACTGAATCCGAGCCTTTCCAAAAATGGTTAAAACCAACATCATACAGAGTTGCTGATGATGCAAAGGTAGCAATATGCCCTCCTAGCTCGGATGCTCCCTCGTTTGCTCGTACTACCATTGCCATTGCATTCCAACGGATTATGGATCTAATCTTTCTCTCAAGTGCTTGATTACCTGGATTTGCTGGCTCTTTTCCAATGCTAATGGTGTTGAGGTATGAAGTTGTTGGTCTATAGGGGATGAATGCACCTGAACGTCGCGCTTGTTCGATAAGTGTCTCAATTAGGAAATGGGCTCGACCTTCTCCATCAGCTTCTAGTACTGAGGCAAGGGCATCTTGCCACTCTCTAGTTTCTAAGGGGTCAATATCGAAATCGTCAGCCCCAGATTGTTCTTCTTTAGCAGATTTTTTTGACGAGAGAGTCTTCATTTTGGTCAAAATTTTACTTACATAAAACCTAGCGCAGAACGGAAACTGAAAAATTGTAAGATCTCATACCACCTAGCGTTAATTATAACATGTTACTTGGTCTTAGCGTGTCAAACTAATTGGCTCACATGGGAATGTTACCAATATTCATGATCTTATTTGGGATTACTTAACGATAAATATCGCGTAGAATTCTCCATCCATGGACGCAACAACTTTAAAGTTAACCACGTGAGCAGATGAAATAAATGTTCTCAGTGACTCTAAACAGACGCCAACTCTATGATTTGGAACTTTTTGAAAATGGCGCGCTCAATCCGTTGAATGGTTATATGGGTCGTGGCGACTACGAGCGGGTATTGCAAGATGCGCGTTTAGTCGACAATACATTGTGGCCTATACCTATTGTACTTGACGTCTCGGAGAAAGAAGCGGAGCGAATTGATTTAGGAGATTTGTTAGGTCTCCGTGATGGCGAGGGAGTTACTGTTGGTTGTTTGCGAGTCAATGATATTTGGCAGCCTGATCGTATGCAGGAAGCTCAGGCAATTTATGGAACTGTATCCTGCAAACACCCAGGTGTTCGTATTTTGTTAGATGAAGTTCAGAAGATATACGTTGGGGGAGTTATTGAGTTTATGCAGCGACCTAGTCATTATGATTTTTTGAATCTAAGATACCGAGCCGATGAAATCCGCGAGGAGTTTGAGAGCGAAAATCTGCCAGGAGTGATCGGTTTTCAGACCTGGAATATTTGTCATCGACTTGAAAGGGATTTAATTATCAAAGTTTCGAGAAAAATTAGCGCCAAAGTACTTTTATTGCCGGTTGTGGATCAAAACGAAGTAAGAAGCAGGGAATTTTTCCCGCGCATTCAATCTTGGGAGACTGCTCTCCGCTATTTGCCGAACGATACAGCAAAATTATGTTTACTACCGGTCAGGATGCGGATGGCTGGGCCTAGAGAAACGTTGTGGAAAAGTATTATTCATCGAAATTACGGATGCTCCCATTTTGTTGTTGGTCCAAATGATTGTTCTCCACCAATTGAAGATGTATCCCAGACATTCTATGGCAAGTATGAATCTCAGGAATTGGTAGAGAAATATTCGGATGAAATTTCTATTCAAATGGTAGCGGTTGAAGAACAAACTTACTCGTTAAAGAAAAAGATGTATATAGATAATTCTAAGGCCCCAGAAAAAACTGAAGAGATTTGTAATTACTCAGAGAAGGATTTTCGCCGTGATTTAGCGTTAAGAAACAGAATTCCTGATTGGTTTAGTTTCCCCCAAGTTATTGAAAGTTTATCCAAAATTTACCTATCAAATAGTGAAATCGGATTCACCTTATTCTTTACTGGGCTATCGGGATCTGGAAAATCTACCCTAGCAAAAACGATTGAGGCAATCCTGGGAGTGCGTGGTGGGAGATCTGTTACACTATTAGATGGCGATATTGTTCGCCAAAACCTATCAAGCGAACTGGGGTTTTCTCGAGCACATCGTGACTTAAACATTCGACGGATCGGTTTTGTTGCGAATGAGATAACAAAGAATAGGGGAATCGCAATTTGCGCGCCGATCGCACCGTATCGAGCTGTTCGCCGTGAGGTGCGAAGTTTAATACAAGAAAACGGTAGATTTATAGAGATTTATCTTTCCACTCCAATCGCTGTTTGTGAACAACGTGACCGTAAGGGTCTATATGCTAAAGCTAGAACAGGGGAAATAAAACAGTTTACCGGTGTCAGTGATCCTTATGAAGTGCCAGAAAATGCTGAAATGGTAATTGACACATCAGAATTCAGCATATCAAAAGCGTGCGATGAAATTATGGATTATCTTTTGAAAAAAGGTTTTTTAGAAATAAGTTGAATCCATAAGATCAATCTGTCAATCATCCTTATGCGGAAGCATTATTTTTCAAGAGAGGTAACAGAAATTGTCCCGTATAAGAGTCGCGAATTTGAACCATTTCTTCGGGTGTTCCAGCTCCAATTAGATTACCACCTCTATGGCCGCCTTCAGGGCCTAGATCGATGATCCAGTCAGCAGTCTTTATTACATCGAGATTGTGCTCAATTACTAATACTGTATTTCCACGATCTCTCAATCGATGTAAGACTGAGAGAAGTTGTTTAATATCGTGAAAATGAAGGCCTGTTGTTGGTTCGTCTAAGATATATAGCGTTCGACCAGTATCTCTTTTAGAAAGTTCTTTCGACAATTTTATTCGTTGTGCCTCTCCTCCTGAGAGGGTTGTCGCGCTTTGTCCAACTTTTATGTATCCGAGACCAACATCAATTAATGTATCTAATTTTCGTTTGATCATGGGTATAGCGCAGAAAAATTCTGCTGCTTCAGTTACGGTCATGTTGAGAACATCACTTATAGTCTTTCCCTTATATTTAATATCCAATGTTTCTCGATTATAGCGAGCATTACTACATGCGTCACAGGGAACATATATATCTGGAAGAAAATGCATTTCAACTTTTATAAGACCATCTCCTTGGCAAACTTCGCAACGACCACCGCGGACATTAAATGAAAAACGTCCTGGCTTATAACCGCGTGCTCTTGATTCGGGAGTGCCCGAAAATAATTCGCGGATTGGGGTGAACAAACCGCTATAAGTAGCAGGGTTTGATCTAGGCGTACGTCCAATAGGGCGTTGATTGATTTCAATAACTTTATCAAAATATTTAAGGCCGTCAATATAATCATATGCCTCATGTTGACGACGATTTTGATTTAATTCTTTTAAGAGAGCAGGAAAGATTGTTTGGTTTACTAGAGTAGATTTGCCAGAGCCTGACACTCCTGTGATGCAAGTCAACAATCCAACCGGTATATCAATATCAATATTTTTTAGATTATTTCCTCGAGCGCCTCTAACTTTTAGTTGTTCGCTCGCATTTGGATTTCTTCTTTTATTTGGTATCTCAATAGTTAAATATTTTCCTAGGTATTGACCTGTTAAAGATTTCGCACAAGTCATAACTGCTTTAGGTGATCCAGAGAAAACTACCTCCCCACCTGTTTCGCCAGCACCAGGACCCAGGTCGACTAAGTGATCAGCGTTGAGTATAGCTTCTTCATCATGTTCAACCACGACTACTGTATTTCCTAAATCTCGAAGTTGCGTCAAAGTTCGAAGTAACCTAGCATTATCTCTTTGATGCAACCCAATTGATGGTTCATCTAAGATATACATTACCCCTACTAATCCCGACCCAATTTGAGATGCCAGCCTTATTCGTTGTGACTCGCCACCTGATAGAGTCTCTGCAGATCTATCTAGCGTTAGGTATTCGAGACCGACGTTGGCTAGAAACCTCAATCGATTAATGATTTCATTTACAATTTTTGTCGCAATTTCTCCTTGGCGACCAGCTAAATTGAGGTTCTCAAAAAACTGAAGCGATTTTTCAATGGTCATTGACGATATTTCATGAAGAGGTAGCTCGTTAACGAAGACAGATCGTGATTCAATGCGTAATCGGCTACCCTTACAATTTTTACAGGGTTGTGTGTTCAAATAACGTGCCAGTTCTTCTCGAATCGTATTAGATTCGGATTCTCTATATTTACGCTCCATGTTTGGTATTATTCCTTCGAAAGCGTGGGTTCGGCGACGCCCCCTACGCCCATGTGAACGTTGGTAAGTGAAGGATATTTTTTCCTCACCACTGCCGTACAGAATTATTTCTTTGAGATCTTTTTTAAGTTGTGCAAACGGTTTATCAATATCGAAGCCATAGTGCCTAGATAAACAGGAAAGCATATTAAAGTAAAATGCATTGCGGCGATCCCAGCCTGAAATTGCGCCAGCTGCTAGACTTAGTTTGGGGTCTTGTATCACTCTATCTGGATCGAAGAATTGACGCGCACCCAGCCCATCACAATCAGGACATGCACCAGCTGGGTTATTGAATGAGAAAATTCTCGGTTCTAGTTCTTTTAGGCTATATCCACAGTGTGGGCAGGAATACTTAGCTGAAAATAAAAGATCTTCAACTGGGTTTTTATCGTCTGACGATACCACATGAACTAACGCAATATCATTAGCTAATGCTAATGTTGTTTCAAAAGATTCAGCCAATCGTTGTTCAATACCAGAATCAGTGACAATTCGATCAACAACGATCTCTATACTATGGTTTAGATTTTTGTCTAAAGATGGTACTTGGTCTAGGTCATAAACTACTCCATTAATACGTGCTCGAATGTAACCTTGCCTACGAAGATCTTGGATAAGTTGTTTGTGCTCACCTTTTCGTTCTTTGATTATTGGAGCGAGAAGAAGCAAACGTGATTGCTTTGGCAATTCCATCACTCTATCGACCATTTCTGATACAGTGCTTGCGCTGAGAGGGCGATTGTGTTTCGGACATCTCGGCTCTCCTACACGTGAATAAAGCAATCTTAGATAATCATAAATTTCGGTTACGGTACCTACTGTAGATCGGGGGTTGTGTGAAGAGGATTTTTGTTCGATGCTAATAGCAGGTGATAATCCTTCGATCAAATCTACATCAGGTTTTTCCATTAGAGAAAGAAATTGTCTGGCGTATGCAGATAACGATTCAACGTAACGTCGTTGACCTTCTGCATAAATAGTATCAAATGCCAGGGATGATTTACCCGAACCGGAGATTCCGGTTATTACAATTAGTTTGTCGCGTGGAAGATCTAGATCAATGTTCTTGAGATTATGGGTTCGGGCACCACGGATTTGGATTTGTTGCATTATTAAGTGTAAATTTTATATTCAACTGTGGATTTTCAATTTCAGCTGCCTACTTAATTGTGGAATTACCTAGGCCAGAAAATAATTTTTTCAGCAAGTTCCTTATAGAATCTAGTCATCAATCCTACAATAAAATGAATTGGGTTATATTTATATTTGGTGCGACTATTTTTAATTTAGGTGTATTATAGAATGTTGTTATTCATATCCAAAAGATTTACTTTAAACTAAGCCTAGATCATTATTGTGGTTACGTTAAGACGAACATAAACAATGGAACACCTAATTGTCAGGTTAAGATGTGTGTTAGGGCTATCTATGAATAGGAGGAATTAGATATGGCACGAGGGGTAAACAAAGCGATTGTCGTGGGAAATTTGGGGCGTGACCCAGAAGTCAGGTATACCGCCAATGGTAGCGCCATGGCAAATATCACTGTTGCAACAACTGAGAGTTGGAAAGACAAGCAGTCTGGGGAGCGCCAAGAGAGAACGGAATGGCATCGAGTGGTATTTTTTGGCCGTTTGGCAGAAATTGCTGAAGAATATTTAAAAAAAGGCTCCCAAGTGTATATAGAAGGTAGTATCAGAACGCGAAAATGGAAAGATCAGAATGACCAAGATCGATGGATTACTGAAATCATCGGTAACGATATGCAAATGCTTGGATCACGGACTGGCGCTAATTATAGTGAACCCAATAGTGAATCTCCAAGGTCTGATGCATCTGGATTAACGGATAATGATCAAGCCGCTAAGACGAATGATCCAAACCTTGATGATGATATTCCATTCTAGTACTGATTAGCCAAATTAAAATAAGAAATAAAAGGTTTTTATTTATTTAAAAGTTTAATTTCCTCAAGAAAAAGATTTTGGATGCTGTCAAATAATCGTCTTTTAATCATTTCCTATTTTTGAATGCCAGAGCATAGATATTTTTCAGCAGGAGAAACATAGATGAAAAAAGATACAGAGGTAACTTCTACACCCTCGTTGCGGACTGTAGCTATGCCAGCAGATGCAAATGCAAACGGGGATATTTTTGGTGGTTGGCTTATGTCTCAAATGGATCTTGCTGGAGGGGTTCATGCTCACCAAGTAGCAAAAGGACGCACGGTAACCGTTGCCGTAGATGGCATGTCTTTTCATCTACCTGTACAAATTGGAGATCTAGTTACATGTTATTGTGAAACTGTCCGCGTTGGAAGAACATCCATAACTATAAAAGTCGACACATGGGTTAAAAGAAGATCTAGCGGTAATGAGGAGAAAGTTACAGAGGGACTGTTTACTTTTGTTGCGATTGATAGTGAAGGTAATCCGAGAGTTATAGAAGGATCTCCAAGTGGGTAGGGACTCGATGAAGCATGTGTTTAATATTCTAGACCAATTCAACAGTAGAAAATTACCTCCTGTAGGAGATTGGAATCCACCTTATTGTGGTGAAATTGATCTAAGAATAATGAAAAATGGCGTTTGGTTATATGAAAATTCTCGAATCCAAAGAGATCGTTTAGTAAAATTACTATCATCTATTTTGAAACTCGACGATGATGGAAAATACTATTTGGTGACGCCCTCGGAAAAGTTGCGAATTCGTGTGGATGACGCGCCTTTCCTCGGAGTCGAGTTTGCAGTAGACGGATCAGAGAAGAATCAAAAGTTGGTATTTAGAACCAATGTGGATGATACGGTCCTAGTGGATGTTAATCATCCAATTCGGGTAGTTGAATCTATCGATACTGGAGAGCCATCTCCCTATTTAATGGTTCGAGACGGGCTAGAAGCACGGTTATCACGGACAGTTTTTTACCAGCTTGCTGATTTGGCGATAGAACAGAATCAGTTTCAGAACAATTCTATTGGAATTTGGAGTTGCGGAACTTTTTTTTACTTAGAACACAAGCGGTTTTAATTTATTGTTTCAGCGTTAATGCGATCTGGATTGGTATAGATCTAATTTAAAGTGTGAGCGAAAAAATGATTCATCGATTTGGCATATCTTGATTTACATCTCCCTTTGTAAAGTAGAATGTCGATATGGCCATGTCGTCATTAACGACAAGATCAGATGAAAAACTGATGACTGAGTGTAGAGTTTTTCGAAAATCTATTTTCAGTGGAGAAAATAATCGTGGTATGTCTAAATCTTCTAAATTAATTACCTCGTAAAAGCCAGTTTTCTGAAGAGCGTCATTTATGGAGCTATTTGTGCAAAAAAAATCTGCATAGTCAATTTCTTGATCCAATAGATCATTTAGGAAGCGTGGTATCACTTCCCGAAATGTATTTGATTGACCGATGATTTCGCAAATTCGGGCTACCCTCACATTATGTTCTTCCACATATTCAGTTCGCCATATAATGTAAACCCGTAGACCATTTTTTTTGATATATAAATATCGGTTATAGGAAAGTAAGGGATGTTCGACGTAGCGCCAATTCATATAGTCTGATGATTTATCGACAGTAGCAAAAAATTGTTGTGATACATTGTTCCAGACTTTTTGGTATTCATTGTCAAAGATATCGATTTCGGCGCTATCACATTCATAATTTTTGGAAGCTGACTGAAATGATAGCGCTTTCAATAGGTATTCCGTATTATTATTATTATTTTCAATTAGAAGCGCAGTTTTTTTTGGGTTTAGAGTTACCCCAAGACGCCTTAAGGGAAACCAAAGAAATTTCCTCATTCGAAAAAGCACGTTCAAATTTTGGATACTAGCACCCATTACTTGGAGTATAGGAGCTGAGTGAATTTGTTTTGCAAGTAAAGCGGCCGCGGAACCTGTTTGGGTAGAATCTGCATACCATTCATGGAAGAATCGTCCATTAATCCGTTTGCCTTGCCATATGTATGGCGCATTACTTGCTGAACAATAACCAATAATCTCATTAGCACTGTTTTTGCTATAATAAAATCCATTATCTTGTATGGAAATGAGCCTGCGGTTTGTCTCGTACTGCCAATCGAAGAAAAGATTATCAAACGTTACGGAGTTCAATCGATTATATTTATCAGAAAAAGATTTTATCTTATAAAAATCGGATGAGTCTTTGTCGAGAATTCCGACATGGATATTACTCTCGTTGAGACTATTATTTTTTTTTGTCACGATGATCTATGATAGGCTAATGATATTTAAAGATTGTTTTTAATTGTCATGAACTGACATTTTTCTGATAAGAAACCCAAGGAGCCAATATTCTTGGGAAAAATTGTTTCTTTTAGATTGGTTGTTAAGCTGAACTCTCCCGTTTTGGATAATTCATTCATAAAAATCTGAAATGGCTCGTTTCGTTCGGTTGGTCGGTAGTCGATGGAACGAATTGGCATAATCGAATTAAAAAGCCAGTGAAAGAACACGTACTCAACATTTCTTTGGAATACTCGACAAGACATAACGTAATGTTCAATGTGCCCATTATTATTAATGAGTGCAGACAATATCTCGCCATGTGTTCCTCCATTATCAACTAAAGTAGCACTAAATATTCGCGATTTATCTTCCAGCGCTTTTTTCAGTATTGATTCAGTTGTCCTTTGTCCATTATTGTTGAATTGATTTGTTTTGTTTATCAACTGAACAGTGCGCTGTAAGTCGTCTTCGCATTTCTCTTGAATTATTAAAGTCATATTTAAACTTATTAAGAAACTGTCAATAGAATGATCAGTAGAAACGTTTTCGTCAATTATCTGAAAATTTCTTTTATAGTTGTCTAACCTAAGTACGTCTTCTTTAGTAATTCGGTCGCGTGAGAATAGCTGATTTAGTTTTTGGAAAAGTCTAGGTAGATCAGTTTCCTGTTGAGGATATAATAGTGACGTTACCTCAGGTCGATTGCTTTTCATGTCGGCTATTTCCACTTCGTTATCATCGACAAAAACAAAGCTATTCAGACCAAGATTGAGACTTTTTGAAAGAGCATGTACCTGCGAGGACTTTGTTTTGTAGCTTGCCATTATCGCAATGAAATCTTTTTCCTTAAGCAGGTTCTCTGATTTAGAGAGCGCCAAAAGAACATCATCAGAATGATTTTTCGTTACAGCAACGAGAAGGATGCCAGAGGCAAGTAATTGCTTGAGATAAGTTTGGTATAAGAAATGGCCATAGCCAGGACCTTCTGGTCCAGCATTGATACCATCGCTTTGATCTTCAGCAATGACGCCAGACCAAAGAACATTGTCGCAATCTGTAATTAGTACTTTTTTTTCAAAGTATTTATGAATAGCGCTATCGCACAAAGTTTTCGCGAACGACCAAAGTTGATTACTGGCGATAGGGCATTCGCTTCGAAGATAGGATCCAAGATCAAAGAACTCTGAAGTTAGAACTCTAAAATTCCGTTTTGCGACCATATCTTTTAAAGCAATGCTTAACATTTCATTTTTTGAGAAAGATTGAAATAGTGGCGGACTAATTGCGTCAACATAAAAATATAATGATGGTCTTTCAGAAACAAATACGTTCAAAAAATCCCCAGCTTTATCTAATAATTTGTCTAGATCCGTTGCTGGTGCAGGCAAACCCGATCGCCAGTCCAGTTCAGGTATCAAGTCCCAAGGAAATAGTACTATTAGCAAGTTGGGATCATTTTTGTTATCAATTAGAAACTTATGAAATTCACCAGTTTTTGGAAGCTGGCAATCAAGCGTTCGGTGATTCTCCGCAGCTGCTGCTGAAAAATAAGTTGTCAAGGTATGGGTAGATCCTGAAAACCCAAGAAGCACTTTTAGAGTTTCGTATGATGTTTTATCTTTTGTTCTTCTGAGTGCCTCAATGTAGTTCACGGTAAGGCTCCACCACTAAGTGTTATGGTAGAGCCATTCATTAGGAATGAATTATTAGACATCAACCACAAAATATTTTGTGCCGCATCAGATGGTGTGGCTATTTTACCAAATGGCGAACGATCACTATTCATTTGTTTAGATAAATTAGACATACCAGCATTCATACCACCATCGATTACATCAAATTCCACACCAACAATTTTTTGCCTTTTCACTCCAAGTTCTATTCCGAGTATTTGTACGAGCGTTGGAATAAAAGATTTCCCCAGAGAGTATAGAGGATGTTTCCAAGCATGTTTTCCAGCTTTTGAATAAGTTGAACCAATCAAAATTAATGATGAATTTTTTTTTCCAATTTCCGCAAGTGTTTTTCCAAGCAAAATGGCAGTATGTAATGGTTGCGTTATATAATTCTCGATTTGTTGTGCAATGTTGTCATTAGATAGTAAGGTTTGATTATCAGGAGAAGGCCAACCACACATAACGATTCCACGACAACCATAGTCGCCAAGCGCTTGTTTTATTCTATGATTCGAATTATCTACCAACTCTTTTTGAAGAAGCTCCTGATTTAGTGGTACGCATTGATCTCCAAGTTCTTCTGTGATACGTTGACCTAGGCTACCATGTGATCCTGTAAGTAATATACGCTGATCAGCTATGGTTTTTTTTAGTGTCTCAGTTTCCGATACTATAGTCTCAATAATCGGATCATTTTGAGTTCTTTTTGAAAAGTTATAACTGCCAGTACAATGCAAGGTTCCCAATCGCCGATCAGTAATTTTTACTTCGACATGATTACTATTTTTTGTATGTGAAGATTGTGTGCCAAAGACTTCTAATTCAATGGGTGGGACGATGGGCTTAAGAAAGTTAATTTGGATTCGCTCCAATAGGCAGTCAGTTCCTGGGAGATGCATACCGGCAAGTCGAGAAATTAGCGCAGCGCAATACGCTCCATGCAGGATAGGACTTGAATAACCGAGAGTTTTTGAATGCTCCATGTTTGTATGAATTGGATTCCAATCACCACTAAGCTTAGCAAAATCCCGGTTTGCGGATTCCTCTAAGAATACGGTAAATGATTTTTCAATCATGTGACAATTTTTCAGTTACAAAAATATGTGCAGCTTTGAAAGATGTTATATCAGCAAAATCTTTTGCTGATATCTTAAGGTTAAAACGTGCTTCTATAGCTGAAATGATTAGCACCTGAGCTAGAGAATCCCATTTGGTCATTTCTAGCATTGTGGCACTGTTAATAGATTCTTTTTGTGAAATATCTAGAATTTCACCAAATATTTCCTCAAGGCTTTGTTCAATGTCTTTCGTATTGACGTTCATGATAATAAAAAATTTTAAAGCGCTACGGTGTTTTAATCATAGTGAGGCCATCATAGGATAATGGAATTATAGGCTTGGAGTCGGGCACAAAATTTCGAATAAATGATTCTATAGGCTCTTTAAATGAAGGAGCTGATATTATTATAAGGTCTGCATCTTGGTATAGAGTATCGTATGGTGGTTTGATAGGTCTGCTATGAGCAGGCAGAAAATTGCCATGTTTTTCTTTATCCCCGTCTGTAATTTTTATATTTGGACAGTTTCCCAAATTTGTCAAATATAGAAAATTATTTAATCCTGGTGTAGCCCCATGAAAAACGATAGATCCAGTTTCTCCGAAAGTCTCAAGATAGGCGCCAAAGCCTTCTAATACATTCTTTAATCGCATCATTCCATCTTCCCAAGTTCGAAGATTGGGAAAATTGGAGTACTTACTATTTTCAGTAGAATGCAATTGTTGCGATGCAAAGATACTGTCATTTTTGACCGTAACTTTTTTTTGGACTAAGCCTTTTCTTTTACTAAGCGTTTGGAATGTATCAATCGAAAAATAATTTATGTGCTCGTGAAGAAGTACCGATAGATCACCTGACATTATTTGACTGCCAGCGTCCGGTAAAGATATAAATGTCATCGAATGGCTAGTCAACAGATGAGACAAATTTTCTAAAAAGCTTGAAGGATTTTGTACATGTTCGATTGTATTCAGCGAGATTATCAAATCATAAGAGCGCTCACGCACTTGTTTACAGGGAAAAAAATCTCGAACAATTGTTATCCCATCAATATCATCATGAATTGCGGGATCAACAATGGTATAGCTTGCTATATCAAATTTTTCTAATATTAGTTTTGCAAAGCCCGTGTTGCCTGCACCAATTTCTAATATGTGTTTATTATTTGCAGTTCCGCAGTGGCTTATGAACTCTTGGAAATAAAATTGTGCGAGTTCATTTCCCCATTGTGAAGCGCCGGGTGGAGGAGAGATAAATTGGTAATCTTCGTTAGCATAAGCGGTATAGATTGATTCTAATATTGAGGATTCAGTCGTTTGTCTAAGGAATCCGGCATCATCCCAGCTTACCTCAAAAGGAAAAGTCTCAATTATTGGAGACGATAGCACTCCTTTCCAAAATGGTAGTTTTTGGATTTTGAAATCAATTGACGATGGTTTTAGAGCCATATAAGTTGAGCATGAATATTTTTAGTTTAAAATATCAATTTAGAGATAGGGAAGATTATAAAATTAATTTGTAGTTATCACTGGGATGAGGCGTAATTTGCCTTCTGAAAATGGTTCGCGCTTGAAATTTTTGACAACAGTACGTCCCCAGTTATCCACTAATCCAACAGCAAGTTCAGCGACATCATCTACATCAATAGAATCTGGAGTAAAGGCATAGTGCCATACATTGCTATCGACATAGTAGTCTAAGTTGTCATGATAGTAGTTTCGCGATGGTGATTTTATTGCTAAGAATGGTTGTGGCCCAAAGATTTTTCCTCTGTTTAGTTCTATTTTAATACGTGGGAAATCATCAGTATCGTGAAAACACTCGACTTTTAGATCTGGTGATGGCGGCACTGCCGAGAAAAAACTTAAATATCTTTGAAATGCTGTTCTTGCATTATCAAAATATATTTTAGTTTCTGGAAATTGAGATGCAACATCAAAAATCATTTTCGACAAAAATTGGATTTCGCTTTCAAGATCTCTCCAATCATGACCACACATTCCTACAATTTGCGGATTACCAGTTTTTTGGGCATCTAAAAAAGCCTTTCTAATCTCATCAATAGAAATACCTGCTATTCGGTTCATTGTATTCAAAGAACGAGCGATCCAGCGATGGCAATTTCCAATTTTACGATGATCATGTAGATCAGGGTGATATGGCTCCCAGGAGCAGGGAGCGCCTTTCCAATTACCAGATCTCCCTAATCGAAAATCCGAGTGTGTTTCAAGTGATTCCCAGTTTTCAATTGCCATATTGGTAAAATCAAATGGAATCCATTGTTCAAGAAATAAGTGAGAGTCAGGTCTCTCTGCTTGAAATCCAGCGCGAAAAGCTGAAGGAAACCAAGATCGATCAATGAGGCGTCGACATAAGGTTTCATAGAGGTGGGGAGATTGGCTATAAGAGGTGGCACAACGATGAGCTTCATTGTATCTAGACATTGGATGGAAATGAAAAAAAATGTCATCTCCATAATTTAGTGAATTACGGTAGCTAGCATAATGATCAAAAATATTATGGTATCCAATATCTCTTTTTCGAGGGTTTTCCGAATAACCAATATGATCTAGACAGAACCAAGATAATGCCCAAGGCCTTTCTTCACAGTCTAGGAATTTGTTTCTGAATTTAGGGTTACCAATTTTTTCAAGCATTACATCAATCGTTTGCCAGTCTGGATTGAGGTGCAATCGATGATCCGAGAGGATATTTTCTACATGAGAGGAGCTCTGAGGGAGCTTGATTAAGCCAGCCTTCAATTGTTGAATTAAAAAACTAGGCGCTAGATCAGGGAGTTTGGCTCCTGTAATTTCCTGCAGTCGTTGCACCGTCGCAGCAGGGCTCTCGTAAAGAGGTCCCTCCGTGTCGATAACGTGAACAAAGCTAATGTGACTCATTATAGAATAAAGTATTTGATAATCAGGAAGAGATCAGGTCTTTTCAAGGGCTTCTTCCAAATCATAAATAATATCGTTCACATCTTCGATTCCAACTGATAAACGCACTAGTCCATCCGTTAACCCTCGCCTCGCACGATCTTCAGATGGTACATCGGCATGAGTCATTGTTGCCGGATGAGTAATCATCGTTTCTACGCTTCCGAGGCTTTCAGCTAGACCGCAGAGCTTTACATTATTCATTAGTTGTTTCCCACTTTCAGTACCACCAGTTAGTTCAAAGCTAATCATACCGCTAAACCCTGACATTTGTTGTTTTGCTATTTCATGTTGAGGGTGTGAGGCAAGACCTGGATACAGAACAGATTTAATTTTATCGTGATTTTCTAGAAATTTAGCTACTTTTAATGCTGATTCAGAATGTCTTTGCATTCGCAAATGCAATGTTTTCAGTCCACTCAAGTTCAACCAACAATCGAAAGGGCTGGACACATTTCCTATAGTTTTTTGAATAAATTTCATTTTGTCTCGTATTGATGTATCGTTAGTAGCCAGCACACCTCCAATTATCTGATTATGGCCTGATAGATATTTCGTAGTGCTATGCATCACGATGTCGGCGCCAAGCTCTAAGGGCCGTAAAAAGACTGGTGTGGCAAACGTAGAGTCTACTCCCAGCAATATGTTATTTTCCCGAGCAATAGTAGCCATAGCTTCCAAATCAGTTATTTTAAGAAGAGGGTTAGTTGGTGTCTCAATCCAAAGTAATTTTGTTTCGGTCTGTATTGCAGAGCGAACAGCTGCAGAATCCGTGGTATCCACATAGGTAAATTTAAGACCATAGTGGGATAGAACTGTATCGAAATGGCGAGTCACTCCACCATATACGTCATCTCCACAGATAATATGGTCTCCTGATTTGAGAAGCTTAAGACAGGCATCAACCGCTGCCATTCCACTTGCAAAGCTAATTGCAAATTGGGCATTTTCGATTGCCGCCAAATTGTCTTCTAAAATCTGACGTGTCGGATTTGATGATCGAGTATAGTCATAACCTCTATCCCGACCGACTTCTGGCAAGACATAAGTAGCGGTTTCATAGATCGGAGGAACTATAGATCCAGTATGGGGGTCGGGTATGATGCCAGCCCGTACTACTTTTGTGTCAAACTTCAATGTAAAACTCCTTTGTTACGTTTCACTTAGTTGAATTTTGTTTTGAAAGAAATTCTAATAGATCAATTTTATTAATGATGCCGAGGATTCTTCCATCATCTACAACTACAGCCACATTATTTTCTTCAAATATTTTATGAACGTTATCTAACGTTTCATTTGGAGTAATTTGTCCGTTAAGAGGTCTACAAATGTCGCGAGCCTGATCATCGAGTGTATATTCCCCACCTGCGACTGCTCGTAAGATATCTAACTCTTCAATCATCTTTAGATCACCCTGATTGTCGATGACAGGCATTTGTGAGATTCCATGAGTTGCCATTTTTTTAATTATAGATTGCAGTGATTCGTTTGGATCAGCAAGAACCACTGGCTGATCTTGTAGTTTTAATAATTCTCTTACTGTTCCTAGATGGAAGTCAGGATTAAAATAGCCCATGTCGCGCATCCATTCATCATTGAAAACCTTGCTGATATAACGATCACCTGAGTCACAAACAATCGCTACAACGATTTTTCCTGGGCCTAACCGGCGTGCCTCTTCTAATGCTCCATGAAATACTGTACCCGTTGATCCACCTGCAAAGATACCTTCATGGCGTGCGAGTTTTCTAGCCATAAAGAACGAATCTTTATCGGATACGTTGACTATGTCATCAATGACAGAAAAATCTAATGTTCCGACCATGAAATCATGTCCAATGCCTTCCACGCGATACAATGCTGGCTCTTTCCACTCTCCTTTCTCGAACGCTTCTTTATAAATGCTACCGTATGGATCTGGAGCTACTACTCGTAAAGATCTATCCGAATTTTTTGCCATTTCTTTGAGATATTTGCCGGCCCCTGAAATAGTTCCTCCGGTTCCAACTCCTGCAACAAATGAGTCAATAAGCCCGTTTGTTGCCTCCCAAATTTCTGGTCCGGTAGTTAGGTAGTGCGCTTCTGGATTATTAAGATTGTAGTACTGATCTGTGTAGAGAGCCCCATCAATTTGGGCGGCCATACGTTTGGCAACTTCGACATAATTGTCTGGATGATGATGATCTAGATCTGTGGGTGTAACAATCACTTCTGCGCCATATGCTTTTAGCATATCTATTTTTTCTTGGCTCATTTTGTCTGGTATAGTGAAGATACAGCGATATCCCTTTGCTGCTGCTGCCATTGCTAATCCAAGGCCTGTGTTCCCTGAAGTGCTCTCTACAATGGTGCCGCCAGGCTTTAGTTGACCAGATTCCTCGGCTCGTTTTACCATATTTATAGCCATTCGATCCTTGACGGATCCCGTTGGATTCAAGGTCTCCATTTTTGCAAAAACTGCCGCCATATCAGGGGTCACAATATTGTTGAGTTTGACGAGTGGTGTATTACCTACTAGGTCGACTACACTTTCATATATATTCATAACTTCACATACCTCCAAACTTTTCTTGCATGATTCATTTGTAATAAAAAAGTGTTTTTCAATGTATCTTGTTTCAGCTCCATTACGCAGTTAAGTAATATTCGATTCTATAATCTCACGAATACTCTCAATTGCATGAAAAATATCTTCGTCATTAGTAAAAAATCCTGGCGCCAATCTCACCATGCCATTTTTTTGAATAGTATTCTGATCTTGATGTACGATTGGCGCGCAGTGCAATCCTGATCGTACACAAATTCTGTAGTCAGCATCTAGCATTTCTCCAACCCGATCTGCTGGTAAATTACCGACATTTATTGATAGGGTAGATACCCTAGGTTGTTGAATTGAATTTGGGCCATATATAGTAACCTCTGGCATGTTATTGAACGAATCAAGCAGTTCACCGACATGCTTGAGCTCTTTGGCATGTATGTGGTTAACTGATGCTCGACACGCGTTTTCATGAGAAGTTGCCGACACAGTTTTTTCTGATTCTGCCAAATTTGCAAACCATTTTTGTGCTGCATGGATTCCAGCGATACCTGGTATTGATATTGTGCCAGCTTCTAAACGTTGTGGGTAGTCATTTGGATGGAAGGGGGCTAAGGAGTTGATCCCAGTGCCACCAGTTCTTGTGGGTTTAACGTCTATATCCTCGGCAACGATCATGCCTCCAATACCGCTCGGTCCAAATAGTCCTTTATGTCCGGTGAAAACCAATACATCGATACCGCAGGTATCCATTTCTATTGGAATTACGCCGGCTGTTTGACAACTATCCACAATGAGAATTGCATCTGTTTCACGAACGATCTTGCCGATTGCAGCTATATCTTGTAATGATCCTAAAACATTAGATGCGTGATTTATCACTACCGCACGTGTTTTTTTATGGATATTGCGCTTGATATCGGAAGGATCAATGTAGCCATTCGGATCAGATTCCACGCGCGTTACGCGAATCTTCTTATCTCGTTCTAAATGATTTAGAGGTCTTAAGACTGCATTGTGCTCTAGGCGTGTAGTGACTACATGATCTTCCGGCTGTAATATTCCTAACAGTGCTGTGTTCATCGAATCTGTTGCATTCATTGAGAATGTAACTCTCGACGGATTACCTTTATAGCCAAAAAATTGACTTAGCATGCGACGAGTCTCCTCAATCATTACTTCTGCCTCCATTGCCAATTCATAGCTAGATCGACCGGGATTCACACCAAATTTTCGAAAGAATTCGTCCATAAATAAGTAAACCGACTCAGGTTTAGGCATAGTGGTTGCAGCGTTATCTAGGTAGTAGTGTTCTTTCATCTAAATTAAGGTTTATCAAAGGCGTTGGTGAATAGTTAGAATTTTGATGGTGAGGATTATTATAGATTCTTCTTAATAAAAACTACTTCAAAGTACACAAAAAACATATGCTAGCTTTTATATTTCGATATAATCAAATCCAGTTAAAGGCAAAATTGCTTAGAAATTGACTATACCTTGATTTTGCCGGCTGACAAAATTGATTTATCCGTTAATTGAAATATAAAAAAATCTCTAAGTGATCTGATTCTGCTTACCAATGTCTGATATAGAAACTATTCGAGGAATTCTCTCACAAACCAGAGTTATAGCAGTTGTGGGGTTATCGCAAAATTGGTGGCGCCCCAGTTATTTTGCTGCTAAATATATGCAGGATCATGGATATCGTATTATTCCAGTAAATCCTAATTATCAGTCAATTCTTGGTGAGATTTGTTATCCAACCTTGGAAGATATTCCAACCGAAATAGATATAGATGTTGTTGATGTCTTCCAGCGTTCAGAGCTAACACCACCTATTGCGCAGGCAGCAGTTAAGGTAGGGGCGCGGGTATTGTGGTTGCAGTTAGGCGTAATCAATCATGAGGCAAAGTCTGCGGCTCGATCAGGTGGTATGGAAGTTGTTTGTAATCGTTGTATGAAAATCGAGCATGCTCGTCTGATGGGAGGATTAAATTTGTTTGGAATCACGACAGGTGTGATATCAAGCAAGCGCCCAAAATGGTGGGTGTACTAGATATTATTGATATGACCGCTGATCGAAAATTTGGTTTTGAGACGTTGTGTTTGCATGCAGGTCAATTACCCGACGCTGCAACTAGTGCTCGTGCCACTCCGATTTATCAAACATCATCATACGTCTTTGATGATGTTGATCACGCTGCAAGTCTATTTAATTTACAGACATTCGGTAACGTCTACTCAAGAATGATGAATCCTACCAACGCGGTTCTTGAGGAGCGTTTAGCTACTCTCGACGGAGGTCGGGCCGCTGTTGCAGTGGGCTCTGGTATTGCAGCACAGATGGTTGCTGTACTTACAATAGCGGAATCTGGAGATGAAATAGTGTCTTCGAGTGCCCTTTATGGAGGCACATATTCTCAGTTCGATTATGGGTTTCGTCGACTAGGAATAACAACGCATTTTGTCGACCCGACAGATCCAAATCATTTTGCTCGCGCAATTACTAAGAAAACTAAAGCGTTGTATGCCGAAATTATTGGTAATCCTCTAAACAATGTATTAGATATTGAAGCTGTTGCAAATATTGCACATGCTGCCGGTATCCCCTTAATCATTGATAGTACATTTGCAACACCTTATTTATGTCGCCCTATAGATTACGGTGCAGATATCGTTGTTCATTCAATAACTAAATGGCTGGGTGGCCATGGAACATCGATTGGTGGAGTTTTGATTGAGTCTGGATCTTTCCCATGGGATAACGGAAATTTTCCCGCGATGACTGAGCCGTCCGAAGGCTATCATGGCATACGATTTTTCGAAACTTTTGGTGACTTTGGGTTTACGATGAAAGCTAGAATGGAAACTCTTCGTACTATGGGGCCCTCGCTAAGTCCTTTTAATGCTTTCTTATTTCTTCAGGGAATTGAGACGTTGCCTTTAAGGATGGATCGGCATTGTCGAAATGCCTTGGCCGTGGCTGAATTCCTAGAGAGCCATCCTGTGGTTAGTTGGGTTAATTATTCAGGTTTACCGACCAGTCCATATAAAAATTTAGTGGAAAAGTATTTGCCAAGAGGGGCGGGAGGAGTCCTAACCTTTGGAATCCAAGGAGGAAAGAATGCTGGAACTCGTTTCATAGAGAATGCCCAGTTTTTGAGTCACTTGGCAAATGTAGGCGATGCAAAAACCTTAGTTATTCATCCAGCGTCGACTACGCACCGTCAGATGACTGAAGAGGATCAGATAAAAGCAGGTATAAAACCAGATATGATTCGCTTGTCAATTGGGCTTGAGACTCTCGATGATATTATTTGGGATATCGATCAAGCTTTGAGAAAATCGTAGCAGTCAAAGTTAAAGAATTACTCTCTAGACCAAAATTCTACCTAAGGATCTCCCGCCTACTAAGTGCATATGTAAGTGATATACCTCTTGGTGTCCATGGGCGCCACAATTTACTATTAAACGATAACCCATGCTTGAGATGCCTTCAATTTTAGCTACTTTCTTAGCAACTATGAATAGATGCCCAAGGACTGCCTCATCTTCATCTGTTATATCCTCAATAGTTGGAATTAATTTGTTTGGTACAATTAGTATATGTGTCGGAGCTTGTGGATTGATATCGCGGAACGCAGTAACGCGATCATCTTGAAATATGATATCGGCTGGAATTTCTTTCAGTATAATTTTTCGAAAAAGAATATCTTCGCTCATGATGTTTTCCCATAGTTTTGTTTAGATTAGATTCGTCTTGAGCGATTTTATAATAATAATAATGTATTCTGATCCCTGGCAGTACTTCAGATACAAGAAAATAAAATTATATATTTTAGGTAATTAAGCTATGCAGTTTATTGGATATAGAATACGTAGGGACGACCACGGGATATCGGCCGATTTTGAGGAAATGGAAATTGACCAATTGACCCCTGGAGAAGTTGTTATTCGGGTAAATTACTCAGCAATTAATTATAAGGATGCATTGGCTGCATCCGGGAAAGGACGTATCCTTAAAGCTCCAGAAGTGAATGGCGGAATAGATCTTGCTGGTGAGGTAGTCAGCTCAATCAATGATCGGTTTAAGCCCGGAGATCGTGTCCTTGCTTGTGGTTATGGTTTATCCGAAAGCATAGATGGAGGGTACGCTGAGTATGCCCGATTAGATTCTGATAAGCTGGTAATGATCCCAGATAATCTGAGCTATAGAGAAGCCATGGCAATTGGGACAGCCGGATTCACGGCAGCTTTGGCACTAATTAAGATGGAAATCAATGGTCAAACCAAAGATGATGGGCCAATATTGATTACGGGCGCCACTGGGGGTGTAGGCAGTTTTGCCATAAATTTGTTTTCGATGCTTAATTATGAGGTAGTGGCAATGACAGGGAAGATTGAGGCAATGAGTTATCTTAAAGCTATTGGCGCAAAGAATATTCTAGATCGAACTCAGCTTCAAATGGATGAACGCACTCTTGAGCATGCTAGATGGGCTGGTGCTATAGATAATGTAGGTGGCGATATTTTATCTTGGATTACGCGTACTGTAATGCCGTACGGTAATATTGCGTCGGTTGGTTTGGCTAGTTCTTCAAAACTAGAAACTACCGTAATGCCTTTTATTTTACGGGCTGTGTCCATATTAGGAATTAACTCTAATCCGCCATGCGAACTAAGGGATGAAATTTGGCAACGACTGAGTCATGAATTAAAACCTTCGAAACTCGAAACTATTGCAAGTCGAGTCATATCATTTAATGAATTGCCCAAGGAATTTGATGCCTATATCAATGCGAGTGTAATGGGTCGAACAATCGTAAAAATTAAGGATTAATTTTGTTAGAAAAGAATAAATGTTTGTCTACTCGAGACCTTTATGGATATTGGCAGAAAATTGAGACACGGTGGATAGATAACGATATTTATGGTCATATCAATAACGCTGTTTATTATGAGTATATTGATTCCATAATAAATAGTTACCTAATTAATCAAGATCTACTAGATCCTCTAAAAAGCAAGACAATTGGGCTTGTGGCAGAGTCGCATTGCCAATTTTGTAGGCCAGCTAGATATCCTATCTCAATGGATGGCGGTCTTCGTGTTGAAAAAATAGGGAGTAGTAGTGTGAGGTATGAGATTGGGATGTTTGCTGAAGATAAAGATGAACCTATAGCAGTAGGTGGATATACTCATGTCTTTGTGGAAAGAGTAGGATGCAGGCCTACACCTGTACCGCAGAAATTAAGAAAAGTATTAGGAAAGCTGATAAAAAAAATGTAATTTGGACTTACTACTGAGCCTAGAACAGTGATGAATAAAACGATTTTTCGTAATGCCAAGACACGAGCAGTGACATTACTTGGAATGTCAGGTGCAGGTAAAACTACACTCGCGAGCAAACTGCCAAGAGATCGATGGTTTCATTACTCAGGTGATTACCGTATTGGTACCCGTTATCTTGATGAACCGATTTTGGATAATGTAAAAAAACAAGCGATGCAGGTTCCTTTTTTAGCCCGGCTATTGCGGACAGATTCGATTTATCTTTGTCACAATATTACTATAAACAATTTAGCACCTATTGCCTCTTTTCTCGGCATGATTGGAGATCCAGAAAAGGATGGTTTGGAGGTAGTTGAATTTAAGCGTCGACAGTCTCTTCATCGTGATGCTGAGATCGCATCTATGTACGATGTGCGTCATTTCATAAAAAAAACTAGGGATCTTTACGGGTATCCCCACTTTATTAATGATGCAGGAGGTAGTCTTTGTGAATTAAATGACTCGCAAGTTATACGGCGGCTCGCTGAAGATACTCTAATCGTTTATTTGAAACCGTCAGACACGTTATTGGATCAAATTATTGAGAGATCTCTTAAACAACCGAAACCAATGTATTATCAGGATGAATTTCTTGATAATGTGATGCCAGAATACCTTGAGGAAAAAGGGCTGAAATCGTCTTCAGAAATCACCCCTGATCATTTTTTTGCGTGGATGTTTCCAAAGCTTGTGCAACATCGTTTGCCCCTTTATCAAGCTATTGCAGATCAATACGGTGTTGTTGTAGAAGCTGATCGGATTGATAGCGTTAATAACGAAGAAGATTTCATTGATCTAGTTTGTGATGGGCTATCTTAAACATGCCAATAATTGCTAATTCTAGTCTACCCAGTTTTAATCGATTGCAACAAGAGGGTGTAGCAATTATTAGTGAGGAAAGTTATGGTCATTCTAAATCGACAAGGGATATACATATTGGCCTCATGAACATGATGCCTGATGCGGCTTTAGAACCTACTGAACGGCAATTCTTAAGACTAATCGGTAGCTATGAGGGAAATATTCGCTTTTTTGTTTACCCATTCTCACCTAGTGAAATTCCTCGAGGAAAGAAGGCGATAGAACATATACGACAGTATTACATTGATTTTGAGCAAATCAAAAGTGATGGCCTCGATGCTCTTATTGTGAGTGGAGCAAATCCAATCTCGCCAATCCTGTCCGATGAAAGTTTTTGGCTCCCATTATGCACAGTTCTCGATTGGGCTAATAAAAATATTGCCTCTACTTTATGTGCTTGTTTAGCTACCCATGCGGCTTTGCTCTATTTTCATGGAATCGAGCGTAAGCGATTAGCAAAAAAAAGATGGGGAGTATTTAGTCATCAAGTTCGACAAACGCATCCACTGCTTAGCGGTATTCAGACATCTTTCGATGTTCCTCATTCTCGTTGGAATGAGATTACTCCTGCGCAAATGGAATCAGCTGGATTAAGAGTATTGGTGTCAGGACAAATTGCAGGAGTTCATCTAGCCACTAGTTCGGATGGGTTTCGGTTCATTTTTTTCCAGGGACACCCTGAGTATGATAGCAATAGTTTATTAAAAGAGTATAAAAGAGAAGTTAGTTTATACAGTAAAGGAGAGCGTGATTCATATCCTCCGTTCCCAGAAAATTATTTCTCGGAAGATGATAAAGAGATTCTGAATAGGTATGCTAATCTTCTCATGTCGAAACAAACTGTGAATGAGGCTCCAGTTTTCAGAGATTTTCCTGAGACACATCTCCGAGTAAAGAATACTTGGATTGATCCTGGTAAGACTATTTTTAATAGATGGTTGCACGGAGTATCCCAGATTGTTCCTTCTAATCGAAAGACGTTATTTAGGCAAGGAGTGAATCTAAACAATCTAATGGACTATATTTCTTAAGCTTCTAATATGCTTCCCATACTTGACTCTTTACGTAGACAATATTATGGTTCGCATGATCATAGGTTACATTTGCCATCCAATCAGACTATGTTTTAGAGAGATTCATACGCCAGCAGTCGCAGTAGTCATATAAAAAATCAATTGTTCAGTTCAATTTTTTAACCTAATTAAAGGTAGCTTAACAGATGTCAAACACAACTATTTCAGAAATACTAAATGGAAGGGATTGGGTTCTTGCGGATGGTGCAACTGGCACTAATTATTTTTCGGTGGGGCTTCAATCAGGAGATTCCCCAGAGCTTTGGAACATAGACCATCCGGAAAGGGTTGCTACCTTGCATCGAGAATTTATCGATGCTGGTTCGGATATTATCCTTACGAATAGTTTTGGTGGTACCAGTTGTCGACTCAAACTTCATGGTTCTGAAGACCGTGTTAGAGAACTGAATCGTGCAGCTGCATTTATTGCTAGGAACGAGGCTGATCGAGCTAAGAAAAATATTGTTGTAGCGGCATCAATTGGACCTACTGGTGATTTGATTTATCCTTTGGGAGACCTTCAGCAAAGCCAGGCCGAGGATGCATTTGCAGAGCAAGCGGATGCACTGAAAGAAGGAGGTGCAGACGTAATTTGGCTGGAAACCATGTCTTCGAAAGAAGAATTTGAAGCAGCAAGAATAGGCGCTCAGCAGGTGGGGTTACCTATTGTTGCCACTATGACATTTGATACGAAAGGACGCACCATGATGGGTGTAGCGCCACAAGAACTCGTATTCTTGTATCGTGATTTAGTTCCTAAACTTGCCGCTTATGGCTCTAATTGCGGTATTGGAGCGTCAGATTTAATTGGTGGAATCATGGCAATGCGTACTGTGGCTGACGAGAGCGATGTATTGATTGCTAAATCTAATTGTGGTATTCCGGAGTTTGTTGATGGCAAAATACGCTATAGTGGCACACCCGAGCTTATGGCAGAATATGCTTGCTTAGCTCGCGATTTAAATGTACAGATCATTGGTGGATGTTGCGGTACCACGCCTGAGCATTTGCGGTCTATGTGCGAAGCGCTTGAAACCAGAGATCGCCGTCCGCCACCGAGTTTAGATGATGTTGTTAGCATGCTTGGACCAATAACAGATGGAACAAAAATGTGTTTCGAAGATTTTTCTCAACATAAAAGAGGGGTGGATGTGAAAAAACGGGGACAGCGTAGGAATCAAGCCTCCCAGGATGAGATCTAAGTCCGCCACCTTTTTCGCGTGAAACATGCGTTTATCATGGATCCACTTGATCGGGTCAATCCTAGCAAAGATACTTCATACTTTTTAATGCTTGGCGCACAAGAGAGAGGTCATGACGTTTATTATGTAAATCCATCGCATCTTAGTATTGATAATGGGAGAGTCATTACCAAATTGGTACGGGTGCAAGTTAATCAGAGCCACTTAAAACCGTTCCTAATTTTGCGGACAGGTTGGGAATATTTGGATGATGTTGATGTGGTTTGGATTCGAACGGATCCACCAGTAGATCGAAGCTATTTTTATGCGACTTTACTACTGGATTTTTTACCGTCAACTGTCCGTGTGATTAATAGACCCTCAACTATTCGGGACTGGAACGAAAAGCTTGCTGCACTAAAATATCGAGATTGGACTCCATCTACTATGGTAACTTGCGATATCGAATCTATTATCGATTTCTCCAAGGAATATAAGCGTTTAACTATAAAGCCATTAGATGGCCATGGAGGTAATGGCATAATATTTGTTAGATCATCAGATCGGGATTTTATAGAAAAAATTCAAATGGCAACGAACGGAGGTAAACATTGGGTTATTGTTCAGGAGTATTTAGAAGCTGCACAGGAGGGCGACAAAAGAATTTTATTGCTGAATGGAAAGCCTATTGGCGCTATGTTGCGACTTCATAAAGAAGGGCATGAACTAAATAATTTAGATCAAGGAGGCACACCCATACGCGCAGCTCTCGACAGCAGGGATCTCACTATTTGTGAGACGCTAGAAAATGACCTAAGGAAGAATGGCGTTGTGTTTGCAGGAATTGACATAATTGGTGGGCGATTAATTGAGATTAATATAACTAGTCCTACTGGCCTTCAAGAAATGAGCCGTTTTGATGGAAAATCTTATCATTATGATGTTATAAAGAGTCTAGAGCTATAGATTTCTAATCAGTAGTGTTTTTTAGTTTGACTTCTTGGGCTCCAAAACGGATATTCTGGTGCGCGAAAAAAGATCGTGTAATGTTCTATTTTACCTGTCAAAAATAGCCCAGATGTACGAAATACTAAAAATCAGACCCGCAAGGATTAGAGATTGTTTTATAGATATTACTTCTACTTGAATCATGAATAAAAGAATTAAGAAAAATATGTTTGATATTAGAAACCGAAATAAAGCGTCTGCCCAAGTTACTTTTTTTACATCTTGACGATGAAGGATTATTCGCCACGCTTTCATTCCCGCTGTCTGTCCACCATGAGTCCAGAACCACCCAAAAAATAGGAACCAAATAGCGAGAAGGTAAATCGAGTATAGAGATTCTATGAATGGATAACGTTCAATAAGATTTTCAGCTAAAGGTATTGGTTGAAATGCTATGAAGATAGCTGCAACTGTTAACAATGTGTCATAGAAAAGCGCTAGTAGCCGGCGAATAATACTCGCTTTCGAATACCTTTTTATTTCATTTGCTTTAATATTTTGATTTAATCTCTTCACATTTATTGTTAGTAAAATTATTCCTGGATCCTATGCTAAATGATATGGTGGTGCCCCCGGCAAGATTCGAACTTGCGACCTATCGCTTCGTACCACTATAGTTTTCACTACCGATTGCTTCGTTTGTGGTCTGGACTTTACCTTCACCAGCAACCCCTCTAGCCGGTGCTGCCCGTCAAGTCTCTACACCTTCCCGGCTATCCGGGCTTGGCTCGGTGTTGCCACCACCACGTGTGCTGAGGGTTCACCGAATTTGAGCAGATTCACTAGGAAGGTTTCCCTTCTAAGTGCCCATACCTTCTACAGGAGGCGATTGCTCTATCCTAACTGAGCTACGGGGGCATCCTCAACGACATTATAGCAAGCTGTGGTTAAAAGTTCGCAGTAGGCATTAATTGGGTGCATCGATTACGATTCAATTTGTGATCCCGTTGTTGGTAAAATTGGTTTTTCGTACCCAGGATTTCTACAGTGATAATAACTTGTCGTTGCACGTACTTTAAATACGGCTTTAATGTTCTTGATGCAGCGTTAACTCTTTGAGGGCGCAAGAGTGAAGATACTCGTTTTGCATACTCTGAAGTTCTGTTCAGCCGATTCCAACGAAGCTGTAATCTTAATTTTTCCTGCCAAAATTACTTTGAATGACTGCATAATTAACGAGTTGCATGTGCATTAATATGTAAATATTTATAAAAATTATATAAGTTAATGAAAATTAAAGATAATTTAGGATGATACAATTACGAGGAATTAATCTACTTTGAACTTCCTTTTTAAGTTACTATGGTGTTCCGTTTTGCATGAGGCAGAAGCTAGAGAGTAAATTTGTAAAAGATTCAAAACAGCTGAGTTTCAGATGGCTACTATCCGATCACTACGAATAGGGGGTATATGAGACGTGGACACTGATATTGGGGCTTTAACAACGATATTTACTGAGTTTTACTACTGGGTCACGATACCGTTAATGTTTTTGATTCATGTAGGGTTTTTGATGTATGAAGTCGGGGTATCGCGATACAAAAACCACCAACACACTCTGATGAAAAATACCATGCTTATCCCGCTGGTTACGGTGACATTTTTCTTTGTAGGTTGGTGGATCTATTGGGCATTTCCTAACGGTCCATGGATTTATCACGGACAGGGATTGATACTGAACTCTGGGGAAGCGCTTCCGGGTTGGGGGGGCAACGAGCTAGCGTTACCTTGGAGTCCCATTATGGCGGTGAATTTTAACGATCATCTCATGATGGTTTTTTGGGCAGCATTCTTACTGTTTTCGTGGACTGCTGCTTCGATCGTTTCAGGTGCAATCATTGAGCGAATTCGAATATCTGCTTTTGGCATTCTCGCGATCGCAATCGGGTCTATCTTTTGGGTAATCGATGCTTCATGGGGTTGGCATTTCAACGGTTGGATGGTGAAAATGTTGGGATATCATGATGCTTATGCATCGGGAGTCATTCACGCAGTCGCTGGTGGTTTTGCGTTAGGTGTTTTGGTTGTACTTGGCCCAAGGATAGGTAAATTTGCATCAGACGGAACAGCGATCAATATCGGCCCTCGTAATGTATGGTTGGTGTGCGTAGGACTCTTTCTTATTTATACCGGCTTCTGGGGATTTTACGCAGCTTGCAACATTCCGATTTTCGATATTGGAAATGACTACGGGGTTGCGGAAGCTGGTACGTTATTTAGCGCAACCAATATCTATGTTTCGCCAACTACTTTAAGTGGTATCACGGTCAACTTTTTGATGTCGCTTGCGGGAGGCCTGTTGATGGGATATGTCGTATCCAAGGGTGATCCATTTTGGACCTACTCAAGCGGGCTTGCCGGCATCATTACCGCATCGGCAGGTAACGATCTTTATCATCCATTGCAGGCGATGATCATTGGTGCGGTTGGTGTCTTTATAATGTACAAACTTCACTATTGGGTTGAGCGTCGTTTCAAGATTGATGATGCGGTAGGTGCTGTTGCGGTGCACGGATACGCCGGTGTAGTAGGACTGGTGATTTGTGGTTTCGTTCTTTGGGGTTACCCATCTTCTCCTTATGTTGCGGACATTTGGAATCCCGAATATGCTTATGCCACGATTAATCCACTCGGGATGATCGCGGGTGCTATCATCATGTTTGGCGTTTTGGGATTTTTGCCCGGTTGGATTATCGCCTCAATCCTAAATGCTGCTGGAAAATTACGAATTCCGCGTGAAGTAGAACTTGCGGGCATGGATATAAATATCTTGAAGGCATCTAAGAGTGATCAGGATGCTCATGAAGCTGCTGAGCGTTAAGGGGAGGAATACGATATGGCTACAATTGAAGCATGGTCAGCGGAGACATTTACCGCTTTACAGGAAGGTACTGGGGCTATCTATCCCATGGAGGGTTGGGAATGGCTTTGGCTTGTCATTGCAGTGGTATTCTGGTTGTGGTGGCATTTCAAAACCAGTGCGAGGGAAACTGAAGAGCACGATAAACTGAGTTCGGAAAATCCGGGTAGGGATGCTCACAAGCAGTTTCAGTCTGATTGGTAAAGTGAAAATGTGGTTTAGGTTTTCTAATTGAACGTTGATAAGAGGGGTGCTCTGCGGAGCACCCCTTATTTTTGATTATGATTTAATATGAGCGATAACACAGAAAGTAAACAAAGTGGTCGACCGCGACGTATGGTCAACGTGGCATTTCCTCCGGCGAAGTATGGGCTCTATTTGGCAATCATTATCCTTTTGGTTGTGGGGGGCTTAATGTTTTTTCAGTTGATTCCTTAAGACTAGACCCGAAGATATAGAAATAACATCTCGAAACACGAGAAAATGGTAAAGGTTGAGTAAAGGAAAAAACTGGTGGAGCGGAGGAGGATCGAACTCCCGACCTTCGCATTGCGAACGCGACGCTCTCCCATCTGAGCTACCGCCCCTAAATAAACTTTGGTTTTAATAAAACTAGTCTACTTTACGTACTTAAATAATTCTAGGTTAAGATAAAGTCACGCATTACTGGCTGTTGTGGGAATCATACCTATGTCAATGGCAAGAAACTATATATGGGAAAATCGTGCCAGCTTTGAATTCTTTCTAAGCGACTTGAACTTTCGCTGACATAGCTTCAAAATGTTGGCTGAAGCCAAATTTTTGTTAAAAAATGAGACTTGATTGTTAATTCATAAAATAATTACGTTTTTTGCGTGAACGAACAAAAACCTATATTTTGTTGTTGATCGACTAAGCGTAGCTCTAGGAGGTTTGCAAATAAGGGATGGATGATACTCAGTCTGGTATAGAAACTAGTCGAGGTGAAACACTAAAGGCTCTTCGTGAAAAAAACGAGTGGAGTATTGAAGAGGTAGCTGCTAGTTTAAATTTAAGAGTCGAAGTAATCAGAAGTCTTGAATCCGATGATTATTCGTCTCTACCCGAACGCACCTATGTTCGTGGTTATATTAGATCATACGGAAGACTGCTCGGTCTGGAAGAAGATGATGCATTAAATGATTTGCCAGAGACACGTAGATCCAAAGGAGCTCTGGGTTCTGTTATTCCAGTTATGAGAGGCTCTCAATTGAAGTATGCACAAGAAATTCCAAAAACCGCAGTTTCAAAGCCTGTTGGGCGTACTTGGATTCGACCTACTTTTTTGTCAATAATTGCAATTTTACTGATATTAATTGCTTGGTGGGCTAGTGGACTTCGACCTTCAAGCGTAGGAGGCATACCATTAGGATCCAGTGATGAGCAACGTGATGCACCGAGAAAAGTAAACTTGGGTGAGAAACTCATTGTCGACGATTTACCGTCAAATGACTGAAAATTATCCAGTGATTGAGCCACTAGAATATATTCAAACTGAAACTGGACCCGAGCCGACTCATTCCATTATTTGGCTGCATGGATTGGGCGCTGATGGAAATGATTTTGTAAATTTACCAGAGATGCTGAGCTTCGGCAAAGAGCGTGTGCGTTTCATTTTTCCCCATGCTCCGATGCGACCAATCACTATCAATGGCGGTATGACAATGCGAGGTTGGTATGATTTACAGGAAATGCCAAACCATGGAAATGAGGATCTAGAAGGCCTTAAAGAGTCTTCTGATCTTGTAATTCAATTGTTGGAACAAGAAATTATGCGCGGCGTTACATCTACTAAAATATTTTTAGGGGGATTTTCTCAAGGTGGCGCGTTATCTCTTTACCTAGGTTTGCGTTATGAGCAACCATTGGCAGGCATTGTGGCCCTATCTTCCTATTTGCCTGCACCAAATTTGACCGCAACTGAGACTTCTGATGCCAATCGGAAAACTGAAATATTTGTGGGACATGGTCTAAATGATCCTATCGTACCTATTGAGTTAGCCGATATTAGTCATAAGACTCTAAAGGACTTAGAGTATCCGGTAGTTTGGCGCACTTATTCTATGGAACATTCAATTTGTGAAGCTGAAATGAGAGATTTGCGACAATATTTTGTACAGTCTTTTTAGTAACTAGTTGTTGTTTATTAAGTGTAAGCATTCTTCATGTAAAGATGAATTAGCGGTAGCTAATACTTGTTTCCCTGATCCGAAATTTAATGGTTTACCTTGCCAGTCACTAATACAGCCTCCTGCACCTTCGACTACTGGAACGAGAGCAAGAAAGTCATGTATCGCCATGCTTGATTCCATAACAATGTCAGTATATCCGGATGCTAGGAGTCCATAGGCATAGCAGTCTGCTCCAAAGTTCCGAAATCGAGCATTTAGTGAAACATGATCAAAAGCTGTCTGCTCATTTGTTTCGAACATATCGATACTTGTTGCAAAGACAGTTGCTTCGGATAGTGCTCTTGATTGGTTCGTATAGCAGGATATTCCATTGTGAGTTGAATTACGCTCATAAACTCCAAGCCATCGTTCGTTAAGGGCAGGCATTTCGATTATGCCCAACATTGGTTTTTGCTCGTAGAGGAGAGCAATCAAACATCCGAATGTTGGTTTTCCGCTTATAAAGCTGCGAGTCCCATCAATAGGGTCAATGACCCATGTCCATGGTTCCTCGGAAGAGATAGGAGTACATTCTTCGCCAAAAACTGCATGTTTTGGGTATTTTTCCATGATTAATTCGCGAATCTTTGTTTCTATTTCACGATCAGCCATAGTCACAGGAGAGTTATCTTTTTTGTATTGGACTGATTTCAAATTTCGGAAAAAACTTAGGGCAATGTCACGAGCATGGTCGGCTAAATGCTGACCGAATAAGGAGAATTCTGTTAATAGATTCGGATTCATTTTGATTGTTTAGTTCTAAGTTAGGCTCTGAAATATAGATCTAATATTGAATTTAGCTATAGTAAAGTATTTTGGTGAATCACCTATTATAAAAAAACAATTGTCTTCCAATGATTAGTGAATTGATTTAAGTATAATTACTAAAGATGACCCCACCTAGCAACACGATGATACACCAGTCTTCTGGTAAGATTACCTCCTTCATGACTCCAGGTCGGAAAGTAGCATCCGGTTCGGATATTGAATATATACCCTGTTTTATTGAAAGTGAAATGGCGACTTCAATATTTAAAAAATTAGTTGATACTACCCAGTGGAGCCAGCCTCAGCTCCATCTTTTTGGCCGGAAAAGAAAAGTGCCACGGTTGTCGGCATGGCACGGTGATCAAGGCGCTATTTATTGCTACTCAAGACTTCAGAATAAACCTTTAGAGTGGAATTCTAGTCTTATGATTCTTAAAGAATTAGTCGAACAATATATTGAATGCTCTTTCAACAGTGTTTTACTCAATTTGTACCGTAGTGGCGCTGATAGCATGGGTTGGCATCAAGACAACGAACCAGAATTAGGCCAACATCCGGTTATAGCTTCTATTAGCTTAGGCGGAGTAAGGCGTTTTGTCCTGCGTCATTTATATTCAGAGAAACTAAGAATGATCGAATGTAAACCGCAGCATGGATCACTTATAGTGATGCGCGGGTCAACTCAAAACCTATGGCAACATGCTGTTCCTAAGACTATGAGAACAACAGAGCCACGGCTTAATCTAACTTTCCGTTTTGTTAGTATCCGTAGCTGAAAGATTGAAAAACGTAACAATTAGGGAAAAAGTTCTGATGCACCCTGATTCGAAAAGTTGCAAGGCAAATTTACATTGCTTTACTAGATTATGAGCCACTCTATTTCGAGATTTTATTTTTGAAATTAATTAAGAAAATTGCTGATTGGAAGATTGAAGGGTTAGATCATCAAAGGCCCTATGGCCTTGTTCCAACAATGGGAGCTCTTCATGATGGCCATTTGGCTCTAATAAGGCGCGGGCGCAAAGAAAATTTGACTTTAATTGCAAGTATATTTGTTAACCCTAAGCAATTTGGTTCTAATGAGGATTTTGACCACTATCCAAAAAATACGGAATTAGACTTAAGTAAGTTAGAAAAAGAGGGCGTGGATTTCGTGTTTCTTCCATCTCCAGATGAGATGTACCCTATGGGGTTTGCGACACATATAGACCCCGGACATATTGCTACTCGATTGGAAGGAGCGCACCGGGATGGTCATTTTCGGGGAGTTGCAACAGTTGTAACAAAACTTTTCTCTATTTTCCGTCCGAACAAAGCTTATTTTGGCCAGAAAGATTTTCAACAAAGTCTGTTGATCAAGAATATTGTTTTAGATCTTAATCTAGATGTTGAAATTATTGTGGAGTCTACAGTTAGAGATAGCTATGGTTTAGCTCTAAGTAGTAGAAACCAATATTTGAGCAAAAAAGAACAAATTGCAGCTAGGGTGTTGTATAAAGCATTATCTGTTGCTGAACAAGTGTATAAAGATGGCGTGCTTAATTCCGATGTCATAAGGAATGAGGTAATCAAGATTATAAAATCTGAACCGATCGCTAAGATAGATTATGTAAGTGTTTGCGATGTCGAAACATTAATTGATATAGAAATCATCGATAGGCCTGCTATCGTGGTAGTTGCCGCTAGATTCGGTGATACCCGTCTAATTGACAACATTTATCTAAATTATCTTGATTGACAGAAAGTTCTTAATTTCGGGTAAACGTTGTTTTGACCTACACCCTCGCTCATTTTTTGCGCGAGCAGTGATCAAAGATTAATTGAAGACCAGTTAATGTAAGGTTAGGTTCTAGAATATCAACGGTCTTGAGTTGGTTAAAAAAATTGGATGCAAGACCACCCGTTGCAATTAGTTGGGTAGAACGTCCGAGTTCTTCGATTAAGCTTAAATTTAACCCATCAATCATTGCAATAGTTCCTAACATGATGCCAGATTGCATACTTGTTTCAGTATTTTTACCAATTAAGTTTGGCGGAAACTGCAATTCAACGCTAGGTAATTTTGCTGCCGCAGCATGCAAAGTAGCTATACTAGTCTCGGGCCCAGGAGCAATAATTCCTCCGAGATATTCACCTTTATGGGAGATAACATCAAATGTAGTAGCTGTCCCAAAATCTACGATGACTAATGGCCCCCCATATTTTTCGTATCCTGCCACTGCATTACAAATCCGATCGGCACCAACAGAATCGGGCTTTTCGTAGTCAATTTTTATTCCCAGTTCTAGATCATTTGTAACATTAATCACTGGAATTTCTAGCTTTTCGGACAGTAATTGTTTTACTACTGAGGTTAGTTTTGGAACAACGGAACAAATAGAAGCTCCGCTAAAGTCACTCACACTTAAAGATTCGGAGTCGAAAAGAGTATGCAATAAAAACCATATTTCGTCTGGTGTGCCAAAACTCGTAGTACTAATTCGCCAGTTGCCAATTAGTTTAGCAGCTTTAGATGCGCCGACTGTTATATTGGTATTACCGATATCGATGAGAAGCAGCATTTATTTTAATCGGTTGATCTTGATACGGTTGTGATTGGGGCGTCGCTTTTTCTTTTTAAATTAGAATACACCATAACAAGTATAAGCCTAACTGGCGAGATTAGGTAGGTTTTAATCCTAATAAACAATTTATAATTGAGGATTAGACATGAACACCTGATAAATTTAATATGCCGAATTGTTTGCCAATGAACTTCACCCATCCGAATAATTTTATTGGAGACCTGGGCGGATCAGGCATCCCTTTTTAAAAGCAAAATCAATGTTACCTACCATAGATAATCCACTTGCTGATCATTTACGCCCACAATCGATTGATGAATTTGTAGGGCAAGAGCATCTTCTTAGAAATGGAGGCCCACTTCAAAATGTTATGCGTAGTCGCAATATACATTCAATGGTTTTATGGGGCCCTCCGGGAACTGGAAAAACGACGCTTGCTCGTTTAATTGCAAAGTGTTCTAGATCTAGTTTTATTACACTCTCTGCGGTGACAGCTGGCGTAAACGATATCCGACAGATCGTGGAACAGGCGAAATTCGAAAAGAATACAGTTCTTTTGTTTGTTGATGAGATTCATCGCTTTAACAAGGCTCAACAAGATGCGTTTTTACCTTATGTGGAAGATGGAACAATAAATCTTGTAGGGGCTACTACTGAAAATCCTTCATATGCTCTAAATAATGCCTTGCTTTCACGGATACGCATCTATATTTTGCACTCTTTAAGCGATTCAGATTTATCACTTGTGCTTGATCGAGCTTTGGTTGTTGCCTCAACTTTGTTCGAGAAAAAAATCAATTTTTCGGGTCAATCAGCTCGAGATCTAATCATCACTTTAGCTGACGGAGATGCGAGAAGATTACTTAATTGTTTTGAAACGTCGGTGCAAGTCGCCATAAAAGGAGGCCAACCTCAATTAATTGACGAAAATACCATAACAACATCTATGGGATCGAATGTTCGACGATTTGATAAATCAGGGGATAATTTTTATGATCAGATTTCGGCGTTTCACAAGTCAGTTCGAGGTACCGACCCAGATGCCGCGTTGTATTGGCTAGTTCGTATGTTAGATGGGGGTTGCGATCCTAGGTATATTGCACGGAGGTTGATTCGCATAGCAAGTGAGGATATTGGAAATGCGGACCCACGCGCCCTCCGTTTAGCGCTTGATGCTGCCGAAGCATATGAGAGGCTTGGCACCCCGGAAGGAGAGTTAACATTGGCTCATGCGACAGTATTTTTGGCCTGCGCGGCCAAATCTAATGCTGTATATAAGGCATATAATGCTGCGTCAGCAGATGTTACCAAATCAGGTTCATACGAAGTTCCACTTCACTTACGAAATGCACCAAATTTGTTAGCCAAACGCCTAAACCATGGGAAAGACTATCAATATCCCCATGATAAAGTTAATGCTTATGTTGCAGATCAAAATTATTTCCCAGAAGAACTACAGGGAAGAAAATATTACTATCCAGTGGATCGTGGACTTGAAACTAAGATTGCAGAAAAGCTAAAACATATTCGATCAAGCACTTTAGATGAATAAAAAATGCAAGATTTAAGACCAATTATTCAAATTTTGAGAAAGCGCAATTGGGTAACTGAAGCAGAGATAGTTGCTATTACAGGATGGGTTGAAGAAGATGTCATCAACATGTTTTCCATCCTTAGAAAGCGAGGATTAGATATTATTCGTGACACTGTAAGAGGTTATAGATTAATCGATACTCTATCGTTAATTGATATAGACGAGTTGGTTAAATTACTCACAATGGCCGAGGTCGGTAACGTAAATAGAATATCAGTTTTTGATGAAGTGGATTCAACAAACAATAGATTGATGGAGTGGGACAAGGTAGATTCATTACATGGGCGAATTTGTATCGCAGAATATCAAACAAGTGGACGGGGGCGGTATGGCCGTTCATGGATCTCATCGGGATACAAGAACCTTACAATCTCGATAGCATGGCGTATCACTAGAATAGCTAATGATTTTTCAAGTGTTAGCTTAGCTGTTGGTTTAGCGATTTGTTTTTTTTTAGAAGAGTTAGTCGGCGAAGGGCAGATAAAACTTAAATGGCCAAATGATATTATTTGTCCATTTGGGAAACTAGCGGGAGTATTAGTCGAGACTAGAATAGTATCGGAGGGGCAAAATTTTACTATTATTGGGATTGGACTAAATGTTAGCGCAACTGAGTCAGACGAGATCCGACATAAAAAGAATGGTTATAAAATAGCAAGCCTGTCACAATTATCGAATCGTGTGTTCGATCGAACAGAGCTTATTGCTCGTCTAATAATTAGGTTAAATAAGACGCTCGACAACTTTAATGCATATGGCTTCTCTGATTTTAGAGACGAATGGAATAAACGGGATTTGTACTACAACGACCAAGTTATTAGTAATATTGGAAAAAACAATATTTCTGGTAAGGGTTTTGGAGTAGATTCTGTGGGTGCATATTGCGTTCGTGATAGTGATGGTCATTTACATAAATTGGTCTCTGGAGAAATGATCTCACTGAGAGAGCCTGGTTAGTATTCCCTTTGGGAAAAACGTGATGATATGAGATAGCAGATTTGCATTAGCCATTAGGAAAAAATTGGCTATTTTTTAGGAACATTGACTTGCTATGAAATGGGTTTTTTTCGTTCTATTGATTTTAAATTTAGGGTTATATTTTTGGGTAACCGGGTATCAAACTGATACACGCATGGCTCGACAAGAAATTGACCATAATGTCTCATCAAAAAATATGGATTTAGTTCATGAGCGTGATTCGAAATCACTTGTTGAAAGCTCATATCAATGTATGAGGATTGGTCCGTTTTCAACTGCTGATACGTTTAGCAGAGCATCCAGAGCTTTAATTAATGAAGGATTTGGTTTTTCTAGAAATGTTATTAGCGCTCGTGAGTTGCGAAATTTTCGTGTTTTTCTTGGGCCATTCACTACTGAAGCTGCAAAAGAAACCGCTAAGCTGCGTTTAGATCAGCAACAGTTAGATTATTATGAACATGAATCTAAAGAAGGCACACTGCTTTCGGTAGGAGATCTGTTTTCGATTGGTGAAGCTGCTGGTGCATATGTGGCCGATCTTAAGCAGAGAGGCTTTGATGCTAAAGCACAATCAGAGGTTCGTACTTTGGGTCCTTGGCGGTGGCTTGAGGTATCTGATGTTGTTACAGAAGAAAGACGAATTGTATTGCGGCAAATCAATTGGAGAGATGCAAAGGTGCAAGTGACGCCCGTTTTTTGTTCTTGATGTGACCAGCCGTTATTCTATCATTTTTATTAATGCAAGGCTCGATATTTAGTTAATCTAATAGAAGCATTAAGGCACTTTGAATGATCTTAATTTGGAAACGGTTTTTATGGATCTTGGTATATCCAGTTTAAGAAGGTCCATCGATAAACAGTAATCAAGAGATCATTGGTTTTTCGGAGCATAATTATTCTGTTCAGAATTTAGCAGTGGGATGTAATTCTAGTCCCAAGTATATGATCTCAGACCCACCCTTAATCGGCAATAAAATTCTGATTGGTGCAGATTCCACTGTCATCAGAAGAAAAGAACAAAACTGTTTTAGCGATTTCGTCTGGCTCCAGTTTTCGTTTTAAGCATCGATGGCGCATCATTTCCGCTTCTTTTTCTGGGGTGAGCCATAGCCCCTTCTGTCGATCTGTCATTATCGATAAAAAATACTTGAGAGCCCTGTTCGCAAAACCGTTTTACAATAGAAGCACCGATTCCGGAGCTATCACCCGTAATTAAAGCCACCCGATCTTTAAGGCGTAGGTACGTAGCTGTATCCTCTAGGTTGATAGCATTGATCCTGTGTTATTGGTAAGTGGCTTCGTGCAGTGTTGTTATACGTATAGGCGAACCCGAGAAAGTAGGATAATTTTATAGAACTACTTGTTGGTCGTCTTTATCCAGTCTTGTAATCACAGATACGGTATCTTGTTCCTTGTTATGGAGCGTTAGCGTATTAATCCAACCCCCACTAAATTCTCTGTCCTTACATGGGTATCCTTAGTTGATTTACTTATGGTGGACAAAGGGTGCACAAAGAGTGTACAAACGTCATTTCAATTCAAAAAACATTGGAAACAGAAGGTTTTGAAGATAGTTACCTATAACATCCAGTTTGGTCGTGGTCGCGACGGCAAGGTGAACCTTGATCGCACCGTGGCAGCGTTAGATGGGGCCGATATTATTGCACTGCAGGAAGTGGATCGTTACTGGCCACGATCGGGCGACAAAGATCAGGTCAGTTTAATTGTCGAGAAGTTTCCAGGGTTCGACTTCGCTTATGGTCCTGGAGTAGATCAGGCGATAACGGGAAAGGTGGGTACTGACGGGCGACCAAGACGCCGGCAGTTCGGTAACCTTCTAATTTCTCGTTATCCGATAGGATATGTCCGTCACCATTTACTGCCAAAGTTTGCAAGCATTGGACCTTTCAGCATCCAGCGCTCGGCACTTGAATGTGCAATCCAAACCGAGTGCGGACCGATACGATTCTACAGCCTGCACCTAACACACCTTAGTGCGGAGACGCGAATGCCACAAGTGCGGGCGCTTCTTCGGTTGCATCATAATGCCCAAATGGAAGGGGCTCCCGTCTGTGGAGGCGTGAACGGAAGTTACTGGGATGAGGGTGTAGCAAAGGCGCCACCTCCAGACACCGCTATTTTACTCGGAGACTTTAATTTCCAGCCTGGTTCCGGAGAGTACGATGAATTGGTTGGTCCTCTGTCTCCTTTTGGAGGTCGTGTCACCCACCCGCTTGGATTTGTGGACGGTTGGGAAATGGTTGGCGATAGGGAGGATGCGGGATACACGTGTAATCAAAAAGGCGAACCTGTAAGGATTGACTATGCTTTCATCAGTGCCTCGCTTCGCGGCCGTATTCGATCGTGTTGGGTTGACCATGATGCCGATGGTTCGGATCATCAACCACTCTGGGTCGATGTGACCTGAACCAGATCTCGCTGACGTATTTTAGGAGACATATATGCCCCTTCATTTATACCCGTAAAACTAGCTTGTTTTAGACCTTGTTTTGAATGGTCTGGTTTAGGGTGGTTGGGGTTATGATGCCGTTGCTTTTCTTCTAATCCTTTGTTCTCGATGAAAAGCATAAATGCCTGT
>MDTE01164159.1_pt1 | contig 120165 bp, 115 predicted proteins | sample 811231 | NCBI WGS metagenome assembly MDTE01 (sample SAMN05326651, study PRJNA326480) | marine metagenome | isolation source: seawater | place: Indian Ocean: Red Sea | collected 2010 | reverse complement strand
TGTTCTTTGTCGTCTTCTAAAACAAGGATTTTTGGCATTTAAAATCTCCTAAAGTACAACATACAGTATTTGATTACTTTAAAAAAGTTCGGGCAGACACTAGGTTTGCCTGCCCCCTCATCCAGTAAAAAGGAGTAATATTGAATGATTATGTTTTCTTCACACTTTTAAATTTTATTATTTTTATTTTTTGTTACCCATTTTTTCCCAAGATGTACTTTTCCCGATTTTTTTATCATTTCAAGAATTCTTTCTTTTGCATTTTGAGAGATTTTTTTATTTTTTTGAAGATAATCGGTAAAGTTCATATTTATAGAGTCCTTATGATTAGTTTGGGCTCCTGAGTTGAGCAATAAGATTATTATTTTGTCGGTTTTATTGTGATTAGCTGCGTACATTATGGGAGTAAGATTGTACAGTTTCGAAGTAATTGAGCATTCTGGCCATTTCGCAATTTGAGTTGTTTTTTGATTTATATTGAATCCATGGTCTAAAAGTAATTTAGTAGTTTCTTCATTTTCAAACTGAATAGAATAATGAAGCGCAGATTTATTGAAATGATTTGAAATCTTTGCATTTTCTTGATTTTTTAGGATTAATTTTGTGAATAGGGGTGAATGAATTGCATAGAAGATAGGAGTTTCTTCTTTGTATTTTGGTTTTTCTTTGAGTGCTCCTTCTTTAATTAACCATTCGATTATTTCTAATGGTTGATTACTAAGGAGTGCAATTTTAAGAGTTGATCTTTTATTAAAAATACTCTTATCAAATAGAGAATTAGCTTGTTCAATCCATTCTTTTGAATCAATTATTTGAGAACTTATTGATAGATAGATAGGATCTTTTAAAATCTTTTTTACCGGGGCAAACATTCCTAAATATTTGAGATTTGATTTTTTCGGGTAGGAATTGGTGTTGGTGGATAATATTTTATTGAGCAAATTTATTGAATGGAGGGATGCTTCTTGCCCCGGCATTTTATTTTTTATAGAGAAATGATTTTTTATTTCTTGAAATGATTTTAAATAGGCCTTTACTATCTCCTCATATCGAACTCGATTCCACTGATATTCATAAGACCATAGTTGCATGTAATCACCCATGATCTTATTTTTTAAAGAATTGCTTGCTAGAATATTTTTTGTACCTTCCTTTGAAATTGTTTTTAATATTCTTTTACTTTTACTATTTATAGTCATCATTTTAGGTGTTGTTAGAAGAGCACTTATCTCTGGTTCTATTTTAACTTTGTATAATTGCTGATTAGAACAATATTTTTTGTCAGTTTTTCCTGAAATAGAATTTAGGAGAGAAATATATTTTCTAAATTCCTGAAATGGAGGTTTGTTGTTTTCCTGCTGGTTATTTTTTTTTGATTGTTTGATTATTTTCATAACCTTTGCAGATTCTTTTTTTACAACTTTTTTTCTTTTTTCAATATCTATTGATACTATTTCCTCATTTGTTTCCAAATCAATTCCTAGGTATGGAAAGGCAGTTAAGAACAGAAAGATAGCAAGTGCTCCACCCATTTTTAGTCTCCTTCGTTAAAAAAATAAATTTTCACATTGAAATTGTATTTTCTTTTGGAAGAGAAATGATGAAGCAATTATGAAAAGAATGTGAATTCAGTTTTAAAGTTAATTTTATCTAAGAGCTTAGGAAATGATATGTAATTCGGATAAGGGATATTTATGCAAATTTTCTATCCCTTTTTCATTCACTAGGGAAGTGTCTCCTATCCATATTCCTTTTCTTTCTTCCTTATCTGTTGGCCAGGATAAGATATTCAGACATTGATTCTTTTGGAAAATAAATTCTGTATCCGAAATTGTTCCTCTTGTTGAGCGAATATCCGGACGTGAATTGTAATTGGACCAACCAAATATTGATGTTTTTGCATTATATCCTGCATCTTCTATAGATTTGATACAATCATTTGCAAGATCTTTTCCTTCAATTCCTGGTTTTATTGCTTTGTGTAGCTTCTTATAAGTTTCTTGGCCTAAAGTAAACATTTCTGCATAATCTTGGGTAGGTTCTCCCATAAAATAGGTTCCCCATATTTTTCCAAAATATCCTCCCCAACCAACAGCAATTTCTGTCATTATAACGTCTCCCATCGATATGGGAGTAGTAAGTGCTAATTGGTGTGCATAAATCATATCTGGACTTGTCATAGGAGTTCTTCCAACATGTCCAAACGGAATTTTCCCATCCATATCTTGAGAAACTCTTAAAACAATATTGTATAGGTCACAGGGTCTAACACCTGGTCTAGTGGAACGGACCATTACTTCATAAGCTGCATCTGTCATTGAAGCAGCTTTTTTCATATAGCTAATTTCTTCTTCACTTTTTTGAAGACGTAGATTCTCAAACCAACTTGTTACAGTCTCAAAATTTGTATTAGGAAGTTTATTAGTAATTTCGATGTGATGATCATATGGAAGATTAATATTTGCTGCTCCCATAGCTCCTACAATACCGATGGAATTATTTTCTAGTCCCAGTTCTTTTAATCTCTTGGCCACGTTTGACGGAGTTTGCGACATTCCTCCAATACGAACATCTTTTATAGGAGTAGTTTGTTTTGCATTTTTTAAATGATTTCCCCAAGTAACAAAAAGCGTGGGTTCTTCGTTCAGAGGAAAGATGACATATGTTTGAACGAAAGACGCAAAGCTCGCAACATACACTACATTTGGTTGCCCTGGGTCTGTTCCTAGATATCCACCTATCCCGTATATAATGAGACAATCTAAGTTCTTTTTTTCCATTTCTTTTCTTATTCTGGAATATCTAGCCTTATATTCGTTATCTGAGAACCATGGCCAAAAATTATTTTGACATTTCATAGAATCTCCTTAGTGAATTCTTGCTTAAATTTTTATCCAATTGGAGGTTCAAAAGACGTATTCGGATTTTTACCTAAATCTCTCAAAGCATTCGCAACTTTAAATCGTTTGATATAATTTCCACCGTCTAAGTGCTTAATTGAAAATGCATCTCTCACTAATTTTTCAAAGGGCTCGTCTTTCATAACTCCTCTTCCTCCAGCAAGTTCAGCAGCTTTATGTGCTATCGTAAATGCATTTTCTGTGCAAAATGCCATAGCTCCAGGAACTTGTTTAGGATCTGGACTTTCGTTTTCTGAAGACCAAGCAACATTCCATACAAGAGAACGCATTGCTTTTATAGTGATATACATATCAGCAAGTTCACATGCAATTGCTTGATGTTCAATAATTGGTTTTCCTCCTTGAATTCTTTTTCTGCAAAATTCTGTAATTTCTTCGAATGCTCTCCTTGCGACACCAAGACATCGGGCAGCATTTAGGATTCCATCACTTCTTACACCAGCTCTCATAGCAGCTATTGCATGATTTTCGGGACCTAGCATCCATTCTTTTGGGACTTCGCAATTGTCTAAAATAATTTCTTGATTTCTTAACAATCTAAGTCCTAATTTGTCGTGTATTTTACCGAATTTTAACCCTTGATGTCCTTCTGGAATCAAGAATAAAGATGTGCCCTCAGACATTCCTTTTGTTGGATCTGTTCTGACAAACATACAATACAATTTCGCAATTCCGCCATGTCCAATATAGTGCTTCTTCCCATTTAAGATATACGAATTCCCTTTTTTTATTGCAGTAGTTTTAATCCCAGCATTGGTAGAATCATAAGGTAAAATATTGTCTCCTCCAGAGTCTGGTTCTGTCATTGCTATTGCAATTAAAAAATCTGGATCAGCGCAGAAAGCTTTTAACCATTTGTCTTTTGTCTCTTTGGGTGTAATTTCTGAATTCATAAGATGATAAAATTTTCTCCCATTAAGAGGGATACTAGATAAGGTGACATCACCTACTCCTAATTCTTCTGCAACTATTACAGCAGTAATAGGGTCTTCTACGCCTCCTCCTCCATATTCTTTTGGAATAGACATAGTTCTAAAACCTATTTCTGAGGATCTTCTCATTAGAAAATTACTTACACTTTCTTCAGGATTATGTTTCTTGTCTAATTCTGCTATATAAGGTTTGGCTTCGTTGTTGACAAAATCTCTTGCTTTTTTTTGAAGTTCTAATTGTTCTTCTGAAAGACTAAAATCGACCATTAAATCCTCCAAATACTTTAATAAGTAAGCAAATTTACTTTGAAAGAGTAAGAATTACCACTCCTGAGACTATTGTGATCACGCCTAAAATAATTTTTAGAGTTAATTTTTCTTTTTTTTGTAAGAAAATATGAGTCAAAATCAATCCGAAAAGCGGACCTGTCGCTAAGATTGAGGAAACGAGAGATACTTGTCCGTATTTGATCACATGTAGAATCAAGAATTGACCAAAAACTACAGCTAAACCTGCAGGAATAAAAAATTTCAGTGATTTTAAATTAAAAATATACGTCTTAGAATTTTTGTTAGTCCCAACACTTAGAATTAGTGGCATAAAAATACATGCGGAAAGACCTTGCAGGAAAGCTCCTGTAAGGAATGATGAATGGCTGTTTTCAAAGCCGAGTTTTCTAAAGGTATGGGCTAGTCCAAAACAAAGAGCAGACAAAAGAGGAAGAAGAAGATATTTATATCTACCTTTCATTTTATCTAGCCCCTCAGAAATTAAAAAGATTCCTAAAAGAACAATTACAAGACCGAGCCAGAATAAATCTGAAGGACGTTCTTGTAGAATAAAGAAGGCGAGGAAACTACCAAAAAGGGCGTTTGTATTGACTATTGCAGTCGTTGGAGCAACACCAATAAAATGTATAGAGCGGTAAAGGAAGAGTAAGGAAAGAGCTGGTGAAGAAATACCTGCTGCAAGAAAGTATGCATCATTTATAGATAGTTCGGATAGAGGCATTTTATCTAGCGGAAGTGCCAGTGCGGTAATCACAAGATATGTTGCTGCGACTACAAAACTTCCTGTTTGACTTGTGCTTTTATCAAGTCCCAAACGAGTTAGAACGGCACTTGCCGAATAACAAAAGCCAGAAATGATAGCAAGAGTTTCAATAGGCAAAAGGGTTCGAATTCCTTTTCTTGTATGGAATTGATGAAGAGATCTTTAAATTTTTTTGACTAATTTTGCATTTTACTGGAAATCGAGAGTTTTCGCATCTAATCCAAGTGCGATTTGCCCAACTGTTTCTAGACAACGGTCGTTTGATGGTGGCATTACGATTCCTGCAATGGAATCTCTGAGATGTCTTTCTAGAGGAAGATCACGTTGAAGACCAAGACCTCCACAAAAGCGTATTCCTCTTTCTGCCAGCTCTCTTGCAGCTTCCGTTGCCAAATATTTTGCCTGATTTAACATAAAGGTTAGTTCCATTTTGTCCATATTTCCACGAAGCATCCCAAGTTTTTCAGCAGCTCTTCTAGCATTTTCGAGAATCATTGACATTTCTGCAATCTGTCTTTGAGTTCTCTCTAGTTCAGGCAATGGAACTCCCAATCCTGATTTCTTGTTTTTAGCGTAGTCTAAAGTAAATTCGTATGCTGCTTCTGCTATTCCTATATATACAGCAGTATATCCAAGGGACCACATACTCATATCTTTTCCAAGTATGCTACCTGGATCGCCAATTACTTCTTCCTGAGATACCTCTACATCATTGAACATAATTGAATTTGATGCAGTTCCTCTCATTCCAATTGTGTTCCAATCATCTAAAATCTCAATACCCTCACGAGAAGAAGGAATCATAACATTATAAAGTCCGTCTTTTAAATTTTCTGAACCATCTAAAAAACTCCAGGTAAAGTAAAAATCCGCACCCGTAGATAATGAACAAAAATGTTTTTTCCCCTGGATTTTAAATTTACTTTCTTCAAATTTTCTTATTGAAGTTCGAACGGATAGTTTGTCTCTGAAGGAACTACCAGGTTCACTAGTAATGGAGGCAAAAATAGCACCATCTTCTACTACTTTTGTGAAGTATTCTTCTTGTTGCTCAGGTGAGGCAAGTTGTTTCATAAAGTCTACAACTGCGCTATGCATATTCAATGTTAGGCCAGTGGACGCACAGCCTCTTGCTATATTTGATAATACTTTTACGTAAGTAAGAGCGTCTGCACCAATTCCTCCATATTTCTTAGGAACAGAAAGTGAGAGCAGTCCTGTTTCCTTAAGATCTTCGTAATTTTCTTTTGGGAATCTGGCTTCTTCGTCTATTGTTTTTGCCCGGGAGGCAAATCTGCTCCTACTAAGTTTATCCGAAATCTCAAGCCATTTTAAGGACTCGCTATCATTTTTCGTTTTATTTGATTCCATCTATGCCTGTCCAGTCCAAGTTTAATTCAATTGAAGATAATAAATACCATCTTTTAAGTTTTTTATCTACATACTATTTACGAAGTAAATGAAAAAGTGCTAGTTTGGTTGCATTAAATCAAATGTATATTTAATACCTTTTACGCGTTGTTGCGTTTGTTTTTGGAGATATCCATATGTATTTAAATGAAATTCGCGCAAGAAAATTGATGAAAGAATTTGATGTAGATGTACTCATTGCTAGCACTCCAGAAAATGTCACATATCTTGCGGGCACTGTAGGATGGTCCAATAAAGTATATGCATATTCTGTTCATATGTTTGCTCTGTTTGCTGTTGATGAGTCTATATCTCCTGCATTGATAGTGCCAGGACAGGAGGTAACATACGTTTCTATGCAACAATCATGGATTAAGGAACATTACACATTCGGTGGGAAAAGTGCTCTTATCCAACCACCAGATAAAAAAGCGGAAACTCCAGAAGAAGAAACATACTTAGGAATGTACAATAATGACTCGAAGCGAGAAAAGAGTCCTGGAGCATCGCTTGCTATGGCTCTTCGTGACAGAGGTCTAGACAAGGGACGATTAGCTCTTGATCAGGAAAGGGTAAACCCTACTGTAAGGAAGCAAATAGAGGACGCTCTGCCTGATGCACAAATAATAGAGGCTAGTGATTTATTTCGTCTGATTCGAATGGTAAAAACTCAAGATGAACTCGATGCTATGAAAGCCGCTGCAGCTCTTAATGAAAGATCGTGTATTGCGGCTTCTGAAGCTGTAAAAGAAGGAGCAACAGAACAAGAAGTTGCCTCAGTTTTTCGAAGTGAAGTTGGAAGAGGGGGTGGAATTTGGCAGTGGTTTCATTTCTGTTCCGGCAGGCGCGCGACAGGAATTTTCCCTCCTACTGAAAAGAAAATAAATAAAGGGGAAATGTGGAAATTTGATGCTGGTCTTGTGCTTGGAAATTATCAGTCTGATACTGGTTGGGGTGGAGTTCTTGGAGAACCAACTGATGAACAACTAAATATATGGGAAGCGACACTGGCAGGTTTTAACGCAGGTCTTTCCAAAGTTAAAGCAGGTGTATTAGGGTCTGAAATTTATAGAGCATTATTGGAAGGGACACAAGAAGGAGGTCTCCCTGAACACAATGGCAATTTTGCAGGTCATGCTATTGGACTGGAACAAAGAGAAGTTCCTTATGTTCTCTCTGATCCTTCTCCAACTAACAGTCCTTTCCTACCTTCTTCAAGTGATTTTCCATTAGAAGAAGGAACGACAATTTGTATTGAGAATCCTTGTCAAGTTTTTGGTGTGGGTGGAACTCAGATTGAAAAGACCGTAGTAGTCACGAATGATGGGTATGATTTTATATATCCGCAGGAAAGAAAACTTTGGGTTATTTAGAATTTTTTAATTACACTTACAAGTAAGGGAAAAAATATGTGTGCAGTTCAATTTATCGATCTTAGTACTCCAATGATGAATGGTTCTTATGAACCACGTCCTCCAGAAATAACTTATATGGATCATAAGGAGTTTGGAGCTAATTCTGCAAAAAATTGGGGTGTAAATATAGAAGATATACATGACGGCGTTGGTGGAGCCGCTGAAATGGTTACTGTTTCTACACATTCTGCAACTCACATGGATGCTCCATGGCATTATGGACCTACTGTTGCAGGAGAGGTTTCAAGGAAGGTAGATCAAATTCCACTTGAATGGTGTTACGGGGACGGAGTTGTATTAGATTTGCGTCATAAGAATACAGGAGATTGGATTACGGAAAGTGATATAGAGACTTGTTTAAAGAAAATAGAATATCAAGTTAAAGAGGGAGATATTATACTTCTTTGGACTGGCACAGATGAAAAAAGGGATGACCCAAATTATTCTGAACTCCACCCAGGGATGAGTATTGAGTCCACTGAATACTTACTAGACAGAGGCGTCCGAGTGATTTGTATTGATGCTTTTGGGTTTGATCGTCCTTTCAGTAATCAAATTCCTGAATTTAAAGCTGGGAAAAGAGAATCTTTGATGCCGTGTCACCATATTTTAGGAAGGCAGCGTGAGTATTTTCAGATAGAACAGGTTGCTAACATAGGTTCTATTCCCAAACCTCATAGTTTCAAACTTTGTTGTTTCCCAATAAATATAAAAGACGCAAGTGGCTCTTGGGTGAGACCAGTTGCAATTATTGAAGATTGATTTTTTGTTGATTTTTTTCATTTCTTAAAAGGGGGAGTGATTATGGGTAAGAATTTTGTAAGAATTTTTTTGGTATTTTGTTTGTTAGTTCTGCTTGCTCCGAATAATGATTCATTTGCGGCAAAAAAACTAAAAAATATTAAAGTTACATTAGCAAATCCACTTTTTAACCCTGGGATCTCATTTTTGTGGATTGGTAATTTTCTTGGATATTATCAAGATGAAGGAATTGATGCAGAATTTGTTGCTGCTCAAGGTGGCGCGCAAGCAATGGGCTGGGTTCTTGCTGGTAGGACACATGTTGGTCTTCCTAGGCCTATCCCTATTTTGTTTAAAGCTGCAAGAGGTAAAAAATGGCCACCTGTTACGGGTGTCTATATTCTTAACAGAGATGCAATTTATGCGGATGGTGTAGCAGTTCCACCAGGTAGTCCTATCAAAACAGTATGCGATCTAAATAATAAAAAGATCGGAGTTATGAGTAGCAGAGATTCTGGTCCATTCTTTGTTAAAAAAGCCTTAGAAACCTGTGGTATTCCTGCATCGAAACAAAATGTTACCTATCTTCCTGTAGGTGCTGCATCTAAAGCTGCGTTAGCTATGAAGATGAAAAGAGTAGAAGCTTGGGCTAACGTAGATGTTCAATATACTCTTGCACAAGCAGCAGGTTTTAAGTTTAATATTATTCCTTATCAAAAAAGTTGGACGAAGAATTTGTTTGGGAATGTAGTATGGCTGAATACGAAGTTCTTTAAAAATAATAAAAAGACTGTTGTAGGTTTCTTAAGAGGTCTTGCAAAAGGGAGTCTTTTCTTTTACACAAATCCAGATGCTGCATTGGCTGCACATTGGGTTCTTTACCCGGAGTCAATTCCTAAGGGTATGAGTCGTAAGGAAGCAACCGCTAAAATGATCAGAGTTCTGAGAGCTCGTGCGCCTAAATTAAGAGTAGATGATGAAAAAGATAAACGTTTTGGTGCACATCATGCAGGAGAATGGTCTGAGTACGTCAAATTTGTTGGATTAGACAAGAAATTATCCGATTCACAAGTAAAACGTTTATGGACAAATGAACTTATTGCAGAAGTCAACAATTTTGATAAAGAAGCAGTTATCAGAAGAGCGAAAAAATTTGATATTAAGAAAGAACTTGCAAACTATAATAAGAATTATAAGTAGTTAAAAATATGCAAAAAAAGAATAATGATTCACACAGTAAAAATATAGACTCCACAAATCCCAATGAGGTTGTTGTGGAGTCTATTAAACCATCATTTGCGACTTTGTTGTACAATAAAAGAAATCTTTGGCTTTTTCCCGTTTCTTTTCTTATTTTTGTGAGTATTTGGGAGTGGGTCGTAGTTTTTTTTGATATAGATGATTTTATATTTCCAGCTCCATCTGATGTTTTTCAAGCTTTAATGAGGGGTCTGTTTTTTATAGATACAGGTCCTCAGGTTGGTGCAGCTGATTTTACGAGTGTTATGCAACACAGCTATTACCTACATATCAGTCATACTCTTTTTGAAGCTGTACTCGGTTTTATTATTGGAAGCATCATTGGGCTTGGTCTAGGTCTAGTTTTTATGCAGTCTAAATGGGTTGAAGCGATTATTATGCCCTACGTAGTTGCTTTTCAAACTCTTCCAAAACTAGCTATTGCCCCTCTATTCATTATCTGGTTTGGATATGAAGTTGAATCCAAAGTTTTTCTTGCTGGATTAGTAGCTTTTTTCCCACTCCTTGTAAATACTATGGTTGGACTACGTTCTGCAGATCAAGATCAGTTAGATTTACTACGTTCTTTATCTGCTTCAAGATGGACGACATTTAGAAAATTGCAATTTCCTAATGCACTACCGTTTATTTTTGCTGGATTTGAAATAGCAGTAGTCTTTAGTTTACTAGGTGCTATTTTAGGAGAATTTGTAGGAGCAGGAATGTGTATGTGGGGTGGAAAAGGACAATGTGGATTAGGAGTCCTCTTAATGCAAATGAGTTTTGCAGCTGATACAACAGGTACATTTGCGATTCTTGTTTTGCTTTCAATGATTGGTTTGGCGATGCATAAAATGGTTCAAATTACAAAAAAGAAAATACTGTTTTGGGCACCAGAAACAGAACAAACAACAGGAACTTAATTTTTTAAAACTTAAAATTGAAATTTAAAAATGTCTTACATTTCCGTTAAAAATTTAGAAAAGGAATACATCACCTCAACTGGTGAAATTGTGCATGCTCTATCTGACATAAACTTGGATATTTCTGAAGGAGAGTTTGTCTCTGTTGTTGGGCCAAGTGGTTGTGGCAAAAGTACATTATTAAAAATTTTAAGTGGTCTCTTAGCAAAAACGTCCGGAGTGGTTACTTTAAATAATACTGCGATTGAAGGTCCTCGAAATGATGTTGGAATTGTTTTCCAGGATCCTGTTCTTCTTCTCTGGAGAACTGTATTACAAAATACACTTCTTCCCTCTGAAATCTTAAATCTTGATTCAGAAGTAACAACTAAAAGAGCTAAAGAATTAATCAATTTGGTTGGTCTTGATGGATTTGAAGATAAATACCCTCATGAATTATCAGGTGGAATGAAGCAAAGAAACTCTATAATTAGAGCATTAATTCATGATCCCAGTTTACTTCTGATGGATGAACCTTTTGGTGCATTGGATGCTATGACTAGAGAACAAATGAATTTAGAACTACAGAGAATCTGGTTAGAAAGTAAAAAAACGGTTTTCTTTATCACTCATAGTATACCAGAGGCTGTTTTTCTAGGAGATCGAATTGTTGTCATGACAGCAAGACCTGGAAAAATTGCGGAGATCATTCCAGTAGATATTCCACGTCCTCGAGATCTTAAGACAATGGGAGATCCTGAATTTGTTAAGTTAACCCAAAGGATTAGAGGTTTGTTATACGCTGAAAGTACTATTGATTAATCATTATTATTCCCAGTCTTTTCTATTGTAGGAGGAAGTTAACATCGAAAAGTTAATAATAACTAATTGTGCAGCAGATAGTCGTAAGCATCCAGGTGTCCCAAAACGTCTTCAGACTGCGGAATCTCTTGCAAGTGAAATTAAGGCAAGTTACGACGCAGGCGCTTCGATAGCACATATTCATGGAATTCCAATGCAGTTAGATAGTTGGGAACCTTTTACGAATGCAGTACGAGAAGCTTGTCCTGAAATTCTCATTCAATTCGGAATTGCTGCTATGGGTTTGCCAGGAAGAAAGAAAATAGTTCATTTAAAACCTGATATGGCTTCTATCGCTCTTGGTTCTCATGATTTTGCGTTTGTTGATGCAGATTTGTTAGTTGAACATTCAAGACAGGAAATTGAAGATCAAGTAAGACTATTCAATGACAATGGAGTGCATCCAGAATTTGAATGTTTTAATTTGGGACATTTATGGAATTTAGAATGGCTCTTAGAGAAAGATTTAGTAAAAAATCCGGTCGTTTTGACCATTTTTTTCGGATGGCCAGGCGGATTTTGGTCTCCAGCAACTTTAAAAGAACTGTTGCATCGAATTGAACATTTACCTGAAAATTCTGTTTTTTCTGTTAGTGCTGCTGGTTTGAGTAATGTTGCTTTAGAAACGGTTTCTATTATTCAAGGAGGTCATGTCCGAGTTGGTACGGAAGATGAACCTTATTATACAAAAGGGGTCTTAGCCGAGGATAATGCACAGCTTGTTTCGAGAATGGTTCGAATTTCAAAAGAACTAGGTAGAGAACCTGCAACTGTTGATGAAACCAAACAAATTCTAGGGCTAAATTAAATTTTTTAGTAATGAGGGATTATTAATGTCAAAACTTATGATTATAAACTGTGCAGCAGATACATCTATGCACGAAGGCGTTGAAAAAAGATTCCATGATTCGGAAGTTCTAGCGAGTTCTGTTAAAAAAGGATGGGAATCAGGTTCTTGTATCGCTCATATCCACGCACCTCCTACAAATTATGAAGCTTGGGAAAATCATACAAAAGCGATTCGTGATTGTTGTCCCGTTATGTTGCAGTATGGAATTTCTACGCAGACTCTTGAACAAAGACGTGAAGTAGTGAAGTTTCAGCCTGAAATGATGTCTGTTGCGGTTGGAGCGCATAATATGGCTTTTTTACAGGGTGACGTTATGATGTTGCATCCCCGAGATGAAATTGCAGATATGATGAAACTTTGTGCTGACTATAATGTGAAACCAGAATTTGAAGTATTTAGTATCGGCGAATTATGGATGATCAATGATTTGTTAGATAAAGATTTAATTAAAACTCCAGTACTAATGACAGTATTTTTCGGTAGACCTGGTGGTGCGTGGTCACCTGCGACGATGAAAGAATTCTTGCATAGAGTTTCTGCACTTCCTGAGGACTCAATATACATTACAAGCGTTACGGGTAATACTCATTTACACCTAGAGACTATGGCCGTAATGGAAGGTGGTCATGTTCGTGTCGGTACAGAAGATGAGCCATTTCTAAGTCCTGGTGTCTTTGGAGATAATCCAGAGCATGTAAATCGAATAGCGAATATTGCAAAAATATTAGGTAGAGAAATCGCTTCGGTTGACGAGGCTAAAGCGATAATAGGTTTATAGAAATAAGACGTAGTTTCTGAAATTTAAAAAGAGATAAGGAGTTTTTATATGCCAAGAATGTCAGGTGCTGAGTTTATGGCCGATACTATGAAAGCATATGGTGTCACGCATATTTTTTTCGTTCCCACAATTCTGAGCCATTCTTTGGCCCAAATGGATAAAAAGAACACGGGAATTTCTAGAGTTTTAACACATGGAGAAAAATCTGCAGCATATATGGCTGACGCTTATGCCCGAATATCCGGACGCCCTGGTATTTGTATGGCGCAAATTGTAGGAGGAGTTAATCTCGCTGCGGGGCTTAGAGAAGCATATTTAGCTTCCTCGCCAGTGATAGCTTTCACAGGTGGGACAACTCCATCGATTCGTTATAGGAATCCATATCAAGAAGTAGAAGATATTTCTGCGTTCGATCCAGTTACGAAATTCAATGCATATGTGGATGATGTTGAAAGATTTCCTGATTTATTAAGACAAGCTTTTAGAGTAGCTACATCTGGTACGCCTGGCCCAGTGCATTTAAGATTTGCTGGAAATTTAGGACAAATAGAACAGAAGAAAGCAAACCTTAAACTTGTTGTAGAAGAAGATTTCAAGTGTACTCCTGCCTATCGTCCAGAGCCTAGTATTGATTCGTTAAAAAAAGTGGCGAAAATACTTAGTTCTAGTAAAAAGCCCGTTATTGTCTGTGGTGGAGGTGTGCGTACATCTTTAGCTCATAAAGAACTAGTGGAGCTTGCAGAAAAACTTTCTATCCCGGTCGCTACTTCTATGAATGCCAAAGAAGTTATTCCAGGCAATCATGAACTATCTGTTGGTGTTGTCGGTAGTTATTCTAGAAGAAGTGCGAACCAAATTGTTTCAGAAGCAGATCTTGTTTTCTTTATAGGTACAAAAACGGGTGGAATGACTACTCATTTTTGGAAGGTTCCTAAGATCGGGGTTTCTGCCATTCAGTTAGACATAGACCCAGAAGAACTTGGAAGAAATTATCCTTTGCTTGCATCTATTAACGGAGATGCAAAAATCTCCTTAAGCAAATTAATTGAGTTTTGTGATGATAGTCAAAATAGTAAGAGAGTAAATTGGAAAAAAAGATTCCAAAAAATAGTTTCAAATTGGAGGAAAGAATTTGCTCCTTTGCTAAATTCAAAGAAAAATCCTATAAGACCAGAGAGAGTTTGTCAGATTCTCTCAGATATTCTTCCAAATGATTCAATCCTCTTGTCTGATACCGGACATTCTGGGATGTGGACAGGTGGATACCTTGATTTAAATGGCGGAGAGAATAGTTTCATAAGAGCTGCGGGTCATCTGGGGTGGGGTTTCCCTGCTGCAATCGGAGCTAAGTGTGCTGCCCCCAATCGTCCAGTTGTCCTTTTTACTGGGGATGCTGGTTTCTGGTATCACATAGGAGAAATTGAGACAGCAGTTCGTTGGAAAATCCCTTTGGTTATTCTTGTAAATAACAATAGTTCACAAAATCAAGAAACAAAAATTTTTGATGATGCGTATGGTGGGAAACAACACGGTAAAGCGCATGAACTTTGGCATTTCGAGAAAACTAATTTTGTCCAAGTTGCGAAATCTATGGGTGCTAAGGGAATTCGGATTGAAAAAGAAAAAGATCTTAAATCAAAACTTCAGACAGCCTTAAAAACAAAAACTGGTCCCATTATTGTAGACGTTGTTACTGACATAAAAGCGCTTGCTCCAGGAGCATATTCAGAATTTTAGAGATTTTAGAGGAATGCGATGAATCAATTTCCTAAAGTGAATCCGGAAAGCATTCGAACTATCAATCCATCTTCCTGGCCGCAATATCCTTTTAATGAAGAACCCAAGAGCAGGGAAATTTCTCTTCCTAAATATTCTGTTTTCATAGAAAACTCAAAAACACTTACGGTAAGAGATGGGATAGATATCTTTTATGATGTGTATAGACCTAATGTTTCTGGCGAAAAATTTCCAGCTCTGCTTTCTTGGTCTCCATACACTCGACAACTACAGCCAACCATGGTTCCTATCGGACAAAATGAGGCAGGACTGACTGAATTTTGGGTGCCTAGGGGCTATGTTCAAATTATTGCAGATGTTAGAGGTTCTAATGATTCGGGAGGGGCATGGGATCATTGGGGTCCAGAAGAACAAAAAGACTTAAAAGAGATGATAGAGTTTATTGCTAATCAACCTTGGTGTAATGGAAAAGTAGGTATGATTGGATGTTCTTATTTTGGGATGAGTCAATTACTTGCCGCGCAACAGCAACCCGAAGGACTTTCTGCAATCTTTCCATATGATGCAATGACTGATTTATATCGTGATGCCTATTATCATGGAGGAATCTATTCTGCTTGGGCGCGTTTTTGGTTCACGAGTTTAATGTTCTTGAATCATACAAGTGGTCGTGTGAAAGATCTCTCTGGTTTTAATTATCATTTTAATCGAGTTTTAAGTGGAAAAGATAGTCTTGACTGTGAGTACTTTCAAGAGCGGTCTTCATGGTCTAATTTATGCAAAATAGAAGTTCCCACATATCTTGGATGCGATTGGAATTTTTATGGTCTTCATTTAAGAGGGGCTTTTGAGGGTTGGGATTTAATACCTCAAAGTACCCCAAAAAGAATGTTGATTGGTCCTGAACCGCAGCCTAGAAGACCTTTTGGCGTATATCATTTTGAGGCTCTTCGCTGGTATGACCATTATTTGAAAGAATTGGATACAGGAGTAAATCAAGGTCCTCCGATTAATATTTTTATTCAAGGAGAAAATACTTGGAGGACTGAGAAAGAATGGCCTTTAGAGAGAACGGATTGGAAGGAGCTTTATCTTGATGGCGAAAGGCTTACTGAAAATGTTTCCTCTTATGGGGAGAGATGTTATAAATTTGTTCCTGGAACGTCAGAGTCGAAACTCGGTGAACCAAAATTAGTTTTTAGAACTGAACCAGCGGAAAAACCATTTGAAATTACAGGACCATTAGTTCTGAAATTATTTGCAATTTCTGATCAGGATGATACGGATTGGTTTGTTTTTGTTAAAGATGAATTTCCCGATGGTTCCGAGAAAGTTTTAACTCGTGGTTGTTTAAAAGCTTCTCATAGAGCATTAGATTCACAAAAAAGTAAGAATTGGAGACCTTGGCACCCTCATAATAAAGTAGAGTTGATTAATCCTGGTGAAGTGTATGAGTACGAAATTGAAATAGTCTCTACGTGTAATTTGTTCCTTGAGGGGCATTCATTAAAATTAGAAATTTCATCATGTGATCCAGTAACAAATTTAATTTACACACATGATCCAATTCCTAGACCTGTCACTAACACTATTTTAACTGGGAAGGAACAATCTAGATTGATTGTTCCATTTATTCCTAGATAGCTAACTATTTTATTTTAAAGAATTTTAATGTTGGAGGTTAATGTATGTCAGAGCGTGTTGGTATTGTAGGAATCGGATTGATGGGTTCAGCTATTTCAGGGAATCTTCTTAATGCTGGTTATGAGGTGCAGGGTTTTGACTTAGATGGGAAAAGAGTTGACGAATTTGTAGAAAGAGGTGGAATTTCTGCGGAATCTCCTTCAGCAGCAACTAAAGGAGTAAATTGGCTGATAACTTCTCTGCCTACTAGTGATATCGTCAGAGAAGTAATTTTCGGCAATAATGGGATTATGGAAAGTGCAGAAGAAGGTCTTATTATAGCTGATGCTACTACCTCGAGACCTGAAGATTCAGAGGTTTTGGGAAAAGAATTAGCAGAGAAAGGGATTCGCTTTCTTGATGCTGCAGTTAGTGGAACAAGTGCAATGGCTTGGAAAAAAGATTTGATAATCATTGCAGGAGGGGAACAAGAAGATTTTAATGCTTGCAAACTATATTTTGATGGATTTAGTCGAGCTTCATATTTGATGGGTGCGGTTGGTTCTGGAGCTCTTACGAAATTGATTATCAATTTAGTTCTTGCAGGCAATCGACTTGCACTTGCTGAGGCCCTGTCTTTAGGAACAAAGGCTGGCATGGAATTGAATAACTTACTTGAAGTACTTCAAGATGGAGCATGTTCATCTAAAACGATGATAGATAAAGGTCCAAAAATGATCAATGGAGATTATAGCCCAGAAGGTTTAATCAAAATTTCTTTAAAGGATTCAAGATTGATGTTGGAACAAGGACAAAGATTTGGTTCTCCAATGTTAATGACTAGTATATGGTCTCAATTAGCACAAAATGCATACGAAAATGGTCATGCTGAGAGAGATTCTGTGGCAGTTTTTGAAGTTCTAAGAAAAATGGCTGGTTTGCCTGAGAGATTCGATTAGAAAATTAAAATAATGATTAAACACGACTCATTAATTATGAATTTTGATGGAGAGGTCGCGGTTGTTACAGGTGCTGCAACTGGGATAGGCGAAATGTGCGCAAAATTATTTGCATCGCGGGGTGCGAATGTTGTAGTTATGGATTTCGATAAAAAAGGGGTAGAGAGAGTTGCCAATGATATTACTGGCTCAGGAGGTAAGGCTCTTGTTGCCTGCCTTGATTTAACCGATTGGTTAGCAATTCAAAAGTCGGTCAAAAGAATTGAAAATGAAGCAGGACATATCCATTCCTTAGTTCATAGTGCAGGTGGTTTTCCACAATATATTTCACTCACGGATCTTCCTGTAGATGAGTGGGATGATATTGTAGATAACAATTTAAAAAGTTTTTTTTTGTTACTGAAAGCAATTACTCCTTTGATGAAAAAAAATAACTACGGAAGAATCATTTCTCTTTCAAGTGCTGCTGCCCGTGTTGCTACACATTCTCCTCATTATACCGCTTCTAAAGGAGGATTACTCTCATTAACAAGACAAGCAGCTAAAGAGTTCGGCCCCTTTGGAATTACCGTAAATTCTGTTGCTCCTGCGAACGTGAATACTCCTAGAACCATCGCAATGAGAACAGAAGAACAGATGGACAGAATAAGAAAGAACTCTCCTTTAGGTAGAATGTGTGATCCGGAAGAAATTGCTTGGCCGATTCTATTTTTATGTAGTCGACAAGCAAGTTACATTACCGGTGTAACCTTAGATGTAAATGGTGGAATTCTTATGATTTAAGATTTTAGATGATATCCTCTTGTTTGAATTTTTCTATGTCCTCTTCACTGTAATTTAGCTCAGATAGAATTTGTTCATTATGCTCCCCAACTTCCGGTGTAGTAAATCTCATTTTTTGCGGAGTTCTACTTAATTTAATTGCCTGTCCAACGACATTTATCTTTCCGATCACAGGGTGCTCGAGTTCAGGATTCATATTTAATTGCTGAACTTGCGGATCTGCAAATGTCTCATTTACACTGTGAATTGGGCCACAAGGCACTCCGGCATCATTTAGGATTTCAACCCATTCCGCGGTAGTTTTCTGCATTGTCAATTCTGAAATTTCTTTGTTTAATCTATCTTTATTATTCCATCGGTCTTCTGGAGTTTTGAAATCTTCATCTTCAAACAGTTCGGGTTTTCCTAAGGCAGCACTTAATCTTTTCCAAAAAACTTGACCGGGAGATTGTATATTCATAGAAGAATCAGAAGTTGGAAAAACTCCAGTTGGTAGATAAACTGGATGTAGGTTCCCAACTTGTTTAGGAACTTCTCCTGCCATTAAGAAACGAGCGGCTTGTAAATCCATTATTTGAATTAGACCTTCTAGAAGGGAAGTATGTACCCATTGACCTTCACCCGATTTCTCTCTTTCTAGCAAAGCTAGAAGTACACCTTGTGCTAGCATCATTCCTGCGGTGAGGTCTCCAATTGGAACACCTACTCTTGTTGGTCCATTTTCAGGCATGCCAGTTACGGACATCAATCCACTTAACCCTTGGGCAATCTGATCTAAACCCGGTCGACTAGAATACGGACCAAATTGACCAAAACCTGAGATACTCCCTAGAATTATTTTTTTGTTTATAGATTTTAAAGTTTCATAATCTATTTTCAGACGATTTTTGACATCTGGTCGATAATTTTCTATGACTACGTCTGAATTTTTGACAAGGTTATAAAAAATCTCTCTGCCTTCTTCACTTTTTAGATTTAATGTCATCCCTCGTTTGTTTCTATGAAGGTTTTGCATTTCATATCCATGTCTATCTCTGGATAATCCACCGCCAGAAGCAATAATTTTTCTTGAAGGTTCGATCTTAATAACATCTGCACCCCAGTCTGCGAGTTGTTTTACGGCGGTTGGACCAGATCTTGCGGTAGTTAAATCGAGAACTTTAAATCTAGATAATGGTAAGTTGTTTTCCGACATTTTTCCCCTCGCATCAATTTTCGAATTTATTTAGTAGTTTAATGTTAAAATTTTAAGGCGTCCATGTTTTTGGAGCTAAAGCATTTATATCAGAGATCACTTCTATTACGGTTGGCTTGTCAAGTGTATTGAGTCCTTTATCCAAAGCTGATGATATATCATTTGGATCCTCGACCCTAATTCCTTGAGCACCCATTTCATTTGCAATTTTAGAGAAATTAACCTTATTAAAAATCCACATGTCTCCCCATTTATCAGATGGGTTTCCATCATAAGCAGCGGTGTAAACATTTATTTCTTGATTCATTGAATGATTGTTATTGACAACAGTTACAGTTGGTATTTTGCATCTTGCAGCAGTTTCAATTTCTTGAATATGATACCAAAAACCACCATCTCCTGTGAAACAAACAACAGGACGTTCGGGTAGAGCACATTTTGCTCCAATAGAGGCAGGAAATGCCCACCCAAGAGAGCCAGCACATCGAATCATATCCCATGATTTACTATTTATCCATAATTGTTGTGTTACCCATAATGCTGAATGTCCAGTATCACAAACTAAGAGAACATCTTCTGGAAGGGAATTGCCTAATTCTTTCATTATTCTTTCAGGGCGCATTGGAGAGGATACTGAATCTCTAAAAATAGATTGTTCTTTTTTCCATTCTTCTACTATTTTTCTTGTTTCTAAAAGCCATGACGTTGCTTCTTTATCTTGCTGAATCTTTTTTATAAGTTCACGTATCGTGACTTTTACATCTCCTAAAACTGATAGTGTATTTGGGTAAGTTCTTCCGAATTCAGAACTGTCATTTCCAATTTGAATAACTTCTGTTCCTGGAACAGGAAGTTTCCAAAAATGTGTAATTTGTCCACCCAATTCACTACCAATGAAGATAACCAAATCAGACTTAGATAATATTTGATTTGAACATGATCTAGAATATGTGCCAGGTACTCCAATATAATTGGGATGATCATCTGGTATAAGGGCATATGCTCCAGTCGATGTTGCGATTGGGATGGATAGTTTTACCGAAAGAGCAGACAACTCTTTTCCGGCACCGGATCTCCTTGCTTCAGAGTCGACTATTATTACTGGACGTTCAGCGTTTTCTAATTTAACAAGTAATTTGTCAAGAAGTTCATGATCTGGATAAGACCTGTAAGAAGGAAGTTGCGTAAATTCTTCTTCTACGATCATTTCTAGATCTGCAGTGTCATTTTCAATTTCTCCGTGCAGGCCTAGAAACTGAAGATTCACTGGTCCTGGGGTTCCAGATGTGGCGTCCCTAAAAGCTTGTCTCATAAGATCAGGAATTCTTTCAACTTCATCTATCTGATAGTTTGCTTTTGTAAGAGGTTCGAATATAGGATAGTCATCTATTTCTTGGTAAGGTCTTTTATGTTTCGAGTGTGGAAATCTGCCTCCCGTCAACGAAATGACTGGACTATTCTCCATATAAGCGTCTCGGAGTCCTGCAGCTAAATTTGCGGCACCTACAGTTTGTGCGCCGCATACACCGGGTTTTCCAGATGCTCTTGCGTAACCATCCGCCATATAAGCAGCTGATTTTTCTCCGTGAGTTAAAACTCTTTTGATAGGCAAATCATCCATCTGCGCTAAAGTTTTGCTGAGTACTGATGGTTTGAAAAAAAAGGTACTTACTCCGTACTTAACTAAGAACTCTCCGATATATCGAGCTCCCTTTATCTCCGGCATAGGTCTCTCCTTAAAAATTAATTTATTTTCTCAATTTTAATTATATTTTGTGTATGATTTGCAATATACTTGTTACATAAATATTACCAATGTTCTTAAATTCACTTGAAAAAATGTATATATATTTTTTTGCATAAAATGGGGGAAAAAGAAAGTGCCAGAGAATGATAAAACAAAGACTCCAATTGGATTAGCAATTGTAGGTTGTGGTCGTGTTGGAAGAATTAGAGGGCGTTGTGCATTAGAATATCCTGGTACAGAGTGGATCGGCTGTTGTGATATTGATGAGAAAAAAGGTAAACAGCTAGCTGAAGATTTGAATGCAGACTTTTTTACGACTGATTATAAGGAATTATTAAAAAGGTCAGAAGTTAATTCTGCCGTTCTAGCTACGGATGAAAACGTACATGCAGAAACACTTTTTGAATCTATAGAACATGGACATAGAATCATCGCAGAAAAGCCTCTGGCGACTAATGTAGTTGAATCTGCAAAAATAGTTAAAGCAGCACAAGACGCAAATATAGATCTAGTTGTTGGTTATACACAAAGGTTCAGGAGAAAATGGTTAGTTGCTAGAGAGCAAGTTGCCTCCGGTCAATTAGGAGATATAACATCTGCAACAACTAGGGCATTTTTGAATAGAATGGTTGGGATAACGCGCTTAGAAGCAAACGAGGATCGTTCTTTATTAACTCCAATGGTGATTTCTGGAACTCACGCATTAGACGTTATACTTTGGGTCTTAGGTGAAGGTAAGAAACCAACTGAAATATATGCTCGTTCGGTTGCGAAGGCTCTAACTGGTCTGGGGACTCAGGACTCTACCTACAGTATTTTCACTTTTGAGGATGGTACTTTATGGAGCATGTCTTGTAGTTGGGGCTTGCCAGTTGTATGGCCTGCTTCAACTTATAGTTTAGAAATTGGAATAGTTGGAACAGGTGGAGTTCTTACTATTGACGATACACATAGAGATATGGTTATGGCTACAGAAAAGCCTTGGGTTGCCCATCGTGGTGACGAAAGACATGTTAACTTCTTAGCTAGTTATCCACCTGGCGATATTTCAAGGGGGCAGTTCTGGGGTCCCATGCGTGAAGAAACAAATTCTTGGCTTGCAAGAATATACGCAGGAGTAGACACCCCTCATTGTACTGCCGAGGAAGGACATAGGAATTTAATGTTAACAATGGCTTGTGATTTATCTGCCAAAATGGAGGCGCCGCTAGCTCTCCCAATTGAACCTGAAGTATTACAATCTGAATTAACGAAATAGCTTGATAATTTTTTTTAGATTTCGACTTTATTTGTTCTAATTTAACCAAATGGGGGGTTAAAGTGGATACATATGACGGTATTTTAATTGGAGCTGGTCACAACAGTCTAGTTTGTGCTGCTTACTTGGCAAAATGTGGTCTTAAGGTTGCTGTTTTTGAATCAGAATCAGAAATAGGTGGTGCCGCTTCTACAGAAGAATTCCTCCTTCCTGGCTACAAGTCTAATATGCATGCTAATTTTTTTATTGGATTAGAAGATTTTCCAATCGTTAATGATTTGGAATTATCTAAGTATGGATTTAAATGGGTAACACCAGAAGTTCAACATGCTGCACTATATAGAGATGGCACGTCTGTAGTTCTTCATAGAGATGTAGAAAAAAGCGTTTCTTCTATTTCTCGAATCTCAAAAAACGATGCTGAATCCTATAATTATTTATTCGAGCGATATGCAGTAGAATTAGGACCTCTTTTACGAAGTTTTCTTTTTCATGCTCCACTATCTCCTGAAGAAATTGGAAATAGGATTACGGGGGAAAAAGGGAAAGAGTTGCTCTCATTCGCAAAAATGAGTATTGGAGAGGCAATAGATACCTATTTTGAGCATCCTAAATTGAGAACATTATTTAAATTGTTTGCTCACGCAATCACTGTAGAAGATGAACCAGGAACAGGAATGTTTTTGCCTAGTCTTTTTTCATCTCAAACTACTTTAGGTCTTTCTGTTGGGGGTGCTCTTGAATTACCAAAATCTTTAGAAAAATTAATTAAATCCTATGGCGGTGAAGTTTTTAGAGATTGCAAGGTAGAGGAAGTTTATCGTGAAAATGGAAATGCGGGAGGAGTAGTTCTTGAAAATGGTTAAAAGATTTCTGCAAGTTCATTTATTGCAAGTGGTTTAAATGCTCCTTCTTCAATTCGTATTGCAGGAGAGGACGCTTTCCCAGAGGAAGTAAATGAAAAAATGAATAATTGGGATTGGGGATTTCATTCGTTGATGACATTACACCTAGCTCTCAGTGAAGCACCGAAATATTTCGCAGAGAAATATGATCCTGATGTAGCAAAATCTTTTAATGTAATTTTCGGTGCTGATACAGATGAGGAAGTCTCAAAAAATACTGAGGAAAGACGAAGTGGAAAATTTCCCTCAATGCCCATGGGAAACGGTGCATGTAACAGTTTATTTGATTCAAGTTACGCTCCGGAAGATGGCCATGTTGCATTCTGGTGGCCTGGCGCTCCCTATAGAATTGGCGGTGATTCTCCTGAAAAATGGAATGAAATTAAGGAATCGGTGACACAACAATTAATTGACATATGGAGTGAATATGCTCCTAATTTAAAAGGTAATATTATTCGTGCTGCAAAATTATATTCTCCTAATGATTTAAATATTAGGAACAAGAATATTGTGGAGGGCGCGGTTAGAATGGGAGCTTATACTTCGGATCAACTGGGTGTTAATCGTCCACATCCTTTACTTTCTGGAATGAGGACTCCATTAGAAAAATTTTATTTATGTGGTTCTAGTTGTCATGGAGGTGGACTCAATGGTGCACCTGGTTATAATGCTGCGAATGCAATTTGTGAAGACTTAAATATTGATAAATGGTGGACACAAGTACCTAAGCCATTTTTAGAAAATTAAATTCAAAATTGTTAATTAAAATAGGAGTTCTTAATAATGGATTTTAAACTCAATGAAGAACAGATTTCCTGGCAGATGAAAGCAAGGAAATTTGCTGAGGAAGAAATAAAGCCCATCTCTCTGGAAAGAGACCAGATACTAGATCCTAGAGAAACGTTTGATTGGGAGATTATAAAGAAGGGTTCTGCATTAGGTTTTAGAACCGCAGTAGTTGCTAAAGAATGGGGTGGTCATGGGATAGATTTCGTTACTCAGGTTCTAGTAATGGAAGAACTTGCACGTGGTGATAGTGCTATTGCAAAGACATTTAGTCAATGTTGGAAGTGGAGTCATTTAATTTCGGCTATTTGTACAGAAGATCAGAAGGAACGATTCCTGAAGCCATTTATTGCTGACGATACTTATTTGTTAGGGAAAGGTGGTACTGAGCCTGCTGCAGGCTCAGATAATCGATTGCAACTTGATGATCCCTCGACCGGTTGGATGATGAAAGCTGAGAGAGATGGAGACGAATGGATTTTAAATGGAACAAAGCGTTATATAGCAAATGGAAGTGTTGCAAAACTTTTCTTTATAGATGCTAGAACAGATCCATCAGTCAACATGGTTGATGGTTCGACTCTTTTTTTGGTTCCAACTGATACCCCTGGTTTTAGAGTTGGAAAGGTATACGATAAAACTGGTTGGCGTTTTTACCAAAACGCGGAGCTGATTTTTGAAAATGCACGTGTTCCGCATGCGAATATGATTGGGGGGGTTAATGAAGGTATTAAAGTTAGGCGAGGGGATACCTCTGAATTTAATGATTTGGAGTTAGCTGCTAATGCCACAGGAGTCTGTCAAGCTGCATGTGATATGGCGATGAATCATGCTAGGACAAGATGGCAGGGGGGGAAATATATTATTGAACATCAGGCGATTCAACTGAAACTTGCGGAGATGCATATGCTTACAGAAGCTCTGAGATCTTATGTGTTAAGGACTGCTTGTGATAGTGAACTTGGAAATAAACGTGACCCTAGGCATGGAATACTTTGCATGAATTTTTCCTCTGATGTAATACAAAGGGTTACCTGTTTAAATGTTGATATCCATGGTGGAGAGGGCGTGATGAAAGATGTTGGTGCAGAAAAATTACAAAGAGACGGTGCTGTATGGACTCATTTAGCAGGTGATGCAGTTCAAAGAATGAAAGTTGTCAAACATCTTTAGAGGGAAAAAATGAATGAGACAAAGCTTTCATTAGCAGTCATCTTGGGTGACGGAGTTGGTCATGATATTTTGCCTGTTGTGACAGAAGTAATGAAAGAGGCGGCCCTAGCAGATGAAGTTCAAGTAGATCCTACAGTATATAACTATGGAGCATTGAGATATCTTGATGAAGGTTCGCCTCTTCCAGAGGACGTTCCCGCGTTAGTTCACGATCTTGCAAGTAAACATGATGCAATTTTATTTGGTAGTGCAGGTTTAGATCCTCGTATTCCTCCAGACGTAAATTGTAGAGATCTTCTTAGGGCACTTCGTTTAGAGTTAGATCTTTACGTAAACCTACGGCCAGCTTTTTTATTTGATCCTAGTTATAGTCCTCTTCGAAAAGAAGTTCCTATAGATTTGACAGTAATGCGAGAAAATACTGAGGGAGTGATGGTTAGGCTTGGAGGAAATTTCAAAAAGGGAACAAAAGATGAAGTAGCAATTCAGGAGGATGTGAACACTTTTAAGGGAGTAGAAAGGATATGTAGATATGCATTTGAATATGCAAAAAAACATAACTATCCAAAAGTAACGATGGCTGACAAATTTGGTTCTCTAGTCCATGCACATGATTTATGGCAGAGAGTTTTCTGGCAAATTAACGATGAGTTCCCTGAAGTGGAAGGGGAACATTATTTTATAGATACTTTGTGTATGGATCTGATCCAACATCCTGAAGAGTTTTCTGTAATTGTTACTAATAATATGTATGGGGATATTTTAAGTGATGTGTGTGCAGGTCTTGTAGGAGGAGTTGGTATGGCTCCTTCAGGTTGTATACACCCTGGGAAAGTTTCTATGTTTGAGCCTGTTCATGGAACTGCACCAGATATAGCATTGAAGGGTATTGCCAATCCATTCGCAACAACTCTTACTGCTCGTATTCTTCTTGGTTCATTGGGTTATGATGCTTCGGCAGACATTATTCTAAGTGCTGTGAAAAACGCAATTAGAGAGAAATCGGTTACGGGAGATCTTGGCGGGAATTTAAAAACAAAGGAAGTTGGGGATGTTCTTTGTAAGTATATTCAAAAAAATAGGTAAGAATCCTATTTTGCTAAAAAAATTTATCTTGAACCGTTTTTTGAAATCTGATTAATTTTCGTTTTAATTTCATCGATTGCAATATTTTTAGAGACAATTATATTTGCTTTCCAGTTTTCGTTATCTGTTTCTGGAAAGTCATATCTATAGTGGCCTCCCCGACTTTCTTCCCTTTCTAATGCTGCTGTTCCAAGCATTTTTGCAACATCTATTAAATTTTCAGTTTCATTGACACTTTTTATTTCATTTATTTTAGACGTAGGTCTCTTTTTGTCCTTTTCTATAGAAACGGAATTCTTTTTGAGGGAATCCAATTTTTCGAGTCCGACTTGCAATCTTTCTTCTGATCTAATTTGGCCCAGATTATCGAAAACATTCTTTTGAAGAGAAAGACGGAATTCTTTAGCACTCATATTCCCAGAATCTTTAATTCTGTCAAATAGTGAAGAAAGTTTATCTGACACATTTATTTCTATACCATTTTTAGAATGATTCTTTTTTGAGTCTTGTGCTGCAAATTTTCCTGAACGTGATCCAAAGACAAAACTGTCTGCAAGTGCAGCTCCTGAAAGACGATTTGAACCATGAATTCCTCCACCTGCCTCTCCGCCTGCATATAAACCTGGCACATTGGTTCTTCCAAATTCGTCAATTCGTATTCCTCCTAAAAAAGTATGCGGTCCACTACAAACTTCCATAGGTTCTTTAGTAATATCAATGCCACCATTCCTAAAAGCTCTTTTAATAATCTCTATTTCTCCTCCATGATCTATATTCATGCAATGCGATGCATCCATATATACAGTTCCATGTTCTGTTCCTCTACCTTCAAAAATCTCAAACCCTACGCCTCTATTAAAAAGCGAACGTGTTGTTTGTTCATAATTTAGATCTGGTGCATTTGGGTTCCATTTTTGCATAAATCTGAAGCCATCTTTATTCTTTAAATGTGAACCAATTCTAATGAATCCAGTTGCATAAGGGTTATAACCTATCATTTTTTTAGGCCATCCAGTCATAAGCTGATAGTCAATCATTTCCATATCAATAAGTTCTGCACCTGCTCTATAGGCCATGGCGTATCCATCTCCGGTTACCTGAGGTGGAGAGTCGTTGACTTCGTGTAATTGTGGTGCTCCTCCTGAACAAAGTACGGTGCTCTTACTAGAAATGAGCATGGCAATATCTTCTTTATGTTTTATTCCCCAAGCTCCAGATACAACCCCGTCTTTGTCTAAGATTAGATCAATAATAAAAACATTACTTTCAACTTGTATTCCTGAATCTGTAACTTTTTTTGACAAAGAAGACATCAAAGGTTTTCCGATCATTCCTGCACAATGTAGAAAACGAGCGTATGTATCATCTGCACTTTTTCGTTGATCGTATTTGTCGTTTTCTTTTTTAACTAATCCCAAGCCCCAAGAATCAATAGTAAAAGTACGTTCGATAACTTCTTCAGTCATCACTTCAACTAGTCTGGGATTGTTTATTTCATAACCCCCCTCTATTGTATCTTTCCAGTGTACTCTCGGGTTATCTCTACTGTCTTGGTGTCCTAGTGCACTGGAAAATCCGCCGCGTGCCATGGACGAACTACCAGAAGGAAAAGTTGCTTTTGTTAACAGAATAACATCAACACCTTCTTTTTTAGCTTCAATAGCTGCTAGCATACCTGCGACACCGCCGCCTATGATTAAAACATCACATGAAGCTTTTTGCAGTTCTATACCCATTAAATTTCCAATAAAAATTTAAAAAACTTTTTCTTTTCGAATTTTATCTTGTTCTTTTTTTTCGAGATCTTGTTCTTCTCTTTCGCATTCTTTTTCTGATTTTTTTTATTTCTTCTAATTGTTTGCTAGTCAAAATATTTTTTGTTTTTGCAATTGTTTTAATTAAAGATATCCACATAATTTCCTTTTGTGACGTGATTCTTTGAACTAACTTTTGAATTTCTTTCATATTCATAGGTTCAGTTCGAATTAATGAACTTAAATCTATTTTCATAATTCGTATTCTAGCTCTATTCATTATTTTCGATTTTCTGAAATTTGTTCTTAAACTTCTTAACTTTGAAATTTGAGATTTATTAAGACCCACTCTTGTGCTGTGTCGTAATGCCAAATTTAAAAGCATTTTACGAGATTTCTTTTTTCCTTTATGTGCATATGCCGATTCGACAAAAAAGGGATTTGCTAGAAAACTAAACGATAAAATAGCTAAAAAACATATTTTGTAAAAATTCATAGCTTCTCCTTTAAAAAAATATGAATAATTCAAAATTATATGAAAAATAATTTTTTTTCAACTTTTAAAAAACAGAAGTGTTTTTGAACTTACTAAGTGTACTTAAAATTTTAAAATGAAATATAATACTTCTAACTTATTTTATTAGAAGAGAGATACTAATGAGATTCTTTCTATATTTTGTTTTTTTGATTTTCTTTTTCTTCACACCTAGTATTCTATTTTCTGAAACTTTTTTTGGTGAGGTATCTTTTGTGCCAGACGGAGACACAATTCATCTTAGGAAAAATTTTAAGAAATTTAAAATAAGATTATCTGGAATCGATTGTCCTGAGATAAGACAATTGGGTGGAGTAAGTGCAAAAAGAAGAGTGAAAGAATTGATTTTTAAAAAGAAGGTAAAAGTTGTGGGTAAAGGGTATGATCGTTATGGCAGAGTTATAGGAAAAGTATTTTTTCAAGGGAATATTGATCTTGGATTAGTACTTGTTTCTGAAGGGCTTTGTTGGTGGTACAAAAAATACGCTAAAAATAATTTAAGTTTATCAGAAGCAGAATCGAAAGCGCGAAAAAAAAAGATAGGAGTTTGGAGTCATAGTAATCCTCTTCCTCCTTGGAAATGGAGGAAATTAAGAAGAAAAAAGAAGATAAAAGATTTCTTAAATTTTTAAAAGGAGTTCACGTTTTGAAGCCGACAACTGCAGCAGATCAAAGTAATGTCCCAGGAAAGAGGGTAATCGATCAACCAGAGCATCCCGCTCAAGGATACGTAAATACAATAGTGGCAGAGATGGAAACCATAGAAGGAAAAGGACAACTAAAAGTTGGGAAGAGTGGAGATTTTGAAATTTATTGTGATGAACCAGCGAGATTAGGAGGTGACGGAGAGTATCCACAACCGTTAAATTATTTTGCACTTGGTGTGGGTTTTTGACTTTTGACCCAAGTTGCGCGGTACGCGCACATGATGAAAATACCATTTAAGAAAGCAAAATGCAGGATTGAATATGATTTTTTCTTGAGAGGTTCTGTTTTAAAAGGGACAGTTGAAAGCGGTTGCAATAGTTTTCGTTCTTTTCTTTCTATTGATTCTGATGCTTCTCCAGAAGAGGTAATAAAACTTGCTAAAAATGCAAAAGGTGGTTGTTTCGCGGAGTGGACTTTAAAAAACCCTGTAGAAATTGAAAGTAGTTTAAAAATCAATGGAAATGTAGTTAATCTTACTGATTAAATATATTAATTAGAATAATATATTTTTAAAAAGGATCTCGTTATGCCTTTCGATAAGTCAGTTCTCGACAGAAATTTCAAAGAATTTGAATTTATTGTAGAAACAGGCAAAATTCGTGAATATGCCAAAGCTTTAGGATTAAAAGATCCTGTTTATACTGATGTGGATGCTGCGAAAGAGGCTGGCTATCCAAATTTGGTTGCACCTCCTACTTTCACGAGACAGTTTTGGTTTGACAACGATGATAATGATCCAATGCGTCATCTTGGTTTTGATCTAGGAAAAAGACTTTTAGGGGGATACAGATTTGAATACATCAAACCAATTTTTGCCGGGATGAAGCTAATTGGAAAAAATTCTGTTGTATCCTCGGAAGTAAAAAAAGGAAGAAAAGGAGGTGAAATGACTTTTGTGGTAATTAAAACAGAATTTAGAGACGAAGATGGGGAGATTGTTCAAATAGATTTTCGTACTCTGATTGAAACAGGTTGACAAAAGGAGATTCTATGGCACGAATGTATAAAAAATCCAATGAATTAACACCTGGAACGGAACTTTCTCTGGACGTTGGTCCTATAACTCGTACTGATATTGTTCGTTTTGCTGGAGCCTCGGGTGATTTTAATCCTAATCATCATGATGAAATTTTTGCTATTAGAAGTGGTTTTGAGAAAGTTTTTGCTATGGGACCTCTTTCATTAGGTTATCTATCGAGAATGTTAATTGAGAATCTTGGTCCCACCTCTTTTCGAAGATTTGAAATTCGTTTTGTCTCTCAGGCTTGGCCAGGCGATTTGCTTACTTGTAAAGGTAGAGTAGTAAAGCAGTATGAAGAATCGGGTAAAAATATTATAGAAATAGACGCAGAAGTAAACAATCAAAACGGAATTAAGCTAGTTCAGGGGACACTAACTGCAGTCACCGAAGGTTAAAAACTTGATTTTTGAATCTTATTTTTTTTCGGTTTGAACAACATTATTTTCTAGAAGCGAATCAATTTTCTCTTTTTGATATCCGAGGGTTTCTCTCAAAATTTCTATCGTATGTTCTCCGTGCATAGGAGCAGGTTCACATGTAGAACTTTTTTCACTGCCCATGTCCATAATTGGGTTCCCAACCACTCTCACATCCCCCGATCCAGGGTATTTGAAAGTTTTAATCAAACCTCTTTGCTCAACTTGTTCGTTGTCTAGTGCTCTGTCAAGAGTATTGACGGGAGCTGCAGGGACTCCTGCAGCTTCAAATAGTTTACACCACTCTTCTCCAGGTTTTTGAAGCAATATTTCTTTCAGTTTTGGTAATAGCTCATTTTTGTTTTTGACACGTAAATCGTTTGTTAGAAATCGGGGGTCTGTTGCGTATTCAGGAATATTCATCACTTCACACATTTTCTTATAAAATCTTTCTTCCCTGGGAGATAAAACAATGTGGATTGTAGCAGTTGGAAATGCTTGATAAGGAACCATATATTCATGTGCACTACCTGGAGGTTCAGGAATATCTCCATTATTTAGATACATAGTTGAGATGTAACCAAGCATAGATAGTTGGACATCAAACATAGGAACCTCAAAATGTTTTGCTCCCTTTCCTTTTTGTTTTCCAAGGAGTCCAGCCATACATGCAATAGCAGTGTATAAAGCAGTAGAAATATCTGCAGTTGGAGAGCCATTTCTTAATGGTGGTCCACCAGGTTCTCCTGTAATAGCCATATGACCACTCATGGCCTGCTCAACAACATCAAAAGCAGGTTTATCTCTCCAGGGACCTTCTTCACCATAACCACTTGAGTCAACAAAAATTATTTCGGAATTGTGTTTTTTCATTTCTTTAAAACCTATCCCAAGGCGATCAAGTGTGCCGGGTCTGAAATTAGCGATAACTGCATCAGATACAGCAACTAAATCAAGAAAAACTTTTTTTCCTTCTTCATTTTTTAGGTCTATGACTAAACCCTTTTTTCCTCTATTAAAAGTAAGAAAGATTCCCGAAACGTCTCCTACACCTGCTATGTTAGGATTCCTGCCTATATCCCCACTAGGGGACTCAACCTTTATTACATCTGCACCAAAATCAGCAAGAATAAGTCCTCCGATTGTTCCTGCAATTACTTGGCCTAAATCTATTATCCTGTAATCTTGTAAAAATTTCATTTTTTGATTTCTACTTTCGCTTTCGCTTTAATTAAGAGAACATTACTTGCATTTGTTGCTTCTGCTTCTATTTCTATGGAGTTTTCTTCTTCTATTTTATTAATTACTTTTGCTTTGCAGTTTATTGTATCTCCTGGCCAGGTTTGTGCACTAAAACGAAGTCTGAAATATCGTAAAGTTTCTACTCCAAACCAATCTGTAATTAGACGACTTAGGATGCCTCCTTGTAACATTCCGTGTGCGAATGGTTTTTCGAAACCAGAGCGTATAGAGTAGATTTCGTCATGATGATTAGGATTAAAGTCTCCACTAGCACCTGCATATTTCACTAAATCCGTTCTAGTAATTGGTCCAACAGTGAGTTCTTTTTCATCACCTTCATTTATTTTTTCCCAGAGAATTTCTTCTTTAACAAATGTCATTTTAATATATTCCTTTAATTATTTTTAGGGGGAGCCGCGGTTTCAATCAAAGTCCTTCTTGCGATTTGGACTAGTTCCCCATTTTCGTCTAAAAATTTAGTTTCAATGACAACAAATGTCATTTTTCCACCCCGTTTTCCTTCTTTCTCTTTGTGGGAGACGATCACGTTTTTTCCTTTCAATGTCATTCCAGCAGTCAAGGGTTTGAAATATTCAAATTCTTGTTCCCCATGCAGTCTTCTTTTTGGGTCATAACCTAAATGTTGCATAGGGTCATTTTCGTTATTTTCATGCCAGAACTGTCTAGTAAATGTTGCTGGTGCTAACAGATCATTATACCCTGCATCTTTTGCCGCCTGAACATCAAAATGAACAGGGTCTTCCAGTCCCAAAACAGAGACGTATTCTCTTATTTTTCCTCTTTCAACTAAAATTTCAAATTCAGGGAAATCCATTTCTAAAACTTTTAAATCTAAAGCCATTTATTACTCCTGAAATTTTAATTTGTTATAAATAGTTACTACAGTCCTAATTCCTTTGCAATAATATTCCTTTGAATTTCACTTGAACCTGCTCCAATAGTCGCAAGGCGCGCATCTCTATAATGTCTTTCCATTGGAAATTCTGCACTATATCCATATCCTCCTAGTACTTGTACACCTAAATCTGCAACTTTTTTATAGGCCTCAGCAGCGTATAGTTTTAGGGTGGCAGCTTCTAACCTCCCAGCATGACCTTGGGAGGCAAGCCATGCAAATCTATAAACTTGCAATCGAGCAGTATCTACTAGAGTATGCATTTCCGTAATCATGTGGCTAACAGCTTGAAACTTTCCAATAGGTCTTCCAAATTGATGCCGTTCTTGAGCGTGTTTTATCGCCATTTTTAGAGCGCTTGCTGCAGCACCTGTTCTGGCTGCAGATAGACATAATCTCTCTGTTGTAATGTATTTCATTAATCCATTCCATCCATCATCTAGATCTCCTAAAATTTCTGTTTCTGAAGCTTCGACACCATTGTAATGAACTTCACATGTTCCCATTGCTCTATGTCCCATCAAACGCAGTTTTTTCCATTCAATACCTTCTCTATCGGCAGGGATGATGAAGTTGGGAATTCCTTCATGTTTTTTTGCGTTTTTGTTTGTTCTGACTGCAACTAAAACATCTGTAGCTATAGGCATGCCAGAAGTATAATTTTTCGTTCCAGTAATTTTGAAAACGTCCTGTTCTCTATCTGCTCGGGTTATAATAGAAGCAGCATCAGAGCCTGCATCGGGTTCGGTTAAACTGAATGCAAAGTAAGTTTCTCCCTTGACGGTTGAAGTTACAAATTTTTTCTTCTGTTCTGGAGTTCCACTTGTTAAGATTGCATCACATCCATAGCAGATATTCCGAAAAATCATAGTTCCCAAATCTAGATAATGATGTCCCGCGGTTTCTAAAACTATAGACATATCAATTTCATTTCCTCCCATACCCCCAAATTCTTCAGGAGTAGATACCCCAATCCATCCATCTTTAGCCATTTCTTTATAGGCTTCCATTGGTGCTTCGCCTTTTTCGTCACATTCCATAGAATATTCTTGGGGACAAACTCTTTTGAGCAAATCATCTAAAGTTCTTTGCATTAATTTCTGTTTTTCATCAAATTCAAAATCCACGGTGATCCCCTATCTGTTAAATTGAAAATATTTTCAAATTAATTCTATTTTAAAATTTCTGGGTTTACCAGATTAATCGGTTTTCCTTCACAAAAAGAGTTTATTTGATCAAAAGCAAGTCCAAAATATTTTTCATATGTTCCTCTAGTAACATATCCTAAGTGAGGGGTACATAATGTATTTTTCATTTGGATAAATGAATTTTGCGAATTGTAGATTGGTTCTTTTTCATAAACATCGACACATGCAAATCCAGGCCTGCCTTCAAGGAGCGCTTTTTCTAAATCTCCTGATTTTATGATTTTTGCACGACTTGTATTTACGAAAACAGAGTTCGTTTTCATGAGAGCAAGATCCTCTGAAGTTATAATCCCTTCGGTCTCTTTTTTTAAAGGCAGGTGAATACTTATAATATCTGAGGTAGAAAAAAAATATTCTCTATTTTTTGCAAAGTTGAATCCATCTTCTTGTGCTTTTTCCATTGATGATTCTCTGCCCCAAATCAGAACATTCATATTAAATGCATTTGCAATTTGTGCCATTTGTCTTCCTATTTTTCCGTAAGCATATATACCGATTGTTTTTCCATTTAAATCTTCACCAAGTGAACTTTGCCATCCACCATTTTTTAAGCTTGAAACTTCTTTGGGAATAGAGCGCATGCTCGAAATTATCAGTCCCCAGGCTAGTTCACAAGTTGAACGTGTTCCGCTTCCGCCTGCAGCAACTGCTACGTTATATTTTGAACAAGCTTCTACATCTATGTGACCAGCATAATTCGCTCCAGTTGCACTGATAATTTTCAAGTTTGGGAGTTTTGATAGAAGTTCTTCATTAATCTTTGTGCGTTGTCTTATGAGAACAATTCCTTCTGCTTCATAAAATCTTTTAACTAAATCTTCAGTTTCAAAAACAGTATTGTTATGAATGACTACATCGTGATGTGCAATTTTATGAAAACATTCTAAAGATTCGATTGCTCTTTGATAATCGTCAGATATGATAATTTTCATTTTTTCTTTGCCTTGTTTATATGAAAAATTCCAAAATAGATTTTACTAAGATTAAATAAAAAAAACATTTCTTTTGATTTTTTTTTGCAAATAGAATGGTATTTAATTTTTGTGGTTTTCTAATCGCTTCCTTTCTACGATAATAAAAATATATTTTTGTATATGTTTTTTTGGGATTAATTTAATGAAGAATGAAAAAAAAGTTTTTTTGACGAGTATGGTTAAAGCGGGTGGTTGAGGTTCAAAAATTGGTCCGGAGGACCTCAGAAAAGCCCTGTCAGGATTTGAACCATTTGTAGATCCAAATTTAATTTATGGGACAAATCCTTGTGATGACACTGGTGTATACAAATTAAGAGAAGACTTGGCAATTGTTCAGACTGTAGATTTTTTCACTCCAATTGTTGATGACCCCTTTGATTTTGGACAGATCGCTGCTGCAAATGCTCTTAGTGACTGTTATACGATAGGAGCTAGACCGGTTACTGCTCTGAGTTTAGTGTCTTTCCCGTGTAATTTGGGAATGGATATATTAAGCTTGATCCTTTCCGGAGGAGCCGAGAAAGTTCGCGAATCAGGGGCTGTTATCTTAGGTGGTCATAGTGTAGATGATCAAGAACCAAAGTACGGGATTGCTGTAACTGGGGTTATAGAGCCTAAAGATATGATTTTAAATAGCGGGGCGAAACCTGGAGACAAATTGATTTTGACAAAGAAAATAGGAACGGGAATAATTACGAATCTCAACAAAAGTACTAGTCCTATAAAAAAAATTTCAAGAGTGCTTAAATCTAAAAATAACAAATTAAAGGAAGGTGTTTTTGAGGAATCTATTAATTCAATGAAAACTCTTAACAAAACCGCTAGCGAAGTTATGTTGAAATTTCCAGTCAATGCTTGTACCGACGTAACTGGTTTTGGACTTTTAGGACACCTTCACAATATACTTGATGCAAGTGGATTAGATGCTGAGATTTCATTTTCAGATATACCTCTTTTTGAAGGAGTTTTATCTCACGCTATTCAAGGTACAGCTGGAGGTGGAGAAAGAAATAGAGAGTGGACTAGTTCTTTTGTTTCTTATTCAGATAAATTAGACCAAAATATGATTGCGGTTTTGAACGATGCTCAAACTTCTGGAGGTTTGATAATTGCTGTAGAACCTTCAAGGTCTGAGGAGATGATACAAAAATTGATTTCTACTGGTTCTTCTTGTTCGTCTATAATAGGAGAAGTAGTGGCAGGAAAAGAAAGAAAAATAACGGTTAACCTTTAATTTTCAAAAAAATAATTTAATTGGAGGTTTTGAAATTGTCTGTTGCTATTTTTGCTGCTGGTTGTTTTTGGGGAGTAGAGTCTACTTTTCAAAGTTTAAATGGAGTTTTAAAGACTTCTGTAGGATATATTGGTGGGAGTAAAGAAAATCCGACATACGAAGAAGTGTGTTATTCAAGTACAGGTCATGCAGAGGCTGTTAGGGTTGAATTTGATCCTACTATAATTACTTATGAAGAGTTACTAGATTGTTTTTGGAATTTACATGATCCTACAACGTTAAATAGGCAAGGACCTGACATAGGAGAACAATATCGCTCAGCTATCTTTTTTGCTGAGGTTGATGAAGAGAAATTAGCGCAAATTTCTCGCGAAAAATGGAATAATTCAGGAAAATTTTCTAACCCAATTGTAACAGAGATAACTAGAGCGACTACTTTTTGGCCTGCTGAAGAATATCATCAGAGTTATTTTCTAAAGCGTGGGATCACAGGCGGATGTCATTAATGTTTTTTTCAAAATGTCTATCTGATCCCTAGAGGATTGGGTTTTTGTCCCTTTGGTACTAATGGGTCATATACAAATTCTTTTGTTTTTTCTTTAAATTCTTTTTGAACTTCACTAAGAACATCAGGATTGCAAATAAGTTCTAAAGCAGATGTGGCGATTGTTTTTGCAGCGGTTTCCATTCCTTTTTCTCCTATTTCCATTCCATATTGCTGGGTGGCTAGCCAATGATGACCGGGGGTTCCTGGTGCGTGGCATGCAGTGTAAAAACTTCCAAGAGGTGCAAGCCAGCTCACATTGCCACGTTCATTACTAGGACGAGTATGCTCTAAATTTAAAGGAAGAATTTCTTCAAATAGGGGATCTTCGAAACCTAATTCCTTGGCAAAATCTTTTTCTTCATTGTTGTATTTATGTCCTCCTACCAATTCAAGATTTCTTTGTATACAGTTAGCAAGAGCTAAATTAGGTAAAGTTTCATACACTCCCGTCAAAAGAGTTTCCTTAAATTCTGTTTCAGAAGCTATAGCGCCAGCTTGGGCGCATTGACGTACCCTTCTACTTAGTTCATCTACTATTGAGCGTTTCGGTGCTCTTACGTAATACCAAACTCGTGAATACGAAGGAACTACATTTGGCTGGACTCCTCCATCCCTTATTACATAGTGAATTCTTGCTTCTTCAATAATATGTTCACGCATCATATTGACACCGTAGTTCATGATTTCTATTCCATCTAATGCACTTCTGCCATTCCATGGGTCTCTTGCAGCATGCGAACTTTTCCCATGAAATTCGAAAACCATTGAGTCCATTGCATTTGAACTTCCACCCCTAGCATAGTTTGCCCAATGAGGATGCCATGTTAGTACTGCGTCTAATCCTTCAAATGCACCATCACGAGCCATATAGACTTTTCCTTCTAGAGTTTCTTCTGCGGGGCATCCAAAGCAAACAACTTTACCTGGTGTTTTAGTTCTTTCTAGTGCTTTAGATATAGAAATTGCGGCGTAAACACACGCAGTTCCAAACAAATTGTGTCCACAGCCGTGTCCATTTTTGTCATGTTGGTTTCCGCAGTGAGGGAGTGCATCATATTCGCCTAAAATACCAATAGTTGGACCAGAATCTCCCCAAGTTGCAATAAAAGCAGTTGGAAGATCCCCAATTCCGTATTGTACGTCAAATCCGTATTGCTGAAGGATCTCAACAAGTAATTCGGAACTTTTGAATTCCTCTAGAGCTATTTCTGCAAAATTCCAAATCTCACGAGAAATCTGTTTTGCCTCTCCTTTTTGACTTTCAATAAATTCTAAAGCTATTTTTTTAATTTCTTCCATTTTAAAACCTCAAGAAGGAATCGAAGAATAAAATAAGTATGAACCATTTTGTCCTTCTATAACAGTATTTTTTGCTTTTACTGCTAAGGTGTCTAAATATGCGACACGTTTAACAGCTGAGGTACAACTACAAATTTCTAGTCGAATTCGGTGATCTTTAAGAAAAATATTTGAGGTTGGAACTATCTCAATCTCAAAAATTTCTGTCTGATTGGGTATGAGGAGTATTTTTCTATCGTGGGGATGCCAAGGTCTTCCCGGTTTTGATTTAGAGGCATCTACTTCTCTGTGAGAAGCACGTAGACAACCTCTTGTTAATAAACGGGCCGTACCCTCTGGAGATTCATCGAATAGATAAACAATCCAATCTACGTCTTCTGCGCTTGAATGAGCTACTAAATGAAGAGATAAAGGACCTGTGATTTCTATAGGTTCAGATAATGCTTCTGTTCTGTAAATTAGTCTAGGATGTCCGTAACGCCACTCAGATGATAAAGGGTCATTTATGTACGATCTTTCTGATTGACTTTGTTCTGAATCAGTTAAGGTTCCTTCTAATCCAGAATCAGGACCTCCAAGATATAATTTTTTCCATTCTGTTCTGTTAAGAGGCCACTCGTTTTCTCCTCTCCATTTGTTTGTTCCTTGAATAAAAAGCTGTATGGGTGGTCCATCCATAACACCCGTATCCATTCCTTTAAGCCATTGGTCATACCAACGTAAAGTTTCTTGGTGATATGCGGCAAAAGGTCTCCAAGGTGAAGGTTTAGGACCTACTAGCATTCTTTTGGGTGGATCTTGAATTTCTTCCCACCCAGCAAAGACTCCAGGTAGATGATCCCAGTAAAATGACCAGTCAGAACCTAAATATGTCGGGATTTTAATTTGTTTTAAAAAAGGTTGAGGTGAAGATTTCCAATGAAATTCTCCATCAAATGGATTTTCAAATCCCATGCCTTCTTCCATCATTTCTATTAGACCTGATAAATCATTTGATCTCCCACTGTTAAAATGTAGGTTTGACATTGCAGAAAACCACATCCACATATATCCGGTTTGAGGTATTCCTCCAGGATAAAAAAGGTGTCTGTATCTATCTGTCCATGCATCATAAGGAAAGATTGCTTTTAGTGGTTCGGGTTGGTGTTTTGCAGATAAAAGTTGAACTAAAGAAAAATAAGAGCAACCTACCATCCCAACGGTTCCATCACACCAGGATTGATTTGCAGCCCAATATATTAATTCTACAAAGTCTTGTTGTTCTATTTCTCCTCTGTTATCGAATTTTCCCTCTGAGTCATTTGTTCCTCTTGAGTCAATAATTATATGTGCATAGCCCCTTGGAACCCAAAACTCAGTTATTCCTGCTTCGTTTTGGGCAATCGGAACGTTCGTAGATTGAAGCCCTTTAGTATATGGTGAAATTGCTAATAGTGCGGGAAATTTTTGACCACTCGAACTAGGTCTGAAAACATCTGCTGCTATTCTTACGCCATCTCTCATCATAATTTTTAAGTTTGTATCAGATTGAATATTGTATATGGGCTGAGAACTTTCTCTGGTCTTTGGGGGTTGATTGAAAGGCCATTGAGGAGTTACTGATGGATAAATATTTCGGACTCTTTCCGGATCGTTTGGAATGAAATTAGAGTTCATTTTTCCCTTTCAATATAAATAGTTTTTTACTTTATAGTCCCAGTTTTCTTATATTCTTCAAGTTTTTCTTGGAGCCTTTTTTCTACCTCATCCGCATCGTCAGATTCGTTATAATCTTGAGCAAGATGACCTGTGCCAGCTGGACTTTTAGTAACGTATGCAACACATTTTTCATCTAGAGTAATAGCACAATGACGAGTATTTCTTGGAATGTGTAGCAGGTCGCCTGGACCTACAACTTTTTCTTCATCTCCTAGAATCGAATATCTTTTTCCCTCTAATATAAAAACAAATTGTTCTTCGTTTGGATGGAAATGGGGTCGTGGGTGTCCACCTTGATTGTAAGTGACAAGACCCGTTTTCATAAATTCTCCTTTTACTTTTTGTATTTCGGCAAGAGGAGTTTCACTTTCTCTCAATTTCTCCATTCCATATAAATTATAGTAAGGCATGAGTTTTATCCCCTTTTGTCTATTAGGCTGTTTTTATTAGGTATTAAAAATAGTATCTGATATTGTTAAAAAGCTAAATTGAATCAATATAATAAAATAGAAATTTTCCTATCTATTTTTGAAATTAAAATATTTCAATTATTGGTGTTTTGTGTGATTTTTTATACTATAGAGTAAATTAGTGTAAAAAACTTGCCTTTACAGTCTATCTTTACAATTAACCGTATTTCTTTGGAGGGAAGAGATGGAAAAGCGTATTCTTGGATCAACTGGTTTGGAAGTAACGGTTATAGGTTTTGGTGCTATGACTATAGGGGAGATTTACGGACCTGTAGATGATTCAGAGAGTAATCGTGCTCTTCACGCATCTATAGACAATGGAATGAATTTTATTGATACTTCCGACGCGTATGGGCAAGGACATAGTGAGTCTGTGATAGGAAAATTTTTGAAAGAAAGAAAAGATAATGAAGATATTCTTGTTTTTACTAAGGGTGGCAACAATATGGTAACAGGAGAATATAACTATACTCCTGAATATATAGGAAATTGCCTTGAAGCAAGTCTGAAAAGGTTGGGTGTCGATAGAATTGATTATTATCAACTGCATAATCCAACTATTGATAATATGATGGCAGAAGATAGTTATGCTCTACTGGACAAAGCTAAACAAGATGGAAAAATTGCTCATTGGGGTGTTTCTGTAAATACAAAAGAAGAATGTGATTATGTAACAGAGCAGGGGACTGCTGCTTGTTTACAAATGGAATATAATATTATTAGCCAAGAAGCTACTGAAGCTTTTTCTAGGGCAAAATCTGCGAATGTTGGAATAATTTCAAGGGTTCCACTTAAGAGAGGTTTTTTGTCAGGAAGAATAGATGAAACATTTGAATTTGTTGAAGGAGATAGAAGAAGTAGAATTTTAAGTGCGGACAATATAAGAAAATTTCAAAGTAAATTAAATAAATTGAGAAACATATCAAGTCAATTAGGTATTTCCCCTGCAGAGACAGCAATACGTTTTTGTGTTTCTAACCCTGATGTTTCTTGTGTTATTCCTGGAATTAGAACTGAAGAGCAAGCGAAACAGAATTGTATGTCTTGCGAACCCTTGCCTGCAGAGGCTCTTAAACAGCTAATTGATGTGAATTAATCTATTTCATTTGGTTGAATTTTAGTCTTTTTTTTGCCTTTTTCTAGAATATAGATTTCAGTTTTTTCAAGAACTGTTTTTATCATATCTTCTATCGGAAGTTGACTTTCGATTTTTTCAATAACAAAGAGTTTAGATCGGACTGCGGGGTGTTTGGGTACGAATAAGGTACAACAGTCTTGATCAGGTTCAATCGAAATTTCGAAAGTGTTAATTTTTTTTGCTTGTTTTATTATTTCTTCTTTATCCATACCGATTAAAGGTCTTAAAATTGGCATCTCTACAGCATTTTGAATAGTTGAAATATTGGAAAGTGTTTGACTTGCAACCTGACCTAAACTTTCACCTGTAATCAGAGAAGACACTTTTTCTTTGTTAGAAATTAACTCAGCAATACGAAGCATGAAACGACGGTATAGAATAACCCTGTGTTCCGGCTTGGTTGAAAGAACAATTTGTTTTTGAAGTTCCCCAAAGGGAACCAGATAAACTTTACTATTTATCTGGTATTCGTTCAAAATTTCTGCAAGGTCTAAGGCTTTTTCTGCAGAAACACGGCTCAAAAAAGGAGCTCCATGAAAATGAACGAATATTACCTCGCAACCTCTTTTCATCATTCTCCATGATGCTACAGGTGAATCAATTCCTCCCGAAAGAAGACTAGTCATATGACCACTTATTCCCTGTGGAAGACCACCTGAACCGGATATTTTTTTAAAATATATGTAAACTTCATTTGGAATTACTTCAATATAAATTGTAAAGTTGTCTTCTTTCAGTTCAACAGGCAAATGACGTTCTGACTGGACATGAGACCCAATTTCTTTGTCCCATTCTTTTGTACTTATTGGTATATTCTTAAAACTTTTTCTTGTTCGAACTTTGAAAGTCTGTATTTCTTTGTCAGAAATTAATTTTGAAATTTTATCTTTTACTAATGGAAGATTTATCGGACTTTTGTAAGTCTTAGAAAAATATGCGATACCAAAGCAGGTAGATAAGCTTTTTTCTATTTTATTCCATGAGATTTTTGAGTCATATTCAACTAAAATTCTGCCTGTTTTTTTCTTTACAATTATTTTGCCATATATATTTAATGATTTCCGTATTCTGTCGATGAGAAGGTCAATAAATTTATAGCGATTTTTCCCTTTTATGCCTATTTCATTATAGTGAACCAATACATAGTTATATTTTTCACTTTTTTCTTTTGCTAATGTTTCCATTTTCATCTCTATAAAATAATTCTTTCTTTTAATGCCTTATGATTTAATAAGACAATTTAGTATGATATTTCGTTGTTTTCGGCAATAGGATTAATTTTTTTTTTGTAATTGTTTTTATTATATACAAACTACTACGATAGCATACGGTTTCGATGCCATAGATTGTTTTTTAAAGAAGGGTCATTCATTTGATTTTTTCAGAAATCACAAATTCACTTTCTTCTGACCTAGAGGAAGTTGAGAAAGAGATCAAGAAAAATTTCCACTCTGATGTAGTTTTAATACCTGATGTCAGTGAATATTTGAGTTCCTCAGGTGGAAAGAGAATACGTCCATTACTACTTCTTCTTTCATCTAGAGCCTGTGGATATAGAGGGAAAAAAGCTATTAAACACAGTTGTGTTGTAGAGTTTATTCATACTGCGACATTATTGCATGATGATGTTGTAGACGATGCAGATGTAAGAAGAGGAAATCCATCTGCAAACTCAAAATGGGGGAATGAGGCAAGCGTTCTAGTGGGTGATTTTCTTTTTGCAAAGAGTTTTGAACTTATGTCCTCTGAAAAGGATACTCGAATTATGAAAACAATGTCCGAGGCGTGTACTCTACTCTCTGAGGGCGAAGTGTTGCAGCTTATAAATCTTTATAATACAGATATAACAGAAGAGGAGTATCTAAAAGTTGTTTTTAGAAAGACTGCAGCTTTAATAGCTGCTAGTTGTAAGTTAGGTGCAATTTTAAGCGATTCTCCTGATTGTGTCATTGAGTCTCTTAATTCCTATGGTAAGAATATAGGATTTTCATTTCAGTTAATCGATGATGCATTAGATTATATGGGCGATGAAAATAAGACTGGAAAGAAGATTGGAAACGATTTAACTGATGGTAATATAACTCTACCTCTCTTACATCTCTTGTCTAGGATTGACGAGACTCGTAAAGAAAGACTTAAAAAAATTATTTTAGAATCGGAAGAACTTCATGAAGAGGATTTAAGTTTTGTACTTGGATTAATGGAAGAGTTTGAATCAGTTTCTTATACAAGAAATTTGGCAAAAGAATACGCAGAAAGAGCAAAATCATCTTTATCTATTATGAAAGAATCTGAATACTTGGAGTCCCTTATTTATTTGGCTGATTTTGTTGTTGATAGAAATTTTTAACTTTGATTAACAATATTGAAAAAAAAGATTCATTGGTGTTAGCTTCAAGTTCACCTCGAAGAATTGCTCTTTTAACAGAGACAAACATAGAATTTAAAGTTGTTCCTCCAGATTCGTCTATTGAAGAAGGGTTTTGTAAGACCGGCAACTCAAAAGAACTAGCAATGCAAATTGCTGAAGCAAAAGCTTCGAGTATTCTTAAAATATTTCCTGAATGTATTGTACTAGCAGCAGATACGATTGTTGTGAAAGGTGAAAAAATTTTAGGGAAGCCCAAAGATTTAGAAGATGCATTTAACATGATTAAATCTTTATCAGGAGAACGACATCACGTGATTACTGGGTTTTCGGTTATGTCTTCTAAGACTCAAAAAATTCAAAATGTAGTAACAGAAGTAAAATTTCGGAAACTCAATTCTGTTGAAATAAATCAATATATATCAGAAAATGAGTCTTTAGATAAAGCTGGAGGATATGCTATCCAAGGGAAAGGATATTTCCTTGTGGATAAGATAAATGGGAGTTACACTAATGTAATAGGATTCCCCTTAAAGGAGATTTTGAAGGTTTTGAAAGAATTTGGAATATCACAAAATATAGATAATATGGAGTTTCCTAATGCGTCTAGCTGATAGAATGAGTCTTTTAAAAACCGAAAACTCTTTTGTTGTTCTTGCTAAAGCAAATCAACTTGAGAGGGAGGGTAGAAGTATTATTCACCTCGAGATAGGCGATACTGATTTTGATACTCCTTCAAATATTATTAATGTTGTTTGTGACGAAGTAAGTTCCGGAAATACTCATTATTGTCCTTCTGCTGGAGTTCTTGAACTTAGAGAAGCTTGTTGCGATTGGATTAAAAAAAATAAACGTGGAGAATATTCCCCAGAAGAAATTGTAATTGGACCAGGTGGGAAGCCATTCCTTTATTACACAATTATGGCTACATCTGGAGTAGGAGATGAAGTGATATATCCTGATCCGGGTTTCCCTGTATATGAATCAGTTACATTGTATGCAGGCGCTAAGCCTGTGCCTCTTCCTATTCTTGAAGAAAATGATTTTAAATTTACTATTGATGATTTGAAAAGTCGAATTTCGAAGAATACCAGATTGTTAATTCTTAATTATCCGCATAATCCTACCGGAGGTACATTGAGTTATAAAGAATTAGTAGAAATAGGAAATCTTGCGATTGAGAATGATTTTGTCATTTTATCTGATGAAGTTTATGCGAATATGTTATTTGAGGGTAACCATGTTTCCATTGGGACACTTGATGGAATGCGCGAAAGAACAATCTTGCTAGAGACTTTTTCAAAGACTTATGCAATGACTGGATGGAGATTAGGTTTTATAGCTGCTCCATCATGGTTATCAGATCCTTTATCTCAACTTATAACAAATTCAGTGAGTTGTGTTCCCCCTTTTGTTCAAATGGCTGGTGTAGAAGCATTGAATGGGGAACAAGCTGATAGTATTAAAATGATGACTGAATTTAAAAAAAGGAGAGATGTGTTTATAAATGGTTTAAATTCAATTGATGGGATCTCATGTAAGTTTCCGGAAGGGGCATTTTATGCTTTTCCTAATGTTAGTGAAATTCCAATGTCTGCGGAAAAATTGTCAGATTATTTACTTGATGAGGTTGGTGTGGCAACATTGCCCGGTTCTGCTTTTGGCCAATACGCAGATAATCATTTACGTATGTGTTTTGCAAATAGTATCGAAAATTTAGAGGAAGCGATTCATCGTATTTCTCACGCAATTTCTACTTTTTCTTGATTTGTTTAATAGAACATTTATTATTCTTTTTTTGTCGTATTGAATTTCAACCAAACTTTCAAAATCAAGTATTCAGAGAGAAAAATTGACAGATTTTCGTGTTGCAGTTGATACTGGTGGGACATTTACCGATTTTGTTTTTCTTGAAAATGGAAAGCTAAATGTTCATAAATTGCCTTCTACACCTTCGAATCCGGCTACTGCAATCATACAAGGGATAGCCGAAAAAAATACTGATAATAGACCAGTTGATCTTATTCATGGTTCGACAGTCGCGACAAATGCTCTTTTGTCTAGAGAGGGTGCAAAAGTTGGTCTTATTACAACATCTGGGTTTGAAGATGTAATTGAAATTGGACGTCAGAATAGGGATGTCCTTTATGATCTGAAATACCAAAGGCCTAAATCTATTGTTGATAAAGAAAATCGTTTTGGACTAAGGGAAAGAATGAATGAAAATGGTGATATTTTGCACAATCTTTCTAAATCTGAATTAAAGAAAATACTCTTAAAATTAAAAAGGAACAAAATACAATCTTTAGCAATTTGTTTACTTCATTCTTATGCAAATAATATACACGAGTTAGAGGCATCAAATTTTTTTATAAAAGAAGGTTTTCCTGTTTCTGTCTCTAGTCTTATTTTGCCCGAATATAGGGAGTTTGAGAGGACTAGTACAACAGCAGTGAATGCCTATGTATCACCGTTGATGAAAAATTATTTAGATAAACTTGCAAAAGAAGAAAAATTAAAACATTTCCGTGTAATGCAAAGTAATGGCGGAATTATTTCTTCTGAAGTAGCTAGCAATGAAGCTGTTAGGACAATTTTGTCTGGCCCTGCAGGAGGAGTTGTCGGAGCATTCCATGTAGCTAAAAAAACCAAATTATCTAAATTTTTAACTATTGATATGGGTGGAACGAGTGCTGATGTCTCAATTATCGATGAGAATTTAAGTTTCACTTCTGAGACAGAATTATCTGGTCTGCCCGTTAGAGTGCCAGTTATTGATATTCATACTGTTGGTGCAGGAGGTGGTTCAATTGCAGAATGTGATCTAGGAGGAGCGCTTGTAGTAGGACCAAAAAGTGCAGGAGGAGATCCTGGGCCTATGTGCTATGGAAACGGAAATAAAGTGACTGTGACTGATGCGAATTTATTTTTAGGAAGGATAGATCCTCTGAATTTTCTTGGTGGAAAGATGAAAATTGATCCTTGTAGGTCAGAAAAAGGAATAAAAGTTCTAGCAAAAGAATTATCTCTTAGTCTATTAGAAACTGCTGAGGGAATTTTAACAATTGCTAACGAACATATGGCTAATGCTGTTAGACTTATGAGTATTGAGAGAGGATATGATCCTCGTATTTTTACACTGATGGCATTCGGTGGAGCAGGACCCATGCATGCTTGTGCGCTTGCGGAAACTCTTAATATGAAAAGAGTACTTATTCCAGCAGATCCCGGAACCCTTTCAGCAAGAGGAATGTTTTTAGCCGATATAATCAAAGATTACTCTAAAACAGTGCTTCTGAAATTGGAGAATATTAAGAGTCAAAACTTGGAGGACTCTTTTTCCCCTCTTCTAAAACAAGCAAAAGTAGATTTGGAAAAAGAAGGGGTTAATCAATTTAAAATAGAAAAATTTTTAGATATGCGTTATTTAGGACAATCGCACGAACTAACCATTCCAATTGGGGAGATTACATCGAACTTCCATGTGGATTTGTATTCGTTATTTACTAAATTTTATAAAAAAAGATATCTAACTTTAAATTCTGAACAAGAGGTGGAAATCGTTAACATAAGAGTTAGGGCAATAGGTTCTACAAAGACAGTTGAACTAAATAAAAAAAGTGACAATATGAAAAAGAAAAAAGAGAAAACACAAAAGATGGTTTTTGATGGAAAATCATATGAAGCTATGGTTTTTGATCGTACAAATCTACAACCAGGGGAAGATTTCTGTGGACCTGCTTTAGTCTCTGAATTTAGTGCTACATCTATAATTCCACCATTTTGGAATTGTAAAGTGGATAAAGAGAGTAATTTGATTTTATCGAAAATAGTAAATTCTGATAAAAAATAATTTGTTTTCTTAGGATTGAATATATGGGAAAGAATAGCTTAGATCCAATTTTATTAGAGATATTTAAAAATCTTTTCTTGTCAACTGCAGAAGAAATGGGAGTTTCTCTATGTAAGTCTTCTTTTTCTCCAAATATTAAAGAGAGAAGAGATTATTCATGTGCTATTTTTGATAAGAATGCAAAAATGGTATCTCAAGCGGCTCATCTACCTGCACATCTTGGTTCAATGCCAATGTCGGTTGAACATGTTATTGAAACTATGAATTTGGACCCTGGCGATATGGTTGTTCTCAATGATCCGTTTCATGGAGGCAATCATTTGCCAGATCTAACAATGATATCTCCGATATTTATAAAGAGGAACAGAAGATTTTCTCTTCAATATTTTGTTGCAAATAGAGCACATCACGCCGATATTGGAGGCATTGCGCCAGGTTCAATGAGTTTAACTAAAGAAATTTTTCAAGATGGATTAGTTATTCCGCCTGTTAAAATAGTTAGGAAAGGAATAATACAAGAAGATTTATTATCTATTGTTTTATCGAATGTAAGAACACCGGAAGAACGAAAAGGTGATGTCCTGGCACAAATTTCTGCAAATCTTGTAGGACAAAGAAGAATTGAGATGATCATTGATAGATATGGACTAAAAAATACTTCTTTTTATACAACTGAGTTACAACGCTATTCTGAGCGAATGACAAGAGTCGCAATTTCTAAGATGCCAGAAGGGGAATTTGATTTTACGGATTTTATGGATGATGACGGTATATCTGAGAATCCCGTGAAAATTAGTGTGAAAATTATTATTCGAAAAGACTCTATTGTAGCTGATTTCACTGGTTCTTCTCTCCAAACAGATGGAAATATTAATGCGGTTGAATCTATAGCTAGAACAGCAGTTTATTATGCTATTCGTTGTTTGATACCATTTGAAATTCCAAATAACTCTGGTTGTATGGAACCTATTAAGGTAATTGCGCCATTTGGAACCGTAGTTAATTCTAAATTTCCATCTGCTGTTGCTGGAGGAAATGTAGAGACTAGTCAAAGGATGGTTGACGTAGTCCTTGGTGCTATGTCGAAAGCATGCCCTGATAAAATACCCTCCGCTTCGTGTGGGTCGATGAATAATCTTACCATTGGAGGTAATGATATACGTTCTAAGAAAGAAAGAAGGAAACCTTTTGCATATTATGAAACCACAGGAGGTGGAATGGGTGCCGGAAAATGGGGAAATGGTGAAAATGCAATACATACCCACCTAACGAATACGAGAAATACCCCTATAGAAGCTATTGAGCATTCATATCCTCTAAGAGTTAATAAGTATGGAGTTAGAAGAAAAAGTGGAGGAAAAGGTTTAATGACAGGTGGGGATGGAATAATTAGAGAAATAGAACTTTTAAGTTCTGCTACGGTTTCTTTTATGACAGAAAGGCGAAAATTTTCACCTTGGGCTCTGCAAGGTGGTTTCCCAGGTAAGAAAGGAAAGAATTCGGTTTTAAAAAAAGATGGAAAGAGAATTAAGTGTAAGGGGAAACAACGCCTGTATCTAGAAAAAGGAGACATAATAAGATTAGAAACTCCTGGTGGAGGTGGTTGGGGAAAGAAAAAATTAAATTGAGAGCAGAAATTTGATATGATTAAAATGTCTTACTGTTTCTATTAATCAAATTGAAAGTATTTTTTATGTCTTTAGAACGCTATGTTTATTTAAATGGGGAAATAATAGGAGAGAGTGAGGCTCTAATTTCTCCTTTTGATCGTGGATTTTTATGGGGGGACGGAGTTTATGAGGTTACTCCTTGTTTTAATGGCAAATTATTCCGTCTTGATGACCATCTAAAACGACTTTATAGATCTTTGAGATATACTCAAATTCATTGCCATTTAGATATAGAAGAGATGAGAGAAGCAACTCTTAAAACATTAAAAGCAAATCAAGATTCACTTGGAGAGGGAAAGATTTATCGAGTTGGCCATTGGGTATCAAGAGGATTGGATGATCCCTCTATGGTTGCAAGTGAATCAGATAGGCCGACAATTTTCATTTTCTGGAGAGAATCTCCTTCTGATAAACTAATAGATAAATATTCTAAGGGGGTGAAATTATCAGTTGTGGCGACAAGAAGGGTTCCACCCCAATGTCTTGAAGCTAGGGCAAAAGTGACCAGTAAAATGAATCAAATTTTAGCAGAACTTGATGCTTCTTCTAATGGTTCTCTATCCCTAATGCTTGATATTTATGGAAATGTTGCTGAGAATTCAGTAGCAAACTTTTTTATGGTTAAAGATAATGTGCTTTACACTCCTTATGAAAAAAATGTTCTTCAAGGCGTTACAAGGCTAACAGTATTAGAAATGGCTAGAAAGTTAGGTGTTGCTTTTGAAGAGAGAGATATAACTCTCTATGATTTAAGCCAGGCAGATGAATTTTTTCTGACATCAAGTGCTATTTGTGCGATGCCTGTAAATCAAATAGATCGTTTTTTTCCAAAAAATCCTGTGCCCGGTCCAATAACTGAAAAGATAATTAACGAATTCGTTTCTGAGACAGGATTTGATTTTAGAGATTTGTCTGTTTAAGTATAATATGATTTTGTTTTTTTAATTAGTAAAAGAGGTAAAAGATGGCATTTTATTTAACAAATCAAAGCCTAATAAATTTAAAAGATAAGGTTGAGGAAATAGATCATCGTCTTAAACATGATGTGGCAAAAGAAATCGGGAAAGCTGCTGATCTTGGGGATTTAAGTGAAAATGCAGAATGGGAGGCTGCTATTGAACTCCAAAGAAATTTACAACATGAAGTAAGTAGATTGAAAGAGAAAATACGAACTGCACAAATAATTGAAGAACTTCCTATATCTGGTGATAAAGTTTCCGTTGGGACTGAGGTTCAACTATATGATATCGACAAGGATGAAGAAATGACCTACCAAATTCTTGGTGAAGAAGAAAGTGATTTGTCTAAAGGTATTATTTCTTTCAACGCTCCCCTTGCAAGAGGATTGATGCAGAAGGAATCTGGGGACGAGGTAGTTATTAAACTTCCTGGTGGTATTAGAACTTTTGAGATAGTTAAAGTTTCAAAAATAGAATTTGAATGAAAAAAAAGCAGTCTTTATCAATACAAGATAGGATACTTGCATACCTTATATCTATTGCTTCCCTTAGTTTGTTTGGATATTTTTCATTTTTGCATTTATTGCCATCTATGTGGCATATGCCAGGTTCCCCAGTACTTTATGTTTTTGGTGTGATTGGTTCTTTATTTTTATCTGTTTCTATCCTTTTCTTATTGCTTAAGAGAACAAACGTAAGTAAAAAACCAGTATTTTGGTTTAATTGTCACGTAGTAACAGCAGTTATTGGTTCTGTCTTAGTTACAATTCACTCTTCTGGTCATTTAAGGTACGCTCCAGCATTACTACTTTTAGCACTCTTAGCTCTAACACTTTTAGGGGTTTTTGCAAGGTTTTATATTTCTAAGAGGAATGCAAAACTTTTTGCTTCAAAAATTGAAGTCTTTCACACTATGGAACCCCATGAAAAAGAAAAAATAGAATTGATAATTTCCAAGAAAGAAAAATTATTGTTATCGTTTGACCCTGATAGTGAAGAGGGTACTTTTTCTCTTAGTCTTAAACATTGGTTTTGCCATCCTATTTTTTCCATTCAATTTTATAATTTAGTCCGTCAAGAAAATTCTTGTATAAGAAAAAAATTTGAATATAATTTTTTTATTCGTTTTTGGAGGTCGATTCATATATCTTTATCGATTATTTTTTTTCTTGGTCTTATTGCTCATATAATTGTAGTTACTTTTTTTGCTAGCTATGTTTCCGATGGCTCTGATATATACTGGTGGCATATATCTAAATAGCATTGTCTAATGGAAAAGGATTGAAATTGAATCGACTAGCACTAATGATTGATTTAGAAAGATGTTTCGGTTGTAAAAGTTGCGAGGCAGCATGTAAACAGGAGCATCATCTAAAACCGGGAACATACAGGAATAAAGTTGTATGGCTTGGAAATGAGAATAGTCCGGATATAGATTTCTTTACGTTAACTTGCCAACATTGTGAACGACCTGCTTGTCTTAGATCATGTCCTGTAAATCCAAAAGCGATAACTAAAGACGAAGAAACTGGTGTAGTAAAAGTCCATGAAGAATTATGTACAGGATGTGGTGAATGTATTCTGTCCTGTCCTTATAGTGCTATGGGTTTTGATGGAGAAGGACATCACTCTGTTAAATGTGACCTTTGTTCTGAGAGACGTGAGAATGAATTAGAACCAGCTTGTTCTATTGTATGTCCAGGATATGCGATTACTTTTGGAGAACGTTCTGAATTACTTAAAATTGCTAAAAAACAAGAGAGAGTTATTAAAGATGTTGATAGCTTTTTACTGAAACCGCAGACAATTTATTTAGAGAGATTAAAAGGTCCCAGTTCATCTATTCCTATAATGGAAAAAAATCATGTTCAAAATAGAATACGATCTCAAAAGTCTGATTTTAAAAATGATCCTATTTCACCTAAAAAATTAGAGGCAAACTTTCCATTTGGTTTTGAAAAAAAATCGGAAGATTGACACTAGAATCGAACCGGGTGGTTGCAATATTTGCTTTAATTGCTGTACTACAAAATTTCATTTTGAGGATGACAAACTAGTACAAATAACTGGGAATGATGAAGATCCTGTTTTGGAGGGAAAAATATGTCCTAAAGCACAATTTGGATTGCAACTTCATCATAATAAAAAAAGGCTTCTAACTCCTCTGAAAAGAGTAGGAAAAAGAGGTGAAAATAAGTTTGAGAAAATTACATGGGAGCAAGCGTTAGATGAAATTGCTGAAAAGTTAAGACAGTTAAAAGAAAAATGGGGACCGGAAGCACTTGCTATATTTATTGGGACTAGAACTGGCATTCTTACTCAAAAAGGGTATACGAGATTATTTAGTCAGTTGTGGGGAACCCATAATATTGAAGGTACTGACCCATTTTGTGCTTCTGGAAAAACAATCTCTTATCAGATTACTCAGGGAGTAAATGGAAGTGGAAATAGTTATACCCCGACTGATCTTGGTAGTGCAGAAATGTACCTTTATGTAGGGGATAATCAGGCTGAAACACGTCCAGTTTATTTTGGAAAGATTAATGATTGGAGAGTCAAAAATAAAGCAAAGATGGTTGTTATTGATCCTAGACAGACTGTAACAGCTAGTAAAGCAGATAAATGGTTGCCAATACGACCTGGGACAGATATGGCATTAGCATTATCAATAGCACACGAGGTTTTTTCAAAGAATTTGCATGACGCAAAGTTTTGTAATGATTGGGTTTTAGGGTGGGAAGAATGGAAAGAATTTATCTTTGAAAAAGATTATAGTCCGGAATGGGCTTCTGAAATAATTGATTTGCCTCAAAAAGAGATTGAATTGCTTGCAAGTGAGATTGCTAATTCAGATGGATGTGTAATTTTTGCGAGTAGGGGTATAAATCAACATATGAATTCTTTGCAAACAAATCGAGCCTGGATGTTTGTAAGCGCTATTACTGGTAATTGGGGACGTAAGGGGGGAGCTTATTTCAATATGACGGCAGGCCCACCTATTTCGCCAAATGCTCCATTAGAAAGAAGAGAAAAAATTAACAGGCCAAAAATAAGGAAGAGTCCCGTCGGTTGGCTTAATGCAATGAAACATGAGAAACCTTATCCTGTAAAAGGAATGATAAGTTCAAGTAATCCCTTAGCTCAGTGGCCAGATCAAAATAATGTAAGAGATGCCTTAAGGAACTTAGATCTTCTAGTGCATATTGAGTTGTTTCAAAACGAGACTTCTGCATTTGCTGATTATGTATTACCTGCAGCAACGGGAATCGAAAAGGGAGAAATAGGAAGAAGCAATGATGATCGACGAATTGTTTGGATTGATAAATTGATAGATCCTCCTGGAGAGGCAAAACCTGATGGGTGGATATGGATAGAATTGGGAAAACGTTTAGGATTTAATGATGTTCTTAAGGAAGAATACAAGGATCCAAAAATATTTTGGGATGAAATGTGTATACAAAATGATTTTCTCAGTGGAGTGACTCAGAAACGACTACATTCAGTTCCTTATAGATGGGTTCGATACCCAGTAAAATATGAAGATTCTCTTGAACAAGAAACCCTTTACTTAGAAGGAACAACGGCAGTTGGTCAACCAGAAGGAAAAAGATTCCCAACAAAAAGCGGAAAACTAGAGTTTTGGACTAAAGAATTGGAAGACAAATTTAATTGTTTAGATCTATCTGCTTTACCCGAATTTTACTCAGATCCAGAGATTCTAATAGATTTGCCCTTTTTAGAAATTGAAGATAATGATTAAAGATTAGATGTGATTTCTCCATTTTTTGATGTTCCTACTGGAACATCAAAAGCAAAGATAGTCTCAACGCAGGAAGGAAGTTTATCCAGAAGTTTAAGGGAAAAGGGTTTTAATACCGAACTAATAACTGGAAGACCTCCCGCACCACATTTTCACAGTTGGACACACTATTTTTGGCAAGCGCAAGAAATGTGGCCAGATCTTTTCTGTCAAATTCATCCTGAACATGCGAGGGCGTTAAACATAGAAGATGGAGAAATTATTGAGGTTGAGTCAGCCCATGGAAAAATAACGGCTAGAGCTTATCTTTATCGTGGAATTAGAAAGAATTCTGTTTTTATCCCTATTGGATGGGGTGAAAAACAACCTTACAATCCTTGGTTTTCAGTTAATTTCTTAACAAGTAAAGAACAGAGAGATCCAATCTCAGGTCAGACAAATTTAAAAAGTCTGCTATGTAAAATTAAGAAAATATAATGTTTATTGATAGGTTCTAATTTTTCTGGATTATTCCTATCCATATTTCTGTTCTGAGTTCTTGGACTGTAGTTTTTCTAGGATCATTCATGAAGCGGTGGACTATAGGGTCATCCGTTTTTTCAAGACCTTTTTCCTTAATATTTTTCAAAATTTTCTCCTGTGATTGAGGTAAATTTCGGTAACTTCCTTCATGAATTCCTATCGCATATAAGTTGGATTTAATTTGGATTGTAGTAAAATTTTCAATATTTGAATAAAGATAATTTTTTGGCAAAAAAGTTTTGTAACTATCGTTAGGTGATAGGACTCCATAACAATCTCCGTCCAAGATTTGTAAATGACCGATTAGTTTAAGAAATTGACCTCTTAATAGTCCTACTTTCTCAGGTGTGGTATCTCCATATGTAGAAATGCCTGAACCTTCTATAGGGTCTTTCTTAATGATTTGAATTTGCATAGGATTTTCTAATATTTTATTCATTTTCTGATTTATCAAAAGCGTTTTGGAGGACTCTACATGCTAATTTAGAACAATGCTGTTTGTGTTTAGGAAGTCCTCCTAAGTTTCTTTCAATATCTTCGGAGGATATTTTTTTTGCATCTTGGATTGATTTACCTATAAGTAAATTACTTAGTAGACTCATTGAAGCTGTAATTGCTCCACACCCAAGGATTTTAATTTTAGCGTCAATAATCTTTTCTCCATTTGTTTTGATATACAATTCTACCTCATCGCCACAAGAGGGATTAGTTCCTTTTCCTAAATAGTTAGGGTCCTCTAAAATACCAACATTTTGAGGCGATGCAATATGTGACAATACAATAGAATTATAATGATAGTTGCTATTATTCATTTTTTACCTTTAGTAATTTAGAACTAATTCTTTGGCGCAATTTCTCTAACCTTTTTAACTGCAGAAGGTAATTTATCCATTAAATAATCTATATCTTCATTAGTACTTCCCCAACCCAGACTAAAACGAAGAGAACCACGAACAAGATTTTGTGGCAGATCCATTGAAAGTAAAACATGACTAGGTTCAGTTGATCCAGAGCTGCAGGCTGCACCTGTACTTACAGCTATCCCTTCAAGATCTAGTCTGATTAATAAAGTTTCTCCTTCAGCATTTGAGAACGCGATATTTGATGTTCCAGGAAGACGTTGAGTCTTGTGTCCAATGATTTCAACATCAGGAATCTTTTCACAAATCTCATTTTCTAATCTATCTCTCAATTTTAAAACATTACCCCAAAGCTCATTTCCTTCTGTATCTAAAATTTTGCATGCTTCACCTAGTGCAACTATTCCAGCTACATTTTCGGTACCCGATCTTATGTTTTGTTCTTGGCCACCTCCAGTTAGAATTGCATTAAGTGGAGTGTTTTTTCTTGCATAAAGGAAACCAATACCTTTTGGAGCATTAATTTTGTGACCACTTCCAGATAATAAATCTATGTTATCTTTTTGCACATCTATTTTCATTTTTCCAACTGCTTGTACCGCGTCTGTATGAAATAATATCCCCAAATTTTTACAAAATGTTGAAATTTCAGAAATTGGTTGAATAGTACCTATTTCATTATTTCCCAAAATTACGGATATTAATTTTGTGTTTTTTTTCACTGCATCTTTGATTCTTTTCGAAGACACTAAACCATCTTTGTCCGGTTTTATATAGGTTACTTCTAACGATCTTTCGCTACTAAGGTGATTGCAAGTATCTAAAACGGCATTATGTTCAATTTGAGTTGTAATAATATGTGATTTTGATTCTTGATTATTAAAAACTCCTCTAATTGCGAGATTGTCACTCTCAGTTCCACCAGAAGTAAAAAAAATCTCATTTGGATCAGAAGCATTTATTGTCGATGCTATTTTAATACGGGAATTTTCTATTGCTTCTCTGGTTTCTCTTCCAAAAGAGTGAACACTACTTGGATTTCCGTAAAAATTTGTAATGAAAGGTTCTGCAATTTTGATCACTTCAGGACGTATAGGTGTTGTAGAGTTGTGGTCTAAATAAATTCTTTTCATAAACCAGGAGCCTCCTCATCTTTCGTTCTTTTTTCAAGGTCTTGTATTCTTTTTTCTAAATTTTGAATAGAATTTTGTATAGGATCTGGAAGTTCGTCGTGTTCAAAAGAAGTTTCTTGTTGTTTTTGATTGGGTTCCTTTCTTAATCCTGAAACAATCCGTGCAGGAACTCCTATAACTGTGCAATCCGGAGGGACATCAGAAATAACTACTGACCCTGCCCCTATTCTACTGTTTTTGCCTATTATATGTGGTCCAAGTATACGTGCCCCTACTCCAACTAAAACATTATCTTCGAGAGTAGGGTGCCTTTTCTCTTTTTTTAGGCTTACGCCCCCAAGAGTTACGCCATGATAAATTGTGCAGTTCTTTCCGATAACAGAGGTTTCTCCAATTACAACTCCCATCCCATGGTCTATAAAAAACCCTATGTCTATCTGTGCTCCCGGATGAATTTCAATTCCTGTAAGTAGTCTACCTATATGACTTAAAAATCGCGGAATTAACTTTAATCCTTTTTTGAAAATGAAGTGCGAAATACGATGAATAAATATTGCGTGAAATCCAGGATAACAGAGAATAATTTCTATCTTACTATTAACAGCAGGATCTCTTGCAAATGCGGCGTCTAAATCGGTTTGAATTGCATATATAAAATTTTTCATTTTTCCCTTAATTTAGAAACTACGTAGCTAGTTTTCTTCTCTTACTTTTTTGTAAGGGGTTTGAATTGTTAAAGCAATTTGTTTTTTTCTCCACCAAATGTAGTATAACAAAATTACACAGAATATAAGAAGCTAAAATTATTTAGAGGTGCCAACAAAAATGAATAAAAAGATAGACACGTTAATAATGAAAGGCAAACCGGTATCAGACAAAATAATAAAAGTTCTCGTTTCAAGAATTGAAAGATTAAAAAAATCTTCTGGTAGATCTCCTGGTTTAGCGGTTATATTAGTTGGGGAAGACCCTGCATCTCAGGTATACGTACGTCTAAAAGGTAAAATGGCTGATAAAATTGGGATAGAAACGTACGACTATAGATTGTCTTCTGATGTTTCTTTTCAAGAACTATCTGATTTAATAGAAAAACTAAATCAGGATTCAAAAATTGACGGTATACTTGTTCAACTCCCTCTTCCTTCAACTTTTGATGAAACAGAAATCCTTAAGAAAGTTGATCCATTAAAAGATGTTGATGTTTTTCATAGTGAAAATTTCGGGAAATTATCTTTAAAGCAACCAGGGCCTAAATCTTGTACTCCCGCTGGGGTACTTGAAATATTGAAATTCTATGGTTTTCAAATGGAAGGAAAAAATGTTGTTATAATTGGAAGGAGTAAAATCGTCGGTCTTCCATTATCCATTCTTATGTTACATGAGAATGCGACCGTAACTATTTGTCATTCTAGGACAGAAAAAATTGGTGAGGTAACGAAAAGTGCAGATATATTAATCGCTGCAGTTGGTAGAGCAAATTTTGTGAGTGCAGAGATGGTGAAGGAAGGAGCTATAGTTGTTGACGTTGGGACAAACAGACTAGATGATAAATTGGTAGGAGATTGTGATTTTGCATCACTGATGGGAAAAGTTTCGGCTATAACTCCAGTACCCGGAGGTGTTGGTCCCATGACTATATCTATGTTAATGGTTAATACAGTGAATGCATTTGAAAATCATATTTCAGTGACTTAAAGGAAGAATTTTTTGAACATTGATTTATTGGGTTCCACGAAAACAATGTCAGATCAAATCTATACGGTTTCTCAACTTAATTCGAAAGTTCGTGGTCATCTTGAGCAAGAATTCAGCAATATTTTGGTTGAAGGTGAGATTTCAAGTTGGAAGGTATATCCATCGAATCATGCATATCTTGTTTTAAAGGATTCTAATTCAAAAATAAATGCTGTTATGTTTGCAGGTAGAAGAAAATCACTTGATTTTATTCCTGAAGTCGGGATGAGAGTTTTGGTTAAGTGTAGCGTGACTCTTTTTGAGCGGGAGGGTAGGTTCCAATTGTCTGTTTTCTCTTTGGAACCATTAGGAGAAGGAATTTTAGATGTAAAGTTTAGACAACTAAGAGAGAAATTAGAATTGGAAGGACTTTTTTCCAAGGAAAGGAAAAAAGTCCTTCCAATAAGACCAGGAAGAATTATTTTGGTTACCAGTCGTGAAGGAGCAGCCTTACGTGACATGCTTCCAATTTTGTCAATGCGTATTCCTTTTGTGGAACTAACAATCATCCATACACTTGTGCAAGGAGAATATGCTCCAAGATCTATCGAAAGAGCCATTCAGGTTGCTGAAGAAAATAATAGAATAAATTCTCCTGCTGACTTAATAATCCTTTCTAGAGGTGGAGGTAGTAATGAAGATCTCAGTGCATTTAATGATGAGATAGTTATTCGCGCCATTGCCAACTGCAGTATTCCAATTTTAACGGCCATTGGTCATGAAGTGGATAGTTCGCTTTCTGATTTAGTATCAGATGATTTTTCTTCAACACCTACGGCAGCCGCTGAGAAAGTATGTAGCAACTGGGATGTTTTTTTAGAACGTTTTATGAGATTTCCTTCTGAGATGGAACGATACGTTAAAATGTTCCTAAAGAACAGAAAAGATGAAGTTGCATTTTATGAGAGAATAAAAATATTAGAAGAACCCGCTTTGTTTATTCAGGAACTGCAGCAAAAAGTTGATATGCTCTTTGAAAGTCTTTCAAAAGAAACTAAGTATATCCTATCAGGTTTTACGAATCGTGCTTTTTCGATTTTGCCTAGACTTAGAGTTGTTTCTCCTTTGAGTCTTCATTCAAGTAAAGTAAAAACAATTGAGGAATATTTTGAGAAAATTAAAATTAGTATTGAAAAAATATTCTTTGTAAAGAACTTAGAAGTGGAAAATTTAATTCTTAGACTTGAATCTGTTTCCCCAATATCAATTTTGGCACGCGGATATAGTTTGACCTATCGGGCAAAAGACAATTCGCTCATTCGTAGTATTCGACAAGTAGAGAATCAAGAATTGCTTCAAATTAAATTGTCGGATGGAGAATTAGATTGTAGGGTTGAAAAAACAAATCAAAAAGGAGAAACACAATGAGTTCTTCGAAAAAGAAAAAACCATCTTTTGATTCGCCAAAGAGTTTTGAGGATGCATCTTCTAGACTAGAGGAAATTGTGGGAACTTTAGAAGACGGAGACTTAACTTTGGAAGATGCAATTGCTTTATATGAGGAAGGGGTCAAATTGTTTAAGTTTACGCAGGATCAATTACATTCTGCTCAGAAAAAAATTGAAGAACTAACTATAACTGAAGATGGCACATTTTCTATGAAGCCTTTAGATGAAGAAAGTGAGGAAAAGTAATTTGTCTTCTTCATTTGATGTCTTAGGTTATATGGAAAAATGGAATGAATTAGTGAATGAACAATTAAGAATCTTATTTACTAATGAACAATCTGAACCGTTTGAATTATATAAAGTCATGTCGTATAGCTTGTTAAATGGAGGAAAAAGGATCAGACCGATTTTGTGTATAGCTGGATGCGAGTCTGTAAAAGGGGATCCTAATGATGTATTAATACCTGCTTGCGCAATAGAATGTATTCATTCTTATTCTTTGATCCATGATGATTTGCCCGCAATGGATGATGATGATTTGAGGAGAGGAAAGCCTACTAGTCATAAAGCTTTTGGAGAGGCTTCGGCTATACTTTCTGGAGACGGTCTTTTAACAAAAGCGTTTGAATTGATATCTTCCAATACAATGAAGAAAAAATTTGGGTCAGACAAATTGATAGATTCTATCTCACTTTTATCTTCTGCTGCAGGTCCTTCAGGAATGGTAGGTGGTCAATATTTAGATATAAAAGCCGATTCGATTGAAGTAGATTCGAAGTATTTAGAACAGATTCATTTGCTCAAGACTTCTGAAATGATTCGAGTTTCTGTTTGTATAGGAGGAATATTAGGTGGTGCTAATGAAGAAGAACAAAATGCGTTGAGTAATTTTGGTAGGTATATTGGATTAGCATTTCAAATTGTTGACGATATACTTGATTTTGAAGGAGATGAGAATTTGTTAGGAAAGCCAGTTGGTTCCGATCTTGCTTCTGGAAAAATTACTTATTTATCAATGTATGGTATTGAAAAATCAAAGGAAATAGCAAATTCTACATTAGAGAAATCTTTAGGTTTTTTGAAAGTTTTTGGAAAAGATGCTGAAACTTTAGAGGCTCTTGCAAAATTTATAGTTTTCCGTAGTCTCTAGTTCTGAATTGTGATTTTTGAAATTTGCAATATTAGTTTTTAAATGTACAAGTATCTTTTTTAGGATTATTTTATCGTGAAAAAACTAGCACAAATAGATTCTCCGGAAGATCTCAGAAAACTATCTGAAGATGAACTGCAGACTGTAGTAGAAGAGTTAAGAGAATTTATTGTTGGCGTTACTTCTAAAACCGGTGGACACTTGGGGGCATCTTTAGGTGCAACTGAATTAGTAGTTGCTTTGCATTATGTTTTTCAGACACCTATCGATAAACTTATTTGGGATGTTGGTCACCAGGCTTATGCACATAAAGTATTGACCGGAAGAAAAACGGAATTTGAAACTCTTAGACAGTGGGGAGGAATTGCTGGTTTCCCAGATAGACTAGAAAGTCCATATGATCATATGAATGTCGCACATGGAGGTACTTCGATATCTGCGGCGTCTGGAATGGCAACTGCAAGAGATTTAAGTAAAGAAAATTTTAGTGTTGTTGCAATTATTGGAGATGGAAGTCTTACATCTGGTATGTCAATGGAAGCGTTAAATAATGCTGGAGATTCTAAGAGAGATCTAACTGTAATCTTAAATGATAATAAAATGGGTATTTCAAAAAATGTTGGTGCTATGTGTTCTTATCTTGCAAGGATTATGACTGGAGAATGGGCTAATCGCGCAAGGAAGTTTAGAAATGAAATACAAAAAATTGTTTCTCATCTTCCTGTTTTTGGTGAATCTGCTGTTAATTTCATGACGAGATTTGAAGATTCCATGAAGAATTTATTTGTTCCTGGCATTCTATTTGAAGAATTAGGTTTTCGTTATATAGGTCCAATTGATGGTCATAGATTAGATTTGCTAATTCCAGCTTTACGGAATGTTCGTAAATTAAAGGGTCCTAATTTAGTACATGTAGTTACAAAAAAAGGGCATGGTTATCCATATAGTGAAGCTGAACCAATTACTTACCATGGTGTTACCAAATTTGATCCTGAAACTGGAAAATTTCTGAAAAAGAAACCAGGCCCTCCAAGTTATTCTAAAGTTTTTGCGGATACAATGATTAAATTGAGTAAGAAGGATCCAAAGATAGTGGCAATAACTGCAGCTATGTTGGAAGGAACAGCTTTAGTAGAATATCAGAGTCTTTTTCCTGATAGATGTTTTGATGTCGGAATGTGTGAACAGCATGGTGTAACATTTGCGGCTGGACTATCTTTAGAGAATATGAAGCCAGTTGTTGCAATTTATAGTACTTTTTTACAAAGAGCCTATGATCAGATAGTTCATGATATTTGTCTTACGAATGTTTCTGTGACTTTTGCAATAGATCGTGCAGGTTTAGTCGGAGAAGATGGTCCTACGCATCATGGTGCTTTTGACATAGCCTATTTGAGATGTTTGCCAAATGCAATCGTGATGTCTCCAAAGGATGAGAGCGAATTGCAAAGTATGCTTCTTACATCAATAGAATACCCCGGTCCCGCAGCGCTTCGTTTCTGTAGAGGTTCTGGTTTAGGTGTTGAATTACAAGATAAGGTTAAAAGTATTCCAATTGGTGAATCAGAGTTGTTAAGGGAAGGAAGAGATGTGCTATTGATTGCTCTAGGTCCAATGGTTCCACTTGCACTCGAGGCTTCCTCACAATTAGAAGAGATAGGAATTCAAGCTTCAGTCCTGAATCTTAGATTTGTGAAACCTATGGACAAGAAAAAAATACTTGAACAGGCTAATTTGTGTAAGAGAATCGTAACAATAGAAGAAGGGACAAAAATTGGTGGTATGGGTTCGGGTGTTTTAGAAATTCTTTCAGAAAATAAGATGAGTAATATTCCAGTTTCTGTCCTTGGTATTCCCGATCGTTTTATATCTCATGGGAGCCCAGCTTTGCAAAGAGAAGATTGTGGCCTAACATCGGGTGATATAACTCAAGCTGCACGCGATCTAATAGATATTGATGATCACATGCGTAGCGTTATTTCGTGAAAAAAAAAGAAAGAATTGATAAACTTCTCGTTGAAAAAGGCTTTGTGAAAAGTCGTGAGCATGCAAAGAGACTTGTTCTTTCTGGTAGAATTAAAGTTGACGGTTTTGTAGCAGATAAAGTTGGCCATTCCTATGATGTAAATTCGTCCATTTCCATCACTGAGAGTAAAAGAGAATTTGTAAGCAGAGGTGGAGAAAAACTTTTTCATGCCTTAGATTACTTTAGAATAGATCCTATTTCCAAGTCTTGTTTGGATGTTGGTTCGTCAACCGGTGGTTTTACGGATGTTTTACTCAAAAGGCAAGCTGCGCATGTTGTTTGCGTTGATGTGGGGAAAGGTTTGCTCGACTGGAGTTTGAGAAACGATAGTAGGGTAACGATAATAGAAGGAGTTAATGCCCGATATTTAAATAGACAGATATTGAGTTCATCTGATTGTGATCTAAATTTTGAATTTGCTGTAATTGATGTTTCATTCATTTCTCTCATGAAAATTCTTCCAGTGATTCAAAAGCTAATTTCTTTTCCTAATGAAATTGTTGCTTTAGTGAAACCACAGTTTGAAGTAGGAAAAAATAGAGTCGGTAAGGGTGGAATTGTTCGTGATCAGAAATTACATGAAGAGGTTTTGTTCAATATCTGGCAAGAATCAAAAGATTTGGGTTTTTCTCCATGTAACGTTACTGATAGTCCAATTCTTGGAACTAAAGGGAATAGAGAATTTTTTATACACTTTAATATGGAAAATTCTAAAAAAGATTTTAAAAACATAATAGAAAATATTTTTAAAAGTAAAGAAGATTAAGACGCTATAATCTTTCCATCTTTTAATTTTGGGACTACATCTGACCAGTCTGTCCTGGAACAAAATTCTAAATCTTCTTTCAAACCTAGTTGAATCAGGTGTTTTCCCCAAGAACAATTCAGGAATGCTTTATGAATGTCTTTTTTGTAGAAATTCGCTATATGTATAGATGCCTTTGCACTATCAGAACAGATGAATTCTTTTTCGTTCCAAAGACTAGTTATTTTGTTGATTAAGAGCCCAGAAGCTATTGAATCTTCTTCGCAATATTTTCCATTTCTTCCCGAACAAATAATCAAAAGATTATGATTTTTCATGATGGGTTTGATAATCGATGACGCGGTCGCACTTAAATTAGCTAAAGAGAAAAGAATAACGTATTTCTGTTGCTTTACTGCATCTATTGCTTTTGTTCCATTACTGGTAGATATAATCAGAATATTATTTTCTACAATCTCACGATCGAAGTTTGACGGTGAATTTCCTAAATCGAATCCTTCTAAAGCTTTTCCATCTTTTTCTCCGGCTAACAGGATCTGTTTCTTGATATTTTCCCCCATTAATTCTTTTGCTTTAAGCTTTGCAGCATTCTTGGATATTACTGGATAAATTTCTGAGCATTTATTGTGTAAAGAAGAAATAATAGTAGTTGTTGCTCGAAGAACATCTACTACAGCACAATTAACATCTTGATGTTCTATTTTTAAACGGTTTTTAATTTCTAGTATATGTTCCTGAACATCGGTATAGCTAAAAGCAACATCAAAAAAAATAGGCTTATTCAAAAGAACCTCTACTTAAATTTTAAAAGCAATCGTTACAAATATATTTTTTACAAGAAACTCTTTGAGATGTTATCATTTTTGAGGATTCGTATAAATTTGCATTTTTTTTTGTTTTTTTATTAATGAGGTTAATTTATAAAAAGGTAAATGGAAAAAAACAAGAAAAATAAAGTGATAAGAGAGGACCTTAAAAGGGCAAGGGCTATAGCTTTTGCTTTGGAAAAATCTTTCACATCTCCTATGCCTGATGATGCTATGGCTCCCGCTCCTTTAATTGATGAAATCTTAGAATTAGGGGACGCTGGGATAAGAGGAATGCAAGAACATCTGAATCTTACGAGCGACAAGGGTGTACTTCCAACCCTTCTTGCAATTAAAACATTAAACAATACTGAGTTCATCCCGAGTTTACTTGAACTTGCAATGTCATTTAAGTGGACACCGGAGCAGTTAAAATTGCTAAAAGAAACCATCTTATCTATTGATTCCGATTCAATTATTCCAGATGTTTTAAGTGACCAAAATTTGGAAGAGGTTTCAAAAAATATAGATCTTTTTCTAAATCATAATGATTTAAACAAAGTGAAAACTAATGATCTTGAAGAAAGTATTGGGAAATTATCTATTCATTCGCAATCTCTCATCTTTCGTCAAATATTGAATCAGGGAGAACCTAAATCTATAGAAAAATTATTTCGTATTTTTGAAAATGTGTTCGAAAAAACTCAACAATTTTCACCAGACCTAATAAATCTAGTAGTTTCTTTAAGTAGTAATGATGCAGCAATTTTTCTCGTTAATATGAGTGAGAATTCTTTGGACAAAAAATTTAAGTCACTCTTAAGAAAGAGTATTTTTCGTTTAGAAAAAAAAGGAATTAATGTCAAAAATAAAACATCTAAAGATAAATCTCTTCCTCCAAATCTTTTTCAGGGAAATGATATTTCTAAGGCAATTTGTAGTTCAACTGATGGTACTGGTAGAAAAATATTATGGATCATACGTTCAAAAAAACCAAAGGGTCGTTATTTAGGAGAATTTAATTTAAAAGTTAAATCTGGAATAGAAGATTTGTCTTTAGTTGAAACTACTTCCAAGGAGATACGAAATTTTCTCTCTAAAATAGAAGAACAAGACTCTCTTGCAACTGCTGAAGTGCCAATTTCTTATGCAAATTGGTTATTGGAAAGAGCTCAATTGGAGAATGAAAAATTGGGGATAACTCTTCCAAGTGGTTTTACTAGAACTAAAATGTTACTAAATACACTTGTTGAGAAAAGTGAATTTTCAGATATGAATATTCATCCAGTTGCCGAACTGATGAATAATGTTTCGAAAGATAAAGAAAGAATTGATGCAAGCATTCTTCTGAGTGATAAGGTTTTTAGTGGTTGGTATATTGATGATCAAATCATTAGGCCTTACGTGCAAACTTATATAGATTCATTAAATTCTGACAAGAAAATTAGTGAACAAAAAAGGAACGAACTCTTAGAACGGACTATAAAAACTGCAACTAGTGAAATCTATAAAAATAAGGATTACATCAGAAGATTGACTTCTCAATTAGAAGAGAATGCGTATCTTTACCATCATTTAGGAATGAAAGATTTTTCTCGTGAATGTTTTATGTTGTCAACGGAGTTAAGTAGTGATGAACTGACATCTTCCTTTTTTCTTGAAATGGTACGTTCAACACTTTTAGCTTGGTCCAAAAGTTTAAATGAGCAAAAAGAAAATGCAAAAAAAGAAAGTGAAGACCAAACACAACAATAAGAAGAAAAATGGATTTCTAATAATTCTTAGGAAGGAGTTTTTTTGAAATGAATTTCAGATTAGATCATGTGCATATTGTTAGTGAAAATGTTGATGAAATGTCTTCATTTTTTCAGGATTTATTTCTAGCAAAAGTATTGAGTTATGATGAAAATTTAAAAGGTGCGCCAAATACAGTTGTTGAATTTGGTGGACTTAGGGTTTTTATAAGAGGCGTAAGGCCCGGAGAAGACCCAGACGCATTTTCGCCAGAACTTGTCCAAGGGTTAGACCATTTTGGATTAGAAGTAGAAAATGTTGAAGAATCTGCAAATATTTTACGTGCTAGAGGTGCTAAATTCATAGTTGAACCAGAGGCATCCGGTGTAGGTGGAAGAATGATAGCCTTTATATGTGGGCCTGAAAATGTTCGAATAGAATTATGTCAAAAGAAATAGAGATTTTGATATAATTCGTGACTTTTTATTAGGACATAACTACGGCGATTCCTCCTAGTACAACCAGGAATGTTCCTATCCATATTTTTGAATTTATAATCTCTATTTTCCCTAGAAAAATTCTGCTAAAAACGACAACCCATATAGGGGCGGTTCTGCTAAGAGGGAGTGCGGTTGTGACGTCTGCAATGCTGAATGCATTCCATAGGAACCATGAACTAGCAATTCCTCCAAATCCCGCAGTTGTTAAAATTAAAAGTCCTTTTTTATTTGATTTTATAAGTCCTTTTTCAGGTAAAACCTTTCTCCAAGAAAATAGGACTATATTCCCCATAGCAAAAGAGAAAAACATGCCAACAGCAGGGGTTGACTGATATTTGTATGCAAATTTAACTAGAATTGGCGGTATCGCATAAGCAATAGATGCAATTAACGCAAAAAAGATTGCAGTTTGAAACCAGTCTTTAAAAGTTTTTGAATCATCATCTTGAATACTAAGAAGACCTACCCCAAAAACAACCGCTAGAGTTCCTAATATAACCAGTGTATTTGGTGTTTCTCCAAGAAAGATTACTGCAAAAATTACACCCCAAATGGGTGTAGCGGATGAAATTCCTGCGGTTCTGCTCACACCCATTCTTGAAATACCAATATAATACATAACCCTAGCTATTCCAGGTCCAGTAATTCCTATGGCTAAGTACCATAGAATTGGAGGTAGTGTTGAATTCATTAGTGTTCCTGAATAAATAGCAATCAACAATCCTCCAATTGATACCATCGAATTCATAATTAACGCAGCGGAAACAGGACTAGCGTTCTGAATGCCTTGACGAACAAGTATTTGAGTAAATCCAAAGGTGATTGAAGAGGCAATTGCCAATAATTCACCTTGTCCGATTAGGTTCACTTTGCCATATCCTTTTGATAAGTTGGAAAACAATTTTTTCTGTAGTTTTTAAAAATAGTGTAGCTTTAAACTAAAGAAGGTTAAGGATCTCGTCGAATTTGAATAAAAGTTTGTCAGGATCAGCATTTTCAATAGATTCTCTGGACGCATATTTTCCAAGTATAGCCCAAGATTGAATTCCTGAGGCTTTTGCAGCAAGAATATCAATTGGGGTGTCTCCTACTAAGATAGTCTCTTCGCGAGATACTTTTAATTTTCTTAATGCTTCTTCAATCATTTCTGGGTCGGGTTTTGGTTTGAAACCTTGTAAGTTTCCATAAACAACTTCCATTTTATCAAAGAGGTTGAAATGAATTAATTGTTCTTTCGCATACAAGTAAGTTTTATTTGTGACACATCCAAGTAAATATTTCCTTGATTTTAATGATAAAATCGTACTTTCTACTTTAGGCAATATTTTTGTCCCATCGATAAAATGTTGTTTGTAGTGTTTCCTATATATAGGAACGGCTTTGGCTCCAATCTCTTCACCCCATAATTCCATAAATCTTGTTTCTAAAGTCGGACCTATGGAGGCTAGAATTTCATCTTGATTTAGGGTAGGTTTATCAATGTCTTTGCAAGTAAGTTGTAATGATTTTGCAATTCCTTCGTAACTGTCTACTAGGGTTCCATCGTGATCGAATAAGATTGCGCGTATTGTCATTTTGAAAGATTCCGATAGTTTGAGCGCTTCAACTAATTGAAGGAACATAGCATTTAAGGACTTCTAATGAAAAGTGATTTGGCGAATTTTATGGAACTTAACCCGTATTCAAAGAAATGCAAGCCTGATTTAATAGATTTGAAAGGCATGGAATTAGGAGAACTACAAAATTTTTGTGAGAAATTTGGTGAGCCGAATTTTAGGGGAAAACAATTGTTTGATTGGATTTATAATATTGATGAAATTTCCTTTGATCGTATGATGAATTTGCCAGGTTCTTTTCGTCAAAATCTTATGAGAGTTGCGAAAGTAGGTAGGTTTGCCAGCGCGGATATACAAGAATCTATTGATGGTACAGAGAAATATTCCTGGGTTCTCGCAGATAGTTCGATTGTAGAAAGTGTGAGGATTCCAATGATTCATGCAGGAAATATTAAAAGATGGTCTATCTGCATTTCAACACAAGTGGGTTGTGCAATGGGATGTAAATTTTGTTTAACCGGAAAGATGGGTTTTGTTCGTCAATTAACTTCAGGAGAAATCGTTGAACAGTTTTTAGCTGCAAAGAGAAGATTAGGAGAGAATGATAGGTTCCATAATATTGTTTTTATGGGTATGGGTGAGCCTCTTGATAATTTCGAAGAAATGAAAAAAGCTGCACAGATACTTACAGATCCTGGTTTTGAAGGAGTCGCAAAAAAAAGATTGACTGTATCTACAGTAGGTATTTCAAATAAAATCAAAGATTTCTTAAAATCCATTCCAGACGTTGGTCTTGCTATATCCTTACATGCTTCAGATGATTTTACTCGTTCAAAACTTGTTCCAGTTAATAAAAAATGGAATTTGTCTTCTCTTATTACAATTTGTAGAAACTTATCTTCGAAAGATATTAAGAGGATAACTTTCGAATATGTTTTACTAAAAGGAGTAAACGACTCTGAGAAAGATGCTAATGAATTAGTAAGAATTTTAAATGGAATTCGAACTAAAATTAATCTTATCCCTTGGAATGAATTTCAAGGAGTTAATTTTAAAAGTCCAGATGAAAAGAATGTAGAAAAATTTCAAAAAATACTTAAAAAGAACGGTTTCGTAACAACCGTGAGAAAAAGTAAAGGTGCTGATATTAGTGCTGCTTGTGGTCAACTTGCAGATATTTCTATTTTAAAGAACGGAACAAATTAGATTATTAGTGGATATAAGATTTATCTCTTTTGTACTTAATAATTTAAAGAAAATGTTTCTGGTGCTACAATCTTTTAGGAATTTCTTTTTTTTTACTATTCCCAATTTTATGTGTGCAGGGGTAATTTCAATATGATTGACAAGAATGAATATACAGAAAAATTAAGGGAAGAACTTCAAGAATTCATTTTACGTCAGAAATCTATTATTGATAGATTGCAAAGTGTGGAAGAGAAATTATCACTTCTAGAAAACTTAGATGTTACTCCAACTAAAGATGAGGAAAAAGGACTTTATGATTACAAGATTAATCTTGATCAAAGAGAATATACTATTCATGATGTGAATGGTAAAAAGGCAAGTATGGTAAGTAAGCGTAATTGTTCTGCACTCAGAGATCTCTCAGAAATCAGATCAAGATGTCATACGGGTACAGGTGATCGCTCAGTAATATATAAGTATAGGACTATAGACAATGATTCAGGAGAGTCAGCAGATTGGGAGGAAGTTGAGTTTAAGGTAGATAAAATGACTAGCGTAGATTCTTCAGCATGTCTTTCTCTGCCTGTACCTTTGACCGAAGGCGAATCATTTGAAATTCAAGAAGAAATGGTTCTTGCAAATACATTTAATTCTAGGAATGAGTGGGTTACACTAGTTGTAGAATATCCTACAGATTCGTTTAAACTTTCATTGATTCTTCCGTTTGAGAGAAAACCAATAGGTGTAAGGAGAGAGGAATCTGACGGAGCGTCTAACAGTTTCAATAAAAGACGTCTATATCCAGAATTTGATGCTGAAAACAATCGAATTGTTATACTGTGGGATGAGCAATCCCCGATTTTAGGTAGGGCATATACAATGTTCTGGGATTGGTAAAAGTTTGAAAACTATTTTAAAACTGAGTTTAAAGGAGAAAATGAAATGTTAGAGCCAGATAGTTTCTTAGTAGAATTAACAGAAAATTTTGATTCTGAAATCCTTTCCGATGGTTCAATTAAGACCAATCGTGAATCTCTTGAGAAATGTGCTGCAAAATTTAATGCCATTGTGAGTATAAGTCATGCCAAGAATTTTGAACTTAATATCCATGTCCCCACGATCAGTGTAAGGAGAATAGAAAAAAAAGGTACGAAAACTGAAACTGAAACACTTTTTTTTGATTACGAAGAACAGGATGGTAGTATTGTTACGAATCCTGAAAATTGGGGTAGAGTTCCCAATCAAATCTTTGGTTAATTTTAAAACATTCAAGTTTTGGAGTAAGTGTGTCTGAAAAGTCACTCAAGGATCAAGTTGGGGATTTTCTCAAAAAAAGATGGTCTGGGAATTTTAATGAGCATGTTGGTATCGAATTTGTAGATGCAGGTAAAGATTTTGCTGAAATGCGTCTTCCTTTAAAATCTGAAATTTTACAACCAACTGGAATTTTGCACGGAGGTGCTATTTTTTCTTTAATGGATTGTACTGGTGGAGTTGCTGCTCATTTAAGTTATCCTGGACAAAATCTAGTAACTCTTGAGATGAAAGTAAATTTCATACGTCCTGTTTCTTCAGGATTTGTTGTTGCAGAAACATCCCCATTGCATAGAGGAAGAAAAACTTCTGTTTGGGAAATAAGAGTAAGTGATGAGGAAAATCGAACAGTAGCGTTTGCTACTGCCACTTATGTGGTCGCGAGTACTCCTGCAGAGAAAAATATTTTTCCTATTTTTGAATAATTTTATTTTGATGCTACACGCTCTTATGAAGCTGTGTTAGTCTCTTTCCTTTCCATTTTGAGTATATGTTTTAGGTTTTAGAGATTTCATTTTAAATTCTTTTTGTTTTATGGAGAAATTTTATGAAAGATACTTTTAATTCCCGATCAGAATTCAATGTGGGTTCTAATTCATATGAACTTTTTAGATTGGATGCTCTGAAAGAAAAGGGAGATTTTACAAAGTTGCCGTTTGCTTTGAAAATCTTACTCGAAAATCTTCTTCGTAATGAAGACGGAGTTTCTGTTAAATCAAGTGATATAGAAAACCTATTAACCTGGAATCCGAATAGTGAAGAAAGTAGTGAAATAGGTTTTATGCCTAGTCGTGTTTTGTTGCAGGATTTCACAGGAGTGCCAGTTGTTGTTGATTTGGCATCTATGCGTGATGCAATGGAAAAGCTTGGTGGTGATCCAAATCTTATAAATCCTATACAGCCGGTTGATCTTGTAATTGATCATTCTGTTCAAGTTGATCAATTTGGAACAAAAGATGCCGTCGATTTTAATTCTCAGATTGAATTTGAAAGGAATACTGAACGTTATTCATTTATGCGTTGGGCTCAGAATGCATTTGATAATTTTCGTGTAGTACCCCCTGCGACAGGAATTGTTCATCAGGTAAATCTGGAATATTTGGCGGATGTTGTTTCTGTAAGGGATATAAATGGATCAAGATTTGCTTTCCCAGACACTGTAGTAGGTACTGATTCTCATACAACTATGATCAATGGTATTGGAGTTTTAGGTTGGGGTGTGGGAGGAATTGAAGCAGAAGCTGCGATGCTTGGTCAACATTATTCAATGTTAATACCTGAGGTTATAGGGTTTCGACTGACTGGAGAATTATCTGAGGGAACTACAGCTACTGATCTAGTTTTAGTTATTGTAGAGATTCTCAGGAAAAAAGGAGTAGTTGGAAAATTTGTGGAATTTTTTGGTTCTGGGATGTCTTCACTGCCTCTTGCTGATAGAGCTACGATTTCAAATATGGCGCCTGAGTACGGAGCTACTTGCGGTATTTTCCCAGTAGATAAAGAAACTATTAAATATCTACAACTGACCGGAAGATCAAAAGAACAAATTGATTTAGTAGAAGCCTATTCTCGCGAACAAGGAATGTTTTGGGATCATTCTTCTCCAGATCCTTCCTATACCGATATCCTGGAGTTAGATCTTGCAGATGTTGAGCCGAGTATTTCTGGACCGAAACGTCCTCAAGATCGTATTTCTTTAAAGGATTCAAAAACAAAAATAACTGATGAATTGGACAAAATGTTAGGAGAAATTTCTTCTTCGATGGAGACTTCAGTTTCGAAAACTGCTTCTTCATCTATAAAAAACAATGGACATTCATTCGATTTAGAGCATGGATCAGTAGTGATTGCTGCCATTACAAGTTGTACTAATACATCAAATCCATCTGTGATGCTTGCTGCTGGTATTCTTGCAAAAAAGGCGGTTGAAGCTGGATTAAAAACTCATCCTTGGGTTAAGACAAGTCTTGCTCCTGGTTCTAAGGTAGTGACAGAGTATTTAAATAAATCTGATCTTTATCAATACTTAGAGGAGTTAGGATTTAATGTTGTAGGATATGGATGTACTACATGTATAGGAAATTCTGGACCGTTGGCACAACCAATTTCTAAGGCAATAGCAGACGAAAATTTAGTAGTTTCTTCTGTTTTATCTGGTAATAGAAATTTTGAAGGTCGTGTTCATGCGGAAGTAAGAATGAATTTTCTGGCGTCTCCGCCATTAGTAGTTGCTTATGCATTGGCTGGTAAAGTAGATATTGATTTTTCCTCTGAACCTATAGGGAAAAGCTCAAATGGCGAGGATGTTTTTCTGAAAGATATATGGCCTTCTCAGCAAGAATTACAGGAAGTTTTAGTTGGTAGTGTAAAATCTGATCTTTTTGAAAAATCTTATGGCGATGTTTTTACAGGAGATTTATCTTGGCAAGGTATTTCTACTCCAGAAGGGAGTCAATTCGCTTGGGATGAAATGTCCACGTATGTAAGAAAGGCGCCTTATTTTGATAGCATGAAAAAAGATCCTGACCCAGTGTCAGATATTAGTGATGCCAGGTGTCTTGCTTTGCTTGGAGACTCGATAACAACTGATCATATTTCTCCGGCTGGTTCAATAAAAAAAGATAGTCCTGGTGGTCAATTTCTTGTTTTGAATGATGTTCTTCCAGATAATTTTAATAGTTATGGTTCTAGAAGAGGCAATCATGAAGTAATGATGCGGGGGACATTTGCGAATGTAAGACTCAGAAATCTACTTGCTCCCGGAACAGAAGGTGGATTTACGAAATACTTTCCTACCGGAGAGGTCTTAGATATTTTTGAAGCTGCTAATAGGTATAAAGAAGACTCTACTCCATTGGTAGTTCTTGCAGGGAAAGAGTATGGAACTGGTTCATCTAGAGATTGGGCAGCGAAAGGTTCTCTTTTATTGGGGGTAAAGGCGGTTATAGCACAGAGTTTTGAACGTATACATCGTTCGAATCTCGTTGGAATGGGTGTTTTGCCGTTACAATTTAAACCCGAAGAAAATGCAGAGAGTCTTGGATTGACAGGAGAAGAGACATTTTCGATCATAGGACTTAATCAGGGTGAATCAAACGAAGTGAGTGTAAAAGCTAAATCTGCAGAAAAAGAGATGGATTTTAAAGCAATTGTTCGTATTGATACTCCAAATGAACTAGCGTATTACCAAAATGGAGGTATTTTACAATACGTTTTGAGACAGTTATTAAAACAAAGCGAATTAAAAAATTAAGTTGAAATTTTTAAAAATACTTTATTTTTTTGACCCGTATACTCGGGGATACTCTATTGCTTGTCTATACTACACTTCCACAAGATAATTTAAATAAAGCGAACACCTCTGCAAAAGAATATGAAAAAAAGGGGTTCGATGGATTATTGTCAATGGAGAACGCACACGACCCATTTCTCCCACTTGCTATTAGTTCAGTAGTCACTAAAAATATATTTTTAACAACAGGTATTGCTATCGCTTTTCCAAGAAGTCCTATGGTAGTCGCAAACGCATGTTGGGATTTACAGGAAGCTTCCGGTGGAAGATTTGTTTTGGGAATTGGCCCTCAGGTGAAAGCTCATAACGAGCGCAGATTTAGCGTCCAGTGGTCATCACCTGTTTCAATAATGAGAGAATATGTGAATTCTCTGAGAGCGATATGGAATTGTTGGGCCCATGGAGAAAAGCTTAATTTCGAAGGGAAACATTATCATTTCACACTCATGATTCCAAGATTTATCCCCAAATCTACAGGACAACCATCTATCCCAATTACCATCTCTGCTGTTGGACCTCAAATGCTTAAACTCGCTGGAGAAGTGGCAGATGGAGTAAAACTTCATCCTTTTTGTTCAGTAAAATATCTCGAAAAAATAGTGTTACCTTTATTGAATGAAGGAATTAAAACGAATTCGAAGAGTAGGGATTGTTTTGAGATTATGGGAGGAGGTTTTGTTGCAACAGGAAAAAATGAAGAAGAAGTTTCTCTGGCTTGTAATGAAGTAAGACAGCGTATAGGTTTCTATGGCTCTACACCTAATTATTGGCCTGTTTTAGAAGAGCACGATCTTTTAGATTTAGGTCATGAACTAAATATTATGGCTAGAGAAAAAAAATGGGATGAGATGACCAAAAAGATAGATGATGACGTTGTTCGTTTATTCGCTGCCGTCGGTACCCATGAAAATATTGTAAAGGAAATAAAAAATCATTTTGGAAATTTAGTCGATTCAATATATGTAGGAATGCTTCCGACAGGAGATCGAAATATTGATTCTGATCTTCTTCAAGAAATCCAAAAAATCGAAACAAAATTTAAAGGTTTTAAAAAATAATGAAAATTATTCTTTAGGGCCGATCATTTTTTTAGGGTCAACCACATTTTTAAATTCTTCTTCAGTCATTAATTCTAGACTCAGTACAGCTTCACACAAAGTAATATCCTCTTGGAATGCTTTCTTGGCTACTTTTGCAGCATTATCATAACCAATGACGGGATTAAGAGCTGTAACTAACATTAAAGAATTTTTTAGGTATGCTTCAATATTTTTTTCATTTGGAATAATTCCTCTTGCGCAATGTTCTTCAAAAGAGATACTGGCATCTGACAAAAGACGTATTGAATTTAATAAATTGAAAATCATAACTGGTTTAAAGACGTTTAATTCTAGATGACCATTGGAGCCACCAACATTGACGGCAACATCATTTCCTAAAACTTGTGAGCAAACCATAGTCATAGCTTCACATTGAGTAGGATTTACTTTGCCAGGCATGATGGAACTTCCAGGTTCATTTTCTGGAATTAGAATCTCTCCAATACCACTCCTAGGGCCAGATGATAGGAGTCTGACATCATTAGCAATCTTCATTAAAGAAGTTGCTATGGTTTTAAGCGCGCCACTTGCAAAAACGATTGCATCGTTTGTTGCCAAAGATTCGAATTTATTCGGAGCAGTTTCAAAGGGAAGATTCGTAATTTCAGCAATTTTCAAAGCAGAATTCTTTGCGAATTCTGGATGTGAATTTATTCCAGTTCCCACAGCAGTACCACCTAGTGCAAGATAATATAATCCTCCTTCTAAAGTGGTTTTAATTCTATTGATTCCATTATTTATTTGGGTAACATAGCCAGAAAACTCTTGTCCAAGAGTTAATGGAACTGCATCCATCATATGTGTACGTCCTATTTTGATAATTTCTGAAAAAGATTCTGATTTTTTTTCAAGAGTATTTTTCAATTTTTCTAGACTCGGAATAAGAATATGATTTATTTGTTCTGCGGCTGCAATATGCATTGCGGTTGGAAAAGTGTCATTTGATGATTGTGCTTTATTTACATCATCATTGGGATGAATCGGATCTTTAGATCCTAATACACCTCCAGCAAGTTCAATAGCTCTATTAGAGATTACTTCATTAGCATTCATATTTGTTTGCGTACCACTACCAGTTTGCCAAACAGAAAGAGGAAAATGAAAATCTAATTTTCCTTCAATTACTTCATCTGCAGCTTTAATAATCAGGTCCGATTTTTCTTTAGAGAGAGTTCCAAGTTCCTGATTAGTGATTGCAGCAGCTTTTTTTAAAATACCGAGCGCTCTAATAATTTCTCTTGGGAATTTATCAAGACCTATTTTGAAGTGTATTAAAGAACGAGCAGTCTGTGCTCCATAGTATTTGTCATTAGGTACGTTGATTTCTCCCATGCTGTCAGTTTCAACACGGTACTCCATTTGATACCCCCTAATCATTTACATTAAATATTTCGTTTAAAGTTAAAAGGTTTCTAAGACCACTCTAAAACTATACGACCAACCGGATCTCCAGCGCGAAGAATTTGGAACGCATCATTTGCCTCTTCTATAGGAATAGTATCGGTTATAATCGCTTTTACTCTACCGTCATTCACTAGGCTTGCAGCATCAGCAACATCCTTAACTGTATGGTTGTGTGATGCAATGATTTGTATCCACTTATACACTAACTGTGCAGGATCAATTGGAACTTTTTGTCCCATATGATATCCAAGGATAAGGAGTCTTCCTCCCCTTTTAAGTAAATCTATACACTGTTGAATAACGATTGGAACTGCAGATCCTCCAACTATTTCTAACGCCAAATCTGCACCTAATCCGTTTGTGATCTCCAAAATCGCTTCGACAGGATTTGTTTTACTTGCATTAATGATTTCGGTTGCTCCAAGTTCTTTAGCTGCAGTTAACTTTTCCTCACTAATATCGACTGCAATAACATTTGCACCTAGATATCTTAAAATTTGAAGTGCATGAATGCCAAGTCCTCCAACACCAAATACCACGGCGTGTTCTCCAAGCTGAACATTTGCCATTCTAATCGCGTGAAGTGGTGAGCCGAGAGTGCCTCCTATTAAACAAGCAGCGGATGAGCTAACATTATCCCCTATTTTAACCAGATTCCTTTCAGAAACTGCAACAAGTTCTCCGAATCCTCCGTGAAGTTCAATTCCCAGCCTGCCAGGTGAGTTTAAACACATTTCTTCACTTCCTAGTCTACACATTTGACAATAGCCACAAGTCTGTTTACTTACAACTACTACTCTGTCACCTGAATTAAATCCAGTGACATTACTACCAACTTCTAATATTTCTCCTGCATTTTCATGACCTAACATTAATGGTGTAGGAGCGGTTTGTATTAACCCATCAACTATCTTTAAATCTGTAGCGCAGAGTCCATTACTTTTAGATTTAACTAGAACTTGATTTGGACTTATTTCGGGTTCATTCGTTTCTTCTAAGACTAAAGGTTTTTGAAATTCTTTTAGAATCATTCCTCTCATTTCGCTACCTCTCATCGATTAACGTTAATTAGTTTAAGAAAGAAATTTCAATACTAGCAGTTCTTTAAGATGTAAAAAAGTAAAAATCTTATTATAAATTTACTCCTTTTTTTTGTTATTATCGTATAAATAATTATTTAGTTTTTAGGAGGGAAGTAATTGCCTTTTGCAAAATGCAATGAAACTGAACTTGAGATTTATTATGAAGAAGAGGGTGAGGGTGAGACTTTAGTAATGGTCGGAGGGTTCACAGCTACCATTGAGGTATGGGGACGTTTGAGACCTCTTTTATCAAAAAAATATCGTTTGATAATGGCTGATAATAGGGGAAGTGGAAGAACAAAAATTTTAAACGAAGATGGTATTAGAACTCCTGCAAAACTTGCTCTAGATGTTTTGAGTCTTGTTGACAGCTTGAAAATTGAACAGTTCCATATTTTTGGAGGTTCGATGGGGGGAATGATTTGTCAGGAATTTGCAGTTAGAAATCAAGAAAGGTTAAAAAGTTTGATAATTGCATGTTCACAGTTTGGAGGAAAAGATGCGATCAAGCCTAATCCAGGAATAAGAGAAACAAGAGCTAAAGGTGGTATTCCAACTGCTACTCCTGAAGAAAGGAGAGCTGCACTAGAGACATTATTTCATCCAAATACAATTGATAATAGACCTGAAGTAGTAAAATTTTACGATGAGAATAAGAGGAAATTTCCCCATAGCAGAGAAGAATTAGATAGGAGAACAAAGGGGATGAACGATTGTGATGTTTCAGAGGAGATTCGTAATTTAAAGATCCCAACTTTAGTAATTTGTGGTTCTAATGATGTTTTAGTCCCTACAGAGAATTCAAAATTGATTGCAGAAAGAATACCTGGTTCTGAATTATCGATAATTGAGCAATCGGGTCATCACTTTTACTCAGAACAACCCGAGTTATCTAGTGAGATAATGCTAAGATTTTTAGCTAAACATTAGTGTCATTTTACATGCCCATTCCGCCATCAACCCTTAGTACAATTCCAGTTACATAACTTGATTCATCAGAAGCTAGAAATAAGAATCCTGCAGCTATCTCTTCTGCTTCTCCCCATCTGCCAAGAGAAATTCTGTCGAGATATGTTTTTTCAAAACGTTCATCAGTTCGAATTGTTTCTGTCATTGGTGTGATCGCAGCAGGTGAAATGCAATTAACGGTAATACCGTATCTCCCAAGTTCTCTTGCAGCACTTTTTGTTGCACCCACTATGCCCATTTTTGCGGAAGAATAATTTATTTGACCAATTGTTCCTCTGAGTCCAGCACCAGAAGTCACATTTATAATACGTCCTGCTTTTTGAGGAATCATTCTTTTTGATGCTGCATGAATTCCGTTCCAAGTGCCTTTAAGATGAACATTTATTACGTTATCCCAATCTGCTTCTTTCATTTTATGTACCATTGCTGCACGTACAATTCCGGCATTGTTAACAATAATATTTAGATCTCCAAATTTATTTTCACATTCGTCGATTGCAGATTCCACATCACTAAGATCTCCAATGTTTGCTTTGAAAAAAGAACAGGACCCTCCTTTTTCACGTATTATTTCCGATGTTTTAATACCTTCTTCTTCATTCAAATCTACGGCAATTACATTTGCTCCTTCTATTGCAAATCTCTCGCAAACTGCTCTGCCTATACCTTGAGCAGCCCCAGTAACCACGGCATTTTTACCATCTAATCTCATAAATTTCCTTTCTATAATTATTTTGTCCAGACTTCAACTAATCCAGCAGTTACGATGTTGCCTTCACTATTTTTAGCCTCTATCGAGCATAATGCGAATTCTCTACCTTCTTCTGTATCTAAATTATTAATTTTTCCAGAACAAGTAATTTCTTCTCCTATGAAGACCATCGATTTGAAATTAACTTGCAACTTTTTTATTTTTCCCACACCAAAAACTGATTCAACATACTCTGAAAGAAATCCCATTGACAACATTCCATGTGCGATAAGTTTTTTTAAGCCTCTTGTTTTTGCATATTCTTCATCGAAATGTAATGGATTAAAATCCCCACTTGCTCCAGCATATTTTACAAGTTGAACTTTAGTTATAGGTTTTTTTGTAAAGTCTGGCATTTTTCCATTTTCTTTAAAACTCATTTATTAAATCTCCGGAGTGTGATCCATTTTGCACTGCCTATTTTCTCATCGGTTTTTGAATCCATAAAAAAATAGTCTCTTTCCATAAAAACTAATTCTCCAGATTTTCCATCTTTTTGATAAATATTACTTATAGTCATAGTTACGTCGATCTCATCTCCTGCAACAATTGGTCTTTTGTATTCGTATGTTTGTGATGCGTGTAATCCTACGTCTCCATAATCTTCGGGAAAATCAGGAAATGGTTCTTTAGGACGAAATGTTGTAGGAAAAGTAGGAGGAGCAATTGCACTAGGTCCTTGATGTTCTGTATTTTCATCTCCTATTGCATCCGCAAATTTTTCTATAGCACCACTTTCAATGAAAACTTTGAAAGGTCCATATTTCTTGCCAATTAGAGACGAAATTTCAGAAGTAATTCTGTTTGTCATTATATCCTCATTTTTTTAAAAAAATTCTTATATCTACAGCAAATGCTCCTTTTGAAGTAACAATTATGGGATTGATATCGACCTCAGAAATCAAATCTGATAATTCTACAGCCATTAAGGATAGATTTGAAATTGAACTTGCCAATGATTTCAGATCAAGTTTTTTCTTTCCACGAAAGCCAGAAAAAATGTCTGAACCTTTTAACTCCTGAATCAATTTAATTACTGTTTCAGGACTGACGGGTGGAAGTACTCTTTTAATCTCTTTTATTGTTTCTACAAAAATACCACCTAATCCAATGGACATGCATAACCCAAAACTATTATCCAAAGAGATACCGGCGAGGACCTCTACTCCATTATCTTGAATCATCGATTGAATTATAATTTGTTTTTTATCTGAAATTTTCAAGAATTCTTTTGCTTTTTTTCTTATATTTGTTTCGTTATCTAAATTGATTGCAACACCATTGATTTCTGTTTTATGTGTAAAAAGATCTGAATGAATCTTAAGTACAACAGGGTTTTTGTTTTTTCTCCAAAATTCTATAGCGGCTTTTGTAGAATTTATAATTTTCGTTTCTGTTTTTTTGATTTTGTACAGGTCTAATAAATCTATAGAAGTTTCTAAAGGAAGAAGCCTATTTTTGCCGATGAAACTCGAATCTACCAATCTGCGAGCTTTCTCTTTTCTTTTTATATTTATTTTTTTCTCAAATGCAGAAAGTGTTTTGTTTGAATCTCGTTTCCCTTCCAGATCAACCAAGGAAGAGAGTCCTTTAATTGCCCTTAAATGGTCTTTGAAAACAGGGACTCCGTCTTCTCTTAATTTTAAAATTTCTTTTTCTGGTCCTGCCAACCAGGCTAAAGAGACAGGTTTTTTTGAATTTTTAAAAATATTTTTAAAATCTTCAGCAATTTTGTCTCCAACATGATGATATACACCCATAACCAAACACAGAGCGTCTATATTTTCATCGCTAAGAATAATTTTTGCCACCTCTTCCAGTGGGCTTTGACCTGGTCTACTTACCATTAAAGACACTAAATCAACCGGATTCCTTACTGGAGCGTATTCGGAAAGATGTCTTCGAACTTTCTTTTGGGTTTTTTCTGTAATTGAAGGGACTGTAAATCCGTTTTCTACAGCAAGATCTGCACATAGAGAACCAAACCCTCCCGAAAAACTTAAAATTCCCAGTCGATTCCCTTTGATTTTTTTTCTGTCATTCAGAAATTCGACTGTCTCAATAATTTCATCATAAGAATGACAAACTTGAATTCCAAATTGTTCTGCAAAAGCTTCAAAAACATTTTTTTCAGTTGTGAGGGCAGCTGTATGACTTGCTGCTGCACGAGCACCCTCTTCAGTTGCCCCTCCCTTGAAAAGAACGATAGGTTTTCCTTTTTCGAGAGCTTTTTGCGCAGTTCGTTTTAATTTTTCTCCATTTCTTATCGATTCTAGATATCCGCAAATTACCTTAGTATTTTTATCGTCAAGGAAATAATCAACACAGTCAGAGAAATCTACATCCGATTCATTGCCTAGGCTTACTAGAGAACTAATCCCAATTGAACTTTCTTGAAAAGAACTAAGCATACAAGCACCTATTGCTCCACTCTGAGTTATCAGTGCAACTGAACCAGGAAGTAATTTCTTGTCTTCTCTAATTGAAATAGTAAAAGTGGCCATAAGCTTGGATCTAATATGAACTATTCCCATACAATTTGGTCCTAGGATACGCATTCCTGATTTTGAAGCGATTTCTAACATTTCTTTTTGAATTTTTGCTCCTTTTTTCCCAGTTTCTTTAAAGCCGGAAGTCATTACTACGGAAACACCCACTCCTCTTTCTGCACATTCTTTTAAAGAAGGGATGATATTTTCTCTACGTGTACAGAAAAGAGCAAAATCTGGAGTTTCAGGTAAGGAAGAAATATTTGGATAACACTTAAGTCCGTAAATTTCTTTATGATTTGGATTGATCGGATAAAGGTTACCTTCAAATCCATAATCTTTCGTTAATCGAATTGGTATTCCTCCAAATCGATATAAATCCGAAGATGCACCAACTACTGCAATTGATTTTGGGGAAAAAAGCTTTTTTAGGGTATCATTTTTCATGTTTTCACTTAGTCTTTATTGCAGAAGCAACTCCTTTTGTGACGATTTCTCCATTTTGATTTTTAATAGAAACATCAAAAATAAACTTTTCTGGTTCTGCCCTGGAGTTGATTTCAAATTCAATACTGATAGTGTCTCCTGGATAAATAGGTTTTATAAATTTTACATCTAGATTCCCATTTTCAATAAATCCTTTGCCAAAAAATTTTGACATCTCTTCTGCGATAAAACAAACAGGATGTCTTCCAGTTGCTACTGCTTTTGGAAGGCCTGCTTTTTGAGCAACTTCATCGTCTGTGTGAATATTTAGAGTATCTTTTCCGCCTGTAACCAATCGGTTGAACTTTTTAATTTCCATACGGCCAATTTTATAGCTAGTTAGGTCTAAAGATTCATTGCAATTTATATTTTGATTCTTATTCATAAATATCCTTATTTAACTAGATTGATGTTCTCTTGTGAGACTGAGGACTGAAGTGTGAAGAGATCTTACGACTTTTTTTCCTTCTTCGTTGCTTACCAAAAGTTCGCTAACAATCCAACCTTTTTGTCTTTTAATATAGAGTTCGCTCACCGTAACTTTTTCATGATATGTTTTATTCAAAAAAATGGGTGCATAAAAATCATATGATAGAGCTGCATGAATAGTTCCAAAACGTTTGAAATTTTCATCATAAATAGCTAACAAATCATTCACAAAAATCATAGATGGAGCAATAGGATTTTCATAAGGAGAGTCTTTGCTATAAATTGTTTCTTGTAATCCTAAAGCATCACAGTAATTTGAAAGAGAATCTTGTGTGAGTATTATATTTCGTTCTCCAATAATCATTCCCACTTTCAGATTTTCCCAAGAGAAATCGGGTTTTTCCATCAATGCACCTTTTATTTTTTAAGGAATCAATATTAACTTTCCAGTAAACTTCCCACTTTCAAGTAGTTCGTGACATTCATTCGCGTTTTCCAGAGGAATTTCTTTAAAAACTGGAATAGTAAAATTTGTATCGGGAAGCAGGATATCCAATTTTTCATTAATTTCAGGAATTTGAGGTCCTAGGTTTTTGGCAGTTATCCCAAGTACATCGGCATTTTTTCCCATTAGTGTAGAAACTCTAAAATTTGTTTCTGGACCCTTACCTGTGCCCATTCCAACAAGCACAATTCTTCCTCGAATTGAAATTGCATCGAGATCTTTGTCGAAGTTATCACAGGCAGCGAGTTCAATAATGACATCTACTCCATGTCCATTTGTTATTTCTTTACAGATGGTTAGAAAATCATTTTCCCTATAATTTATTATATGGTCTGCACCATTTTTTATGCAATATTCTCCTTTTTCTTTAGAACTTACTGTTGAAATAACTTTACAACCCATCGATTTTGCAAGTTGAATACATGCAGTTCCAACACCACCAGCCCCACCTTGTACAAGGATAATTTCTCCAGGGGTGACTTTTGCTCTCAACACTAACGCATGCCAAGCTGTCTGAAATGCAACCGGAAAAGCTGCAGCAGTTGAAAAGTTAAATTGTTTTGGTATTTTTGATGTTGTTTTTTCGTCCACAGCAACAAATTCTGCATACGTGTCTCGTTTTGATGTAGAACCAAAAACCATATCACCTTCCTTGAATTTTTCTATTTCATTACCACATTGCACGACTTCACCTGCAAACTCAGTACCCAATAGATGTGGCAATGTTAATGAAGAAACATAATTTGGGAACCCTTTTCTTATCGAAAGTTCGATTGGATTTACGCCAATTGCGTTGACCTTTACAAGTATTTCATTAGGTTTAGGAATCGGTTTGGGAATTTCATCTAAAATTAAAGGATTCTCTAGTGATACACTATATTCGTGAACACGCATAGATCTCATAATAGGGACCTCTTCTTTCATACATGGTTTTTTATTGAGATAAAAAAATAATTTCAAGAATTCTACCATTATGTTTTGTTCAAACTGAAGGAACTAAAGAAATTAAATTTTAGTCATTGCAGACCCGTCTCTTCTGGAGTCTCCGCACGCAAATAATTCTCCATTTTCTAGTTTTTCTATTGCGTGTATTCCCCCAAAAAAATGACTCGGGTATTCATTTCGAATGATCTTAAATTTAAGTTTCTTCAATGCCTCTTCTAGTTTATCGTTTTCTTCTCCCTCTATATACAAAGGTCCTATGTCGCAGTGAATCCTTTTTCTCTTGATTGCATCAGACAGATTCAATTTAAGGTGGTGTTGATTCAATATAACTTGCGCTATAGCGGTAGGGATACGATAAGAACCCGGACTTCCAATAGCAGTTTGTAGTTTGTTCTTTTTGAAAATGAAAGTTGGCGCGAATCCTGCAATTGGTCTCTTTCCCGGCAGAATACTGTTTGGTTTGTTTGGTCGAGGGTCCATCCAGTTAGTATGATTATTTAAGATAATACCTGTTTCTGGAACTATAATTCCAGATCCCCAAGCTGCGCCTAGTGTCTGTGTTTGACATACAGCGTTACCTTGTTTGTCAATAATGGTAAAATGAGTTGTTGACCCTATTTCATGATCGTGATTATGAACATCCAATTTTTTTATAGAATCAATTAATTTTCTCGCATATTCTTTTGTTGATAAGTAGTCAAAATCTTTTTCTAAAAATTCAGGATCTCCATACAATGAAAATCTGTCTTTAAAAGCAATTTGCATGGCTTTTACAAGATTTAAGGAGAATTCCAATTCGTTTAGATTTTTTATTTTTTTTCTTTGTATTTCAAAGAGATTTAGTATTTGAATTAATAAGAGTCCACAAGAGGGTAAAGGGGCTGTAAAATAGTTTAGATTTTCGTATTCTCCCTCCAATGGTTTTGGTTCTCTGATTTTGTAGGAAACAAGGTCATCGAAATTCAAAGGCGCATTTCCTTTCTTCATTTCCTTACAAATCAATTGGCCTATTTTCCCATTATAGAAAATTTCACTTCCTTCTTTTGCTATTTTATCAAGGCTTTCTGCCAATTCTGGTTGTTTGATTAAAGAACCTAATTTATGTGGAATCCCATCTTTGGAATGGATTTTCCTTAGATTAGGAAATTGTTCTAACATTTCAATGAAACGTTTTTCGTTTGATTGTAGTGCATAAAACGAATTGATCTTAAATCCATTTCTTGCAATTTTTATTGGTTCCTCAAAAAGAATAGACCAGTCCATACTACAAAACTTTTTATGAATAGACTCCAATCCCTTTGATAATCCAGGAACTAGGATAGAAAGATATCCTCTGTTATGTTCGTTTGTTAGATGTTTCCCGTCTTCATCGCAATCGAACATGGAAGATGTGACTTGACTTGAGCATTCATTTCCAAAATCTATGAATGATATTTTTTTTTCTTTTTCATTCCAAAGGAGGGAAACACCGCCACCGCCTAATCCTGAATAAAAAGGTTCTGTAACACCTAGAGTGAGTGAAACGGTAATCGCCGCATCAAAAGCATTTCCTCCTTTTTCTAAGATATGCATTCCCGCATTCACAGCCTCGGGACGCGCTGCGGCAACTCCATACATTCGTTAAATCCCATTTCCTATTGAAAGAGTTTATTCTTTTTCGTCATTGATTCTCTTTAAAGCACGAAGACCTTCGTGAAGAACTACCATTCCCCCAGGTGTCACACATACTTCAAAAGCTTCTAATAATTGCATTTCAGTAGCACCTAGTTTCATAGCTTTTTTTGTATTTTCATATAATTCTTCACTCATTCCCCTGTAAGCCATAATTACGATACTTACCATCATTCTTACTATAGGGTCCAAATGTCCTCTTTTCCCTTCAAAAAAGCCCCAATACACTCTGGAATTAACCTCAAAAAAATCTGGATCTAAATTAATGCCATATTCAATAGCTTCGTCTTTGTAACCCATGTCATTTTGTATTTTTTTTGTTATTCGATTTATTTTTTCTTCTCTTGTCTCAGAGGTATTATTTTTAACCTCTTCCATCTCTTTTCTCACACTATACTTCCAGTCTCTGTCTATTGGGTTGTGATTACTTTCTTCATTTACAATTCTTCTTAAAGAATCTAAGCCAACCATAAGAGTTGGTGATCCGCCTGCACCAACAGCAACAGAGAAAACTTCTAATAAGTCGTTCACACTTGCTCCGTGTTTAATTGCATTTTTTGCGTGTGTGTATGCTCCCGGTCTATCTCTACAGGCTAAAACACCTGCAACTATCATTTCTCTTGTCTTATGATCTAAGTGTCTTGGTTGGTCAGCTTTAAAAAATCCCCAATGACCAGTTAGCCATGCTTCCATATAATCTGGATCCCATTCACAACCAAAATCCAACCAAGTGTTGTCAGGAGTTGCATCGTCCCAATCATCCTCAATAATTTGTTTTGTTTCCGTAACTCTATTTTGTCTTTTTTCTTCTTCCATCAATTCCATCTCCTATTTTTCAACTTATAAAATTCTTATGATTGTTAATTTTGTACCCAAGGACGGGAGCAAGATTTTGCTTTGAAAGCATCTCCTCCTTTAAAAATTTCATTATCTGTTCCCCAGTGTATTTCTTGTTTGAGTTTCTTGAATTTAGGAATGTGTTTTGAACAATGTATGTAGGCTTCTTCGATTTCGATCATGATCCAGCATTCAGGTTTTTTCCCTCCTTTTTCTTTTGCATCTTCAAGTATCTTTTTCGGCAAACTCTGTTTTTTTATAAAAGATTCATTATCTATTATAGTTGCATGTCCGTTGACGTGAAGTCCTATTCTACTACTAAAAAAGTCTATGAAAACCATTCCTATATGAGGATTCTCCATGATATTTCCTATGCTTGCCATTACTCCATTACCTCGGTACTCCGGTAGTGCAAGTTTACGTTTACTTAAAATATGAACAAATCCCGGATCCCCTGCGCGGAATGAAGAGTCACATTCCCCTTTACTGTCAGATGTAGAAATGAAAACCATTTCGCGTTCTGAAATAAATTTTTTCATTAATGGATTAAGATAATTAAGCATTTGATTATTATAAAAAGCGTCTGCTCTTTTACGGGATCCAAAAGTTTTTTGTGCTTCATGCTCTCCATCAGAGCCGGGAAGTCTGTTGTTTTTTTCTTTAGACTCCATTTAATTTCCTTTCATGTGAAAAGTTGAATCCTAAATGGCAATATAGATTTAAATAAATAAATCTTTGTTTCCATAAATCCATTTTTGTAATTTAGAAATACCATCTTCTACGGAAGTTTTCGGTTTCCATCCGAATTCTTCGTAAGCCCTTTCGATATTGCATACGAAGACAGGTTGATCTCCTGGTCTCCAATTAGAGTATGAAGGAGTAATCTTCTTCTTAGTAAACTTTTCCAAAAGACTTATTAGTTCCAAAAGAGAAAGTGTATTATCAGATCCTCCCCCTATATTGTAAGCTTTTCCATTTATTTTTTCCATATTTTCAATTGCCATTACATAGCAATCTACTAAATCGTCTATAAATAGAACGTCACGAACTTGTTTTCCGTCACCATAAATTGTAATTTCTTTTTCAAGTAAAGATGCGATAGTAAACCAAGCAACCCATCCTTGGTCTTCGATCCCAAATTGTCTATATCCATAAATACATGATTGTCTCATTACAACAGATTTTATTCCGTATATCCTTGAATAATCTATAACATATTGATCTGCAACGCCTTTTGAGCAACCGTAAGGGGAATGGAAGTCCAGAAGAGTATTTTCAGATATCCCAGATGGATATTTCTCATATGTATATTTATTGTTTTTTTCTACAATCTCAATATCTTCCATTTCCCCGTAAACTTTATTGGTTGAAGAAAAAATCAGGAATGGGGAATCTTTGAGGAGTTCGTTGTTTTTTTCTAAGGGTTCAAGATTGTAATTTTCTCTTATTGCCTCAAGAACGTTTAATGTTCCCAAGGCATTTATTTCAAAATCTTCGCGAGGATTCTCAACAGAAGTTGTTACAGCAACTTGACCAGCAAGATGGATAACTACGTCTATATTTTCATTTTCTGAAAAAATACTTTTTACTAGTTCATAGTCTCTTAAATCACCTTCAATAAAAGAAAAATTTCCATTTTTTTTCAGCCAGTTTAGATTTGACTTTGAACCCTTTCGGGATAAGTTATCGAAGACGATAACATCATTACCCGAATCGATAAATCGTTTAGCTGTATTTGAACCTATGAAACCTGCCCCGCCTGTAATTAGAATCTTCATTTTTAAGTCTCTCTAGAAAATTAAGAATATTTTCTTGGAGCCGACGAGGAGACTTGAACTCCTGACCTGCTGATTACGAATCAGCTGCTCTACCTCTGAGCTACGCCGGCAAATACATCAGATCTTGTTTGATTGAACACGCAGACATAGATATAGTCAAGTTTCTTATTTTTTTTGTGTTGATTTTTAGATATAAAAAATTAGAAAACACTAGAGATGGACTTGACTTATCTTATCGCCCGAAGTAGATATTCTTTCTTGTTGGGAGCCGCTAGCTCAGTTGGTAGAGCACCGGACTTTTAATCCGTAGGTCCCGGGTTCGAGTCCCGGGCGGCTCACCAGCAAATATTTTAATGAGTCAAAAATGAGGTTTTTGTGAATAGATTTATGTGAATGCCTACTAGAATTACAATCGCGGTCGTTGCGGTTATAGTTGGTATGTATTGGTTGTTTTCTTAGAAAAATTTAAAAATTGTTTTTTTGTTTAAAGGCTCTTATTAGTTTTTTGCGTCCTCATATCCTCCATTTTCTTTTTCTGTAATAGACTCATCTGTTTTCTGTGTTTACAATGATACAAATTTAAAGTTCATATAGAGTTTTCTGTAAAAATGCAGATCTTCCTCATCTGAAAAATAGCGTTTTATTTATATTTGTTTTTCCTTTAGATTATTTTTTTGGTAGTTTTTTACATGTCAAAAATGAGGCCAGTAGGAGTGGTTGGATTAGGCAGAATGGGAGAACCTCTAGCCATTCGCTTAGGCAATATGAGAAGTGATATTTATATTTGGGATGTGAATCCTGACATTAGGAATAAAGTTTCTAAAAACAAAAATCTCTTTATAGCTGAACCTATTAAAATGTCACAAAAATGTTCTGTTATTTTTTTTGTAGTTCCTTCATCGAAAGAGATAAAACTAATTTTTAATGGAAAGCTTGGTATTTTAAGGAATGGAAAAAAAGGTTTGGTAGTTTTTGACCTTACAACTTCGGATCCAATTGAAACAAAGAAAATTGCAGAAAAAGCATCAGAAAAAGGTATTTCTTACCTAGATGCAGCAATGAGTGGAGGACCTTCTGGTATCCAAGAAGGAAAATTAACACTTATGATTGGAGGAGATAAAAAGGTACTAAAAAAGACTAACGCTGTTTTGTCTTTATTCACAGATAATATTTTTCATTTAGGTGAAATAGGTTCTGGTCAGACGATGAAACTTATCCATAATATGGTTCTTCATACTATGTTTCTCGCCACTTGTGAAGGGGCACGTTTGGCAGAGAGAATGGGGATAAATGTTAAAGATATGATTGATGTTTTTAATGTTTCAACTGCATTTAGTTATGCTAGCAAGCACCGGTTCCCAAATAATATACTTTCGGGAAAATGGAATGCTTTAGCTAGAATATATAATATGGATAAAGATGTAGGTCTTGCTATTAAATTGGCTAAAAAAAACAAATTAAAAGTTGAACTTGGAGAGAAAACGCTTGAGTTTATACACAAAGCAGTCTCCAGAGGGATGATTGAAGAAGATTTGTCTCTGCTATATAGAGATTTTGATGATATACAGAAGATGAAGATTTGAAATAAATATTTTAAATTCCTTTATTTGGAGGTCGTATGGAATTTGAGGGAAAGGTTGTTTTAATTACAGGAGGTGCACAAGGAATAGGAGCCGCTACAGCTAGATTATTTGCAAAAAAAGGTGCGAGCGTAGCAGTTGCAGATTTAGATGGGAAAAGACTAGAAAAATTAGAAGAAGATATTAAAGAAAGCGGAGGAAATTTCAAGTCCATTGAAGTTGATTGTGGAAAAAGCGAGGATATTGAAAAAATGATCTCTGAAACCTCAAAAACTTTCGGGGGTATTGATATTTTAGTATGTGGTGCAATTTTTCGTCCTACGAAACCATTGATGGAAGTAAAAGAAGAGGATTTAGATCATGCTTGGAGTGTAAATATAAAGGGATATTATTTGTCTGTTCAGAAAATAGTACCTGAGTTTAGAAAACGTCACGGAGGTAAAATCGTGCTTATTTCCAGCACATTTGGTTTTGTTGGCGCGCCGAATTTTTCTGTATATTGTGCATGTAAAGGTGCGATAGTAAATATGGCTCGGTCTTTTTCTTTTGAGTTAGCCAAAGAAAATATCAATGTAAATGCAGTTGCTCCAGGACCAATTATGACAGAAGGTATGGAAGAACTTATTAAAAAAGATCCCACAATAGAAAGTCATCGGACAGCAAATATGCCACTTCCAAGATTTGGGAAACCAGAAGAAATTGCTGAATCAATCGTTTTTTTATCTTCAGAATCTTCTGAGTATATTCATGGACATAATCTTGTTGTAGATGGAGGATATCTTGCAGTTTGAGCGCGTTTTTTGTATCCTCATGTTCGGTTTTGTGTTACGTAAGTAATATAATAAAATGTTTATTCATTAACTATTAAATTTATTTTTTAATTTTTTAAATATAGGAGAAAACGCCCATGGCATTTGAACTTCCGAATCTTGATTACGATTATGCAGCACTAGAGCCAAATCTTGATGCTAGAACTATGGAAATTCACCATACGAAACATCACAATACATATACTACAAATCTGAATAATGTTTCTGCAGGAACTGATCTTGAAGGAAAGAGCATTGAAGAAATTCTTGCGGATATAGATTCAGTTCCTGAAGATATTAGAGGTGCTATTAATTTTAATGGTGGTGGATATGATAATCACTGTATTTTCTGGAAAAATATGAGCCCAAATGGTGGTGGTGCTCCTAGTGGAGATTTAGCATCTGCAATTGGTGATTTTGATAAATTTAAAGATGATTTTTCAAAATCTGCAGCAGGTGTTCAAGGAAGTGGTTGGTGTTGGCTTGTAACTAAATCTGGTTCTGGTTCTGTAGAAATTAAAACTATGCCAAATCAAACTAGTCCAAGAACCGAAGGTTTTGTGCCTCTTCTTGGTGTAGATGTTTGGGAACATGCATATTATCTGAATTACCAAAACAGAAGACCTGATTATATTTCTGCATGGTGGAATGTTGTGAATTGGGAAGATGTAGCTTCACGTTTTGCATCAGCATAGTTTAGAAGATTAAATTTTAGATTTTTTTAAGGAGATTTTAAATGACATTAGCGGTTGGAGATGAAGCTCCAGATTTTGAACTTCCACAGGCATTAGATGCTGGAGATGATATTAAGTTAAGTGATTATAGAGGAAAAAGTAATGTTCTTCTATGTTTCTATCCTTTTGATTTTTCAGGCCCTTGTGGGGAACAACTTCCTGTTTATCAAGCTCAGTCCGAAAAATTTGAAAGTGCAAACTGCCAAGTTCTGGGAATTAGTGTAGATAGTAAATTTTCTCATGCTGCGTGGGCAGAAAAACTTGGAGTGGAATATCCACTTCTAAGTGATTTCCCTGCAAAAAATACTGTTCAGTCTTATGGTCTTTTGCATGAAGGGGGTTTTAGTAATAGAGCAGTAATTTTGATTGATAAGGAAGGAAAGGTAGTACATATACAAGTATCGCCTACACCACCTGAATTGCCTGATAATGATGCGCTTTATACAGCACTTGAAAGTCTATCTTAGAAACTGTTTTAATTACCGGTGTGGATGAAATATCCGCACCGGTTTTTTTATTATTCAATTTTAGATAGGAGCGCTAGATTTGGATTCGCAATTTATGAAGAATATTTCTAGTTCTCATTCCACAATTTCTATAGAATTTTTTCCACCAAAGAGCGAAAATGCACGTTTGTCTCTTCTTGAAGAAGCCAAGAAAATTAGCTCATTAGTTGAAGTGTCTTTCTTTTCTGTTACCTATGGTGCTGGGGGTACCACAAAGAAAGGAACCCTAGATTTAGTTACAAAATTATCGAAAATTTATGAGGAAAGAGTGGTTGCACATTTGACGTGTGTAGGTGCAACAAGATCTGAACTTACCGAGTTGATGAAAATTTATAAAGAAAACAATATGTTTCATATTCTTGCACTTCGTGGAGATATTCCTGAAGATTTTCCAGAAAATAGACTTATTTCTCCAGATTTTAAATATGCGATAGATTTGTTGAGATGGCTTAGAAGTATTGGAGGATTTAATTCAATTGGTGTTGCTTGTTATCCAGAAGGGCATCCTGAAACTAATAATTTTGAAAAAGATTTTCAATTCTTTTCAGAAAAAGTTTTCGCTGGTGCAGATTATGCTATATCGCAATTTTTCTTTGAGCCTAAGTTGTGGGAATCTTTCTTAGAAAATTGTTCGCGTAAGAATATTTCTATTCCTTTGATACCTGGGATTTTGCCAATACGAGATATAGAACAAACAATTCGTTTTGCAGAACGTTGTGGTGCAAGTGTACCTGATAAAATTGTAAAGAAACTTTTAAAATTTAAAAATGATATTTCTAGTTTTAATCAGCTTTCTGCAGATCTGACGACAGAGTTAATTTTATCTCTTCAAAATTTAGGGGTTAGACATTTTCATATTTATTCCCTGAATCGTTCAAATCTAATAAATCTCATTTCCAAACGACTAGGTTGGAATAAATCTTTCAAGTCATAAAATTGAAATTTTTAGGAAAGTGGGGCAGGTAATTCGGATTTTCCCATTAAAAATCTATCAACAGCTTGTGCACAGGAACGACCTTCTGCTATTGCCCAAACTATTAAAGATTGACCTCTTTGCATATCTCCGGCGGTAAAAACTCCTGGGATGTTGGTCATCCAGTTTTGATCTCTTTTTACGTTTGTACGCTCGTTAACATCTATATTTAATTCTTTTAGAAGTCCGTTTTGTTCTGGTCCTAGGAATCCCATAGCTAACAAGACAAGATCTGCTTTTAATTCAAAATTGCTTCCTTCTACTTCATTAAAATTCATTCGTCCGTTTTCGTCAATTTTACTTTCCACATTCACTATCTGAAGTTTCTCAACTTTTCCATCTGTTCCTTCAAAACATTTAGTGGAAACTGAATAAAGACGTTCGCCACCTTCTTCATGTGCCGAAGATACTCTAAAAATATTTGGATATAAAGGCCAAGGGTTCTTTGCAGAATCTCTTTCTAATGGTGGTTTTGGAAGAATTTCGAGTTGGTGAATCTCTTTTGCCCCTTGTCTAATTGATGTGCCAAGACAATCTGCTCCCGTATCGCCTCCTCCTATTATTATAACATTTTTATCTTTAGCTGAGATAACGTCTTGTTGAGGGATTGAATCTCCTTCACATATGCGATTTTGCAAAGGAAGAAATTCCATTGCAAAATAAATGCCATTTAGTTCTCTTCCGGGAATAGGGAGGTCTCTTGGTTGCTTTGCGCCACCAGCAAGTACCATTGCGTCAAATTCTTCTTTAATTGAACCAGCAGAGATGTTTCCACCAATTTCGCATCCGGTCTTGAAAATTATTCCTTCTTCTTGCATTATTTCTATTCTTCTATCTAAAAATTTTTTTTCCATTTTAAATTCAGGAATACCGTAACGAAGAAGTCCTCCCAAACGGTCATCTCTCTCAAAAACAGTAATTGTGTGTCCTGCCCGATTTAGTTGTTGAGCTGCAGCTAGTCCAGCAGGGCCAGAACCGACTATAGCAACGTATTTGTCAGTTCTTGAAGCGGGAGGAGTAGCTCTTACCCATCCTTCCTCAAAAGCTTTGTCTATAATCGATACTTCAATTTGTTTGATTGTCACAGGATCTTTGTTAATTCCTAATACGCAGGCTCCCTCGCAAGGAGCAGGACAGAGTCTTCCTGTAAACTCGGGAAAATTGTTAGTCGCATGTAAACGATCCGATGCTTCTTCCCATCGATTTCTAAAAACTAAATCATTCCAGTCAGGAATGAAATTTCCAAGAGGACAATCGCTATGACAGAAAGGGATACCGCAATTCATGCAGCGTGCGCCCTGAATCTGCAATTTCTCTTCAGGAAAAGGAAGATATACCTCATTCCAATCCTGTTTTCTCTCTTCAATAGGACGTCCTTCAGCTTTTTCTCTGTTATATTCGAAAAAACCGGTTGCTTTACCCATGTGCACCCTCCATAACTGCTTCTTCCCAAGGAATTCCTTTTTCTTTTGCTATTTCTTTTGCCATCATAGCTCTCTTATAATCTGTTGGCATTACTTTGATAAATTTTGGAAGAAAATCTTCCCAATTTTCAACTATATTTTCAGCAAGTGTACTTTTTGTGTAATTCATGTGATTTCTTATAAGGCTTCTTACTTCTTCAATATCGTCGGGAATAATAAGTTTTTCGAGTTCAACCATTTCCTTATTACATTTCAATTCAAAATTCCCTTCAAGGTCAAGTACATATGCAATTCCGCCAGACATTCCTGCTGCGAAATTCCTGCCTGTTTGACCTAAAACAACTACACGACCCCCCGTCATATATTCACAGCAATGGTCTCCGACTCCTTCAACGACGGCTTCAGCTCCACTATTTCGAACACAAAATCTCTCGCCTGCAAGACCCCTAAAGTAAGCTTCTCCAGAAGTTGCACCGTACAGGGCTACATTTCCGATTAGTATATTTTCTTCAGCAACAAAAGTTGAATCATTTGGTGGATAAACCATAATTTTACCACCCGATAGTCCTTTTGCCATATAATCGTTAGCATCGCCTTCGAGTTCGAAAGTCATCCCTTTAGGTATGAAAGCTCCGAAACTTTGTCCTGCAGAACCTTTGAAATGAATATGAATCGTATCTTCTGGTAAACCTTTTCCACCCCATTTTTTTGTAAGTTCCGAACCGGTTATAGTTCCCACAGTTCTATTAACATTTCTAATAGGGAGTTCAAATTTTATAGAATTGCCCGTATTAATACTTTCTAAACAGCGAGGAAGAATCTCTTGTAAATCAAGAGTCTCTTCTAATTTATGGTCTTGTCCACCGGTGTTTCTTTTAGGGAGTTCTTTAAATTTTTCATCTTGATAAAGGAGGGCTGAAAAATCTATTCCCCTAGCTTTCCAGTGGTCATTGGCACTTTGATGATCAATTTTATCGACCCGTCCAATCATTTCATCCATTGTACGAAAGCCAAGTTTTGCCATTAACTCACGTACTTCTTGAGCAATAAATTGGAAAAAATTAACAACATGTTCGGGTTTTCCCTCAAAGCATTTTCTTAGGTTTGGATCCTGAGTAGCAATACCGACTGGACAAGTATTTAGATGACATACTCTCATCATTACGCATCCCATTACTACGAGTGGTGCAGTTGCAAAACCAAATTCATCAGCGCCGAGAAGTGCGCCAATAACCACATCTCTTCCTGTTTTCATTTGTCCGTCAACTTGTACTACAATTCTGTCTCTAAGACGGTTCATAACAAGAACTTGTTGGGTTTCAGCAAGTCCTAATTCCCATGGAGTTCCTGCGTGTTTGATACTAGTAATAGGAGATGCTCCAGTACCCCCGTCATGACCAGAAATAAGTACTACATCTGAGTGACCTTTAGAAACTCCTGCAGCTACAGTTCCTACTCCAACTTCTGAAACCAATTTTACATTTATCCTTGCATCTCTATTTGAGTTCTTTAAGTCATAAATTAATTGAGCAAGATCCTCAATTGAGTAAATGTCATGATGTGGAGGTGGGGATATTAATCCAACACCAGGAGTAGAGTATCTAACCTTAGCAATCCATGGATAAACTTTGTGACCAGGAAGTTGTCCTCCTTCTCCGGGTTTGGCTCCTTGAGCCATTTTGATTTGAAGGTCATCCGCATTAACTAAGTATTCACTTGTTACCCCAAATCTTCCTGAAGCAACTTGTTTCATTGCGCTTCTACGTAAATCTCCATTAGGATCTGGAGTGAAACGACTTGGATCTTCCCCCCCTTCTCCAGTATTAGATTTTCCGCCAATTCTGTTCATGGCAATTGCTAATGTTTCATGTGCTTCACTGCTTATTGATCCGTAAGACATAGCACCAGTACTAAATCTTTGAAAAATCGATTCTACAGGTTCGACTTCATCTAATGGGACAGGCTTGTCAGCCCATTTCAAGTCAAATAATCCTCTAAGAGTCGCTAAATTAGTACTTTGTTCATCAACTAGCTCAGAGTATTCTTTAAAAATTTCATACTTGCCAGATGATGTTGCATGTTGGAGCTTGAAAATAGTTTGTGGATTGAACATGTGATACTCACCGTCTCTTCTCCACTGGAGAAGCCCACCAGAATCAAGATCAGGATTTGCAGAAGGTTGATTTGAAAAAGTTTTATGATGTCTAACAAGAGTTTCTTCGGCAATTATTTTTAAATCGACTCCCTGTATTTGAGTGGCAGTCCAAGTAAAAAATTCATCCACAAATTCCTGATTTAATCCAACAGCTTCGAAAATTTGTGCTCCTGTATAGGACTGTATTGTAGAAATACCCATTTTAGATGTAACTTTTAGGATTCCCTTATTAAGAGCTTTAATGTAATTTTCACATGCGATATCAAAATCATTTTCGGCAATAATATCTTTTTCCATAAGATCTTCTATGGTTTCCATAGCAAGATAAGGGTTGATCGCTTTTGCTCCATAACCTAAAAGGACACACATATGATGTACTTGCCTTGCTTCCCCAGTTTCGACAATGATATCAGTTCTTGTCCGGGTTCCCTTCCTAATAAGGTGGTGATGCAATCCAGAAGTAGCCAATAAAGCAGGAATAGGTGCCATCTTTTCCGAAACGTTTCTATCTGAAAGAATAATTAGATTTTTCCCTGATGCAATTGCTGTATCTGCATCTTTAAAGAGTTTGTCTAAAGATTTTCTAAGTCCTTTTTCCCCTTCATCAGGGTTGAATAGGATAGGTAGAGTAATTGATTGGAATTCTGGTAAATCTATATTTTTAAGCTTTGATAAATTTTTGTTTGTAAGAATCGGAGTGTCAAGTTTAATCTGACTGCAAGAATTAGTTGATGGTTTGAAAATATTTTGTTGTGGTCCGACTGTTACACTAACTTGTGTTACTAATTCCTCTCTTATGCCATCAAGAGGAGGATTCGTAACTTGTGCAAATAGCTGTTTAAAGTAATCATAAAGAAGTCTAGAATTGTTTGACAAAAGTGCAAGTGATGCATCGTTTCCCATTGAGCCAACAGGATCATTCTTTAGTTCAACCATAGGAGCTAAAAAGAATTCTAGGTCTTCTTTAGTATAGCCAAAAGTTCGCTGCCTATTTTGTAGTGATGATACTTCTTTTGTTTTTTCCTGAGAGCTTTGATTTAAATCATTGATGTGTATTAAATTTTTGAGCCACTCATCATAGGGAAACTTTTCTGTATACGCTTTTTTTAACTCTTCATCATCAATAATTCTACCCTGTGAAGTGTCTACTAAAAAAATTCTGCCTGGTTGTAACCTATTTTTTATTAAAACGTCCTTAGAAGGTATATCTAAAACTCCTGCTTCAGACGCCATGATAACGAGGTCATCTTTTGTTACGTAATAACGAGAAGGACGCAATCCGTTTCTATCTAAAACGGCACCTATAGATGTCCCGTCCGTGAAAGCAATACTAGCAGGACCGTCCCAAGGTTCCATTAGGCAAGCGTGATATTCATAGAAAGCTTTTCTATCTTCGCTCATAAGTTCATGGCCTGCCCAAGGTTCTGGTATCATCATCAAGACTGCATGCGGTAATTCGTAGCCTCCCATGTAGAGAAATTCCAAGACATTGTCAAAGACGGCGGAATCACTTCCTCCTTCGGTTACCACTGGGAGTACTTTCTTTAAATCGGGTAGATACTCAGAGTCACATAGGGTTTGTCTAGCATGCATCCAATTTGTATTCCCTCTTACGGTGTTGATTTCACCGTTATGAGACAGGTATCTGTATGGATGAGCTAATTTCCAAGATGGAAAAGTATTAGTTGAAAAACGCGAATGTACTAACGCTATTGCAGACTCTATTTCTGAATCTTGTAAGTCTAAAAAGACAGATTCAACTTGTTCAGTGAGAAGCATTCCCTTGTAAATCATGGTTTTGCAAGAGAGACTAGGTATATAAAAATCTTCTCTAGTATCTATTTCAGAGTCGAAAATTTTGTGTTCTATACATTTTCTTATTACATATAAACGACGTTCAATATCCATCTGGGTATCTACGTTTTCAAAATTGCCAATAAATATTTGTTGTATTTTTGGAGCAGCACCCTTAGCAGTTTCCCCTACACTTGATAAATCTATAGGTACATCGCGCCACCCGAGTATCTTTGCGTTATTCTCTTCTACAATTTGACTGAAAGCTGATTTGCATTGTTGCGCGTCTGATATTTCGTTTGGAAGAAAAACTAAACCAGTTCCATATTTGCCTTCTTCAGGTAAAGAAAATTCCTCATCTTTTGTGATTTTATTGAGAAATTTATGAGGTATTTGAATGAGGATACCTGCCCCATCTCCAGTGTTATCCTCGCATCCACACGCCCCTCTATGGTCTAAGTTCTTGAGCGCGGTAAGTGCATTGTCGACAATCTTTTTAGATTTCTCTCCATGTAAATGGGCTACGAACGCAACGCCACAAGCATCATGTTCATATGCAGGATTGTATAGTCCCTTTTTTTCCATCAAAAGATCCTTCATTCTTAGCGTTAAAACCTGTAAAACGCGTTTCTAACAGCGAATTCACCAGTTAACTATTGTTAGATATACGAGAAATTAAATTTTTTTACGTAATATCGGGTACGCCGAGTGGCGAATTATACACTTTTAGAAAAGTACAAGGCAAGTTAGTTAGAAGAAGATAGAAAAAAACGATTATCTTATGAAAGTTTCTCGGAAATCCAATCTGCCATATATGGAACGACTGGGGCCAGATAATCCATATGGCAGTGTTGAGAACCGCCATTATCTCCGTTGAAAATTTTTAAAGTTTTATCTTTTGACCCTGATGCAGCATACAGTTTCTTTGCATCACTTAGCGGGATTTGTTGATCATCTTCTCCGTGAACAATCAAAAAAGGGCACTTCATTTTTTGTACAACGCCATCAAGTTTGAAATCTTTTAATTTATCTAACCCTTGTTCCGCTGTTTTTACATTGAAACTCCATGCTAAATGATTACCAGGTGAGGGGAGTTGTATCTTAAAAGCAGCATCAATTCTCTTTTTCCATATCCGATGGTAATCCCAAATAGCACCCCAAGCCACACATGCTTTAATTCTTTTTTCCATATAAGCCGAGCGCGGGGAGTAATAACCCCCTAAACTAGATGCCATTATTCCTACTTTTTTTGCATTCACGTCTTTTCTTTTTTCTAGCCAATCGATGATGGCGGTAGCTGCTACTTCATAATCATATCTGAGGAAATTTTTTCTAAATCGAATTGATTCACCGACTCCTGGTGTGTCTGGTACAACAACACTCATACCCCTTCTCGCCAGAGCTAGTCCTCCAAGAACAAATGACGTTTCCTTAGTTCCATCAAAACCAGTATAAGAAAGAACCACAGGAGGTTTTTCTTTGCGAGTATTCTGCGCATGAATAAAATAAGCAGGCAAAGTTTTTTTACCTTCGAAAGGTATTTCTACGCATTCAATTTTTGGAAAGTCCGTAAGCTGAGTGTATTGTTTAAAACAATCGATAGATTTTTTATACGTTATGTTTGAAATTTTATTTTTCGGGAAGGCGAATCTATCCGCCATTTGGAAGTAATGACATGCTCTATTAAAATGAGAAGAAGCTGAAAGAAAATGTTTTTTCCTTTTTTCATTCATTGCAAGTTTTCTTATTTTTTCTCCCATTTTTGTCCATTCTCTTGTCCAGGATTTATCACTTCCTTTAGAATTTTCTATTTTTCTGCATACTTCAAATATTTCTGATGGATCAGAAGCCCCAACGGTGGTCCTCATAAGAGCAATAGATGTAATGAAAGACCAACGATAATTATCAGAGAAGTAGGTAAACCAATCTCTTTTTCTTGTGGCCTTAATTACCATAAAAATCTCCTGAAATCTATAAGTTTAAATTATCTAACAATTTTCCATTGTCCATCAGGTTGCCTGCAAGCTTTTCCATACGCATTTTCTTTCATTCCTCCAACAATTATGGTTTGCTGGAATTCCCTGCAATATTTGTACCTCTTTCTTAACCGTGTAATTCTTGGCTTATAAGCCCTCTTAGGAACGATAATACCGCTATTCCCAGAATCAGGATTCTTCCAACTGTTTGTAGAACCAGATTTCCCGTACTCTAACGCGGATTGTGTAGTTTTTCCTAATAAGAGGCGGTCTCTTTCGTCAAGTTGTTTTCCTATTTCTCCTCCTATCATGGCACCAACAATAGCACCGCCTATCGTTGCGATCATTCTACCTCTTCCTTTTCCAACTCTAGAGCCTAAGACTCCACCTGCAATACCTCCAAGTACCTTACCAGTATCCTCTTTGGTATATCCTCCATGACGAGGAGTACAACTTGTCAAAGTAAAGCTTGCAAAAAGGGCTACAAACAAGAGAGAAAAGATCTTCATTTATATTCTCCTAATTGAACGACAAACAGAAAATTCTAAATTGTCACTATTCAACAAGATTTGAACTGAAATTGCAAATAAAAAAAAGAAGACCTCGCAAATGAGGCCTTCTTTTTTAAGCTAACTTTTAGGTTCTTATTTTTTTCCGTGTGCTTTTCTTATTTTCTCTAAAGCCTGTTTATTTTTTTCAATCGCTTGCTCCAATGGAGTCATACATCCAGCGAGAGAAAGTCCAAGAAACAGGGAAACAACCAATACTGAGAGTACTTTTTTCATTTTAAAATCTCCTATCAAAATTCATAGCATAAACTCTTTCAAGTATCCCTAAAATGGGTACGGGCTAACTAAAAACTATATGTCATACCCTCTCTCATTATGCATTGTTGTGTCAAGTCCTTCATCTTCTTCGTCCCCAGAAACTCTGAGTCCACAAATACCGTCCACTACTTTTAGTATGATGAATGAAAGAACCCCGGCGTAAATTAAAGTTGCAACAACACTTATGAATTGAATATAAAGTTGTCCGCCCATTGTTACATCTTTCCCTAAGCCAGCTCCACCTAAATTTGAAGCAACAAAAACACCAGTCAAAAGCGCACCTACTATTCCACCCACTCCGTGTACAGTGAAGACATCTAAAGAATCATCTATTTTTAAAACCTCTTTCATAATGTGGGTTGCATAATAGCAGAGAAATCCAGCGGCAATACCAAGTGCCAATCCACCCATTGGACCCACAGAACCTGAAGCAGGGGTGATACATACAAGGCCAGCAACTGCACCAGTTACAATTCCAAGGACACTTGCTTTCCCGTATTTCATCCATTCACAAGTCATCCAAGCCAAAGCGGCAGCAGCAGCGGAAATATGTGTGACCAGCATTGCCATTCCAGCATCTGTTCCAGCTGAAACTGCGCTACCCGCGTTAAATCCAAACCAACCTACCCATAGCATAGAAGCACCTGTTACGGTCATAGTAAGGTTATGAGGTGTCATTGGTTGTTCTGGAAATCCTCTGCGTTTCCCTATAATAAGTGCAGCGACAAGTGCACTTATCCCTGAGTTGATATGGACTACAGTTCCACCAGCAAAATCTAAAGCTCCCATTTTGAAGAGCCATCCATTTTCATTCCATACCCAATGACAGACAGGAGCATATACAATTGTAAACCAAAGTGCACTGAAGAGGAGCATTGCAGAAAATTTCATTCTTTCTGCAAACGCACCCACTATAAGAGCCGGTGTAATAATAGCAAAGGTTAACTGGAACATAACAAAAACGGTTTCAGGTAATGTTCCATTTAATGAATCTCTTGTGACTCCTGATAAGAATGCTTTGTCAAGATTCCCTACAAAGTTGCCACCTCCTGAAAACGCAAGGCTGTAACCATAGATTATCCAAAGAACAGTTACTAGACATGCAATTGCAAAGCACTGCATAAGTACGGATAAAATGTTTTTTGAACGAACCAATCCGCCGTAAAACAATGCTAATCCAGGGATGGTCATAAATAATACTAGGCAAGTAGAAGTTAGAATCCAGGCGGTATCTCCTGAATCTAGTTTGTCCGCCGCAAAAACATTCGATTCGAACAATAAGGTTGATATTAAAACTGTTGCTCCATAAAAAACAGCATTTACCATGTTTACTTCCTCCTTGGTATACTAGAATTTTTTTCGCTTTTCGTCCGAGACTCTGTGAAGAAAAACGATGGATTCAATATTCAATTTTATTGCGGGTGAAATATAAAAATTGGAATAATGAACCATACTCAAAAAGATATGGTTTAAATATATTATGTGTTTATTTCGGCAATGTTACAGTTTTTTTGACGTTATGTTTCGATTTTTATCAAAAGGAGTTTCAATTTTTTATTTTTAACCTATAAAGCACTTTTTTTGGTGAGAAACTTACAATTTTTAGAAAATCAGGCATTATGACATCTCGTGATGATATTTTATAAGAATTTTCTCCCGGTTCAGAATTCTTTAAATTCAACCTGATCATTAATTTTTCTTCATCTAAAAAATTCAGAATATTTTTTCTTCCGCTTACTTGTAGTTCAATGACTTTGAAATTATCTAATTCTAATTCAAGGTTTTTAGGGATATTATAAAAAGAAATAGGAACCTTATATCTAGCAGTTTCGCTTTCAGAAAAATTTGAAAGTATTTTTGAAGGAGTCACTTTTTCATCTATCCCAAAATTAGAAAGAAGGATTAAACATGCGAGTATGAAAAATTTTGATTTCCAATTGTTTGTTAAATTATTTAACGTAAATTGGTTTTTGAAATCTATTGAGTTTTCATTTGATTTTGTTCTTAACATTATCCATTCCGTGAGTTGTTCTTTGGTATCTATTTTAGTGATTTCTCCATTTTCTATTACTGCTATTTCTCTGCGTTCTTCTGAAACTATAATAGCTAGTGCATCTGAACTCTCTGTTATTCCCAGGGCAGCTCTATGACGTGTTCCATAGGAAGCAGGAATATCTTGCCTTTCAGATAAGGGTAAGATACATCCAACTCTAAGAATCTTTCCATTTTGTATATGAATAGCTCCATCATGATATGGAGACGTGGAATTGAAGATTGATTCCATGAGTGCAGTTCTGATTTCTGCATCAATTTTTTCTCCGGGACTACGAAAAATGGAATCTAAATCTTCTTTTCTTTCAATAATAACAATTGCCCCGAGACCTTTTTCAAGGAGTTGAAAAGTTGAATCCCCAAGAATAGAAAGTGTATTGTTTGTCGGCGTAAATTTAAAAACTTTTCTGATCATTGCAATAATTCGTACTAGTGGATTAATTTCTGAGGATATTTTACGAATGTCATTTTGGAATGAGATTAGAAAAAGTATAAGAAAAGTAATACAAACTATCCAAAGGAGAAAAGAAGTTAGATGCAAACCAAAGTGTTTGGATATGAAATAACATATCCAAATAGAGACTATTCGTATCAATAATTGCATGGCATGTGAATTATTGAATCTTTTGTATGCCTGATAAATCAGATACCACATTATCAAAATATCTATGAGATAATTAAGATTATTCCACATGTAGAGTTCCTATACTTTAATGTAAATTGTCTACTTTCTAAAAAAATCTTCATTTTTTGAACGGTAAAGTTCAGAAGATGAGATATTGTTTTTTCTGTAATTTAATCCCCTTATAATTACAGCAGGGATGCTTTCTCCTGCCTGTCCCATTGCCATGCTTGCCGCGGCTGCAATTTCATCTGCTTGCGCTAAAATAGTGATAAGTAAAGGTTTTCCAGAACGGTCTTTTTCTCCTCTCAGGTCAGATAAAGATTCTAACCCAGATGAGCCAATTGAAACTCCGACTACACCACGACGAAATGCGCGGCCTTGAGTATCCACGACAATAACTGCTATTTCTACGTGTTCTTTTTTTAAAACTTCTTCTCTAATCTTTCTTGCTGATAAATCTGCATCTTTGGGTAAAAGTAAAATCGTATCTTCTTCACCAGGAAGATTTGACCTGTCGATTCCTGCATGAGCACATACCATACCAGTTCGATGTTCAACAATTAAAGCTTTTTCTGTGGCAATTATTATTTCGTTTGATTCTCTTATAACTGCTTCAACTAATCTTGGATCTCTACCATCTCTTTGTGCAATTTTTATGGCATCTTCTGTGGGAACAATTTCTTTAAGATTTGCATATTGATTTTCTGATTTGCTAACTATTTTTTGAGCGATACACAAGATGTCGTTTTTTATGTAAGAAACTCCGAGCTTTTCCATCTGATTAGAAATTTTTTCGAAGATACTATCGTTCGGGTGTATTTCTGGAATTCCCGTTATTGGAATTATTTCTATACTATTCATAATTAGTCTTCTAATGCTAAAAATTTAAATAGATCGGGCTTATATTCTATTAACTTCTTAAGATTATCAGGTGTGTCAAGGTCAAAGCTTAGACTTCTATTTTCATAGCATTCTATTCCAATCTTCTTTTTGACGAATTCTTCCCAATGTTTTTTGAAACTATTTTTCCCATAAGAAAGTTTAGGAATTTCTTTTGACAGAAAAAAAAGACTATTAGTTCCTCCATCCGAAGAAGGTGTAATTACAACAGACGAAAGTTTCATTCCTCTTTCTATAATTTTTCTTACGCTATCTTTTTCTATCAGGGGTAAGTCTGAAGGGATTATAAGAAAAGATTTTGCATTACGTTTTTTTGCCCATTCCATTCCTTTTGTCAAATCTATATTTAGATCATTCGAATCACTATTGATTGTTCCCGTATTAAATTGGTTTGCTATCTTTAAAACATCAACTGAATCGCTAACCACAACTGTTTTATTGATCAGGTTACAATTGGTAACGGACACTAAAACATTTTGCAACATCCATTTCTGCAAGTTGATCCTAAGTTTCTCTTCTAATACTCCAGCAAGGCGAGACTTGCCTTTTTGAAAATCTTTTGCAGGAATTATTGCAATACAGGGTTTGAAAGTTTTCATTGTCTTTTGTCAAATTTTGTAAGGTAAAAATCTAATTTATTTTAGTGAATCTGAAAATTCAAGAGTCTGTCTAGCAAGATTTCGTTTTGTTTGCAAATTAGACATTATAGTAGGAAGGGTTTTGATTTTTAACCCAATTTTTTCTATTTTATTTTTTAATTGTTTATCTACAGTATCCATGACAAATCCGTCAATAAATTCTCTGAGAAACTTTGCTACTCCTACAGCAGACACTTCGTAATTTAAACTTTTTAGCATTTCTGCAGCAGGTCCTCTCAAAGCCTTGCCTCCAATAATTGGGCTTACTGCAACCCTTGTGCAATGAGGATTTAGTAATTTCTCTCTTATTTCGCTTACTTCTAATATTGGCCCAATACTTACGATTGGATTTGAAGGGCAAAAAATTATATGTGATGCCTCTTCAATAGCTGAAAGTACCTCTTTGGTCGCACTGGCATTCTCAATGCCATGAAAATTTACTCCAATTACCTTGGGTAGGGTTTTTCTGGCAACAAAATAATCTTGAAATTCTAATTCTCCTTCTGGAGTTATTATTCTTGTAGCAACTTCATTATTTGTCATAGGTAAGATTGTTGTTTTAATTCCTAAGGCAGAAGATAGTTCTGATGTTACTTCCGTGAGATTCTTCCCTTCATTCAGTCTTTGGGTTCTTCTAATATGTGTTGCAATATCCTTGTCTCCAAGTTTAAACCAAGATGCTCCTCCATAAATATCCAAAATTTTCAGAGCTTCATTTGTATCACCTTTTATACCCCAACCTTGTTTTGGATCCGAAAGACCTGCAAGGTTATACATAACAGTATCTACATCTGGACTAATATGTAGCCCATGTAAAGTGAAATCGTCAGCGGTATTCACTACAACACTAAGAGTTCCATCTTCTAGAATTGAGTGAAGTCCAGTAGCAAGTTTCGCCCCACCTACTCCTCCTGCGAATGCAACTACCTTTCCGTAATTACTCATCTTATTAAAACTCTAGGTTTAATGAATTTTTTTTCAGTAGGTTTTATTTTTGGAAATCCTGCAAGAATCATAGCACGTGGAATCCATTTCTTAGGTAAGTTTAAAGCATCTCTTGCAATCTCAGGACAAAATAAAGGTGCGCATCTCCATACAGAACCTATGCCTTGTGCAGCAAGAGCAATCATTAGATTCTGTAACGCTGCGCCGAGACTATGTTCTGCCATCATATTTTCGTTGTGTTGTTTACTTCTTTCTTCATAAAAATCCATCTTAGAGTAATCAAGAGAAACTAGAATTATGAGAGGAGAATTTTGAATTAAAAGTAAACTTTTTTGATATCTATTTTCTCTTGTTTTCTTTGAGATTCCTTCAAATTTCATATCTTCAAGGAATTTTTCGCCCATTGATTTTCCTAATTTCGTTTTTGATTTTTTCTTATTTATAATGCAAAAACGCCATGGAAATGTTCCATGTGGGCTAGGAGCTAAAAGTGCAGCATAAATTGCAGTATCAACTAACTTTTTCGGAATAGGAGATTGTTTAAAGATTCTGATTGACCTTCTTTGGATTAATGCATCTGCAAGTCTGAAATTACCAAGATTTTCATTAAATGTCTGTTTGTCCATTGAAAATTTGGCCCTTTATACAGGTGGTGCCCCGCCTTGTTCAGGTGTAGGAGGTGGAGGAAGTTTTCTTTTCTCTCCATCGGGTGGTGGACCAGGGTCCCCAGGAATTGGTTGTCCTGCCATGAATCCGTCAATTTGTTTTGGAAGATTCTCTTCTCCATATGCTGCAACTAAACATTCTTTGATTTCTTCATCAGTTTTTGGACTATCTTCTATTTTTTTAAGTGAAAAAACAGAACCGTCTTTAGGGTTATATTGCGGAAGATTATCAGTAGTTCCACTTCTTCCTTCAACTTTAGGAACTCTGTTTCTTTGACGTCTAGCTAAGATTTGCAGGATATTCCAAGCTCTCTTATTCTCTTGAATTGGCATAGTTTCAATCGTCCCTGATTTCTGAAAATTCTTCCAAATTTCCTCACCCCTTTTAGTGCGAATTACTATTATTGTCCAGCCGCGTGTCCCAACACCTCCACATGAAATATCTGCTAATTCTGCAGAGAAATCTCCGCAATGTTGACACTCTGGTCTTTGATAATTTTCCATGGCTTCTTTAAGAGGTAGGGTAACTAATTCGCCGTCTTTTTTATGTATAAGAACATCACCTTTCACGTTGAATTTAGCTACATCTTCAAGTGGAATGTTCATTTCTCCTTCAATTTTTTCTTTCATTAGATCAAAAGTGAAAACTTCTGTACAAAAAAGTCCTATCTGAAGAGAAGTCCTATTAGAAAACCCTCTTAAAAATCCTCTTTGTTTTTCTATATGCTGAGGTCTCTTTTTTGCAGAAAGTAGAAAAGCAGGGTCTATGTGGGACATTTTTCTGATTGGTGTTATCTGACAAGGAACACCTACAAACGCAACTTTCTTTAGATTTTTTTCTTCAACTTCTTGTAATGCTAAATTATTTGGGCAGTATGTATACCAACTTCCTGCGCTAGCCAGTATCTCTTTTTGTGTGGTAACTACCTTTGGACTCGGACTACATGGAGGGTCGTTTTCTCCTACAGCAGATACAACTGCACCATCAATTATCTTTTTTTCTAATCCCCATGAAAGAAGTGCAGTGACAATTCCACCGTCCTGTGCATTTTCCATTATTTCATTTTTCTTTGTTCTAGCTGCAAAGATATTTTTGTATACACCAAAAATATCTTCATAAGGTCTAGAGTCTTTGAAAACTACATCTTTAAGATGGTCTTCCCTTGGCCAGAGCCTTGGACAAACCGATGCGCATACGTCACATCCCACGCCTTCGCTAATTCCACAAAAGTCAAATTCGGCAGAGGCTTTTGCTGTTTGTTTTGGTTTACTGTCAACATATTCAATTACATTATGGGGACAGACCAAAACGCAACTTCCACATTCACAACAACTTCCTGCGTCCACAACATCATGCATCATGTTTTTAAAAGATGGGTGGTGTAGATTATTCATGTAAATTTTCTTTCTTTCAGTTATAAGTATTTTAATTAAGCATTGTTAACGGGTTGAAATTTTTTGTGCCGGATTGTGCACCTTTTCCTAAAATTAGAAAGTCATTTTCTTTAGGGTGTCTAAAATCAGGGTCATCTTGTTCAATAATTTGATAGTTTGTGGTTCTTTGTACTGGAATTTTTCCAACCGAAAGAATTGCTTCATTAAATTCTTGAGGTGTCAAACTTTGACCATATTCTGACCCAGACTCACGACTTATGTTCTCCTCTATTAAGGTTCCTCCTAAATCATTAACTCCTAAATTTAAAGAAACCTTTGCCGCATCAAGACCAATTTTTGGCCAGGAAACTTGAATATTCTTAATATGATTCCTGAAAAATAGTCTTGCGATAGAATGTAGTTTGAAAACGTAATCCATACTTGCCATTTCGGTTATGCCAAATTCTTGTCCCATTTTATTGTCATAAGGAATAAAAGGTAGTGGAACAAATTCGGTGAATCCGGTTTTTAAGTTATTCTTTATATTCTGTGACTGTATATCTCTTAAAATATTCATATGTTCAACAAGATCCTGTGTTTCTTCAATATGACCATACATTATAGTAGAAGTTGTAGGGATTCCGACTTCATGTGCAGTTTTGATTATTTCACACCATCTTTGAACCGATATTCTTCCAGGGCTGATTTTCTTTTTTACTTTTTCCACTAGTATTTCAGCTGCAGTACCAGGAATAGAACTAAGACCGGCTTCTTTTAATCTCCTGAGTATTTTTTCAAGAGGCAGTCTTGTTTTTCGTTGTACATGATCTATCTCTGCAGGGGAGTAAGCATGAAGGTGTACATTAGGAATAATTTTATTCGCCAGACGAAGGACTTCTTCATAACGGTCTAAAGAAATTTGAGGATTTAATCCTCCTTGCATACAAATTTCAGTAACTCCGAAATCTCTTGCTCTCTCAAATTTTTCGATTAGTATCTCATCGTTATGAGTGTATGCGTCTTTGTCACTTGGTTTTCTCCAGAACCCACAATATTTACAGTCTGTATAGCAAATATTCGTGAAATTTACGTTTGCGTTAATTATATAACTAACTTTTTCTCCTACGGATTTTTTTCTTTCTAAATCAGCAAGATGATATATTCTTTCAGTAACTGACTGATTTTTATCATCAAACAATATAACGGCATTTTTACAAGTTAGTTCCTCACCTGCTTCAATTTCGCCCAATATTTGATTTGTTTGATTATCCATATTTTTTCTCTTAATTTAGGACTTTTGAACTATTTTTTGAAAGCATATTGTTTAATGCTTCGATTGTAGGTTCTGGGCACCAATCCCCTTTAATGTATTCGTCATATACGGGCATTCGTAATTTTAATTCTACTTCTCGATTTTTGAGTTCGTTTTTAAGTGAACTCAAATTAGGCCAATCTTTATTTGGATTTATATGGTCCGGTTCTGGCGCTATACCTCCTAAGTCATCGGCACCAGCTTCTATTAATGAAAAAAGATTGTCAACTAAATTAGGTGGTATTTGAATATGGACATCTGGCATCATTTCTTTAACGAAAGGGATTAGTTCCTCTATTTTTTCATCATTCGGTTTTTCCCAATTGGCCATAGGGGTTTCTTCTTGTGGATTTAATGGTTGCAAAATAATTTCTTGTATATGTCCAAATTGAGAATGTATTTCTCCTATGGATTCTAGAGTTTTTATTCTATCTTCGTAACTTTCACCAATACCTATCAAGATGCCGGTAGTGAAAGGAATTTTTAGTTTTCCAGCTTCTTTCAAAGAGGATAATCTGAACGATGGTTTTTTTGTTGGAGCAGCAGAGTGTGCAATTTTTGTTGCTTCCTCGCTCGTTGTTTCAACCATCATTCCCATTGAAACATTATAGGGTTTAAGTATTTCTAGCTCTCTTTCTTCTAAAGTTCCAATATTTGTGTGAGGTAAAAGACCTATATCTAGGTATCTTTTGCATACTTCAGCTGTATAAGATGCATAGGAATCAAAACCCCAATCATTCAACTGTTTTTTCATTATGGGGTGTTTGTCTATTCCTTCGCCTGTCATAATCAAAGCTTCTATGACACCTTTTTCAAAAGCTTTTTTCCCTAATTCTTCGCACTCGACCAATGATAGTAAAGTAGGTGCGTCTGTTCTAAAAGCGCAGTAAGCACAACGATTTATACACCAACTTGTTATTGGAAGTGTGAAATTATAGGAGTAGGTTACGGATCTCAGTTTTTATGAACCTCCAAGAATATTTTTTCGAAATTATACAATCAAATTTTATTCAGATGCATAATTAAGAACTTCTATTGTAATTATATTATTTTTTCCTCTCTGAGAGAATCTATGTCCGATTTAGTATATTTTATAATTTCTGTAAGAATTTCATCTGTATGTTATCCTAAAAGAGGAGGTGGCAACAAAACTTTTCCTGGGGTTTTTGATAATTTGACAGGTATCCCCATCATTTTTAGGACCCCTGTTTTTGCATGTTCTATTTCTACAATCATATCACGGTGTTTTATTTGTGGATCTTTGGTAAGTTCTTGTATATTTCTAATCGGTCCGCAAGGAACTCCAGCTTCTGAAATAATTTTACACCATTCTGCACGTGATTTTTGTTTCATCGTTTTTTCGATCTCTTTGTCTAAAACTTTACGATTTTTTACTCTGGCTGCGTTTTTTCCCCATGCATTGTCATTGGCAAGATCTTCTCTGCCAATTGCCTTCGCAAAACGTTGCCAAAGACTGTCATTTGCAGCCGCAACTATTAGTTGACCATCAGAACAACAAAAATCTCGATAAGGTGCAATACTTGGATGTTCATTCCCAAGTCTTCCAGGTGGGACAGAGGTAGCAAAAAAATTCCCAGCAGCGTGACTCATTAATGCAGCTTGTCCATCTTGAATAGAGACATCAATTTCTTGTCCAAGTCCTGTTTTTTCTCTTGAAATTATTGCAAGTAGAATGCCCTGGATTGTAAAGAGTGCAGTTGTAAGATCTGCAATTGCAATTCCTGTTTTATATCCTGAACCATCAGAAGGTCCAGTGATACTCATAAGCCCACCTTCTGCTTGTAAAAGAATGTCGTATGCAGGTCTCTCTCTATAGGGGCCATTTTGTCCGTATCCAGAAACAGAGGAATAGATTAGTTTAGGATTGATTTTTTTGCATACATCCCATCCAAAACCTAATCTTTCGATCGCACCGGGTCTAAAATTTTGGATCAGAACGTCAGATTTCTTTATTAACTCTTTAAGAATTTTTTTCCCTTCTTCGGATTTCAGATCCAGAGTTAGGCTTTTTTTGTTTCGGTTTACAGATTGGAAGTAACTGCTTTCACCTCCTTCATAAAATGGAGGCCACCCTCTGGTATCATCGCCTCCATCAGGATTTTCTATTTTTATAATTTCTGCTCCCATGTCCCCTAGCATCATCGTACAAAAAGGGCCTGCAAGAACTCTTGATAAATCAATCACGCGTATATGATCTAAGGGCATTACCATTTGTTTACTCCTGAGTACTTATTTATCGAAAAAAATTTATTTTTTAGTAAGTTCTTTTATTAGGGCATGCCTTACAGCATTAATTGGCATGTCAATGCCGGTCCATAGTTTCCATGCAAACGCACCTTGATGGATTAACCAACCCAAACCACTGAGAGTTTTTGCCCCTTTTCGTTCAGCATTTTGAAGAAAAACAGTTTCTAATGGATTGTAGACAGCATCTGAATAAATACTTTTCTCTGAAATCCAATTTTCATCAATTAGAGAAGATGATTCTCTAGTTTTTTCTCCTAACATTCCAACACTTGTAGTATTGACTATAAGATCGAAATTTTTGGTTTCTTCTTCCAAAGATTGAAGTCCGCCAGCATCAATTTTTGATTCGATAATTCTACTGCTAATATATTCAGAAAGTTTTTCTGCTTTTTCTATTGAACGGTTTCTTATTGATATTTGTTGAGCTTCAGCTTGCGCTAATTTTACAGCAATGGCTCTTGCAGCACCCCCTGCTCCTAAAACTAAACATCTCTTCCCTTTTGGACTCTCTCCAATTTCTTCAAGTGATTTTATCCATCCAATACCATCAGTATTGTGACCTGTCATTCTGCCGTTCTTTGAGAATGTCACCACATTAACGGCACCAATTAATTCCGCATCTTCAGTGATTTCATCGACAAGTTTGAAGACTTCTACTTTATGCGGGATAGTTATACATAACCCTGCAAAACCCATAGCTTTTGTTCCTAATAAAGCCTCTTTGAGATTTTCAGGTTTAACATCAAAAGCCAGGAATCGATAGGGAAGACCTAATTCTCTCGCAGTAGTATTATGCATTACTGGAGACATTGTATGTGATAATGGATGACCAAAAATACCAAGACACTTTTCGAGCAATATCCAAATCCTTTATTTTTATGAATTAAACTGTCCCAAAACATATAGATAGGTTAGATTACTTTTATCGAAAATATATCGCAAGACAGTGATTTTTTTTTGTTTATATCGATTTTTTGAGAGGCTTGGAAATGTCAAAAATTGTAGCTGCAGAAATGCTTAAACCCGGAGAAATTGTTTTGAAAGATTTTTCTATTCCTCAAATAGAAGATGATGCCATTCTGATGAAAGTGGCGACCGTTGGAATTTGTGGTTCCGATAAACACATGTTTACAGGAAAGATGAATGTTACCTGGCCTTTGATCCCTGGTCATGAGTTGAGTGGAATTGTCGAAAAAATTGGAAAGAATGCGAACAATACGATGAAAATTGTTGGCGGAAATCTTAAAGAAGGTGATGCTATAACAGTGACTCCTGGTAGTCAGTCTTGTTCAAAGTGCTGGTATTGTGTCCATGTTCCGCATAGACCACAACTTTGTCCAAATCGAACTGTTTTTGGATTTAGAACATCGAAAGATTTTCCTCATCTTTTTGGCGCATTTTCAGAGTATATGTATCTTCCTGGGAATTCCTTCGTTTTGAAGTTGCCAGAAGGTTTGTCTTTGCAAAGGGCTACTTTATGTGAGCCACTTTCTGTTGCTCAAAGAGCGATTAGTAGAGGTTTGTCTCCTGGAATTCCGAATGCAGGCGAAGGAATCGGAATTGGAGTTCGGTGTCTTGTAATGGGAGTTGGTCCTATAGGACTCCTTGTAGTAGCAACTCTTAGAAGTATGGGAGTAGGTGAAATTATAGTGGTTGATGCATCAAAAGAGAGACTTGATTTTTCGAAAAAATTTGGCGCAACACAACTTATAGATATTTCAGAAGTAGGGGTCGAAGATAGAAAAGATAAAATTTTATCTCTTACGGATAACGTTGGCCCAGATGTAGTAATTGAATGTGCGGGAGCGCCTTCTGCTTTTTCTGAAGGATTAGATTTGGTGAGACGTGGTGGAAAATTAATTGAAGTCGGTCACTATGGAGATCCAGGAAGTGTAGACATTAGACCTCATCAAGTTTGCAATAAAGATGTCGATATTCTCGGTTCTTGGGCATATCCGCAAGTTCAGTTTGAACCTGCAATTGAAATGCTTCTAAGAACAGATCTGCCAATTGATGATATTTTTACGCACAAGATGTCTCTAGAAAATATTCAACAAGGAATTGAAATTACTGGAACAAGTGAATGTCTGAAGGTAATCGTATCACCCTAATTTTTTTGTCATATGGATAGCTAATGAAAATGTATCGTTCTATTCTTTTTGCTCCGGGTAATCGAATACGAATGTTAGAAAAAGTGGGGAAGAGTGGGGCTGATGCTGTAGTTTTGGATTTAGAGGATGCGGTTCCATCCGATCAAAAGATTGCTGCAAGGAAGATTGTCAGAGAAATTTCAGAAAAAATAGCAAAAGAAAATAATGTTGATATTTTTGTTAGGTCGAATCCATTTAGGGATGAAACTGGATTAGTTGTCCCATGTGGCGAGGATGATCTCAATGCAATAGTTAGTGAGAATATTAAAGGAGTAATTATTCCTAAAGTTGAAAAGAAAGAAGACATTCTGAGGTGTCATAAGATACTTGTTGAATTAGAAGAATCTTTTGGCCTTGTGAGAGGTCAAGTCAGTTTAATTGGAATTGTAGAAAGCGTTTTAGGTGTAGAAAATGTTTTTCGTATTAGTACCGCTGAAACTGAAAATAGGGATTTTACTTTGGCATTTGGAGCAGGTGATTATACAAATGATCTTAATATAGAATGGCCAGAAGAAGAATTTAATTTGGATTATCCAAGAACAAGAATTGCGAGTGCCTGTAGAATTTCAAATTTATCTAAGCCTATTGATACAGTTTGGATCAATCTTGAGAATGAAAAAGGATTAAGACAAAGTTGCAAGAGAGCAAAATCTTTAGGTTTTTTTGGTAAATTATGTATCCATCCAAAGCAGATAGAGACTGTAAACGAAGTTTTTACACCTTCTCTTGAAGAATACGAAAGAGCATTAAAAATCAAGAAAGTTTTTGATGAAGTTAAAGAAAAAGGAGAAGGTACTGCTTCCGTAGATGGGAAGATGATCGATTACCCGATAGTTTACGCTGCGGAGAGAGTTATAGAACTAAAAAATCTTTTTGGATTTAAGGATTGAACTTAGTAAAGTTGGTCCTTGTATTTGCTTTTAATATCTTTGTTTACATCTTCTGCATTAAGACCTCCTCCGATTTGATCTGCAAAAATTTCTCCAAGAGAAGGAAATGTTTTTCTGTCAATTTGACTTTCGTTATCCCAAAGCTTTGAACGTATAATAGACTTGGCACAATGCATATATACTTCATCTATATCAACAAGAATTCCGCATTTTGGAATTTTCCCCTTTACTGAACAAGAGGATAAAAGGTTATCGTCAGTAACGATTCTTGCTCTTCCGTTAACTCTTAAAGTTTCGCTCATCCCAGGAACAAGAAAAATAACCCCTATGTGTGGATTAATCAGTAGATTTCTCATTGTATCCACTCTGTTATTGCCGGGTCTATCTGGAATGAATATCTGATTTTCTCCAAGAACTTTAACAAAACCAGGGGGGTCTCCTTTTGGAGAAGCATCAGCGCCCGATTCTGTAGCAGTTGCGATAATTATGAAAGGTGATAATTCTATAAAAGCGATTGCGTGTTTGTCTAAAGAAGACATTTCTTTTTGTGCAGCTCTTCCTGAAGGGAAACCAAAAGAATCTCTTAATGCTTCTACGGAATCTATTATTTTTTCACTCACTTTCTTTCCTTTTCTTTTTTGAGGAGAAAAAACATTTTTTATATTGTTCATAATCCCATATAACTTATAAAAAGGCTATATTGCTTAATCACTGATTCTATTTGGGATCTTTTCCCCTTTCATCCATAAAGTTATATTTTTAACGACTTTTTTATTTATCCCGATAAATCCATGTTCTGCTAATGCGCCGCAAGATCTTCCCAAAGGAGAGTCTCCACCTCCAACAGTTAGGAAATGTTTCGAAGAGGAAGGTATTGTTTCATAATTAGATGTTGCCGAACCATGTGTTGTAACATGACATTCGTCATCTTCGTGATGAACAAATAAAAAAGGTTTTTTGATTTTAGATAAGTCGATAATATCTATGTCATCCATACTTGCTGTTGAAATAAACCCTTTAACCGAAGGATCGGTAATCTGAGTTGCGAGGTAGGTTACCGAATAAGAGCCTCTACTAGTGCCAGCCAAAAAAAATTCTTTAACACCATTCTTCTTGTGGAAATTGATTATATTCTGGACATCTTTTAAATGTTTCTTGCTTGTCCTGTAATCTGTTCCAACACCGTATGCGTCATTTCCTGTAAATGGGTCTTCGGAAATGGGAATTGGAACGTCTACATTGCTCGCAATAAATCCTTCGTTTGCAAAAAGATGAGCAGATCTAGAAAGCGAATTATTTTTTGGTCTAACTGATTTTTTATATCTATATTTGTGGTTGGAAGATTCGAGATCTTGTATGTCAAAACTTGCAGTTCCATCGCCACCAGAAAAAAGAAGAACTACTTTCGTAGTCTTTTTTTTTGGATATGCACTGAGTATACGGATAAAAAAATTCTTTCTTGTTTTGATAAAATTCATAGTCCAGTTAGATCTGTTTTTGTTTCTGTACCAACGTAAGATTAATTTCAGATCTGCTTTTTTATTCGGAGATAGTGTCATCTTTTTGAAATTTATTTCCTGAGATTCTACATTAGGATTTAATCCGAACCATGGTATTAAAATGAAGAGGAAAGTAATAAGAATCTTTCTAGTATGAGACACAATATACCCTTTTGAAAAAATATTTAATCTTAATTATTTCGAAAAACATTCGAAACAAAATTGTAATATTTAGGAAACTGCTTTTTAACAATTTGGAAACAGAAAAGAAACTATTTTCTTTTATTTTATTCTTAATTTTTTTATTGCCTTAATTTTTTTGTCGTTATATAGTTAGGTACCTAATTATTTTATGATAATTTTTTTTCAAAGCATTTAGATGTTTAAGAGTTAATTCGCCCTTGTGTTGCGTAGTAATTCCTTCTTGCCAGTCCTCCTTGCGCATCATAGGGGCGTCCTTTTGTGGTATTTGAATTGGGCGCTTCTTTTTTTTTCTGTTAGTCTATTCAAAATTAATAATTCAAAAATTAGTGTTTATGAGGAGACGATTAGATGCGTGATAGATATATACCGTATATGAATTGGGTAGATATAAAGGATAAGATTGATTCTGGAATCAATACTATTGTATTGCCTATGGGAGCTACAGAGCAACATGGAAGACATGCCCCTCTTGGGACAGATTCTTTTATTGCGTTAGAAATGAGTGTAAGGATTGCTCGAATCATCAATGCCTTAGTAGCACCTACTCTTACAATTGGATATTCTCCTCAACATATGAGTTTTTCTGGAAGCATGACTTTGAGCGTTGATACATTTAGGAGACTCGTATCTGAAATGGTTGAGTCGCTTATGAAACACGGGCTGAAAAAATTTGTTTTTTTGAATGCACACGGAGGAAATAGCTCTCCAACAGATATTACTGCCAAAGATCTGAAGCATAAATATGAAGAAGATATACAACTGATGGTAGTGGATATGATTGGAATTCAGAATAGTCCAGAACTAAAGGAAAAAGTTGAAAAAGAACTTGGAGAAAAACTTTCAGATCCCTGGGGTGCTCATGCAGGAGAACAAGAATCTTCCGCAGTAATGTTTTTTGATGAAGAACTTGTTGATAAAGATAGGGTTAGCAATCCATTTGTTCCGGAAGAGTATTTGAATATTTCTCGTGACCCTGATGTTCATACAATTATTTTTAATTTGTCAAAATATACAGAGACTGGAACTTGGGGCGATGCTTCAAACGCTTCTGCGAAACAGGGAGATCTCTTTTATAAATATTTAAGCCATAAACTTGCTGAGAAAATTAATCTGGGTTGGGAAAAAACTTAAAAATTTCTAGTCTTACAATAAAGAGTTAAGAGAGGGTAGATCCTTTAAAGGAGAAAAATTTTGGATAAGTTAACTGAACATTTATATGCAGAAACTAAATATGATTGGGCAAATGTTGGTGCGGCTGTTACAGACGAAGGTATTGTTCTTCTTGACTGTCCAGTGCGTCCTAGTGATTCAAAACACTGGCAAAATGAAATTCGTAAACTGAGTCAGGAAGGAATTAAATTTTTGATTGCTACAGATTATCATGGAGATCATACTACAGGTGCCTATTTTATTGAGGAAAACGTTACTTTTTTTGCCCCTGAGTTTGTATATCAGGAAGCATCAAAAGGAGATAATGCTTTTTCAAAAGAGATTTTTGTAGAAACTTTAAAAGATCTTGGTCATGTTGAAGAAGCAGACGCTATAATTAATGCCCCACCTTGTCTTCCTCATGTTTGTTTCAAAGAATCTATTATTCTTCATTTATCTCCACTTACTTTTGAAATATACAGAAAAGGAGGTCATTCTCCTGCTTGTTCCTCAGTTTTTGTTCCAGAAGAAGGAGTTCTTTTTTCTGGAGATGTTGTCATTAATGGAGCTTCCGCAGGGATGAGAGATGCAAATGTTGGAGAGTGGATTAGAGCCTTAGAGTGGGTAGAAAGTTTATCTATTGATACTATTGTTCCAGGACATGGCGAGATTTGCGGAAAAGAAGTGGCTACTGAATTAAGAGAACGTCTTTCAGAAATTAAGGGAGGAATGGAAAAAATTATAGAAGAAGGTATCGAGAAGGAAAATGCGATTGTTCATACTTCTTTTGATAAATTCTTTCATGCAGATACCACTCGTGGAGAGTATTGGCTGCAACAAAGAAAAGAGACGTTCCAAGCAGGATTAGAGAGAGTTTATGATGAAATAATTCAAGATGGGGATTAATGTTTCTTTGGCTTTTTATAAGAGCTAAATTTCCAAAAAAACGATATTGCAATGTCTTCTCTTATTGAAATGAAAAAAGAATTAAATTCTCATGAACTTGAAATTTTAAAAAGTGAATTAGATAGAAAAAGAAAGTCTACTGGTATTGCATATGCCCTATGGTTTTTTCTTTCATTTTTTGGAATTCATAAATTTTATCAAGGGAAATTTTTGCAGGGTATTTTGTATATAATTGCACCAACTCTGGCTTTTTTAACTATGGGAATTGGTCTTTTGAGTTCTCTGACAGGTGACTTGGAAACGGGTGGTGATATAGCAGGTTTTGGTCTTTTTGCCCTTATTGTGTATTTTGTGTGGTGGATTATTGATTTGTTCACCCTTCATAGACAAGTAGAAAAAGTGAATCAAAAGATTGAGAGAAAAATTCTTAATAAGTTAAAAAAGTGAAAGTTAGTATTAAAGTTTTAAATGTCCGAATTCCTACCCCAAGATATATTATTCCATATACGCTCGTGCACGTAATAAAAAAAAGATGGGATTACTGAACCTAGACCAAAAATTCCTGCGTTTTTGATACTACCTGTAGCTATATAGCCAAAAACTGCCCAATAGAGAAAAACAAAAGAACGCCAAGTTAAGGTTTTTATAAACGATCTTTTTTGCGTTTCCATTACTGTTCCTTTTTTTTATTTTATAAAAGTATTGAACAAACATAGCAGTTTAAAGCGATTAATTGAATTTGCTTTTTTTTCGAAAATTGAAGGAAAAGTATTTCCTTAGAAGGGATTCCTTTGGAGGCGCCACCCAGATTTGAACTGGGGATCGGGGATTTGCAGTCCCCTGCCTTACCACTTGGCCATGGCGCCTAGGAAATTAATACAAGACAACTATTACATTAAGAATCAACTAAATGTCTAGCACACTTATAAATCAATTTACGTAAAACTTAAAGTCTATGTTATTCTTCGTTTCCTATTGTAGATAATTTCTTCTTTTTTGAAATTTTTTAGAAAGGTAAATCAATCGAGATGGAAGAAAAAGTTGATTGTAAAAATCAAAACACAGATATTTCAGAAAATTCATGTTTCCTCAGAGCATGTAAAGGATTGCACACAAATTTTACTCCAATTTGGTTGATGCGTCAGGCTGGTAGGTATATGAAGGAATATCGAGACTTGAGGGCGAAGGTCTCTTTTATAGATTTATGTAAGAATTCAGATCTGGCTTGTGAAGTTACTGTCACGGCAGCTAGAGAAATTGGAGTGGATGC